>Ga0302326_10003143_pt1 | contig 39200 bp, 33 predicted proteins | sample Palsa_T0_3_FD_202264 | JGI IMG/M metagenome (GOLD analysis project Ga0302326, IMG submission 202264) | Peat permafrost microbial communities from Stordalen Mire near Abisko, Sweden - Palsa_T0_3 | ecosystem: Environmental > Terrestrial > Soil > Palsa > Peat permafrost | place: Sweden: Abisko... | reverse complement strand
GGCTGTTAAAGAGCTTGACCTGGGCGATGGTGGCTGCTCCGACGAAGCCGGTGGCGTCGTTGAACTGGGGGCAGACTTCCATGCAGATGGTGCAGCTGATGCAGTTCGAGAGCGGGTAGGCGGCCTCTTGCGCTTGCGGGAAGATTTTGGGGCCGGAGCCTAGATCGTAGGTGCCGTCGATAGGGACCCAGGCTTGGACGGCTTTGAGGTTTTCGAAGAGGACGCTGCGGTCTACGGCGAGGTCGCGGACTACGGGGAATTTTGTGAGCGGCTGGAGGCGGATGGGCTGCTCCAGCTTGTCGATGAGCGCGGTGCAGGCCATGCGGGCCTTGCCGTTGATGACCATGGCGCAGGAGCCGCAGATCTCCTCGAGGCAGTTGGAGTCGTAGGCGATGGGGGTGGTCTCTTGGCCGGAGGCGTCGATGGGGTTGGCGGCGATATCCATCATGGCGGAGATGACGTTCATGCCGGGTTTCCAGGGGAGTTCGAACTTCTCCCAGGTGGCGGGGGCGTCGGGGTTGGGCTGGCGCTTGATTTCGATTTGGATGGTTTTCTCTGCCATGGTTTCTCCGTGAACTACTCGATACTCATGCGGCGTCGGTTAGCGGGCGCGCGCGGTTGATGCGCTCTTGTTCTGAAGGCGAGTGCATGGCGTTCCACAAATCGGTGCGACGCTGCACGTTGAGCCAGAATTCGGGGCTGTTGCCGAAGACGCGGGACAGGATCAGGGCGGTGGGCGCGGTGACGGCGCGGCGGTCGTTGCAAAGCTCGTTCACATGCTTGCGCGGCACGGCCATGGCCTCGGCGAGCTGTCCTTGAGTCAGTCCCAGGGGCGAGAGGAACTCTTCGACGAGGATTTCGCCTATGGTTGCGGGTTTGCGTTTTGTCATCAACATCGCTTACCTCATTGGTAGCTTTGATCGTCCAGGTAGACGCTGGATACCTCGCCGCGTTCGGCATTCCAGATAAACACAATGCGCCATCGCTTGTTCACCCGAATCGAAGAGAAACCTTCGAGTTTCCCGCGCAATTTTTCGAAATGATTGCCTGGCGGAATCCGGAGATCCTTATCTTCATTCGCATCGTCGATCAGTTGCAGTTTGCGAAACAGCACCTTTTCCAAATCGGTTGGGAGTTGCTTGGGACGCGCGTCGTTTAGAAAGAACTCGCGCAACCAATCGTCCCGGAAACTTGCGATCATCGTGCGATCTCGACATCATGAGTCATTGTACCACTCAACGGTACATCTTGTAGCTTGACAAAATTGCTGCGCTTCTTCGCCGGCTTAGTACTTGCGCGGCCTTGGCTTGATGAATTGTGTGTCTACTTCTTCCCATTCGAACTTGGGCTCGTCGGCGTCGGGGGCGAAGGTGGCCTTTGTTGTCTTGAGGAACTTTTCGTCGTCGCGTTCGGGGAAGTCGGGTTTGTAGTGCGCGCCTCGGGATTCGTCGCGGAGGGCTGCGCCCTGGGCTACGACTCTGGAGATTTGCAGCATGTTGTAGAGCTGGCGGGTGAAGGCGAAGCTGGTGTTGGCCCACTGGCTCTTGTCGCTGAGATTGATGTTCTTGTAGCGGCCTAGGAGCTCGACGATCTTTTCGTCGGTCTGCTGGATGTTTTTGTTGTAGCGGATGACGGTGACGTTCTTGGTCATGGTTTCGCCGAGCTCGCGCCAGATTTTGAAGGGGTTTTCGGCGCCGCTGGAACTGATGAGGCCCTTGTTGATCTGCTGCTGGCGGGCTAGCTCCTGGGCTGCTCCGCCGTCGCCGGGGGCCGCGGTGAGGCTCTTGGCGTAGGCCATGGCGTTGGGGCCGGAGACGAAGCCGCCGTAGATGCAGCTTACGAGAGAGTTGGCGCCGAGGCGGTTGGCGCCGTGGTACTGGTACTCGGCCTCACCGGCGGCGAAGATGCCGGGGATGTTGGTCATCTGATTGAAGTCTACCCAGAGGCCGCCCATGGTGTAGTGCATGCCCGGAAAAATCTTCATAGGCACTTCGCGGGGGTCGTCGCCTACGAATTTTTCGTAGATTTCGAGGATGCCTTCGAGCTTGCGGTTGAGCGTCTCTTTGTCGATGTGGGTGAGGTCGAGATAGACCATGGGCTGGCCGTCGATGCCGAGGTGGTGTTCGTAGACGACCTTGTGGATGGCGCGGGTGGCTACGTCGCGTGGGACGAGATTGCCGTACTTGGGATACCACTCTTCGAGGAAGTACCAGCGGTCGGACTCGGGGATGCTGCGGGCGGCGCGCTTGTCGTTCAGGGTGCGCGGAACCCAGACTCGGCCGCCTTCGCCTCGGGCGGACTCGGACATGAGACGGAGCTTGTCTTCGCCGGGGATGCAGGTGGGGTGGACCTGGATGAATTCGCCGTTGGCGTAGTAGGCGCCCTGCTGATAGAGCGCGGATTGGGCGGAGCCGGTGCAGACGACGGAGTTGGTGCTCTTGCCGAAGATGGCCCCGTTGCCGCCAGTGGCGATGATGATGGCGTCGGCGGGGAAGGTGCGGACTTCCATGGAGCGGAGGTCCATGGCGCAGATGCCGCGGGCTACTCCGTTGGAGTCGAGGACGGCGGAGAGGAACTCCCAGCCTTCGTATTTTTTGACTTTGCCTTCGGACTCGTGGCGGCGGACTTGCTCGTCGAGGGCGTAGAGGAGCTGCTGGCCGGTGGTGGCTCCGGCGAATGCGGTGCGGTGGAAGAGAGTGCCACCGAAGCGGCGGAAGTCGAGCAGGCCCTCGGGAGTGCGGTTGAAAGGGACGCCCATGCGATCGAGGAGGTCGATGATGCCCGGGGCGGCTTCGCACATGGCCTTGACGGGGGTTTGGTTGGCGAGGAAGTCGCCGCCGTAGATGGTGTCGTCGAAATGCTTTGCGGTGGTGTCGCCTTCGCCTTTGAGGTTTTTAGCGGCGTTGATGCCACCCTGGGCGCAGACCGAGTGCGAGCGCTTGACGGGAACGATGGAGAAGAGATCGACATTGCCGCCGGCTTCAGCGATCTTGATGACTGCGGCGAGCCCGGCGAGGCCTCCGCCAACTACGATGATTTTGGGTGCTGCCATGAAGATTCCTATCTTCCTCTTGAAATCAAGTGGAGCAAGTTGTTGTCGACGAAGGAGGTGTCATTGAGGGTCAACACCAAATACGGCATGAGCGCTACCAACTGGATTCCAACCGAAATTAAAAGAAGGCGTCTGGTCCAACTGCCCTTGAATAACAGCTTGTGCATTCCGAAAATCTGCCGGAGGCCGTAATTGCGTCCGATTTGATATCCCGATAGTGCCTTTTCGGCGCGGATAACATCCAACCTTAGGCGGGCAGCTATGAATACTTGCGCAAGCGCGACCACGCAAATCGCTGATATGCAGTAAAGTTTAAGGTCGGCGGCGAAAACGCGGGTCATTTTACCCCCTTGTTCCAAGCTATCCCGAACAGGTCGAACCCGGGAGCACTCGGCTCGCTGAGGCCTCCGCCAACGGCGATGATTTTGGGTGCTGCCATTCTGATGTCCCTCAGGGGCTAAAGCCCCAAATCCTTCAATGCTGGACTTACGGCACGGCTAAAGCCGTGCCCTTTCAAAACAAAACCTTATGCGTTTACTGTCTCGTGCTTTGGCTGGATCTCGTGGTGCGGGATGGGCGGCGCGAATTGGAAGGGCGCGGCGATCCGATTCCAAGAGTTGATGAGGACGATGGCGGAGGAGAGCCAGGCGAGCTCGGATGGCTGAAAGTGAGCGGAGACGGCGGCGTAGTCTTCGTCGGTGACATGGTGCTCGCTGAGGCGCGTGAGGAGCTCGGTCCAGGCGAAGGCGGCCTTTTCGCGCTCGGAGTAGATACCGGCCTCGCGCCAGGCTACGAGCAGGTCGAGCTTGGGGGCGACGATTCCCAGGTGGCGCGACTCGTTCAAATGAAGCTGTGTGCAGAAGGCGCAGCCGTTGATCTGGGAAGAGCGCAACTTGATGAGCTGGAGCAGCTCCGCTTCGAGGCCTGACTCGGAGATGGCGTTGCCGAGCGCTGCGAGCGCGTCGCCGACGCCGGGTGCGATTTTTCGGAATTCTAGAGAAGTGATGCGTGGCGTGACTTCAGACATGGTTCTCCTTCCTTCAGGTGGCTGCTAGCTTTGCTGCGATTCCCAGGTCTCAAAAGCGAGACCTGGGGCACCCAGATTTGTCGAAGGGGTAATCAGTTGGCTGGATGGGGCGACGTCTTCTGGCGCGTTCTTGTAGTCGGGGCCAACGAAGGCGTAGATGCTGGCTAGGCCGAGGACGCAGAGGATGATTCCGCCGGCGGCGCAGACATAGGCGAAGCGCTTGCGGGCCTTATTGCCGGGGGTGATGCCCCACTTGGCGGCGAAGAGCCAGATGCCGTAGGAGAAATGCCAGCAGACGGCGATCATGGCGATGATGTAGACGGCGAGCATTAGAGGGTTGGCCAGTTCGTGCTGGACTTTGGCGAAGGCTGCGCCGGGGTGTTCGGGCAGGCTGACGCCCATGAAGCGCTGACGGATGACATGCTGGATGATGTAGATGAAGGCGATGTAGCCGGTCCAGCGCTGGGTTACGTACATCCAGTTGCCGGCCCAGGGGTAGTAGACGACGTTGGACTTGCCGCGCAAAGCGATGTAGACGCCGTAGAGGGCGTGGAAGGCGAGTGGGAGGAAGATGAATCCCCACTCGAGGACACGGACGAGCGGCAGGCTGTTGAGGAACTTGACCTGGGCGGCGTAGGCGGCGGGACCTTTGAGCGCCTCGAAATTGGAGAGGATGTGCTCGATTAAGAACGCGCCGATGGGGACGATGCCGGAGAGAGAGTGGAGCTTGCGCAGCAGGAAGGAGTAGCCCTTGCCGGCGCGAAGGGGCTCGACGCCGCGCGCCAGTTTGTGAGTGGATTCGCTGGCGGCAGGACGGGCGGCGGTGGCCATGAATTTTTAACTCCTTGGAACGAGTGATAGAACGAATGGTGCGACTCGGCGCGCGGTTATCTAACGATTGTCGAATCTATGGTTCATTATTGGTGGCTGATCTCAGGACCGTCAAGGAAGTGAGGCGGGGGTTTGCCGCATTGCGAAAAAGTGGGATTACGTTTGGGAAAATGCTTATAAAAGCTCTAAAAAACTATAGGTACAAAGTATCCCACCTTAAACGCGATGAAACTGCGTTGAAGGTGGGGCACCCACTTGTGTGACTGAATCAGAGTCAGATGACTAGCCTTGGCAGGAGGTCGGCGAAGGCCAGGCCGCGGTGGCTCAGGGCGAACTTTACGCTGATGTCCAGGTCGGCCATGGTCTGGTCGAGGTCGGGAAGGTAGAAGAGCGGGTCGTAGCCGAAGCCGCCGGTGCCGTGGGGGGCTTCGAGGATCAGGCCTTCGACTGTGCCGTCTGAGGTTATGAGGACTTCGCCGTCGCGGGCGGCGGCGAGGACGCAGCGGTAGCGGGCGGTACGGCGGTCGGTGCGGATGCCATCGAGTTTTTGCAGGAGGACGATGTTGTTCCAGACATCGGTGTTGTCGTTGGCGTCGGGTGAGTCGGTGAGTCCGCTGTCGGCTGCGAAGCGGGCGGAGCGAACGCCGGGCGCGCCGTCGAGGGCGTCGACTTCCAGGCCGGAGTCGTCGGAGATGACGACTTCGCCGGGGACGAATCCGCTGTAGTAGATGGCCTTGGCGATGGCGTTTTCTTCAAATGTCAAGCCGTGCTCGTGAGGGGCGGGGATGGTGCGGAGGCCGGGAACGGGGTCGATGGCGATCTGGAACTCTTCGGCGGCCTCGCGGAAATCGGCTAGTTTGCCGGCGTTGGTGGTGGCGACGAAGAGGCGGAGGGCCATGTTGGGAGTGTACTTGGAACAGGGACTAGGGACTAGAGAATAGGGAACAGAAATCGCGACTGGGACAGTGTGGAGTCTGAAGCGCGAAAAGCGGATCCTTCACTGCGTTCAGGATGACAACGGTTTTTCTTGCTAACGAAACCTAATGCGCCAGGAGGTAGACGCCTATGCAGACCAGGACGGCGGCGGTCCAGCGGCGGCGGTCTACATTTTCTTTTAAGAAGATTTTGCCGGCGATGGCGTTGGTGACCAGGGTTAGAGAGGCGGATGCTGGGGCTACCAGGCTCAGGTTGAGGTGGTTCAGAGCGAATAAAAGAGCGAAGAAGGCGAGGGCGAGGAAACTTACTCCGGCGAAGAAGAGCGGGCAGGTGAGGACGGCGCGGATGGCGCCTTTGAGGCCGGAGCGGGCGCGGATTTCGTCGAGGTCGCCGATGGATTTCATGGCGGCGGCGGTTAGGACTTCGCCGGCGGTGGAGCTGAGGACTACGGCGGCGATCATGACTGCGGCGGTTAACGGGGTGATTGGGGTGGCGGAGGTCATCGGGGAACGGTCTCCGTGGGCTCGGCTGCTTCCGGAAGCTGCTGGATTTCCTGGATTGGCTCGGTACGGGATGGGCCTTGGGCTACGAAGCCTACGCCTAAAGTGATGAGCAGGATTCCGGCCCAGCGGGCGATGGAGATGGGCTCGTGCAGCCAGAAGCGGGAGAGAAAGGCTACGATTACGTTTCCGAAGGCTGTGGCGGGGAGAACGTAAGTGAGGTCGGCCCAGGAGAGCGCGGTGAGGTAGCTGGCGAAGAAGCCGATCAGGAGGGCGATTCCGGCGGCGATCCACGGGGTGAAGACTGCGGCGATCAATTCGCCTGGATGGGTGAGGCTGATTGGAGGAAGCGGTTTCATGCCACGCGAGAGACAGGTGTCTCCGAGAGGGGCGCAGATGGCGGTTAGGGCCAGGACTGCGTATTGGCTCAGTTTGAGTTGGGGATGAGCCATGAAGGTGATTCGGTCCTTTGTGCGATCCCAGGTCTCAAAAGCGAGACCTGGGGCACCCGCATTGGTTTCTGGTTGGAAATCTGATTGTCTTGCTTCTGTGGCATCCCACCCTTGTCACGATGAGGCTGTGACAAGGATGGGGTACCCGCATTCGTGATAGATTGTGCAATCCCAGGTCTCAGAATCGAGACCTGGGGCACCCACACCCGCATTGGTTTCTGGTCGAGAATCGGATTGTCTTGCTTCTGTTTGGATTCGACGCGGTTCAGGGTCGATTCCAAAAAGTGATGGCGGCAGACCTTTCGGTTTTGCCGCCATCCTGGACTTGCTACTGCTGAGCTATGCGCCGGCGCCGACTGCGTCCGGGGTTTTGTCCTGGAGCTTTTTGGCGTCCTTGACCATGTTCATGCGCTCTTTGCGAAGCTTGAGGAAGGCTTTGGCTTCGACGTAGAGGCGGGGGACATCGCGGTTGACGACGGCTTTCCAAATGACGCGGAACGCGGCCTTGGGGCGGAAATAGTAGGCGTCGTAGAACTTGTGGACCATCTCGAGGACGTATTCCTTAGGCAGACCGGGGTACTCGATGTGGGCCATCTGGTGGCCACCGGCGTCCATCATGGCGTCGGTGTTGGTGATGAAGCCGTTCTTTTCGGCGTAGTCGAAGAACTCAGTGCCGGGGTAGGCGTGGGCGATGGAAACCTGGATGGTTTCAACGTCGAGGGACTTGGCGAAGTTGATGGTGTTCTGGATGGACTCCTTGGTCTCGCCGGGCAGGCCGAGGATGAAGTCGCCGTGAACGACGAGGCCGAGGTCGTTGCAGTCCTTGGCGAAGGCGCGGGCACGCTCGACGGTGGCGCCTTTCTTGATGTTCTTGAGGATTTGAGGGTCGCCGGACTCGAAGCCGACGATGAGCAGGCGGCAGCCGGCGTCTTTCATGGCCTTGAGGGTTTCGCGGTCGGTGGTGACGCGCGAGGTGCAGGACCAGGTGAGCTTCAACGGCTTGAGCTTTTCGCAGAGCTCGATGGTGCGGACCTTCTGGATGTTGAAGGTGTCGTCGTCGAAGAAGAATTCCTTGACTTCGGGGAAGTTCTGCTTGGCCCAGGCGAGCTCGGCGGCTACGTCGTCGGTGGACCGCTTGCGCCAGGCGTGACCGCTGAGGGTCTGGGGCCAGAGGCAGAAGGTGCACTGTGCCGGGCAGCCGCGCGTGGAATAGAGCGCGATGTAGGGGTGGAGCAGGAACGGGACGTTGTAGCGGGTGACGTCCATGTCGCGCTTGTAGATTTTGGTGGCCCAGGGCATGGCGTCGAGGTCTTCGATCTGGGGGCGGTCGGGATTGTGCACGACTTTGCCGTTTTCCTTGTAGCTGATGCCGAGGATCTCGTTGAGCGGCTTGCCCTGGGCGAACTCGACGACGGAGTAGTCGAACTCGCGGCGGCAGATGAAGTCGAGGGCGCTGCACTCGTTGAGGGCCTTGTCGGGCGAGGTGGTGACCGGCGGGCCGACGAAAGCGACACGGATAGATGGATTGGCGGCCTTGATGGCCTCGGCGAGGCGCTGATCGCCTTCCCAGCCCACGGTCGAGGTGAAGAGGACGAGGAATTCGTACTCTTTGCAGATCTCGATGGTCTCGGCGGCCGAGACGTGATGCGGCGGCGCGTCAAGCAGGCGCGATCCTTCGAGGAGACCGGCGGGATAGGCGAGCCAGACGGGGTACCAATAGGACTCGATCTCGCGGGTGGCGGGCCAGCGCGAACTTGCGCCTCCGTCGAAGTTTTCAAAGGAAGGCGGATTGAGGAACAGGGTCTTCAGAGGCGCGGTTTTGGTTGACATAGACATCCCCTTAATTCTAACATTTTGCCGATTTTTCGGCGGAACTGGAGTTCCATGACGGTTACTGGGTTGCGGTTGCCTGGGTTTGGGCGTTTGGAAGCACTTCGCGGAGCCAATCGTCCATGTGGCCGAGGGCGCGGAGCAGACTGAGGCGCGCTTTGGTGAGGTCGAAGCCGGCGTCGATGGCGTCGATGGACTTCTGTTTCTCATCGATGCGGGCTTGCTGCTCGGCTTTGGGCGAGAGCTGGGGCTGCGCTCCAGGCTCGCTGCCGGAGCCGTTGCCTAGTTGCAGTTGGGTCTCTACGGCCTTGAGCTGCTCGGAGGCGATCTGCTGTTTTAGACTCGCTACTTCGGCCTGGGCATCGAGTTCGCGGATATTTCCGGAGAGGGTGGCGATCTGGACGTCGTTCTGGCGCTGGGCCTGCTCGGCTTCTACTTTGGAGCGGAGGGCTTCGGCGGCGGATTCCTGGGCTTTGGCCTTGTGATTCATGTCGAAGATCGGGATCTGGATGGAAAAGCCGGCGCTGAAGTTGTCCGCTTTGAATTTCTCAGGCTGGTCGGTTTTCGGGTTTATTCGAGTGAAGTAGAGGTTGTAGTTGTTGAGCGAGGTTGCGTCCCGGTTGTAGATGGCGCCGAAGCCGATCAGAGGGCGGATTTTGTTGGCCAATTCGTCGCCATGGGCCTGGAATTGGTGAGATTGGGCCTCGGCCTGCGCGGCTTCGATGCCCGCGGTGCGGATGGCGGGCTGGTCGGCCTTGACTTCGGGAATCTGCGGGATGCTGGCGGGATCGGTCTTGAAGGACGCCGAGGGCAGGCCGGTGAGGGCGACGAGCTGGCTGACGAGGACTGCCACGCGGGCTTGGAGGTGCATGAGCTTGAGCTTGAGCTCGGCTCCGGCGAGACGGGCCTGGAGGACTTCGCTCAGGGGGTCGACGCCGGCTTCCTGGCGCTGCTGCTCGATGGTCAGGAGGCGATCGGCGAAGGCTTGCTGCTGCAGAGCGGCTTCGATTTCACGTTGGACGGTGTCGAGCTCGATGTATTCGGTGGAGGCATCGAGCGCGACCTGCTCGCGGGCGTCTTTGAGGCTGAGGGATGCGGCCAGGATGCCTTCGCGGGCGGCGCGAATGTACTGGCCCTGCTGTAGGCTGAAGGCCAGAGACTGCATGGAGGCATTGGCGACGGAGGGTTGGCCGGAAGGAAAGCCGATGGAGGGTGGGCCGATGCTGGAGCCGATGACGAAGTTGGGGATGTAGACGTTTTTGGTTTCAGAAAGCGTGGCGGCGGCTTTATTCACGTCGGCCTGGGCGAGTTTGACGGCGCTGCTGTTGCGCTGGGCTTGATCGACTACGGTGGAGAGGGATATCTGAGCGAGCAGCGGGGCGCAGGACAACACGGCCGCGAGCGCTGCTCCGGTGGCGAAGCGGATCAGGTACCGGCGCGGGTTGGTGCGAATCTTCACTTGCGGTCTTCCATTCAATTCCTGGTGTCCTAGGTCTTTGTGTCCTGCGCTGGTTTGTAGTCGTGGGCCAGGGCGAGGGCGGCTGCGCGCTGGCGCTGGGCTCCGGCTTGGTCTCCGGTTTGGCTGAGAAGTTTGGCGAGGTGGACCATGGCGTCGAAGGCCGGGGCTTCTTCGGTTTTGTCGGGCGAGGCGAGATAAGCCTGGTAGAGATCGATGGCCAGTTGCGGCTGGCGGTTGGCGCGAGTGAGGATCGAGGCTCCGTTGAAGAGGGCTATGGCGGAATGGCGGTCGTGTGTGGCGGCGGCCTGGCCGCTTTTGACGGCTGATTCCATGTCGGACCAGCGCTCGCGGCGGCGGTAAAAGCTGGCCAGGGCCATCCACTGGATGGCGGGATGGTTTGCTACCGAGATCGCGGCTTTGAACTCCTGTTCAGCGATGGTCAGGTCCTTGTTCTTTTCGGCGATACTGGCGCGGAAGACGTGGCCGCGGGCGGCATCGGCTGCATCCAGTTGCTTGGCGACGGCTTCGGCTCTGTCCATTCCGCCGCCTACGGCTCCTGGAGCTTCGATGTAGAACTCGCCGAGGTCGGCGAGCGCGTCTGCGTCGCGGGGATCGAGCTGGACGGCGGTTTCAAATTCCTGGCGGGTCTTTTTGGCGAGGGAAAATGCGCTGAGAAAAGAGGCGCGGCTGGCGCGCTCGCCAGTGGCCCGGCCCAGCCAGTGGTGATAACTAGCGTTTTGCGGGCTGAGATTCACGGCCTTTTCGCAGTGCACGGCGGCCTGATCGAAGTGCTGCACGGTGTATTCGACGCGGCAGAGGAGGTTGTTGGCTTCGGCGTCTTTGGGATCGGCTTGCAAGACCTGGTTGAGGAGTTGGGTTGCCTCGTCGGCTTTGCCGGCTTGCAGGTCGGCGCTGGCGGTATCCAGCGATGTGCTGGCGGAGGCCGATGGCGCGAAGAAAGCGGCTGCAATGATACCGGCGATGGCGGCCCGCATCAGGCCCCGCGTCTGGACCCGCGTCAGGATTGGACCGGCGCAGGGGCCGAAGCGGAATCCGGTTGGCGGCGGCGTGCTCACCGGATCACCTTGACTGGTTCGCCCTCTTCGAGAGCCATGCCGTTGAGGCTGACGGTTGCGACTACATCGCCGTCTTTGAGGCCGGAGGTGATGGCTTCGTCGGTGAGGTTGAAGATGCCGGTGGTTACGGATGTACGCTGCAACGCGCCGCCGACGATGCGATAGACGTAGGGTTTGCCGTTTTCTACGTGGACGGCTTCGCGGGGAACGGTGAGGAGATTGGGCTCGCTGGAGGTGGTGACGGTGACGGTGACGTGGGTGTCGGGGAGCAGGGCGCCGTCGGCGTCGTCGATGGCTACGAGGACTTCACCGACGTTGCGGGTGTTATAGGTGACGATGGTGGAAGGCAGGAGGATGATGTGGCCGTGCCACTCCTTGCCGAGGCGGGCGTCCCAGACGATGGAGATTTTCTGGCCGATGGCGAGGTTGCCGATCTCGGGCTCATCGAAATAGGCGCGGACGCGGACGTTTTTTAGGTCGGCCATCTGGAAGAGGAGTTTGCCCTCTTCGACGAAATCGGAGCGGCCAACAACGATGGAATAGACGGTGCCGTCGATGGGGGCGCGGAAGCTGGTTTGATCGAGGACGGAGCGCGCGGCGGTGAGATTGGCCTGAGCGTCGGTGACAGCGGCCTGGGCGCGGGCCAGATCGGCGGAGGAGTAGCGGGTCTGCTGACGGGTTTGGAGGGCCGCGAGGCTTTCCTGGTCGAGGGTGACGCGCTGCTGGGCGGCGGCTACTTCGCTGGAGGATGCAGCGCCGGTGGCTTGGAGCTTCTGGAGTGCGGCGAGCTGGCGCTGGGCCTCGGCGAGGTCGAGCTGAGACCGCGAGAGGTTGGAGTTGAGCGATTGCTGCTCCTGGAGCGTTCCGCCCTGGCGAGTGGCTTCCAGGGTGGCTTCGGCGCTTCGAAGGGCGCTTTCGGCGGTGGCTACGCGGGCGCGGGCGTTGATGTCGTCGAGCTGCATGATGAGTTGGCCGGCTTTGACGTGGTCGCCCTGCTGGACATCGATGGCGCGAACCGTGGTCGCGAGGGGGCTGTGGAATTCCTTGTTCATGACCGGCTCAACGAGGCCGTTGGTGGGCACGGTGCTGGACAGCATGGTTCGCGAGGCGGCGGCGGCGTGTACCGGCGTGCTTTCGCGGGTCATGTTGCGGGCGATGAAGAACACAACTACCAGCAGGACAAAAGCCCCGATCCACAACCAAACGCGACTTTTTTGCGTGCTTGCTTCTGCCATGCGAACGATCGATCCTGACGGTGCCGACCCTGAAGTGTTTGCCGGAAATAGGGTTACCGATTTTGCGGCAACCGAAGGTCAGTATATAGGACTCACATCTTGGGATTTGGACTCATGAGATCACGCGAACACGACTGGATATGGGCTGGGGGAACCGGGTGAGGTTGTTGGCCGGGAAATCCCCAGGGATTGGGGATGCCGGAGACGGGAAGATGGAGGCAAATTACAATAGAGGCTATGGCACTAGAGCAACGCTACACCGACGAGCACGCCAAGGCTGGGCTCGATTTTCCCTTTCCGGCCATTGAGACGTGGCCCAACCAGTTTCAGGGCTACGAGATTGTGATCGACGACCCGGAGTTTACTTCGGTCTGCCCCAAGACGGGGCTGCCGGATTTTGGCACGATTACGCTGCGGTACATGCCGCGGCATCGCTGCGCGGAGTTGAAGTCCTGGAAAGAGTACTTGTTCTGCTATCGGAACTTGGGGATCTTTCAAGAGAATGTGGTGAACCAGGTGCTGAACGACCTGGTGAAGGCCTGCGACCCGGTTTGGGCGGTGGTGAAGGGCGATTTTCGGCCGCGCGGAGGTATTTCGACGGTTGTCGAAGCGCGTTGGCCCAGGCCGCAGGCGTAGCTGGCTGGGAACAGCGCTTCCTTTTTTTGCTCATGGTGATAGAGTGGCCTCGTGCGGAGACTGCTTCTCATCCTTGTCTGCCTGATTCCTGCCTGCCCGACTGTGGGGCAGCCTGCGAGCGCCCAGCAGACGGTTACGTTTGCGACGGAGGATGGGGGCACGATTGCCGCGGACCTGTACGGAAGCGGAGAGCGGGGATTGGTGCTGGCGCATGGCGGCCGATTCACGAAGGAAAGCTGGGAGCCGCAGGCGCGGCAGTTTGCGGCGGCGGGATTCCGAGTGCTGGCGTTCGATTTCCGGGGCTTTGGCAAGTCGCATGGGCCGGGCGAGAAGGACTTCGACAACGCGCCGTTTCAACTGGATGTGCTGGCGGCGGTGCGGTACCTGCATGCCACGGGCGCGAAAAGCGTTTCCGTGGTGGGCGGGAGCTTTGGCGGCTCGGCGGCGGGCGATGCTTCGATTGCCGCGCGGCCGGGCGAGATCGAGCGGATTGTGATGCTGGGAGCTGCGCCGAATGGGCCGGCGGAGAAGCTGAAGTGTTCTAGCTTGTGGATTGTGGCGCGGGACGATTCCAGCGGCGATGGGCCGCGGTTGCCGGGGATACAGGCCCAGTATGAGAAGGCTCCCGAGCCCAAGAAACTGATCGTTCTGGAGGGATCGACACACGCGCAGTATCTCTTTCAAACCAGCCAGGGAGAGCGAGTGATGAGGGAGATTCTCAGCTTCCTGACTGGGATTAATTCTTACATTACAAACACGGGCTTACCTGTGCGATAGACGCGTTTGGGCTAATGCGGCCGCGCGCCTGTGCTAGGATTTCGCTAGCGCGAAGGGGCGCATCCGTCCGCGGAAAGGGTAGAAGCCCACCCGGTTAGTTTCTACAATTTCGCGAACCTTCTTTCAGCCCGATGTGCGGACAACGGGCGATGCAACGAAAGGAGGTCGCTATGCCGACCGAATCTGACGAATCTCTTCCCCTCCCTGTTGTACTTCCCGACAAACCTAACTTTCGCCACTTGAAAGACGAAGCGCGCGATCTGGTGCGCGATGGGACGGCTGCGTCTACGAGCGCGGCGCTGTTTCTCGTGGCGCGGCGCTACGGCTTTGCGAGCTGGCCGAAGCTGAAGGCGCATGTCGACTCGCTGACCGAGGTGGGCGAGCTGAAGCTGGCCATCGATAGCAACGATCTCGAACGCGTGAAGGCGATGATGACGCAGAATCCTGCGCTGCATTCCGCTCCGCTGGGATATGGGAAGAATGGTCCGCTGACGTGGGTGGCGGAGTGCCGCGTGCCTTGGGAGGCTCCCAAACCGGAGCGGCTCGCAATGGCGCGATGGATGCTGGAGCATGGCTCGGATGTGCACCAGGGCGGGGATGGGCCGCTGATGCGGGCGGCGCTGGTGGGCTACCGGGCGCCGATGATGGAGTTGCTGGTGGAGTATGGCGCGGATGTGAATGCGGAATGGGGTGGATATTTTCCGATTCTGTTCGCGCCATGCGAGACGGTTGAGCCTGTCGCGATTCGATGGCTGCTGGAGCATGGAGCGAATCCCAACTGCGCGCGGGAGGGGCGGAAGTATCCGGTGAATGCGCTGGATTATGTGATTGGGACGTATTCGCGGAGTGAGCAGTTGGCGGAGTGTATGGATGTGCTGATCGAGGCTGGCGGAGTAGGCAAACTGGATAATCCGGCGGTAATGGCGGTTTTGCGGAAACGGCTGGATGACTTGGACGGGATGTTGCGCGTTGAGCCGGATTTGGTGCGATGGCGGTTTGACGAACTGGAGATTGGCGCGACAGGCGGGCGGACGTTGACGCTGCGCGGGGCTACGCTGCTGCATGTGGCGGCGGAGTACGGCAATGTGGAGGCGGTGAAGCTGCTGTTGGAGCGTGGGGCGGATGTGAATGTGCGGGCGACGATTGACGAGAACGGCGTGGGCGGGCAGACGCCGATTTTTCATGCGGTGACGCAGTTTTGGAATTATGGGCTGCCGGTGGCGCAGGTGCTGGTGGAGCGGGGCGCGGATTTGGGCGTTCGGGTGAAGCTGCCAGGGCATTATGAGCGGGCCGGCGAGGTAGTGGAGTGTACTGCGTTGGGATATGCGGGGATGTTTCCGGGTGGGCACATGGGGATGGAGAACAAGTGCGTTGCGCTGCTGAGGGAGCGGGGCGCGGTGGAGTGATTTGTGGCGCGGGTGGGGCGGGTCGGGTAAGCTTGCGCTGTGGCGAGTTCTGGCAATGTTGCGGTGATTCCAGGGACGCGGGGGCGCATGGCTAGAGCTGCGCCGATTGCGCTGGTGCTGCTGACTGGGCTGAACCTGCTGAATTACATCGACCGCTATATTTTGCCGGGGGCGCAGCCGCTGATCCAGGCGGAATTCAAGGTTAGCGATGAGCGGATGGGGGCGCTGACGACGGCGCTCTTTGTTACGTACATGCTGACGGCGCCGTTTACCGGATGGCTGGGCGACCGGTTCCGGCGCAAGCCGCTGATTGTGGCTGGGGCGGTGCTTTGGAGCCTGGCTACGCTGGTGACCTTTTGGGTGCATGACTATTGGTCGCTTTACTTTCGCCATGCGCTGGTGGGGGTGGGCGAGGCGAGCTTTGGAATCTTTGCGCCGGCGGTGATCTCGGACTTCTATCCGGCTCGGGAGCGGAACCGGATTTTGTCGATCTTCTACCTGGCGATTCCGGTGGGGGCTGCGCTGGGATATCTGGTGGGCGGGCAGCTTGGGGAGCGGTTTGGATGGCGGATGCCGTTTTTTGTGGGGGCGATTCCGGGGCTGGTGATTGCCGGGCTCTATGCGGTGTTTGCTACGGAGCCGGTGCGGGGTGGGAGTGAGGCGCAGGAAGTGAAGGCGCGACCGGAAGCGGGCGAATTGTTCAGGAATTTCCTGGGGCTTTTTCGCAACCCGGGGTATATGTGCGCGACGCTGGGGATGGCCATGCTGGTGTTTACCATGGGCGGGATTTCGACCTGGATGCCGACGTTTTTGCATCGCTTTGCGGGGATGGGGGTGGGCAAGGCGGGGACGATTCTGGGGGCGATTACTGTCGTTGATGGGCTGGCTGGAACGGCGATTGGCGGATGGCTGGCGCAGCGATGGCTGCGGCGCGATCACCGCGCGCTTTACCTGCTTTCGGCGTGGAGTGTGATCCTGACGCTGCCGCTGGCGGCGCTGGTATTCTTTGGGCCGCCGAAGTGGTCGATTGGGGCGCTGTTTGCTGCGGAGTTCTTTTTGTTTTTGAATACTGGGCCGCTGAATGCGGCGATTTGCAACTCGGTTTCAGCGGCGGTGCGGTCGAGTGCGATTGCGTTGGAGCTGTTTCTGATTCATATGCTAGGGGATACGTTTTCGCCGCAGATTATCGGGGCGATTTCGGGGGTTTCGAGCCTGCGGATGGGGCTGGGGTTGACGCTGGTTACGCTGATTTTGTCGGGGATGTTGTTGTTTGCTGGGGCGCGGTTTGCGCCGAGGCTGGACGGCGCGGCTTGAAGTGCTTTGCTTGACATGCGTTACGCAACGCGTTACGGTCGGGAATGATTCGGTCGTTCCGACACAAGGGGTTGAAACACCTTTTTGAGGACGACGACTCACGAGGGATTATTGCCGAACATACGGTGAAACTTCGCAAGATTCTGGCGAGGTTGGATGTTGCCGTCGCAGCAGCGGATATGGACTTGCCGGGATTTCGATTGCACTCACTCCGGGGTGAGCTTGCTGGGTTTTGGGCCGTTACCGTCCGGGCCAACTGGCGAGTGATTTTTCGATTTGAAGACCAGGATGTGTTGGACGTCGATTATTTGGATTACCACTGAAGGAGTTCTAACATGCCGATGAAGAATCCACCCCACCCCGGAGAAGTCGTATTGACCGAATGTATTGAGCCGCTTGGATTGAGTATCACGGCAGCGGCTGCGGCTCTTGGTGTGACGCGGACGACGCTGTCGGAACTGGTCAACGGCAAGCGAGGGATCTCGGCGGAAATGGCGTTCCGACTGTCCCAGGTGTTTGGAGGGAGCGCTCAGAGCTGGCTCTTGCAGCAGGCGCAGTACGATCTAGCTCATCTTCGAACCGGCCATTTGAAGCTGAAACGGCTGGAGTTGGTTTAGCGGTTTTGTTCAATTACCGTAGGAAACGCGACGAGGATAGGTTTGGGTGCGGATGCCTAACAAGTAACATGGCATAACCTGAGAGTAAGAGCAGGCCTCAAGGCTCTGCTTAAATCTCTATGCTTTAATGCCTGGGCTGAAGCCCAGGCCTACCTTTTCAAAACATGCAACGCCGCGAATTTACGAGACGCGGGCTGGTTCGGTGCTGGGCTTTGCTGGGGCTGGGGTGTTTTGTTCAGTGTGCCAGCGCATCAGGGCGAAGCCGGCCTTGCAGATGGCGTAGGCTACGAAGACGCCGAGGCCCATGGAGGCGAGCGAGGCGCATACCAGCATTACCAGATTGAAGAAATCCTGCATACATCTCCGTTGCGTGTTTAGATTACTGCCTGAACGGACGTCCAATCCCACATCTCAAAAGCGAGATGTGGGGCACCCCGATTGGTGCAAGGGCGCAATTGCTACCCTGAATAAGGATTCTCTCAGAGAATTGGACTGCGTTGACCCCTTGGGTGTTGACAACTAGAATACCTGAAGAGGGGTCCGCACCTTGTGACTGACTGATTTCAATCCGGTTACAACTGGATATTGAGCCTTTACCACAATGCGAAGTATCTCTCACCCGCCTTCCCTTTCCTGCACAAAAGATGACAATTACGCACATTTCGGTCCGTGGGGCGCGGCAGCACAATCTGCGCGACATCAACGTGCGCATTCCGCGCAACACGCTGACGGTGGTTACCGGGCTTTCGGGGTCGGGAAAGAGTTCGCTGGCCTTTGACACGATCTATGCCGAGGGGCAGCGGCGGTATGTGGAGACACTTTCGGCGTATGCGCGGCAGTTTCTGGACCAGATTGAACGGCCGGATGTGGATTCGATCGAGGGGCTGAGCCCGGCGATTTCGATTGAGCAGAAGACGACCAGCCGCTCGCCACGGTCGACGGTCGGGACGATTACGGAGATCTACGACTACCTGCGCCTCTTGTATGCGTCGGTGGGGACGCCGCATTGCCCGAATTGCGGGAAGGCGATTTCGCGACAGACCGCGGAGCAGATTGTGCAGCGCATTCTGGCGCTGGGCGAGGGGCAGCGGGTGGTGATCATGGCGCCTGTTGTTCGCGGGCGCAAGGGCGAGTTTCGGGAGCTGCTCGACCAACTGGAGCAGCAGGGGTTTCGGGCGCGGATCGATGGCGAGCTGCGCGACTTGGCCGAGACGGTGGTGCTGGATCGGCGCAAGAATCATACGATCGAAGCGGTGATCGATCGGGTTGTGCTCAAGCCCGGTGTTGAAAAGCGGCTTGAGGGCTCGGTGGCCAAGGCCTTGCAGATGGCCAATGGGCTGGTGCTGATTGCCGGATCGACGACGGCGAGTGCGGAGAAGGAAGAACAGCTTTTTTCTTCTTCGATGGCTTGCCCGGATTGCGGTTTGGATGTGCCGAAGCTCGAGCCGCGCAGCTTCAGCTTCAACTCGACGTTCGGGGCCTGCCCGGAGTGCCATGGGCTGGGATCGCTCTATGATTTCGATCCGGCGAAGGTGATTACGGACTGGTCGAAGCCGCTGCTGGATGGCGGGTTGGGACCGGGGTCGGCTTCGCAATATTTGATCAAGCTGATTCACATTGCGGCGACGCGCTATGGGATCGATCTGAAGGTTCCATTTGAGCAGTTGCCGAACAAACAGCAGCACATTCTGGTGTATGGGCCGCCACGGACGGAGGCTCCGAAGACTGGGTTTCATGGGATTCTTTCGTTTTTGCGCGATGGGATGGAGGACGCCAAGAGCGACGGGTATCGCGAGTACATGATGAATTTCATGTCGGCTTCGACTTGCCCGACTTGCAGGGGCCAGCGGCTGCGGCCGGAGTCGCTGGCGGTTAAGGTGGGCGGACTTTCGATCAGCGATTTTACGGCGCTTTCGCTGAATCGGGCGCTGACGGCTGCGCGTGAGTTGGGCTTTACGGCGCGCGAGGCGCTGGTGGCTGAGCGGATTCGCAAAGAGGTGGTGGAGAGGCTTGAGTTTCTGGCCGGCGTGGGGTTGAGCTATCTTTCGCTGGACCGGAATGCGGCTACGCTGTCGGGCGGCGAAGGTCAGCGGATCCGGCTGGCTACGCAGATTGGGTCGCGGCTGCGGGGAGTTCTCTATGTTCTGGATGAGCCTTCGATCGGGTTGCATCAGCGCGACAATATGCGGCTGATCGAGGCGCTGACGCGGCTACGCGATCTGGGCAACACGGTGCTGGTTGTCGAACACGATGAGGACACGATTCGCGCGGCGGATTATGTGCTCGACCTTGGGCCGGGCGCGGGACGGCTGGGCGGGGCTGTGGTGGCGGAGGGAACGCCTGCCGAGATTATGGCCGCGCCGGAGTCGCTGACTGGGCGCTATCTTTCCGGCGAGGTGAGCATTCTGCATCGGGAGCGGCCTCGGGCGCTTACGGGCAAATGGATTGAGATTCAAGGAGCGCGCGAACATAATTTGCAGGATGTGACGGCGCGGTTTCCGCTGGGCGTGATGACCGTGGTGACGGGCGTGAGCGGGAGCGGCAAGAGCACGCTGGTCAACGACATTCTGTACCGCTCGCTGGCGCAGACGGTTTATGGTTCGCGCGAGGAGCCGGGGAATCACGATACGCTTACCGGAGCCGACCAGATCGACAAGGTGATTCGCATCGATCAATCGCCGATTGGACGGACGCCGCGGTCGAATCCTGCGACGTATACGCAATTATTTTCGCCGCTGCGGGATTTGTTTGCGATGATGCCGGAGTCGCGCGAGCGGGGGTACAAGCCGGGGCGGTTCAGCTTTAACGTTGCCGGCGGGCGGTGCGAGGCTTGCGAGGGCGATGGGCAGCGGCGGATCGAGATGAACTTTCTTCCGGATGTGTACGTCCAGTGTGAGGTGTGCAACGGGAAGCGTTATAACCAGGAGACACTGGCGGTCAAGTTCAAGGGCTACTCGATTGCCGGGATTCTGGATTTGACGATTGAAGACGCGCTGGAAGTATTGAAGGACGTGCCGCAGCTACGGCAAAAGTTACAGACGCTGGTGGATGTGGGCCTCGGATACATTCATTTGGGGCAGAGCGCGACAACGTTGTCGGGCGGCGAGGCGCAGCGGATGAAGCTGGCGCGGGAGCTCTCGAAACGGCAAACGGGGCGGACGCTGTATCTGCTGGATGAGCCTACGACCGGGCTGCATTTCGACGATGTGCGCAAGCTGCTGGAGGTGCTGCACCGGCTGGCTGATCTGGGCAATTCGGTGGTGATTATCGAACATAACCTGGACGTGATTCGTAATGCGGATTGGCTGATCGATATGGGGCCGGAGGGCGGCGAGGATGGGGGACGCGTGATTGCCGAGGGACGGCCGGCGCAGGTGGCTGCTGTGGCGGGGTCGTTCACGGGCGAGTTTCTGGCGCGGTACTATGCGGAGCACGGCGCTCCGGCGGAGGCTTTGCTGGAAGTGACGACTGCGGAGGTTGCGGCTGAGATTGCCGAAGCGAAACCGAAGCGGGCGGCATCCAAGAAGGCGGGGAAATCTGCTGCGAAGAAAGCTGTTAGCACAAAGACGACGCGGCAGACAAAGGCGAGCCAGCCATGAGTGACGGGGTTAGGAACGAAGAGGCGTTGACTGGGGAGTTGGACGGAGTTTCGACGCCGGTTCAGGATGCGGCGGTCGAGGTTGCTCCTGAACTGGAAGCTGAGCCGATGGGCGAAGAGATTTTGCCGGTGGAGACGTCCTTTGAGGGCAATGCCGATGTGAATGCTCCGGGTGGCGTTTATGACGGTGGCGAGGCTGGATGCTGGACTGCGGGGCAGGACGCGCAGCCGAAGCCCTTGCTGCATTTGTTGCCAGAACATCCGGCAGTGCGAACGCCGAATTTTGCCGATGCGCTGTTGTTTTTTGTGCTTTTGCTGCTCGGTGTGGCGGTTTCTACGGGCGTGGTGGGGGCTGCGCTGTACTTGCATTGGTTCGGCTTGCGCAGCATTGATCAAGCCGCGAAGAGCACGCCGGTCACGCTGGTGGTCGAGTTGCTTATTTATGGAACTGCGCTGGCGGGGGCAGTTCCCTTCTTTCGCATGGTTTGGGGCAAGGGATATTTTTCGGGGCTGCACTGGCATGGGACGACTGCGTTCCGGCTGCGATATAGGCTGGTTTGGACCGCGGTTGGATGCAATGTGCTGGCCATGGCGGGCAACTGGTTTTTGCCCTTTCCGGATCATGCGCCGATCGACAAGCTTTTTGGAACTTCGAGCGATGCGTGGATGCTGGCCGGCTTTGGTGTGTTGATCGCTCCGTTCTTTGAGGAGATGATCTTTCGCGGCTTTCTGCTGCCGGCTGTGGCGACGGGCTGGGACTGGCTGGGCGAACGCATGACGGGCGCGAAGGCGAGGCCGCTGGATGCGAACGGAAATCCGATCTGGAGCCTTGGCGCGATGATCTTCGCGTCTCTGATGGTGAGCGCGCCGTTTGCGCTGATGCATGCGACGCAGCTGGGAAACGCGTGGGGACCACTACTGCTGTTGTATTGCGTGAGCCTGATTCTGTGCACGGTACGGCTGGCGACGCGGTCGCTGGCGGCTAGCACTCTGGTGCATTCGGCGTATAACTTTATGCTGTTTGCGGTGATGTTTGCGCAGACGGATGGTTTCCGGCATATGGATAAGATGTAGGGGCGAATCCTTGAATTTGACATGGGGATTGTCTCTACCTATGCTCTCTTTATGGAAATTGTCCTCACTCCCGATCTGGAAGACAAGCTCTGCCGTCTCGCGTCTACGCAAGGACGCGATGCTACGGCATTGGTCGTGGAAGCTGTGGAGCGTTTGATCGAATACGACGCGTGGTTTGTTGCGCAGGTCGACAAAGGCCTCGCGCAGGTCGAGGCCGGCCAGACTCTGAGCCATGAAGACGTCGGGCGCCGCGTGAAGGCACGAATCTCCGCGAAGCTCTCCGCTGCCTGATGCAACTGCGATGGACGGAAGAAGCTGCCGCTGACCTGGATGCGACCGCAGATTATCTCTTCGAGCAAACTCCGGTACATGCCGGGCGGATCGTCCTCGATATCTACAATTCGCCAGAGATACTAACCTCCTTTCCTCTTCGCGGGCGGCTTGGACGCAAGCCAGGAACAAGAGAGCTTGTTCTTTCGCCGTTGCCTTATGTGCTGATCTATACGGTTTCTGACGATGTCATCCACGTTGTTCGGATATTGCATGGCGCACAGCGTTGGCCATAGATGGAGAGATTCGTCTATTGCGTGGCCTTCATCAGAAATGAGATATCCCCGCTCTTGTATTTAACTTTTCCTGGGCCTGCAGGAACTGCGGCTATCTTGCCTGCGCGGACTGCTTCGAAATCTGCCAACAAAGCTGTCAAGACGGATGACGATGCGATGGGAAAGTCATGCGCGCCGAGAACGATCTTGACTTGTGGAGCGAGTGCGACAAGGCGCCGCACAGAGGCGTCATACACTGCGAGATCGGTTTCTGGGCGGTAGAGCCATATTGTGCCAGGGTAGTAGGTGTCGCCGGTGAAGAGCAGTCCGTTGGCGGGATCGAAGAGGCAGATCGCGTCTGGGGTGTGGCCGGGCGTGGCGATTACCTGCAACGATCTGCCGCCTAAATCGATCCTCTCGCCGTCGTGAATGTACTTGGCAATCTTCCACGGTCTGGTGGCGTAGGTTTTGGGATCGAACCCGGTGGGCAGGTCGCCGCATAGTTCGCTGGGCTGGATTTCGGCTTGTGCATCGGAGCTCGAACCCTTGGCGCTTTGACGCGAGAAATCGGTATCCATGCTGTAGACAGTGGAGAATTGCCAGTTATCGCCAACATGATCGTTGTGGGTGTGGGAGTTCAGAACGACGATTGGCAGTGTCGTCAACTGGGACGTCAGGTTCTTCAAGTCACCAATGCCCATGCCGGTATCGAAGAGGACTGCGCGCTGGCTGCCAAGGATGAGATAGCCGATGGTTCCCTCGGATTGCCGCGGCTCGTAAATGGCGAAGACAGCATGCGAGACCTCGTAGACTTCGAACCATGTATCGGCGAGGGGAATGCGGTGAATCGTTTTGTACTTTGCGTTTGGCAGCGTGCGGCACCACTCGGGCTGAGGCGGTTGGGCCTGCGCGGCGGATGCGAAAGAGACGAGCGAGATGAGGATTGCGGCGAGGATCTTCATTTGTGGTTGAGCATGAGTATAGCTTCTTCCGCGCATTGCGCCGATGCCAGGGTTATGTGCTTTTCTGCTTAGGTCAGACCTTGGCCGTGCTAACCTCGGTTCATTCATGAGCCAAGCGCCGCAAACTTCCACTTTTCAATCGACTGTATCGACTACCGATCTGCCCCGCGTGCTGGGGGGCAGTCATGCCATGGCTATTGTCGTCGGCACGATCATTGGCAGCGGCATCTTTCTTGTGCCTACGGAGATGATGGCGGCTGTGGGGTCTTCGGGGCTGGTTTACCTGGCCTGGATTGTAGGCGGGTTGCTGTCGTTGTTTGGGGCGATGACGTATGCCGAGTTGGGGTCGATGATGCCTTATGCGGGCGGCGAATATGTCTACCTGCGCGGGGCTTATGGCGACCGGACTGGCTTTCTTTACATGTGGACCTGGTTTGCGGTGGCCAAGCCGGCTTCGATTGCTTCGGTGACCAGTGGGCTGGCGCGGACGCTGGGGATTTTTGCGGTCTTTCATTGGCTGGACACGGTGGCTATCGGCAGCGGGCACTATGCGGTGATGTGGTCGCAGATTTTCGCCATTGCCGTGACCTGGCTGATCACTGGACTGAACTACCTGGGCATCAAGAAGGCTGGGGATTTTCAGGTGGTGTTCACGGTTCTGAAGGCGGTCTTGATTCTCGTTGTAGTGGGCTTCTGCTTCAGTTCTGCGCTGGGATCGTGGGGGGATTTTAGTACTTCGGTGCATCCTGTTCCTGGCGGGTTGACGGGATTCATGATTGCGCTGATTGCTACGCTTTGGGCTTATGACGGATGGAACGACCTGACGATGGTAGCGGGTGAGGTGAAGCATCCGGAGCGCAATTTGCCGTTTGCGCTGATTGGCGGGCTGTTTGTTGTCGGTGTACTGTTCATGGCTACGAATGCGGCGATCCAATATATCTTGCCGGCGGCGCAGATTGCGGCTTCTCCGCGGCCTGCCGTGACTGCGCTGAGTGTGGTGGCTGGGCCTGCGGGTGCGGCGCTGGTGGCGGCGGGGATGGCGCTGAGCATCTTTGTCACGCTGAATGGGACGGTGATGTCGGGAGCGCGGATTCCTTTTGCGGCGGCGCGGGATGGTCTGTTCTTTCCGAGGTTTGCCGAGATCAGTCCGCGATTCAAGAGTCCAGCGTATTCGTTGATGGTTCAGGCGCTGCTTTCGACTGTTTTGCTGCTGGCGCTGGGGCGGTTTCAGCAGCTTTTTGAGCTGGCGGTTTTTGCGGAGTGGCTGTTTTATATGCTCACGGCGACTACGGTTTTCATCTATCGCCGGCGGTATCCAGAGATGGCACGGCCTTACCGGGTTTGGGGATATCCAGTGCTGCCGGCGGTGTTTGTTTTAAGCGCGGCGGTGGTGCTGTATTCGAGCTTTGCTGGCAATCTGCGAGGGTCGCTGATTGGGTCGGGGTTGATCTTGCTGGGGCTGCCGTTGTATGAGTGGATTCGGAGGCGATATGCGAAGCCGGAGCTGAGTGCCAACGAGATGTAGCTATGCGCCGGCAGCGAGGAACCTCTCCGATTTTCTGATTTGCAGTGATCAAACGAAGAATTTCAGGATAGACTTGGCAACGGAATTCAGAACGAGGATCGACCATGCCGAAGTTTTTGATTGAAAGAAATATTCCCGGTGCGGGGCAACTTAGCCCTGAGCAACTGCAAGGAGTTTCGCAGAAGTCTTGCAGCGTGTTGCGCGAATTGGGCCCGCAGATTCAGTGGGTGCAATCGTATGTGACCGATGACAAGATTACCTGCGTCTATATCGCGCCGAATGCGGATCTGATTCGCGAGCATGCCCGCCAGGGCGGATTTTCTGCCGATGCAGTCTTGGAGATTCGAACCATCATCGATCCCACTACAAGCGAAGGATGACTCCGCGCAGCCTTATTTGGCGCGGGGATGTGTCTTGTCGTAGACCACGGTGAGCTGCGCAGCAGTGAGCTGGGTGTAGCGCTGAGTCGTGCTTAGACGTTCGTGGCCCAGCAACTCCTGAATGCTGCGCAGGTCTGCGCCTTCTTCCAGCAGGTGCGTGCCGAAGGCGTGGCGGAGCGTGTGCGGATGCACGTCGGACGAGAGGCCGCGCTGGATAGCAATGCGCTTGACGATGCGGGCTACGGAGCGCGTGGAGAGCCTGCCATTGCCGCGCAGGTGAAGATTGAGGAGCAATGCTTCGGAGTTGCGCTGGGCTGCGGCGAGGCGCGCCTGGCGCTCGGCTAGATAAGTTCGCACCGATTGCGCCGCGGCGTCGCCTAGCGGGACGTAGCGCTCCTTCTGGCCTTTGCCGCGAACGAGGATCGCTTCGTTGGCCCAGTGAATGTCGGCGAGGTTGAGGCCTGTGAGTTCGGCGTTGCGGATGCCGCAACCGTAGAGCAGTTCGAAGATGACTGCGTCGCGCGTGGGCCAACTAGCTGCTGCATCGTCCTTGTCGCCGATCGAATCGACTACGCGGTTCATTTGCTCTATCGAGGGAACGCGGGGCAGATGCTTGGGCAGCTTTGGAGTTGCCACGAGTGAAGCTACGTTTTGATTGACATGGCCGAAGCGGGCGAGCCAGCGAAACCAGCTTCGCACGGCTGCGAGGGCGCGAGCGGCGGAGGCTTTGGACAGGCCGCGATCGTAGAGCGATCCCAGATACGCGCGGATGCGAGTGTGTTCGATAGATGAGGCAGCGGTGTTGTGGCCTTGCGTCTTGACGATGTAGGCAACGAAGCCGCGCAGTTCGCGCTCGTAGGCGCGCAGGGTGTGGGGTGAGCTGGCGCGTTCGTTGGCGAGGACGGCGAGGTAGGCTGAGGCGAGTTCTCCAAGTGGGGAATGCTCAGTTGTTGGCTCGGCGGCGGTGTTCAAAGTCAGATCCAATTCCGATTTCGGCTCAACCATCTCAGAGACTGCGCTCATTGCGGTTCCTCTTCGAGAATCTGGCTCTGAGCTGCGTTGCTTTCTTCCACTTGGTCCGGTTTCCGGCGCAGGCTGCGCGGATGATGCTGGCGATGGACTGCTTTGAGACGCCCAAGAGCTAAATGGGTGTAGACCTGGGTGGTGGAGATGTCGGCGTGGCCGAGCAAGAGCTGGACCGAGCGCAGGTCTGCGCCGTGCTCGACCATGTGCGTAGCGCAACTGTGACGCAGCGTGTGCGGGCTGGCGCTGCTGTTGCAGGACTTGACCAGCAGCCAGATGGATTGGCGGGTGAGAGGCATTCCGCGCAGCGACAGAAAGAGCCTGGCTCCGTCGACTGAGTGGGCTTTGGCGCGGACGCGGGCCAGATGCGGGCGGCCTTCTTTGAGATATGCGCTGAGGGCATCGAGGGCTGCGACGCCGAGCGGGACGATGCGTTCTTTGTCGCCTTTGCCGCGAACCATGGCGCGGCCTGAGTCGAGCGCGAGATCGCTGACCGAGAGCGTGGTGACTTCGGAGACGCGCAGGCCGCCGGCGTAGAGCAGCTCGAGAATGGCGTGGTCGCGGAGAGCCGTGGCGCGGGCCTGAGGGCGGCTGGCGGTTTGGCCTGCCGATAGCTCGGCGCCTTCGAGCATGGTGTTGACTTCAGACTCGGCGAGGGATTTGGGCAGGACTTTCCAGGCCTTGGGCGATTCGATGTTGACGGTCGGGTCGTGATGGATGCGGCGATCGAGAAGGAGCCACTTGTAGAAGCCGCGAATGCAGCTTAGTTTGCGGGCGATGGAGCGGGAGTCGATGCCGTGGGCGCGCAGGTGTTCGAGGAACGCGGCGACGTCTTGCTGAATGGCTGTGAGGAGGACACCGTGACGGCCTTCGAGAAACTCGGCGAAGGTCTTCAGATCGCTCATGTAGGCTTCGCAGGTGAGCGGACGCAGGCCTTTTTCGACGCGCAGGTAAGTCAAGTACTCCGCTAGCAGGCCGAGATTGCGAGATGCGTCCATTCTTAATCCGATTATGGGCCGCAGACAGGGGGAATGGATGAGAAGGCGGCTGGAATCGAACCAGACTCAACACGGAATCAACTTCATCAATACCTTCCTCTTTAGAATCAGCAATTTACTGATTTCAATAGCGACTCTGTGGAGCAAATAACAAGAAGGCACTCAAATACGGGATCGCTTCAGCACTTTTTCAGCAAAATGAAGTCTCGAATTACGGCAACCAGTCCGCGTGTAGCTGGTAATTGAGTCGTTCAGTCAGGGCGCCTGGGGAACATCGATTCGATGCAATTTGTCGTAGAGCTTCATTTCGCGATCCGCGTCTGCCGTGCGGGAGACTTGCCGGTAGGCATCTGCGAGATCGTGATGGAAGACGCTGTTCTGCGCTTCAAGCCTCACGGCCATCTCCAGGCTTACTATTGCGCCGATGGTGTCTCCCTCGCTTAGCTGTAGCTTACCAAGGAGGCCATAGGACTCAGCGCTTTGCGGGTTTAATTGAATTGCTGTTTGTAACTCTCGTGTTGCGGATTCAGGATCGCTCTTTGCGAGGGCCTCGCCCAAAGCTCTGTGGATCGCGGCTGCTTTGGGTGTACGGCTTTCGAGAGACTTGAGCCGGTCCACGCCATCACTTACTTGGCCTGTTTCTACCAGCGATTCCGCGTATGCGTAAGCTACCTGTGGAGCCATTGCTGGATTTGCCTCGATAGATCGTAGCGTTATCAGGGTATCGACGTAGTCTCTGAGGATGAATTGGCTAAGTCCCAGCGCAGACCGCATCTCGCTATCACCCGGATGAATGCGAAGGTAGCGTGTAAGCGGGCCAATTGCTTCCTTGAAGTCGCCGGCAGCGTAGGCGGCCCGACCCCAGTTGAGATCCAAACCGTCCATTCCGGGATTCCACTCGGCGGCATCTTTGAAGTAGCGCAGCGCTACGGAAAAATTCTTGTTACTTGCCTCGATCGCTCCTAGGTTGTTGTAACTATCAGCGACAGCCGGTCCGATCTGTTTCTTGAATTCATCAACTTGATTCTGTGCTTTCGGATCTGGCTCGGATGGAGACTGCGGAGCTACGACGGAAGCCTGCATGGCGGATTGCGAAGCTGCTTGCGTATCTGTCTTCCGGCTTGGCACGGAATTGTCGCCAAGATAATCCGACAGCCTTTCACGATCGCGCGAGAGATTCGCATTCAACAACCCCTTGGAGGCCTCCACCTCCTTTTTTCCTTCTTCCGTATCGCCAGACTGCATCAGCAGTCTTCCGAGGAGATAGTGGGCCTTTTGCACTTGATAGCGATTGCGTGAAGGGTCAGTCGTGAGTCGAATCGATTTGCGCAGCGCAGCCTCCGCCTCCGATGTTTTCTTCTCTTCCACATAGAGCTGCCCGAGATAAAGAAAGGTGTCGGGATCTTTTGTATTGAGAACCGCGGCACGGCCAAGGTCTCGCTCCGCTTCCGTCAGCTTGTGCCGATCTTCTTCCAAGTGACCCAACGCAGCATAGGCTATGGCATTTTTGGGAAACAGGAGGATCTCCGTTCGCAACTCTTGCATAGCTTGCGTGAGCTTTTCATTACCGCCGATGGCAAGATAGGCGGCAGCAAGAGAGTAGTGCGCACCTGCGAGGTGGCTATCCATAGCGATAGCTCTTTGAAATTCTGTGACTGCGTCCGCCTGAAAGTCGGAATTCTCATAGGCGCGGCCGTAGTACATATGGAGTTGCGCCGCGTCTCCGAAAGAGGCGCTCATCTCCGAGAATATCTTCGCAGCGCAATTCTTATCCTCCATGTTCAGGCAAGTAACGGCGAGTTCGTATCCGTTTTCGAAGGTAGGATCGAGGGCGACCGCCTGCTCCAGTTCTCTGCGTGCCTGCTCATTGAAATTTTTCTTGACCAGAATTCTTCCGCGAAGAAGATGAACCTGGGCTTGAAATGCCTTGGCCTGTGTGTCGTCCAGGGCTGCCTGTTCCACGAGAATGCCCGCCTGTTCGAGGTCTCCACTATGCAGAGCGGCATTCGCATAGTCCAGTGTCAAGGCCAGAGAATTTGGCGCGAAACTCAATGCTTCGTTGAAACGCGCAACCGCCTGCTTATATTCCCCGGCATGACCGATGCCGACCGCCAGTTCACCAAGCGCATCGGCTAAAAAGAGACGATATTCGTTTGCCGCCTGCTCCGGATGGTTTGCCGATAGATATCTCCCGGCTTGTGCATAGTGCGCTTGCAGTGTCGAACTGCTTGGAGCAGCAGTCTCAATCTGGGCGCGACCCGCGATAGCGAGACAAAACGTGGCGAGTGACGCGAGCGCAATCGATTTGGAATGGTTCGACATTCGGTTGACACGCGGTGTATTCGATACGGAAAACAATTGCAAGCCACCCTATGGCGATTCTACGTGGAAACGAAAAAGACGCTCCCCGGCGGAAGCGTTCGGACATACGAACATCCGGCCTGCCGACAATGAATTTCGCAGCATTTCCAGCAGGCCGGATTTGGTTGTTGAAAGCAAGGTCAGAAGTTGTACTTCACGTTCAGCTCAAGGATACGAGAGTAGGGCGCCTGCGACTTTGTATCCATGAAGCCGAAGTTCGGAACGGTTCCGCCCGTGCCAGTGTTGAGAGTGATGGCTTTGTTATCGTAGTTCACCAGGTATTTCAGCGTGAGTTGATTCTGCGAGCTGAACTCCGGCAGCGGATGGTTCAGCCAGTTGAAGGCCGATATCCGGAACTGAACGTTCTGCTCGTGCACAATGTGGAAGGTTTTATAGAGAGCCAGGTCGTTGTCGAAATACGAGCCCATGCTCATGTAGGGATATTTCTGGCCGCCATACGTACCAATGGCGGGCGCTGCGAAGCAACTCAGCTGTACTCGCTGATATTTGGCCAATCCCGAGTTTGGATTGCAGGTCAGTACCGGCTGGATCGCGATCGACGCGTCTGTGCCGTAGTATGTCGCATCTCCTATACCGGTCGTGACACCGTTGGTTGTGGTTGCCGCGGGATTGCCCGGAGTTGGGGCGGGATACGTCGGAATGGTGGACGGATCATAGCTTTCCGAGAGGCCAAAGTTCGGTACGCCGTTGCCTAACTCCGCAAGCAAGCTGCCGCCCGCCTGCCAGGTGGTAATGCCCGAAATCGTCCATCCGCTGGCGGCCCCTCTTACGATTGCGTCGCCGTGGTTGAACTTGCCGGTCTGGTAGGTGTAGGACGAGTTGAAGACGAAAGGACGATCAATTGCCTCAACACCGTAATTCGCACGCAAAGCGAAGGGGTTGTTCTGCAGGCCAGTTCCCAGCGTTTTGGACCACGTGAAATTGAAGTTGTAGGTAAGCCGCCCAGACGACTTGAGCCACGCCGCCTGCAGACCGTTGTAGTTGGTGTAGGAGATGCTTTGTGCCTCGTAAACACTACTCGTACCGTAGGCATAGCCGTAAGGCCTGTAGTCGGCAACCTTGTTTCCGGTCTGGGTGCCATTGGTATTCTGGGCGACGTTTTCCGGGTTGTTGGAAGTGACTCCAGTGATAGGGTCCGGCTGGAAGAACGCTCCAATGGGCGTCTTGTTCTGGTCAGAGAGCGCGTTGAAGCTGCTGCCCTCGATGGTCTCGCCATTGTCCAGAATCTGGCTGGTGCTGCTACCCACGTAAGCAATATCCAGCAGTGTGTTCCACTTCAGACGCTGATCGATGGTGAGGTTGTAGCTGTGGGTCAATGGTTCGCCGTAATCGTTGGCATCCAGGCCAGTTTGAGAACCGGACGTGCACTGCATGGTGCAGGTTGCCGGCTTCAACTGTCCAATCTGCGAGAGTAGAATCGTCTTCTGACCAGGCAGATTGTAGGTTTGAACAGCCTGTGCAGTGGTAAGGGCTCCAGCATAGTCGTTGTACTGGCCGGTGAAGCGATAAGCGCCCCATCCGCCGCGGACGACCGTGTTGCCAGTTCCGAAGACGTCATACGACAAACCGAAACGTGGGGAGACAAAGGCAAAACGGTTGGGCTGTCCGCTCAATGGAACGCCGGGATCAATGCCATGCCAGTAGTAGCCGGGATCGATCTTGCCGGAATTCCAGTCCGATAGCACACGGTCCGGGAAGAAGACAGCCATACCGGTTCCCTGACGGTCGTACCAGTGTCCCACATGCTCGAAACGGGCACCAATCTCTACGCTAAGACGCTTGGTCGTCTTCCATGAATCATCCGCGTAAAACGCCGTCGTCTGGTAAGCCATATCGCTGACTGGCGCGAGATTGTTCTCCTGGTAGCCGGTCGCGTTGCCGATGATGAAGTTGGCCACAGGATTATTGGGAGAACCAACAGTGGTGCCGGTGAGGAGGTTCGGGTTCTGTCCGCTAAAGCTGGTGATGTCGCCGTTGAGATACGTGCCATCATTGCTCTGGATGTTGCCAACGTTCTGCGTAAAGCCCCCAAGCTTCAGCGTATGAGATCCCCACACCTTCGTGAAATTATCAGCGAATGCGGGAATTTCCTTGCGAACCAAATAGGTTCCCAAAGGATTCTCGAAGATGTCGTTCTGTGAAAAATCCGGGAAGCTATTGGTTCCAGGGCTGCTGTAGGACGGGATCAACTGAGAGCCGCCGTTGTAGACCGTACCATATGGATAGTTGAGCGTGGTCTTGTACGCAGCCTTGATGTTCGGCGCGCCGAATGGGAAGTTGCCGTAGCCCCAACTGGCGACGAACTCGTTGGTGGCAGTCGGGGTAAAGGTGTGAACAAAGTGGCCGGCAATCGCTTTGGTGTAGACGAATCCGAAAATGCCGCCTCCGGGGAAGGGAATAGCATTTCCCGGTGTCCAGTAGATGTGAGCGCCATTGCCCTGTGCGAGCTCGGCGCTGTAGGCCTGCTGATAGGAGATGTAGAACTTCGTCTTGTCGCTGAGGTTGTAGTCCACTCGAAGGCGGTAGACCCAGCCGTTGTTGATGTTGTCAATCGGCTGATAGTAGTTGTATCCGCCTGGCGTGGTTAAAGGATTGGCGTTTGGGGCAGGCCAGAAGGAGGCTAACGCCTTTGCTCCCGGATCCAGGTACTGACTCGGGATGTGACCGTCTGTGACCGTTGCTCCATTCGGCAGCGTCGTGCCGGTAAGGTCGTTGCACCACTGGTTCTGAACCGTTGCCGAGAAACCATTCGGGCAAAGCGCAACGTTATCGGCGTTGTCCGAAGTGAAGTCACCGGCAAGCATCTCCGGACTCGGGATGTATGACTTCAGCACGTTGGCATTTCCCTGGTTCTGAAGAAAGCGCTCGTAGCCGCCCCAGAAGAAGAGCGACTTGTGCGTATGCGGAACAGGACCACCGAAGTTGCCGCCCGGATAGTAGTAGTGGGCATCGCCTCTCGCCACACCCTGATTGTTGTCTTGCCAATCGTTGGCATTCAGAACATCATTACGCGCGTCGAAGTAAGCCTCGCCGTGGTAGTTTGCTGTGCCCGACTTGCTGATGGCACTCACTACGACCGGACCATACTGTCCATCCGCGCCGAAGTTCGAGGTCTGTACGCTGACTTCCTGAGTCATTTCAGGACTGATGATGGAGATTGAGCTGGCGCTGTCACCTGGATCGAGGACGTTGACGCCGTCGGACAGCAGCGCAGTACCGCCGCGATTGGGGGCGCCATTGAGGTTAATGCCATTGCCAATCGAGCTTTCGTTCGCTGAAATATTCAGATCGCTAAAGGTCGGGCTTGCCTGCGTCAATCCACCTGAGGTAGTAGTCGCGCCCGGCAGCACCTTCAGCAGCTCGGTGGTGTCCCGGCCCTGTAGTGCAAGATTCTCAATCTGCTCGGCGTCGAGGACTGCGGTGCGCTCGCCATTGTTCTGCTGCAGAACCTCAGGCGCTGCCTCGACTGTTACTGTCTGAGTCGCTGCGTCTGCTACGCCAAGCTCAATTGTTGGAACGGCCAGCGTATCACCCGCGTGCAACGTGAGGCCTGTAAGCTCTTTGGACTGAAAACCCTTCATATCGACTTTCACCGAATAGGTCGAAGGAGTAAGCGCAGGAAAAGCATAGAAGCCGGTTCCGTTTGCCGCCGTGGTGCGTGAGTCCTTTGTCGTCTCGTTGATGACTGTGACTTGAGCTCCCGGAATGACTCCACCGGTGGTATCGGTTACCGTACCTGAGAGTTGAGCGGTTGCCTGTGCATGAAGTGTGGGTGTGGATGCCAGCAGCAGTGCTACGGCAAGCACAGCCACCGATTTTTTAGCCACTAATCTTTGCGCCCATGACAAAGAATGGCTCACGATTCCTCGCGAGATTATCATTAACATGATCTCCTGAATAAATGTTTTGATCCCTCTGCACAAGATTTTGGCGGGCGCCCTTGCTGTAGAGGGATGAGTCTGTTTTAAGCCGAAATAATTCGATTTACCTCGACGGCATACAACACTACAAAAACAAATATACGACTGTCAACTTTGCTTGTGGTGCTGGACTATATCGGCCAATTTTGAAAAAAACTGGCGACGCGCTTAATCCTTGAAGATGAACAAGATCAGAAAGAAGGTCACCGCTGAGGCGACAATATTGAGTGTGTTCAAAATCGCACAGTATTGTTCCTATCGATGGATCCAGGCAGGAGACAAGTCCTACAAAGTGGGAAATGATTTAGGGATATTGCATTGCAAGACGATATCTCTCAGAGATTGCCACCCAATCCGTGAGCGGAGCCGGGATCTCTTCGATCGTATGCACAAAACATCTCAGGCGATCGATGAATCACTTGCGAATCGATCGCCCTGGCGAATTCGGCCCGATCCGTTCCGCAGGCACTATGCCATCTCCCTCAAGAATCGAATACGAGCGATCTGCTGAGAGATTCGTCAGGGTGTCCTTCTTTCCGGAAGGCCAGAAAATTTCCACTTTATCGATTTTAAGGTGTGCTCCGAGACCGAAGTGAAGTCTCAAATCATTCTGCGAAAGATAGCTTCCACCACTTCGTACTTCGTCCGTTTGAACGAGTTCTCCGGCGGTCACACGAACTCGCGCGTTAAGAGCCAGCCGATTGCTCTTTGTCCCGGCCAGTTCCAGGCCGATCCAGTGATTCTTCGGATCAGGCTCTGTCCTCAGAACCATCGGACTGCCTTCGATATTTTCAACGACCAATTCGAGATGCCCATCATTGAAGAGGTCACCGACTGCCAATCCTCGACTTGCTTGAGAAACCTGAATAGCCGATCCCGACACTTTGCTTATATCGCGAAATCTCCCGTTATGCTCATTGAGAAACAATATCTTCGGCTCACGATATTTGGTTCCGATATCTTTCGTGTCCACCTGCGGATAAACATGTCCGTTGACCAGCGCGAGGTCCAACCATCCATCATTGTCGAGATCCAGAAACGCATCACCCCAGCCAACATACGGAACTGTGGCTTTAGCAATACCCGCATCCAAGGACACATCCGCGAAGTTCCAGTCTCCATCGTTGCGAAACAGCGTTGTGTACTCCTCACTGAAATGCGTGATGGCAACGGAGAATCTGCCAGAGTGCATGTAATCTCCCACGGCGACGCCCATGTTGGCCTGCTCACCGCCATTTCCATTCACCGCTACTCCCGCTTGATAGGCCAGATCCGTGAAGCGGCCGTTGCCCTCATTTCGGTACAGATAATTCGGCTCGCCATCATTCGCCACGAAGAGATCAAGCTTGCCGTCGCTGTCAAAGTCCGACCACACCGCACCCAGGCCAAAGTAGTGCGGTGCATCGTCCACGCCTGCCTTGGCGGAGACGTCGCTGAAGGTGCCATCCCCATTATTACGATACAGATTGTCCGGTGAGCCCTTAAGTCCACGCGGGCCGCACTGCACCGGAACCTCGTGGTACATGCATGTTCTCTTCGAACCAAGTGTGGGAAGGTCGCTCAGATTCAGGTCGACATAGTGCGGAACAAATAGATCGACGAACCCGTCGCCGTCGTAGTCCCCAAAGACTGCTCCGGTAGCCCATCCCTTATCCGTGTCTAGGCCCGACTCCTTTGTGACGTTCGTGAAGGTGCCATCTCCATTGTTGCGGTATAGGACAACCCCGCCGAAACACGAGACCAGAAGGTCAGGCCAGCCATCGTTATTGTAGTCCCCGACCGATGCGCCCATGGCCCAGCATGGAAATGCAACCCCTGCTTTGTCGGTGACATCGGTGAACGTACCGTCATGGTTGTTGCGGTAAAGCGCACTCCGTGCCTTTTTGCCTGCAAGAAACATATCGACGTCCGGCGCATTGGTAAAGAAGATGTCCGGCCATCCATCGCGATCGAAATCTATTAAAGCGACACCACCGCTCATCGACTCAACAATATATCGCTTGTCCGCAGAGGAAAGATGATCAAAGTGAATACCCGTTCGAGTCGTGATGTCGTCAACCTGCACTGTCCTATCGACCATGGCTTCATTTGTACGAGATGTCGAAGGCCGCTTCATTTGCTGACCGAAGTTGAATTGAGAAGCGATCAAAAATAAGAAAACAAGGACGTCTTTTCGTCCAGAACTGGAGAACACGGATGAACCTCGTATGGCCGGCATGTCTCTCTGAGCATTTTACAATCCCATTCGCGATTAAGGAATTAGCTAAGACTGCGTTCCGCGTCCTGGGGCTGTGCCCGACGGACAGGGTGATGAAGAAGCGATCCGTGCCATCTGGTCCGCGGACCGGGGATAGCCTGCCAGGGCGGCCGTGCGAATCTAAGTCACAGCTTTGTGTCAAATGAGTGACAGTTTCCTGACAACTTCAAAGACCACGACCGCTATGCTGCTGGAGGAGATCGAATCCGAATAAGGGCAACAGGCGCCAGCACGGACTTCGATGCTCGTTCGCATGGAGAGGAGAGAAAAGAGAACAGATGGAGCTGCTCACCATCCATCGGAAGATATTTGTAATCTTCCGCCGCCGCCGGATGAAATGGTTCTATGCGATATTTCGACCTACGGAGAAGACCCGGCTGCTGGATATTGGCGGGGCTCCGAACACGTGGATTGCGGAGTCGCGACCCGATATCAGGTTTCCCGTCACGCTGGTGAACCTCCGGTTTCCCGATCCCGACGCGCGCGCCGATAGCCGCTTTACGCCTATCGACGCAGATGCAACCAATCTTCCATTTGCGGATGCAAGTTTCGACATCGCATTTTCTAACTCTGTCATCGAGCACATGACGACATGGGAGCGGCAGCAAGCATTTGCAACTGAGGCTCGCCGCGTTGCAAACAAACTTTGGATTCAGACACCGGCGCGTAGTTTTCCATTGGAGCCGCACGTGCTGGCTCCGTTTTTTCAATATCTGCCCAGGAATTTGCAGACTCGCATGGCCCGCCACTTTACCATCTGGGGTTTGCTTACAAAGCCGAGTAATGCTCGCGTGGAGGAGATGCTCTCCGACATCCGGCTCCTGACCTATCGGGAGATGAAGCAGTTATTTCCGGATTGTCTCATCCTCAAAGAGCGCGTTCTTGGTTTGACGAAGAGTTATGTGGCTGTGCGCAATTTCATCTGAGGCGTTTCGTACGTATGAAATCAGGCACAGATGTGCAATAAAACCGGTATCTACGTCAGATCGAGGAATTTTAACCGATCTCTTCTCAGCTCAATGAAATCGTTGTCACTTCCAAACATGTACGAGGATATATGAAGGCAAGCGTTGGTTACCTAGAAGCGAGTGATGCGGTCGCGAAGCGAATCAAGCTTCTTCCGACGGCTATCGGCTTCTTCTTTTCCTTCCGTCTCTTCTTCGTGCTCCTTACGGCAGACGTCTTGCATGTCGATCCGCAAACCGGGGTGATACTGAACCTTGGGCTTAACTATGTTCTCCTGGTGATCGTAGTGTTTCACTCCATTGGGCCGGCCCAAAACTCTTTGGTTTCACTTCTGCGTCTACCATGTTATTTATGGGTATTGTGCTTCCTGGGATTTTCCGGTTGCAGCCTGGTCTGGAGCGCTACCTCGTCGCTGCCAGCGGCCATAGCTTTCTGGTGCGCGATGGCTGCGGATGTAGCGATGGTCATCCTGTTGCTCCGGACGGATACCATCATCGAGACATCCTCCAGCATCATGAAAGGATACGTTTATGGGGCCTGCTGCATCGCTCTGATTGCGTGGATCATGCCCGCACAATCGGATCTTCGCCTCGGCGATGACGAATTCCTCGGTCCCAATCAAATTGGTTATGCTTGTGCGTTTGCATTCTTTTTTGCACAATTCCTCATGCGAACCGAGCAGGGCCGTTGGAGGTTGCATGGGGCGTGTCTGGCGATCACGCTTCTGCGTAGCTTATCCAAAACCTCAATCATCGCATTCATAGTGGGCCAAGCAATCATACTTGTTTTGGATAAGTCTGTAAGCAGAAAAAGTAAGGTAATGCTTCTTCTGGGAGCGATCCTCACTGTCGCTATCTTCTGGGGACTACTTGCGTCGTATTACGATGTCTACACGAACGCAGGAAACCAAGCAGAAACGCTCACCGGTCGCCTCGGTATATGGGCATTCATCCTTGACAGCTCACTTGATCAACCTTGGGTCGGGCATGGATTTCATTCGGTCTGGAAGGTCATACCTCCCTTCGGCATCGATCAGTTTGAAGCTCGTCATGCTCACAACGAACTGTTGCAGCAGTTCTACGCCTACGGTGTAGTCGGCATATTTGTTCTGATCGCTCTCTATGGCAGCTTCTACCGTCAGATCAAGAGGCTGCCCAAGTCCTCACTACGTGCTCTCCTCTTCGGATTACTCGCCTTTGTCCTTGTGCGCGGACTAGCCGACACGGAAGCTTTCGACCTGTCGCTTCCGCTCTGGACGATCGTCATGATCTCTGCACTTATGGCGGAGTCCGCAGGAGCAGCTAAACTTTGCCGTCAAATTGCCGCGGGTGTAAACCGGGCCTAATTTTTGAACTCGCAGTTGTTTGGGGGTACAGAGCAGTTTGTAAAACGCATTTCGGATCAAATGCGCATACCCATTACAAGCTAGAGACATTCCCTCAACTGACCGATGACAACTGTGAGACTTCATAAGTGGTAGTGTCACCTCATGGCGAGCCGGTTCCATAGATTGTCTGTCGAGGATGGACGCGCGCACTCCGCATTTGGGAGAGGGCTTAGACCGGCGTTTCGACTCTTGGATAAGCGCCGATGCATTTGCTTGCTCTGGTTGACTGCACAGAGAGTCTCTGTAGGGATGCTGGATCTCTTACTGGCTGCCGCGCTATATCTTCTATTCTTGCGTCTGCAAGGTGCATCGCCTTTAAGGCACCTTGTGTGGACACCCAAGACGATCCTCTCGACCGCCGTGGTTACCTCGGCTCTGATTCTTGTTCGAGCGCTCCTGGATATGCTCTCTACTTGGTTTGCGTCTCGACAGATACAAGCTCTTTACAAGGACTTCCTGCTTCGCCTGTCACGTGGGTACAACGAAATGCGATGGGAGCGATTTGTCGAGCGCAATCGCAGCGAACTTCTGAATCATGCAGTTTATACCGCGAGAGAGGCTGCCGACTTCTACCACCGGTGCGTTGAGATCACAGCATCCACGGTGGTTGTAGTCTGCATGATTGCTGCCCTTGTGTATCAGAGCCCAATGGCTGCAGCTGGATTAGGGATTGCTGCGCTACTGATCTGCGCAATACATCGGCTTCTTATCCGAAAAAGGTTACATGTGGCCGCATTCAACCGGGAACGGTCACTTCGCACACTCCATAAGCACTTGGCGGATATGTTTTCGTCTGGGAAGGAAATTCGCGCCTACCGGAATCAAACGTTCTTCCTTGACAGGATCAGGGATCAGGCGAATTGTTTAGGTATTAGCAATCAGCGCGTCTTAATCCTTCCCCAGATAGCACGAATTCTGACTGACCAAGGCGTGGTTCTTCTCTTCCTTTGCATTGTGATAGTGACTCAAATACAGCATGGAGACACGCGCCAATTGCTGTCGCTTCTGGTTTTATATTTTTAACTTTCACGGAGT
>Ga0302326_10003142_pt1 | contig 39201 bp, 42 predicted proteins | sample Palsa_T0_3_FD_202264 | JGI IMG/M metagenome (GOLD analysis project Ga0302326, IMG submission 202264) | Peat permafrost microbial communities from Stordalen Mire near Abisko, Sweden - Palsa_T0_3 | ecosystem: Environmental > Terrestrial > Soil > Palsa > Peat permafrost | place: Sweden: Abisko... | reverse complement strand
TAATACGCCTGCGCCAGCTTGCGCGCCCAGGCCGGCAAACCAGCCAGCGGGTCGGCAGACTCCGACTTCCGTGTTCGGGCCACGTGGCCTCTCCTTTGCCCGAGGGGGGACTTCGCGCCTCCCCTTCAGCGACAACCTTCTTTAGCGGCAGTTGGGCGCCCGGCGCAGCACTACCCGCACCGGCAGCGCCGGGCCGGGTTGTTCCGGGAAGCGCAGCGGCACCTGGGCTGTCTCGAAGCAGCGCTTTCGGACGGTGAGCGCCGGGACGGTGGCCGGGACGTGCCCGGTGACAGGGGTGACACCCAGCTCGCGCTCCCCGCTGAAGACGGCGGCGCCGGCGGGCAAGGAGGTGACCCGGACGGTGTATTCGAAGGGCTCGAGGACGGCGCGGACCTGAAGCGCATCCTCGGTGGTGTGGGCCAGCACCGAGGTGAGGTAGTTGTGGAAGCCGCTCCGGCGCACCTCGACTTGCTGGTCCTTCCCCACCGGCACCTCGCCGGCCCAGAAGCCCTGCACGCCGGCACGCTTCACCGTCACGCCATTGACGCGCACCTCGGCGTCGTTCGGCTCGCACAGCACCTGCAACTTCGCGGTCCCCGCGGTCCGCTGGAGGGCCACCGTGACGGGCGTCCCCTCCGAGCCGCGGGCGACGGTGACTGTCCCCACCCAGGGCTTGAAGCCGTCCGCGGTGACGAGCACCGGGACCGCCCTGCCCGCCGGAAGCCGGTACAGGAGCGGCCAGGCGGCCACCGCCCCCACATCCGTCCCGTTGATGTTCACCCGGGCATGCCCGTGCACCTCGGGAGGCGAGAGCTCGAGGAGAAGCATCCCCGAGGGCGGCTCGCGCACCTCGAGCCAGGCCACCAGGCCCACCGCCACGGCCGCCGCCGCCACGAAGCCAAGGACGCGTCGGCTGCTGGACGGCCGCTTCCCTTCGGCGAAGAGCGCCGGCACCGCCTGCCCGCTGAGGCTTCCGGTGACGAGCGGCACCCCTTCGGCCAGGGGTGGGTCCGATGCCGGAAGGAGGACGGGGACGGCAGGCTTCTGGGCCTCCTGCGCTGGCCGGGGCGGGGTGAAGGTCTCCGCCCAACCGCTGCTGCGCGCAGGCGTCTCGGCTGCCGCGGCGGTGAGCACCGGCTGGGGCGGAGCGTCGAGCGCCGGGTCGGTGACGGGCTCGGGAAGCACCGTGGGGGCGCGCTTGGTCACCGTCGGAGGCCCGTGGAGGAACTCGTTTCCGTCGACGAGGAGGGTGGCGCCGTCCTCGGACTGCACCTCCAGCTGAGGGGAGGTCACCGTCAGCTTGGGAATGGGGGGCCCCCCGGGCCGCACCAGCACCGCGCCGCCGGAGCCGACGGTGCCATTGGGCGCCGGCGTCGGAACCGGAGCCGACGAGGTGCCGTGCATCGCATCCATGGCCGCGAGGAGGCCCTCCGGCGCCTTCACCTCCGCGTACTCGGCCAGGCGGGCCTTCTCCCGGTCCACCTCCTCGGCGAAGGTGGACTTCATGTACTGCATCAAGTCCTTCCGGCTGAAGATGCTGTCCGAGGTGATGAGGAAGCGCTGCAGGTCGTCCGCCAGCTCGCTCGCGTACTGGTAGCGAGCGTTGACGTCCTTGGCCAGCGCGCGCAGGACAATCTTCTCCAGGGCCTCGGGAATGCGCCGGTTGTAGGTGGAGGGAGGCAGCACCTCCGCCTTGCGCACCTTCTCCAGGACGGCGAAGTCCGAGTCCCCGACGAAGAGACGCTCCCCGGTGAGCAGCTCGTAGAGACAGACGCCGATGGCGAAGACGTCGCTTCGGCGGTCCAGCGGGAGCCCGCGAATCTGCTCCGGGCTCATGTAGCCAAACTTGCCCTTGAGGATGCCGGCCTGCGTCTTGGTCACCTTTCCGGCCGCCTTGGCGATGCCGAAGTCGATGACCTTCACCTCGCCCTCGAAGGAGATGAGGACGTTCTGGGGGGAGACGTCGCGGTGGACGATGTTCAAGTCCCGCCCGTAGCTGTCCTTTTTTCGGTGGGCATAGTCGAGCCCCTCGCACAGCTTGCCGACGACGTAGCAAACCAGCGGGACGGGCGGCGGCTCCCCCTTCTTGCGGGCCCGGTCAAAGATGGAGCGCAGGTCCTTGCCCGGGACGTACTCCATCGCGATGTACAGGCTCTGCGCGATGCGGTTGAGCTCGTAAATCTGGCAGATGTTGGCGTGGGTGAGCTGGACCGAGATTTTCGCCTCGTCCTGGAACATGGCGATGAACTCGTCGTCCTCCGCGATGTTGGGGAGGATGCGCTTGATGGCCACCAGCCGCTCGAAGCCGCCTGCGCCGAAGGACTTGCCGCGCCACACCTCGGCCATGCCGCCGATGTTGATTCGGTCGAGCAGCAGGTAACGCCCGAAGGGAATCGGCTGCTTCTTCGGAGCCGGGGCAGTCAACGCGGGGGAGCTGGGAGTGGGCAGAGGAGCCGCAATGGTAGCGACGCGTTGCCGAGACGGTCAACGCGCGATGGCGGTGTGCATCCTACTCCCCCGTGAAGTGCGGGGGGCGCTTTTCCAGGAAAGCGGCCACCCCTTCCATGAAGTCCTGGGAGGCAAGGAGCTTCAGCTGGCCGCGCACCTCCGTCTCCAGCGCAGCGTCGAAGGAGCTCTCCATCGCCGCGTAGACGGCGGCCTTCACCGTCCGGTGCACCAGGGGCGGCCCGGCGGCCAGCGAGCGCAGGAAGTCAGTGGCCGCGGCCTCGAGCTGGGCCACCGGAAAGACGCGGTTGGCCAGGCCGGTGGCCTTCGCCTCGGCCGCATCCACCATGTCGCCGGTCAAGCACATCTCGAGCGCGCGGCCGAGTCCCACCAGGCGCGGCAGCGTCCAGGTGCCACCGCCGTCGGGCATCAGCCCCCGCCGGACGAAAATCTCCCCGAAACGCGCCCGGTCGGAGCAGAGGCGGAGGTCGCACGCCAGGGCCAGGTCACATCCGAAGCCGGCCGCCACGCCGTCCACCACGGCCACCGTCGGCAAGGGGCAACTCCGCAGCGCCCGCACCAGCCCGTGGAAGTGGGTGCGCATCCGCTCCTCGACGGTGTTCGTATCGAGACCCTCGGCGGCAGCCCACTTGAGGTCAAGCCCGGAGCAGAAGGCGCCCCCGGCGCCGGTGAGGGCGACAACGCGGGCCCCGGCGGGGGGGGCGCCCTCCACCGCCTGCCTCACCGCCGCATTCACCGGGACGGTGAGGGCATTCTTCGTCTCGGGGCGGTTGAGGGTGATGAAACGGACGGCGGCTGCGTCGCGGACGAGGACTTCTGTCGAGCTCATGCCTTGCAGTCTAGAGTGTTGAGGGTCACTCCTCGCAAGGCCCTCCGCTTGGCCGCTGGCCGGAGCCTCCCTCGGGCGCTTCAGCGGACGATGGAGAGTCGGCGGCGGAAGGAGAGGGCTGGCCGTTCCACGAGCACGTAGGACAGAACCGCAACGCCGATGGACGCGACGAGGCAGAAAGGCATCCTCCGGATGAATCCCCAGTCGGGGACGCTCACCCCGATGAACAGGAGGTTCCAGAGGTAGAGGGCGTAGGAAATGAGCCCCAGGAGTCGCAAGGCGCGTGTCCTTAGAAGCTGGCCGAGGAAGGAGTCCGGAAAGAGGATGAGGTGGAACACCAAGAGGACCATGAGCACGGTTTGAATGGTGAGGAAGACGCCCAGGAACGGTGGTCGCTCGAAATAGATGCTCCACACGAAAAGGAGAGGGATGAGCAACGCTGGATGCGCACCGAACCGAGCGAGCGGAGCGAGCTTTTGCGGATGCATCGGACGCCGGTCGAAGAGAAGGGCCAGGCCGCAGCCGACCAGAATCGAGTCCATCCTGAAATCCGAGCGATGTTCGAAGATGCCCGAGCCGTAGTCATAGGGAGCGATGGCGATGGCGGCCGCTCGGTACACCCAGACTCCAAGGATGAGGCCCAACGTCGGTGCAAGAAGGCGCCGGCGACCGACGAGAAGAAAGAGGAGCGGCCAGAACAAATAGAACTGCTCTTCGATGGACAGTGACCAGAGGTGTCCCACCGACAGGCCGCCGCCGAAGTCGTTCTCCACGAATAACGCCGACGCCAAGACGGACTTCCATTGCGTGTCGGTCACCAGCCGGACGCTGATGAGAAGACTGACGGTCAGAAGGTAGAGGGCGAGCGCCGGCAGGATGCGGAAGACGCGCCGGAGATAGAAGTCCTTCAGCGAAATGACCCGAAAGCGCCGGTCCTCAGAGCAGAGGAGGCCAGTGATGAGGAATCCGCTGAGGACGAAGAACATCAGGACGCCCAGCTGGCCGAGATTCCATCGGCTTCCCCGCTGGTACTGGAAGATGAGGGTGTGCTCGACCACCACCATCAGGACGGCCAGCCCCCGAAGCCCATCCAGCTGCGGGAAATGACGAAACCGCAGGCGCTCGGTCAGGACAAACGAGGACGCCTCGGTCGCGGAGTGTCCTTGGCGATTCTCGGGTGGAGCGAGCACAGGGCGCTTGGCGACCAGACCATAGAAGCGCAACGGCCACCATTTCGGCCCCCGACTCCGCCCAGGCCAGCGTGAGGCTCGGCGGCCGAGACATCCTTCGCTCGTCACGGCCGCGGTGGGCCTCCTTCAGCGCACCCGCACACCGTGCGGCAGCGGCGCCGCCGCCTCGTCGGCGAAGTCCATGAATTGCTCCATCTCGCGCACCGTATCCTCGGTGGCCTGCACCTCCACCGACAGCGCATCCAGCTGGCGGTTGACGTGCTCCGGGTCGCGGATGGCGATGGACTGCTCGTGCGTCAGCCGCAGCAAGTCCTCGATGCTGGCCAGCTGGTGGCTCACCACCGCGCGGCTCTCCTCGGCCTGGGTGAAGCGCTGGAGGCGCTTGGAGAGAATCTCCACCCGCTTCTGCTTCACCTCGCGCAGCCGGGCGCTCGCCTCGCCACTCGCGTCGGCCTGGAGCTCCTTGAGCTCCCGGTCCAGCGCCTGTCGGTCAGCCATGCTCAGGTACCGACGGTAGCCATTCAAGGTGTTGAGCAGACGCAGGAAGGACGTCAAGAGCGCGTCCACCCGGCTCTCGCTCGACGCCGCCAGCACCCGGCCCCCGGGAAGCCGACGGTAGTTGGCCTCGATTTTCTCCTTGAGGTCCCGCAGCCGGTGGTAGTGCTCGCGCTGGCTCGGCGCGAGCTCGGCGAGCATGCCGTCCACCTCCTCCTGCCCGCTGGCGATGGCGGGGTTGGCACGGGCCGCGCGGCGGTAGCGGGGGTTGATGCCCACCACCACCAGGTAGAAGAGCTCGAGGCCGCCGGCCACGAGGATGGGCAGCGTCTGCCCGGTGAAGAGGGTCGCGCCCGCTGCCCCCGACAGGCCGATGACGTTGGCCGGCGCGAGGAGGGCCGTCCTCAGCCAGGCCAGTCGTCCCTGGGGTTTGTCACTCACGTCCGCGTGCCTCCGCCATTCCGCGAAGGGCCGAGAGGTCCAGCGTCTCTCCTGCCCCGTGCAGCGGCTCCGTCCGGCGCTCCAGCCTGGCAAAGAGCTGCAGCGCGCTCTGGTAGAGTTCCTCGTACGTGACTGGGGCCTCGCCCGCCAGTCCGAAGAAGGCCAGGTTGTCCTTGAGCGTCGCCGGGGCGGTGCTCCGCACCGCCTCGTTGGGGTCCCCCAGCTGGGGCGCCACATCGCCGAGCAGCCGGGCGGCGGGGACGGGGTCTCTGAGGACGGCCACGTTGGCATCCACCAGCCCGCGCAGGATGCGACGGACGGCGTCCGGGTAACGCGCGGCGAACTCGCCCCGCGCCAGGACGACGCTGGCGATGAGGTGGGGGGCGTCGGCCGTGGTGGCCAGCACCTTTCCTCCCCTCTCTCGGGCCGCAGCCTCGACGTCCGCGGCCAGCCCCACCACCGCGTCCGCCCGCCCCTCCCGCAGGGCGCGGCCGGCATCGAAGGACGAGGGGAGGTCCACCCAGTGCACGTCCAGCGGCGTCAGGCCGGCTCGCATCAGGAGCCACAGGGCGAAGTAGTGCGCCGGTGACTGGGGCGCCGAGCCGAGACGCTTCCCCTTCAGTCCGGCCAGGGACGTCACCCCCACTGCGGCCAGGGCGTCCTCTCCCCGGCTCCGGCCGAGCAGCATCTCCACCCGCGGGGCCGCATCCCTCAATGCCGGGGCCCAGGCGGCCAGGCGGTCCACCGTCACCACCGCCATGTCCACGCCGCCGCGGTCGCCGCCTTCGGCCAGCGCCGCACGCAAGTCCTCCTCGCGCAGGAAGGGGACGGCCCGCGCGTCGATGGCATAGGCCGACTTGAGGAGGCCGGGACGTGCCTCGGGGCCCACCCCGCCGGTGGCGAGCAGGAGAGCGGCCGCGCTGCCGCTGGGGACGAAGCCAACGAGGGTGGGGCGCAAGGGAATGGAGGCCACCTCGCCTCCGGGCGCGGTGACGCCAGCGGGAAAGTCCCCGGCGGAGAGCGTCGCCCGGTGACGGAGGGAGGGGAAGACGCGGAGCTGCACCCGCTCCAGCCAGCCGGTGGCGGAGGCCACCGCCCAGCCGCCCACGAGAAGCACCAGGGCGAGGAAGAGGTACAGCCCTCCTTTCCGTCGCCAGGCCACGGGGAGGCGCTGCTACTTGACCTCGACCTTCTTGCCGATGGTCTTCTCTGCCGTCTCGCCTGCGTCGGACACCGGTGACGGGCTGGTGATGCCCATCTCCATCTTGAATTGCTTGACCAGCTCCATGGCCTGAAGCTTCTCGGCGTCCTCTTCAATCTGGAGCGCCTGATGGTCGCCGCCTTCGAGCGCCATCTGCATGCGGGCCTCGTTGATGGCCGCCGACTCCTGGACCTTGCGCAGCATCTCGTCGTGGGTGGCGTCGATGCCTGCCACCTGGAAGGACTCCATGGCGTCGGCCACCTTGGCCTGCCACTTGGCCCGGCGCGCGTCGCGGATGGCTCCCATCGCCTCCTGCGTCTTCTTGTCCTTCTCGCGCATGAACATCTTCTTGACGGTCATCGCCTTGTCGTAGGCGGCGCGCGCGGTGCTCAGCTGCTCCTCGTTTCGGGCCAGCCCACCCTTCTCCATCTGCAGCCGGGTGGCGTACTGGGCGGCCATGTCGTCGCGGTTGGCCTGGATGGCGGCCTTCACCTTGGACGTCAGGTCATTCACCTCCGCCTTGTACTTGGCGTTCTCCTTCTCCAGGAGGGTGACGTTGGCCCGCACCATGGCGATGGACTCGTTCATCCTCGGGACCTGGTCGTTCAGGTCCCGGATGTTCTGCTCCAGGATGAGCTCCGGGTCCTCGATGCTGCTCACGAAGAAGCCGAAGAAGCTGCGCATGGCACGTTTGAAACGATTGAACATGGGTATGGGCCCTCAACCGGTCTGGCGCCTCCCGCATCTAGCACGTTCGCGGCCGGTGCCACCCGCCTTGCGGGCTCGCTGCAACGAGGACGCACGGGCGGCCCAGCCATTGCCTTCGGGGGGGCCCGACGGCCCCATCAGCGGCCCAGCCACTCCGGCCCGAACGCCTCGGGAAGCAGCTCCGCCAGCCGGTGCATCCTGCGCGCACCAGCGGCCGTCCGGCTCTGGACGGGGAGCTCCGGCCCGGCGAACTCGGCCAGCACTTGCCGGCAGGCGCCGCAGGGCGGGACTGGATGTCCAGCGGAGGTGAAGATGAGGACCGCCCGCGGGCGTCCGTGTCCTCCGAGGACGCCGGCGGCGACGGCATTGCGCTCCGCGCACACCCCGAGCCCGTAGGAGGCATTCTCCACGTTGGCCCCCTGGGTGATGGCACCATCCTCGAAGAGGATGGCGGCGCCGACGGCGAACCCGGAGTACGGCGCATAGGCCCGGGCCCGGGCGGCCTCGGCAGCGCCAGCCAGTGCCTCCCAGTCGATGGGCGAGCCGTCCATGGTGAAGCACAGGAGCAGGCCAGTGTTTGCCGCCTGCCGCAAGCACGCCGTTGCTAGACTCGCCGTCGGCTGTGACACCCTCTTCGGCGCGGGGCAGGCTTCCTGGGGCAGTCGCCTTTGCCCTCTTGTTGGCGCTGGCCCTCCCCAACGCCGCCGCGCTGCGCACCAACGACTTTCTCGTCTTCCACACCGCCGGGGCCAGGGCCCTGCGCGGGGAGTCGCTGTACCGGGCCGAGGACGGACGCTTCCCCTTCAAGTACGCCCCGGTGGTGGGGCTTCTCCTTGCGCCGGTGGGGGCCCTGCCCTTGCGCGCGGCGAAGGTGGCCTGGGGCCTGGCCTCGGCGCTGGCCGTCTTCGCCTTCCTAAGAGAGGCGGCCCGTCTGGCCGTGCCGCCTCCCAGCCAGGGCCTCCACCCGCTCGTCGTCCTCTTGCTCGCGCCCTACCTCTGGCACCTCTTCTCGCTCGGCCAGGTGGACGGCTTCCTCGTCGCGGCCATCGCCCTCAGCGAGCGGCTGGCGAGGCGCCGTCCCGTCCTCTCCGGGCTTCTCTGGGCGCTGGCCGTCCTCACCAAGCCGCCCTACCTCGTCTTCCTCGTCGCCTCGGTGCTGGCCAAGGAGTGGCCGCGGCTCTTGGCGCTCGGGGCCTGGGTTGTCTTGCTCACCCTCTGCGCGCTTCCGGTGTGGGGAGGGGGGGCGCTTCTGTCCTGGTGGGCTGTCCTCGGAGAAACCACCCCGGAGCTGCTTTGCTCTGCACAAAACCAGTCCCTCTGGGCCCTGGGGTGCCGTTACGCCCCCTCCGGAGTGGGCGCCCTGGCCATCGGGGCCCTGGGGACGCTGGCGCTCCTTTTGGTGGCGGCTTGGGCAGCTTGGGCGGCTCCGGCCAGCGCTCGAGGCACCGGCACCTCGGCCGGCCTCGCCGCCACGGCACTCGTCTCGCCCCTGGGGTGGTGGACGAATCTCATCGCCCTCGCCCCGCTCGTCTACGGGCTTCTCGGAAGCGTCACCCTCGGCCGCGCGCGGGCGATGCGCCGTCTGGCCTCTGGCGCACTCCTCGGGCTGGCCGTGGTGGCTGTCCTCACCGCCGACCTCATCTCCCAGGACGCCTTCGTGTGGTGGCTACGTCAGCGGCATTACGGACTGGCGGGGCTGGCCTGCGCCCTTCTGGGGCTCGCCGCCCGGGCCTCCAGCTACTCCCAGCCGATGACGACTTCGTCGATGTAGCGCGCGATGGCCAGCTCGCCCTCGGTGCTCAGCTCCACGAAGCGGACGTGAAAGCCCACCGCGCCCTGCTTCTCGCGGCTGCCGACAATCTCCCCGCGGGCCGCAATCTCATCGTCGTGCCCGGGCAAGGTGACGCGGACTTCGACATCCCGGCAAGGTACGGGGTGGCCTGCCGCCCAAAACACCCCGCCGGTGCTCAAGTCCCCGGTGGATTGCTCGAACTCTTCCTGCTCCCGCACGCAGCGCACTCGGAAGGTGAAGGGCACGCGGGGGGAATCACGGCGGTCGTGGTTGTCTCGTGTTGCTACAGACATGGATGCGGCCCCCACAGTCGCCATCATGATTCAATTCTACATGTTTGCTGCACCCGGAAGAAACTCCGTCAAGAGACGCGAGAGGGTCGCCACCGCCCCACCGGTTGCCGCTTGCACGTCCTCGTGCGTCAAGGGAACGCTTCCCAATCCTGCCGCGGCGTTGGCGATGCAGCTGAGCGCGACGACGGGGACGCCCTGGTGGGCAGCGACGAGGACTTCCGGCACCGTGCTCATGCCGACGCAGTCGGCTCCCAGCGTCCGCAGCATCCGCACCTCGGCCGGTGTCTCGTAGGCGGGGCCGGCCATCATCGCGTACACGCCCTCGTGCAGGGGCACCGACAGCTTTTCGGCGCTGGCCTTGAGCGCCGCTCGCAGCCGTGAGTCATAGGCCTGGCTCAAGTCCGGAAAGCGCGGGCCCACCGTGTCGTCGTTGGGGCCCGTCAGCGGGTTGGTGCCCGAGAGGTTGAGATGGTCCGTGATGAGCACCAGGTCGCCCGGCTTGAGCCCCGGGCGAATGGCACCGGAGGCGTTGGTGAGGACCAAAGCCTTAACGCCGAGCCAGCACAAGAGACGCGCCGGGAAGGCGGCCTCCGCCGCGCTCCACCCCTCGTAGCTGTGCAGCCGGCCCTCGAGCACGGCCACCGGGACGCCGGCCAGCACTCCCAGTCGCAGCGTCCCGGCGTGGCCCTTCACCGAAGGCCGGCCGAGGTGGGGAATGTCGGCGAAGGGAATGGCCCGCGGCGAGGTGCAGAGGTCCGCCACCGCCCCCAGGCCGCTGCCGAGGATGAGGCCCAGCTTGGGGGAGAAGCCAGCCGCTTTGGCACGCACCGCCGCGGCCGCAGCGTCCAGTTGCTCGTGCAACGTCACGCCTGCGCCTCCTCAGGAAGAGGATGGCGCAGGGCAGGCATTACCCGCGTCCGGGCGGCGCCCGCTCTCGAAGCCTTGAGAGCGGGGCGCACCTTCAGAAGCGCGACTCGCCTAGTTGAACTTGTAGGCGACGCCGACCAGCGTCTGGATGGTGAAGGAGGTCCCGACGCTGGTGCTGAAGGGCCCAGTTCCAAACGAACCGGTGCCGATGGTTGGGCCGAGCCGCAGCTTGGCGGTGAAGGACAGGTTGGGCTGGAACTGGTACTCCACGCCACCGCCGATGAGGATGGGCAGGTAGAAGGAGCCGAAGGTGCCGAAGTACACGTACATCGGCAGGTCCAAAGACGCATTGACGACCCACTTGTCGGCGACAGGGAAACCAATCTGCCAGCCGATGGGGAAGGCGAGACCGAATTGCGTGCTGGAGCCCGAGTAGCTCGGAAACCCGAGGATGATGCCGGGGTCGAAGGTGAAGGCGGTATGGAAGCTGCCGATGTCGAAGAATTGCTTGCGCAAGAGGAGCTGTGCGCTGAGCCCGAAGCCCTGGCCGCCATAGGTGGCTCCATCGAAGCCACCCCAGTTGATGCCGAAGCGGCCGCCGATGTCGAACGTCGGGTCGATGCCGTGGATGTAGTCGCCCCAGAGACCTGGCCAGCCAATCTGGCCGCGCACCACGTCGGAGCCCGCACCGACGGTCTGGCCTGAGTCCACCGTCCATTGCTGAGAGCCGACCGCAGCCGAAGCCGGGGCGGTTGTCGTAGAGGACTGCGCCTGGGTCAATCCTGCACCGAGTGTCAGCAGAAGCACCGCTGCACGTACAACCGTCCGCTGAAGCATGCCATCCCCTCCCGGGAGAACCTGAGCGGCGGACTTCTACGCCGGGGCGAAGCGGCCGTACAGCGAAAAGGCGGCCAGACGCACCCCGTCACAATTCCGTGGCCAGGGCCGGCGTCGACCGCTTTCCGCTGGCCGCGGCGCGCCTCCCGGGCGCCGGCCCGTCCCGACACCCACGTTGTAAGAGTCGAGTCCTACCAGCACGGGCGGTGCGGAACTGTCCGGTGCAAAGCATGTTGCCCCCTCACGCTTGCTGCGTCGGCGGGCTACGGGCGCCGGGCTCGAGGCCGTGCGCAGAAGCGAGCTCGAGCGTCCCGTGCAGAAGGGTCGCGGCGGTGGCCGAGGCACGCGCGCGGACGTCCGTGAGCGTGTCCGCGCCCACCCTCTCCACCGCCTCCACGTACAGCTTCAACTTCGGCTCCGTGCCCGAGGGACGCAACAGGACGCGCGCTCCTTCGAGGAGCTCGAAGGCGAGCAGGTTTGTCCTCGGAAGGCCGAGAGGCGTGCGCTTTCCTCCCGCCGTCCGGATTCCCTCCGCGTAGTCGGACACGGCGATGACTGGCCGGCCGGCGATGGCCGGCGGCGGAGCCTCCCGTAACCCCGCCATCACCCGGGCCATGACGGCCGCGCCGGAGCTTCCGGGCAAGACGACGCTGCGCTGGAGGGACGCATACACCCCGTACTCGCGTGCCAACTCGTCCAAGAGGTCGAGCACCGTGCGCCCGAGCGAGCGCGCCCATCCCGCCATGTCGGCCATCACCACCGCGGCGCCGATGCCGTCCTTGTCGCGGACGGCGGCGCTCACCGCGTAACCCAGCGCCTCCTCGTAGCCGAAGACGAAGTGGGCCCCAGCCTCGGCCCGCCGGAGCGCGGCGTGGGCAATCCACTTGAAGCCGGTGAGCGTCTCCTCGTACTCGACGCCGAGTCGCGCGGCGATGTGGCCAAGCTGCAGCGAGGAGACCACCGTCGCCAGGACGAGGGGCCTTGCACGCCTCGGCCCGTGCGTCAGGAGGTAGTGCCCGAGGAGCACGCCCACCTCGTTGCCGCTCAACTGACGGTAACCGCCGGCCGCATCCCTCACCATGACGGCCAGGCGGTCCGCGTCCGGGTCGTTGGCCAGCACCAAGTCGGCGCCCACCGTTTCCGCCAGGCGCTGCACCTCCTGAAGCGCGCCGGGCTCCTCCGGGTTGGGGAAGGCCACGGTTGGAAAGTCCGCGTCCGGCAGTTGCTGGTCGGCGACCCAGTGCACGTGATGAAAGCCGGCCTTCTTCAGGGCCTCCACCGCCAGCCCGCCGCCGACGCCGTGCATGGCCGTGTAGGCGATGGCGAGGTCCAGCCCCAGGCCCGGGTGGCGGCGCTCAACGAGAATCGCCTGAAGGTAGCGCGCAGCGACGTCCGCTCCCACCTCGCGCAGAAGCCCGCGGGAGGTGGCTTCGTCCTGGTCGAGGAAGGGCACCTGGTTGGCCGGCCCTACCTTGGCCATCTCCGCGGCGATGGCCGTGTCGTCGGGCGGGATGACTTGGGCACCGTCCGGCCCGTACACCTTGTACCCGTTGTACTCCTTCGGGTTGTGGCTGGCGGTGACCACCACGCCGGCGGCCGCGCCCAGCGCCGTGACGGCGTAGGCGGCGAGTGGCGTCGGGGCGACGGCGGGAAAAACCCAGGCCGGGATGCCGGCCGCAGCCAGCACCCCGACTGTCTCCGAGGCGAATTCGAAGCTGCGGTGACGGCCGTCGCGCGCCACCACCACGCCGCGCGTCCTCGACTCGGGCACGCTGCGAATCAGCCAGCGCGCGAGCCCGAGCGTGGCAGTCCGGACGACGGCGCAATTCATCCGGGCCGGACCAGCCCCCATCGGCGCGCGCAGCCCGGCGGTGCCGAAGCCCAGCGGCCCTCTGAAGCGCTCCTCGAGTTCAGCCGTGTCGTTTCGTCGGAGGAGCTCCTCGAGTTCGAGCCGTGTCCCGCCGTCCGGGTCGGAAGAAAGCCACGCCTCCACGGCCATCTTCAGCTCGCTCAACGTCATGGAGACCCGCCCGGGCCAGGGGCCCGCCCCGCCCTCGCTTCCACGAGCGACACCGAAGCCGACGTCCCAAGCCGGCTCGCACCGGCCTCCACCATGGCCAGCGCCACCTCGGTGCTGCGCACGCCGCCGGAGGCCTTCACCTGCAGCGCCTCTCCCACCACGGCGCGCAAGAGGGCCACGTCCTCAAGCCGTGCGCCCTGTTGGCCGAAGCCCGTGGACGTCTTCACCGCAGCACAGCCCGCCACCAGGGCGAGGCCTGCGCCGAGCACCACCGCGCGCTTGTCGAGAAGTCCCGTCTCGAGGATGAGCTTCACCGGCCAGGGCCGGGCCGCCTCCACCACGGCCAGCATGTCCTCGAGTGCCGCGTCCGCATCGCCTCCGCGAAGTGCCCCCAGCGCGGCCACGGCGTCGAGCTCTCGCGCTCCGTCCGAGACGGCCAGCTGCACCTCGAGCGCCTTCACCCGGCCCTTCTGCGCGCCGTGGGGAAACCCCACCACCGAGATGGGGACCACCGCGCTTCTGCCGAGCGCCTCGACGAGGACACCGATGTGCGTCGGGTGGACGCAGGCTCCGCCGAAGCCGTGCATCCGCGCCTCCTCGCCCAGCCGCCGGACTTCGGACGGGAGGGCGTCTGGCCGAAGCAGCGTGTGGTCCAGGTAGGGCGCGAGGGCGCCCGGGGCAGAAAGACGCTGGGCGGCCGCGGGGCCGAAGGCCAGCTGGGGGACGGGGCCGCCGGGACGCAGAAGCCCGAAGGCCTGCGGCCGGAGCTCCGCGGGGAGCTCGGGACCGGGCGTCCAGGCAGCCACGGCCCTCGAGAAGGCGCGGATGGCGGCAGTGTCCACGGCCTGTCTCACAGCGTGGTGGTGAGCACCAGCGGTATCTCGACATCCACGTCGTCACCGGTGAAGGCGGAGAAGACCATTCTCTTCGCCCGTGCCTTGAGGCAGGTGCCGAGGTCCGTGCCCTCCAAGTCATGCCGGTCGAGCGTCACCTGTTTCACCGTCCCCGAGCCCCCGATGGTGGCCACCAGGCTCACCTTGCCGCCACGAAAGCCGGGGTTCTTCCGCAACTGCTGCTCGATGCAGGACTGAAAGGCGCTCTGCGTCTGGCCCACGACGCGCGCCACCTCCTCGTTGCTTGGCCCGCCACCGCGGGAGGCTCCGCTGGCCTGGGTGCGGTGCAGGCGCGGTCCGACGTCGGGCTTGGCCGCGTCGCCGTACAGCGCCCGCAGCTCAGCCGTCTTGGCACTGTCCGGAGCAGGCTTGGAGGAGGGCTTCGCCTCCGCCGCTGGGCGCCGGGCGGGCGCCGGTGCCGGCGGGGGCGCAGCTTCCGGGGGCGGCGTCTGTTTCCCGGTGAGGAGGTCCCTCAACTCCTGGACGCGGCGGACAGGCGCGGACACGGCGGGCTCCTGCGGGGCGGGCTTTTGTCCCGGTGCCGCCTCGCCATGCGCCTCGACAATGGGTTGTCCCCCGCGCAGCCGCACCAGGAGGGCGAAGCCCCCCACCGGGAGGATGAGCGCGGCCGACAGGGCGAGGGCCAGCTTCCAGGGGCTCTTGCGGTGCAGCCCGGAGCGCACGAAGTCCGAGTCCGGTGGCGGCAAGGTGCGGCCCCGTCGGCGGGGTTGACGCGCCAGCTCCAGCTCCTCCTCCTCGTTGGCCACCACCGGAGCCGGCTCGGGACGGCGGTGCCGCACCGGCGCAATCTCCTTCGGCGTGCTGGCCCTGGGGGGCGTGCGCGGCGTCCGCGTTCCGGGGGCCGAGACGCCCTCGGCAGGGGTGAGCGGGCCGTGGGGAGGCGTGGACGGGAAACCCGCGTCCTCGAGCAGCGGCACGAGCTCTGGCACCTCGAGGGCCCGCCGCCAGCCGTCGAAGCCGTCGCGCCAGACGAAAGTGCGCCCGTGCACCTCGCCGGTGCGGATGCGCTCCACCATGGCCCGGGCGTCGAGCGGACCCACCTGCTTGGCCTGGAGCAGGACGAACCAGTCTGGGTCGGAGGGGACCGGGTCCGGCTCCGCATCCTCCCAGGGCGCGGGCCCAGAAGGAGGTCGCACCTTGGCGCCGCATTCCGGACAGGTCACGGCCTCGGCGCGGTGTCCCCCCTCCTCTAAGGAAAGGGCTCGTCCACAGCTGTGACAGGGCACAATCAACGGGGTTCGCCCCATCGTAACCGACGTCGGTTGACTTCGGGGGCGCACCGCCGCTAAGGACGCCGCCCTCGAGACCAGGTGGGGTAATGCTCGCGAAGGACCTAGGCAGCAAGCACGTCTGTTTCAAGTGTGGCACCAAGTTCTACGACCTCAAGAAGCCCGAGGCGCTCTGCCCGAAGTGCGGGGCAGACCAAAAGCAGAGCCCGGCCAACCGGCCGGCGCCCGAGCCGCGCAAGGGCCGTCTGGCGGCGATTCCCAAAGTCATCGAGCCCGTCGTCCCGGCCGAGCCCGAGGGCGCTGCCGAGGAGGAAGAGCTCGAGACGTTTGAGGACGAGGCCGAGGTCGAGGAAGACGAGACGTAAGCCGCTTCCGAGGGCGCTCTAGCGTCCTCGTGCGGCGAGCCAGTCGGCCACGGCCTGCCCGGTGCCGAAGGGCCAGGGGCGGAGTTTCTCCGGTGCCACGGCGCGCATCTCGGCGATTTCCTCGCCGAGTTTCACCTCGCCCGTCCCGCGCAGGTGGTAGGCGACGATGAGCTCGTTCCGCTCGGGAAAGGCGTACACGCCGATGAGGCGCACCACCTCGGCGTCCAGGCCGAGCTCCTCCTTCAGCTCGCGCAGCACGCCGTCGGAGGGCGACTCCCCGCGCTCGAGGAAACCGGCCACCAGGCCAAACCACTTCTCCGGCCAGCCGTGGTTGCGGACGAGGAGCACCTTCCCCTCGTGCTCGACGAGCGCCGCCACCACCGGCAACGGGTTGTCGTAGAAGACGAAGCCGCAGTCGGCATCCGGGCAGGCGCTCCTCGGCCGGCCGCCGTCCTCGCGCGTCACGAGGGGCCGGGCGCACCGTGGGCAGTACTTCATCGCGTCCCTCCAAACGTGAAGTCGGCGCCCGTCACGCCCTCCGTCACCTGGACGCGGGCTGAGACCTCGCCCAGCCGCGGGTGCCAGGCATGGACGTCCGTCGCTCCCCGGGCGAGGCCCGGAAGTCGGAAGCGGCCGTCGGCGCCGCTGGTGGTGAAGTGGGGATGGTCGAATGTCCGCACCACGGCCACCATCCAGGGGTGCACATCGCAGCCGATGTTCACCACCATCGGTTCCGGCGGCAGTTGCCGGGTGAGCTCCGCATTCTGCAGCGGCATGGCCACGTTGAAGAGGCTTCGGCCCAACCCCACGGCATGCACCGTGTGGGTGAGGGGGTCCGAGTTCCGGAGGCGAAGCGGCCCTCCGGCGCGCGCGGCCAGGATGGGTGGCTGGTAGAGGCATCCCACCTGGTCGAGCACCACCACCTGGCCTTCCCCGGCGGGCGCCGGGGCTGCCTTCGCGTCCACCCACACCACCACGTCGGCCACGCCTCCTTGCCCGTCCAACTGGAGGGCATTGTCCGCCACCGAAGGGCCACAGACGCGTTGCACCGAGGCGTTGGTGGCGAGCCGGGCGGGCGCGGGCCGCGGCCCAACCCAGAGGACGCGTCCCTCGATGCTCCCCTCGGGCGGGTCCGCCCGGGGCTCGAGGCGCTCGCTGGCCAGGGAGGGGCGTCCCCCGTCCTGCGCCGTCCGCACCGGGCGGCTGCACCCCAGCGCGGCGCCGAGGAGTGCCGGAAGGGCGAGGCGGAGGAATTCGCGCACGGGGCGACCTTGCCATGACGAAGAGGGCGTTGGCGCGCAAGGAGGTTGCTGTTAGAAGGCCCCCCGTGCAGGACAAACTGATGGCACTGGCGGAACTCCAGAAGCTTGACCTGGAGTCTGCCGCGCTCCGCAAGGCCGCGGAGGTGTACCCGAGACAGATGGCAGAGCTCGAGCGGGAGCTCGGCGTGGCACGGGGGGCGGTGGAAGCCGAGCGCGCCCGGCTCCTCGACGTCGACCGGCAACGTCGCACCCTCGAACAGAACATCTCGGACGAGAAGGAGAAGGTGAAGAAGTGGGAGGGCCGGCTGGCGGAGCAGCGCTCCACGCGTGAGTACGCCGCCCTGGCGCGCGAAATCGACATCGCCAAGAAGGCCAACCTCACCATGGCCGAGGAGCTGGTGGAACTCGGCAAGGGCATGGCCGCGCTCCGCGAGACGGTGAAGGTGAAGGAGCAGGAGCACCTGGCCCGTGTCGACCAGGTGGCCGGCCGGCTGGCCGAGCTCCGTCAGAAAACGGAAAGCTTCAACGCCCAGGTGAAGGGGCTCGACGGGCAGCGCGCGACGGCGGCGGCCCAGGTGCACCCTCCACTCCTGCAACGCTACGAGACGGTGCGGCGCAAGCGGATGCCGGCCCTGGTGACGGTGGTGGCCGGCACCTGCCAGGGGTGCAACATGAATGTCCCGCCCCAGCTGTACAACACCCTGAAGACGACGCTTGGCACGGACATCTGCCCGTCCTGCCACCGCATCATCTGCGCACCCGAGGCCATCGAGCCGCCGGCGGCGGCCAGGGCCCCCGCCGCCAAGGGATGAGCGGACAGCGGCCTGCTCCCGCTGAAGTCCTCAGGGCCATCGCTCGTCTCGAGTCCCTGGACGCCACCCTGGCCGCCCTGCCCGGGCTGACGCTGCCCTGGACGCGTGACCTCCTGCGGGCGGCTGCCGATGCCCTCGAGGGGTCGAGCCCCTCCGTCCCCCCGGGCGGCCCGAGCCGCGAGGCCGGCAAGGGGCTCTCGGCCACCCTGCCCCGCGCACCGCGAGAGCTGCGCGTCTTCTCCGATGGCGCAAGCCGCGGAAACCCCGGGCCGGCCGGCGCCGGAGCTGTCCTTTCGCTCCCCTCCGGGGAGGTGGTGGAACGGCTGGGCCTCTTTCTCGGCACCCAAACCAACAACCATGCCGAGTACATGGGCGCCATCCTCGGCCTGCGCCGCGCGGAGGCCCTGGGGGCGGAGGAGGTGGAGCTGGTGGCCGACAGCCAGCTCCTCATCCGCCAGCTGGAGGGGCACTACCGGGTGAAGAATGCCGGACTGCGTCCTCTCTACGAGGAGGCGCGCGCCCTCTTGCTTGGCTTTCGCCGCCACACCCTCACCCACCTTCCGCGCGAGGAGAACCGCGAGGCGGACGAGATGAGCAACCGCGCCATCGACGAGCGCCTGGACGGAAGGCCGGTCTAGGGCGCGGAGGCCCCTCCGCCTCTGGGAGAGGCCGGCTGGCGTGCGAGCCCGACCTCCTGCTAGAGCACCACGCTGCTGGAGTGGCCCGGGTGAACGCTGGCTCCAAGACCGCAAGGGATTGGAGCGGGAGGAAAGTCCGAGCTCCACAGGGCAGGGTGCTGGTCAACAACCAGTCGGCGCGAGTCGCAGGAAAGTGCCACAGAAAACAAACCGCCCCGGTTCGCCGGGGTAAGGGTGAAACGGTGCGGTAAGAGCGCACCGCGTCCAGGGTGACTTGGACGGCACGGCAAACCCCACCTGGAGCAAGAGCCAATAGGGAGGCGCCCGTCCCGCAAGGGACGGCGGGGTTGCCCGCCCCGATGCCTCCGGGTCGCTCGCTGAGGAGGCTCCCGGGCAACCGGGACCCTAGAGGAATGTTCACCGCGCGAAGGGGAAACCCCTCGCGGACAGAACTCGGCTTACAGGGCCACTCCGGCGTTGTTTTTCTACGGCTGCACCAGGACGTGCGCCAAGAGGACGCGGTCGTTGTTGTCCGTGCGCACGACGTCGGGATTCTTCACCGGAAGCCGGCTGTCGGTGCGGGGCAGCCAGAAGCCCACCCACAAGTCGACGGCGCGCTGGGCGCTCCCGGCCGGGACGCCGATGGCGAAGGTGTCCTCGATGGTCTCTCCCGGCCGCCAGCTGCTGGTGGGGCGCCTCGGGAGGTGGTCGAAGTTGGTGCGGGTGACTCTCCCCTCCGGGTCCTCGGCGTGGACGAAAACCTCCCAGTCGTCAGGCAGGGGCTGAAGCACCCGGAAGTAGAGCTTCACCTCACTCACGTCGCCCGGCGTCAACACCGGCGGGGTGAAGTAGGCCGCGAGCAGCTCCACCTTCCCGTCGAAGTTGGCTCCGTTTCTCACCCCCGCTGGACGGACGCCCGGCCGGGCCGTCGTCGCTGGCGCAGCCGACGTCTGCTTGTCAGCGCCCGGCGCCTCGACGATGCAGCCGAGGGGAAGAAGGACGAGAAGGGGAAGGACGTGTCGCAGGTGGGGCACGGTGTTCGCTCCATTAAGCGCTCCTCGCTGCAACCGCCAGCGTCTTGTTGTATTCGAGGCGCCCCCCATGGCGGCCCACACCTACTCCCTCGTCCTTCTCGCCCTCCAGGGCCTGGGCGCGGGCTCCGTCGCCGCCCTCATCGTGGCGCTCCTGGCCCTCCTCCTCGGCGGCACGGCGCTCTACCGGCGCTGGCGGCGCCGTGCCCCACAGGGCACCACAGCGGCTGCGGCCCCGCTCCCCTCCGTTCCGCGGCCGCCTCTGCCCGAGAGTCCCGAGCAACAGAGGCGTCGCGCCGAGGCCGAGGAGGCGAGGGAGCGGGCGGCGGCCCTGGCCAAAGAGCGCGGTGTACGAGCAGCCGAGGCCCAACGCGCCCCGGACGGCGCGGAGAAACTGCGGCTCGAGGCCGAGGCCCGCTCCCTGAAGGCCTCCGAGGAGGAGGCCAAGCGCACCGCCTACCGGGCGGAGAAGGCGGCCGAACAGGAAGCGCGGACGAGGAGAGCGGCCGAGGAAGTCCAGGCCCGTGCGGCACGCACCGAGGAGACGGAGCGCGCACAGGCCGAGGCGGAGGCTCTTGCACGGAGCGCCGCCGAGGCCCGTCGCGAGCGGGTGCAGGCCGAGGGCGGCCGGACGCTGGCCGCGGGGCTGCAGCGGACACGCGCCGAGGGCTTCGTCGCCCGCCTCAACGCCATCCTCGGCACCGGACGCACCGTGGACGCCTCGGTGCTGGCCGAGCTCGAGGAGGCGCTCTTCAGCGCCGACATCGGTGTCCAGACGGCGGCCAAGCTGGTGGAGGCGGCCCGCGAGCAGGCCCAGCGCGGCGAGCTCGCCGACGCGTCACGCATCAAGGCCCTCATCCAGGCCGAGGTGGCACGCCTCCTCGACCTCCCCTCCCCTCCCTCGCTGTCCGGCGGCGGCCCGCCCCACGTGGTGATGGTGGTGGGCGTCAACGGAGCCGGAAAGACCACCACCATCGGCAAGCTGGCCGCACGTCTCACCCGGGCTGGCAAGCGCGTCACCCTCGCCGCCGGCGACACCTTTCGCGCCGCGGCCACCGAGCAGCTCGACATCTGGGCGGAGCGCTCCGGGGCCACGCTGGTGAAGGGCGCCGAGGACTCGGACCCGGCAGCGGTGGTGTACGAGGCGGTGAAGCAGGCGCTGGCCTCCGGCGCGGATGTGGTGCTGGCCGACACCGCTGGACGTCTGCACACCAAGGCGCCCCTGATGGAGGAGCTCGTGAAAATCCGTCGCGTCCTCGGAAAAGCGCTGCCCGGCGCCCCGCACGAGGTGCTTCTCGTCCTCGACGCCACCGTCGGACAGAATGCCATCGCCCAGGCCAAGCGCTTTCAGGAGGCGGTGGGCGTCACCTCCATCGTGCTCACCAAGCTCGACGGCACGGCCAAGGGAGGAGTCATCATCGGCATCGCCGACGAGCTGCACCTGCCCGTCTCCTGGGTGGGCGTGGGCGAGCAGGTGGAGGACCTCCGTCCCTTCTCGCCACAAGAATTCGTCAAGGCGCTCTTCGACGACTGACGCGCTTCGCGAGGCAGGGGCCGCGGCCGACGTCCCCACCAGAAGGGCCGCGCCTAGTGCTCAATCTGCTTGAGGAGCTTCTCCACCTCGGACCAGGAAGGCACGCCGGGAAGCGAGCCGGCCTCGGCCGAGCCGAGGTCCTCGTCGCCGTGTGCCTCGGACCACCAGCGCTGCTGCAGGGCCCGCAGCGTCTGGGCCTGGCCCGAATGACGCTGGGCGAGGAAGGCGGTGAGGCTGCTCGAGTCGACGAAGCCCCAGCGGTGGGCGTCGATGTAGGCGTGCAAGTCCTTCACGAAGGCCGCGTCCCCAAGCAGCGCGCGCTGGCGGGCGTGGAGCCCGGGCGCCTTGCCGTACACCAGGGCAGCGTAGGTGGTCTCGTCCGGAAAGGCCGACGTCGCCCTGTCCGCGGCGGCGTCCTGGCCGCCCAGCGCCCGCCACATGAGGTAGGCGCCACTGACTTGCTGCGCGTCGACGGCGTGCGCCGCCTCCGCCCCTTGCGTCCACTCCACGGCCAACAGGGCCAGGGCCTGGGCCAGCGCCTCGTCGGCCACCGGCGCGGAGATGGGGTCCGAGCCGATGAGACCCGGAAACCACTGGTGGGCCAGCTCGTGGGCCAGCGCGAAGTCCAGGAGCGCGCCGAGCGCCTCGGCCGCCCCGGGGGGCATGTCCGCCGCGGACACGCCCAGCGCGCGGCCCGGGTTTTCCGACAGCTGCACGAGCGAGGTGGACACCGTCAGAAGGCCCGGGAATTCCATCCCGCCCGCGCCGCCGGTGAGGGGCGCCACCACCACCCGCACCGTCCGGTAAGGCGTCGGGCCAAGGCGCCGCTCCATCTGCGAGAGGAGCTCTCCGGCCGCATCGAGGAGGTGCTCGCCGGAGCGCGCCAGCGCCGAGGGGAAGGTGCCCTCCACGGTGAGCCCGGGCAGCTCGCGGCGCGTGGTGCGGGGGGCCTTCAGCACCAGGAGGACGACGTCGCGGGCCGCGGCGATGCCGTAGCGGAAGCGCGTGCCGCCACTGGCGGCGCGTGTCTCGCCCAGCGCGGCCCCCGCCGCCACCGCGCCCCAGCCGGCCGGGACGGTGACCGAGAGGAGGACGTTGGCCGGGTCATAGAGCGCCAAGTCGCCGATGCCGGCCGGCCCGGCGCCAGCTGTCCCGTCGGAGAGGGTGAGGGGCGGCCGGGGGAGAATGCCCACCAGGCTCAGCGCATCCGGCTGTGCCGAGAAGGCGCCGTGGTCCGTCTTGTCCCCGCCCGCCCCCAGGGAGAGAGACGCGAGGGCGGACGTGTCGGCTTCCCCGCGCGGCACCCGCGCCACGAGTTGAAACTCCACCCGCGTCCGCTCGCCGCTGCCCACGGCGCTGGGGAAGTCGACGCGCACGAGGTCATCCGACAGCGGAGTCAGCGTCGCTGGCGCGCCATTCACCGTCGGCTGGTGCAATCGCACCGGGGTGCCCCCGAAGGCGTTGGGGGTGAGGCGAAGCTTCAGCGAGCGCGTCGAGGCGGCGGGGGTGAAGCTGTAAGTCACCTTGCCGGTGACGGTGCGCTCCTCGGGCTCCACGACGAGCTCCGCCTCGAAGAAGGGCAGCGCCTGCAGCGGCCCGAGGGCCGCCTCGGCGCGCGCGCGCTCGCCCTCGCGCAGGGAGGTGAGGCAGGCCTGCACCTCGGGAGAGCCCTGGGACTCCGCAGCCCACCCGGCGCTGGGAAGCAGGAGAGCGACTGCAAGCAGGGTGGCGGCGTTGCGCATGGGCCTCGGCCCATGATGCTAGCAGCGCCTTGGCCGCCCCAGCCTGCGCGGGGGCCCTGCCCCACCGCAGGGCCTTCTGTGCGCAGCCGCCATACCTCGGCCGGTGCGGCCCTGGCTTTGGGTTAGCGTCAGGCGGTGTGAGGAAGTCCGTGCATTCCCTGGCGGTGCTGCTCTTGCTCGCACTGGGGTGCGCGGCGCCGCCGGCGCCACCAGCGCCGGTACAGGCCGAGGCGCCCGCCGCGACGGTGCCCAGCCCGCTCGATGGCTGTCAGGCAAACCTCTCCGGCCTCTGGCGGCACAGCGAGGACGACGGCTTTCGCTACCGGGCCCAGGACGACGGGGGAGTCCTCGTCCTCCTCGTGCAGCGGACGCTTCCGGACGGGGGCACCCAGTCCTCCGAGGTGGTTCTCGTCCGCTCTCCGGGAAACTTCGTCGGAGCGGTGGGCGCGCCACGCCTCGAGGGCGACGGCGGCTGTGCCGCCCTCTTTCCAGCGGAAGTCGTGAGTTGCAGTGACGCCGGGCTGGTGGTGGCGACGGTGGACCGCCTGCGGGTGGATGGAAGCTGCCGACCGCTCGAACCGCGGCCCGCGCCGAGACGTCACCGGCTTCTGCGCATCAGCCCTGACGCTGGGCCCTGAAGGGGAGCGGCCCGCACACCCACTTCAGGCGGCGCGCTGGGCCTCGGGGGTGAGCCGCACGCGGACTTCGCGTCGGACGGGCACCCGGCCCTGGAAGAGGCTCATCAGCCCGACGTAGAGGAAGCCCACCTGGAAGAGGATGAGGAAGGGCACCGACGTCCAGATGCCAGCGTCCACGGCGAACCACAGGGCACCGGTGAAGTAGAGGCCGAAGCAGAGCTCCACCGCCGGCAGCAGCGTCTTCTTCCCGTGGTAGCTGCGCTTCACCGGGCCGAGCACGTCCTTGCCCTCGCTGCCCGTCTTGGGGGTGCGGGCGAAGCCACTCTCCTGGCTGAGGAGCGCCTCGAGCACGGCCTTGGCGTTGTTGATGGAGAGGCCAATCCCGAGCGACATCAAGAAGGGAAGGTAGCGGATGCGCTCCCACCAGTTGAGGCCCTGCTCTCGCTGCGCGGTGACGTAGAAGAAGCACACCGAGGCCGTGGCGGTGATGCAGAAGGGCAGGTCGAGAAACAGCGTCGAGTACAGGCCGTGGTTGAAGCGCACCATCATGGACAGCGGCATGAGCACGCTGAGGAGCACCATCAACAAATAAGCGAGGTTGTTGGTGAGGTGGAAGAAGGCCTCCTGCTTCAGGGCGAAGGGGAGGTTGCTCCTCAGGATGGTGGGGAGCAGCTTGCGCGCGGTCTGGATGGAGCCCTTGGCCCAGCGGTGCTGCTGGGTCTTGAAGGCATTCATGTCCACCGGGACCTCGGCCGGCGAGACCACCTCCGGGAGAAACACGAATTGCCAGCCGCGCAGCTGCGCGCGGTAGCTCAAGTCCAGGTCCTCGGTGAGGGTGTCGTGCTGCCAGCCCCCGGCGTCGGAGATGCAGGAGCGACGCCAGATGCCGGCCGTCCCGTTGAAGTTGAAGAAGCAGCCCGAGCGGTTGCGTGCGGTGTGCTCGATGATGAAGTGGCCGTCGAGGAAGATGCTCTGGGCCTGGGTGAGGATGGAGAACTCGCGGTTGAGGTGCCCCCAGCGCACCTGCACCATGCCCACCTTGGCGTCGGCAAAGAAGGGCACCGTCCGCTCGAGGAAGTCCGGCGTGGGGACGAAGTCGGCGTCGAAGACAGCGACGAATTCCCCGCTGGCCAGCGTCAGGCCGTGGGCCAGCGCCCCGGCCTTGAAGCCCTGGCGGTTGGTGCGATGGATGTAGACGATGTTGGCGCCGTGGCCGCGAGCATGTTCCACGGCGGCGCGGGCGATGGCGGCGGTCTCGTCGGTGGAGTCATCGAGCACCTGCACCTCGAGGAGCTCGCGCGGGTAGTCGATGCGGCACACCGCCTCGATGAGCCGCTCCACGACGTACATCTCATTGAAGACCGGCAGCTGGATGGTCACCCGCGGCAGGTGCAAGAGCCGGCCGTTGGGCGTGGGGAGGTTGAATTTGTGCCGGTAATACAGAAACGCCATCCGGTAGCGATGTGAGCCGTAAACGGCCAAAACGCACAGGACGGCGAAATAAACGCCGAGAAAAGCGAATTCGACTGTGGTCATCTTTGGCGCAGGCCCCTCCCGCGAGAAACCGTCCCGCGGTTCGCTTCGACCGCCGAGGGACGGACTTCCTCCCCCTCCTGGCCCCCAACCCGAGGGCCGACGGCTGGCGTCTCCGATGTCTGCCCATGTCCCTCCTCCGGGACGCGGACGGCGCGGACAATAGGGAGCGACCCCTCCTCTGTCAAACGTTTCTAGCGATTCCGAAGACTTAGCGAAGGTTAGGCGCGCGTGTTGACCAGACGCGTCACGAGCCTAACGTGACGCCTCCCACGCTTCACGGCGTCCGCACACCAGCGCCTGGCGTGGATGCGGACGTCGGGGGCGGGTTGGGGCTGACACCGAGTTTCGCTGCGGCCGCCGTGGCGGCCGGGCCGTCCCCCACCGTGTCGTGGAGGTAGTTGAGGGCGAGTCGCAGCTGGTCATCCTTGAGACCCGTCGTCACGTCCCAGTCCTTGGCCTGAAGCACTCTTGGTGACCGCACGTCCAGGGCGCCGTCGTTGTGCAGGTGGTGCCGCAGGTCCTTCTCGCGCGGCGTCCGGGCCGACGCCCCATCGCGCGTGTCCGGCACCACCACGTCGGGCTGGATGCCGAGCTCCTGGATGGAGCGCCCCTTGGGGGTGAAGTAGCGGGCGATGGTGAGCTTGAGGCCGCTGCCGTCCTCAAGCTCGATGACGGTCTGCACGCTGCCCTTGCCGAAGGTGGGCGTGCCGACGATGAGCGCTCGGGCATGGTCCTGGAGCGCCCCGGCCACAATTTCCGCCGCCGAGGCGCAGCCAGCATTCACCAGCACCACCAACGGGAAGGGCTTCTCCGTGTCCCGGTCGTGGCTCTTCTCCTCGGTGACGTTGTGCGCGCCGCGGCCGCGCGTGGTGACGATGGTCAACTTCCCCGGCAGGAAGCGGTCGCTCACCGCCACCGCTTGGTCGAGGAGCCCCCCGGGGTTGTTACGCAGGTCGAGCACCAGGCCGCGCAGCTCGTGGGCGCCGTTGAGGGCGCGCAGGCGGTCCAGTTCCCGCTTGAGGTAGGCGTCGGTGCGCTCCTGGAAATTCTTCAGCTTCACGTAGCCGATGGCGCCGTAGAGCGTCCCTTCGGCGGACACAATCCGGACGTGGTCTCGAAGGATGGTGATGTCCTGGGGCTGGACGAAGCCCGCGCGCATGAGGGTGAGCGTCACGCGCTTGCCGGCCGGGCCCCGCATTTTCGCGGCCGCTCTGGCCACGTCCATGGAGCGCGTGCTCTCGCCGTCGATGGCGAGAATCTCGTCGCCGGGACGCACCCCGGCCCGGGCGGCCGGCGTGTCGTCCACCGGCGTCACCACCACCAGCACGTCGCCCTTCTTGGCGATGTCCAGGCCGAGTCCTCCAAATTCACCGGAGGTGTCAATCTTCATCTCCTTGAAGACGTCGGGCGGCATGAAGACGGTGTGCGGGTCGAGGGTGTCCAGCATCCCCTTGATGGCGCCATAGATGAGCTGCTTGTCGTCCACCTTCTCCACGTAGTTGTTCTGCACGTAGCTGAGGACGCGGGCGAAGAGCTCGAGCTGCTTGTAGGTGGTCGCCTCTTCCGTGGCATTGGGAGGGACGGGAGCCGGAGACGGCGTGGCGGGCGCAGCGAGGGTGCCGGCCGCGGCGAGCAGCAGGACGGCGGAGACGACGCGAGGGCGGACAGGCACGGGCAGCCGTAAAGCTTAGTCCACGCCGATGCCGGAGCGTCTCGCTTGCCCCCGGCCCGTCTTCGAAAAAATGCGTTGCTCGCTCGCCCGAGCGACCGGGCGGCCACTGCCGCACAAAGGCTGGGCTTGCTCGCGCCCTGGCTCGGGTACCATGTCGGTCTTCCTGCTGGCGGAAGAGGAGGGGTGAGGCTTGGGCCCGCGCGCGCACGACGTCCGAGATGCCTCTTGCCGAGGCGGCCGGGGGGCCACCCACCTCCTGCGCCACCGAAGGGCGTTGTGCGCAGGGACACTCGGCGTACTGGTGTTGGTGGCGCCCGCGGCCAGGGCGGCGACCGACGCGCCCTGGACGGTCCAGTCCGGCAAGACGGTGGGCGAGGGAAGCAACGTCTTCTGGGGGCAGGGAGGCTTCCCCGGCATCTGGGCGGAATTCATCCACGGCCTGACGCCGACGCTCGAGGTCGGGGCGAAGTTCGCCTTCAACTACGGCGTCGAGGGCATCGTCGACCTCAACAAGGTGGGCCTCGACTTCCAGGTTCTCGTGCGGAAGCAATTCTTCGACAACGGGAAAATGCGCGTCGCAGCGAGGCTCGACCCGGGGTTCCTTCTCTACTTCCCCTCGGGTGGCACTGTCCTCGGCATCGCCGTGCCGGTGGCCGTCGAGTTCGGTTTTCCGGTCAACACCGAGGTGTCCCTCAACGCCTCGTTCGCCGCGCCCATGTACGTCGATTTTTTCAAGGGAAGCGCAGGCTTCGTCGTCCCCATCCTCTTCGGGGGCGGTGCGGAGTACCTCCTCGACCCAAACATCGCCCTCACCTTCCGCGTGGCCCTTGGCCCGAGCTTCGTCGCCGGCTCCGGCTACGTGGGTGGCTCGCCCGCATTTACGCTGTACGCGCTCTTCGGCGCGGCGTACAAGTTCGAGTAGTCGCGATTCAAGGGAGGGGAAGCATGCACAAGGGAACGGCAGTGCGCGGGGTCGCAGTCGTGGTGCTTCTGCTCGCGGGCGCGGCCCGTGCCCAGCAGGGGCACACCGGACCGGCGTGGACGGTGGACTCCGGGGAGACCGTCGGCAATGGGATGGACGTCTTCCGGGCCCAGGCCGGGTACCCCGGCATCTGGCTCGACTTCATCCACGGCATCAATCCCAACTGGGACATCGGCGGCCGCTTCGGCTTCAACTACAGCTTTGAGGGGGCACTCGGCTTCGGCAACAACCTGGCCGGCTGCAACATCAGCTTCGTTTCATGCCCCTCGTACCTGGGCAGCGGCATCGGGCTCAACTTCCAGGCGCTCATCCGCACCACCATTGGCGAGATTGGCCACTACAAGGTCGCGCTCACCTTCGACCCGGGCTTGATGCTGTATTTCCCGAGCGATTCCGGGGTGAACACCTCGGCCATCGCCGGCATCCTGTTTCCCATCGGAGCCCAGATTGGGTTCCCGGTGAACCCGAAGCTGGTCTTCAATGCATCGTTCGAGTTGCCCCTCTTCGCCACCTTCAGCAACGGCGTGAGCAACTCCAACGGGGGAGGCGCATTCTTCCTCCCCATCCTCTTCGGCGGCGGCGTCGAGTACCTCCTCCAGTCGGACCTGTCGCTGACGTTCAAGCTCGCGCTGGGGGTGACCATCAGCACCAACTCTCCGGTCAGCAGCGCCGCATTCACGCTCGAGTCCATGGCCGGCATCGCCTACCGCTTCCGGTAGGGATTGGGCCGCTGCCGCGTCCGGAGGGAGACCGCTCCCTCCGGACTGCAGCGGTGAGTCTCCCGGCCGGGGAGGACGCCCAGAGAGCTCCTCCCCTTCCCATTTAATACGTATACGTACTATACGTCAGCGTATGACATCGGACCTCCCCCGTCTCTCGCTCGTCCCGGGCATTCACCGGGCGACACACCGCATCGGCCTCTGGCTCGACGCTGCACAGCCGCCGCTGGGCGTGACGCAGGGCGAGGCGCACCTGCTGGCGCACCTCTTCGAGGCTGGCCCTTCCTCGGTTGCCGAGCTGCACCAGGCCTTCGCGCACAAGCGCTCCTCGCTCACCACCTACCTCGACCGGCTGGAGGAAGCGGGCCACATCCTTCGCCTTCCCCACCCCCAGGACCGACGTTCCTTCCTCGTCTCGCTCACCGCCAAGGGAAGCGCCCTGTCGAGGCGCGTCCAGCAGCGCCTCCTGCAGCTGGAGGCCTCCGCGCTGAGGGGCCTTGGCCGGGGCGAGGTAAGCGCCCTGCACGCGGCGCTCACCGCCCTTCTGGCCGCCAGCGAGCGACTGCCAGTCGTCTCCTCCCCGAGGCGACGAGGCCCCAAGTGACACACGGGCACAAGGCCGCCTCGCCGAAGGAAGGCCCCGAGGCAGCGACGGCGCCGGCCTCGCCTCTGAAGCGCTCGACGCGCACTGGCGTCCAGACCTGGGAGGCGCCGCCCGCGCGCGTCCTTCCCCTCCTCACGCCACTGGGCGAGAAGGCGTGGGCGGTGGGCTGGGAGCCAGAGATGCGCTGGCAGGCCGAGGGCTCGGGCGAGGGCACCCTCTTCGTCATCCGCTCGCCTTCGGGGAGCGAGGCGGTGTGGGTGCTCCAGACGTTCGACACCCTGAACCTGCGTGTGGCCTACGCGCACCTCACCCCGGGGACGCTCTTGGTGGAGCTCAGCCTGCAGCTCTCTGCCCTTCAGGGCGGACGGACGCGCGCCGACATCCGCTACACGTACACCGCGCTCTCCGAGGCAGGAAACGCCCACCGGACGGAGGCTGAATTCGAAGGTTTCATGCGCGACTGGGAGCGGGAGATGAACCACTTTCTCGCGACGGGCCGGAAACTGGACGCGGCCCACCCTTGAGCCCCAGCCCTTCCTCGTCGGCGAATTCGGCCAGGCGACGCACCACCTGGCGCGGCCGTTCCATCTGCGGGACGTGCCCCATGCGCTTGACGACCTCAATCCGCGCGCTCGGAGGCAGGTAGCGTCGGTAGTACTCGAGCATCTCCTGCGGAAGGAGCTTCTCGCTCTCGCCCCACAGAAGAAGCGTCGGGACGCTGAGCTGCGCCAGCGTCTCCGGGGTGACGTAGTCCTCCACCCTGGCCTGCTCGCGGATGACTTGTACCGCGGGCGTGCTGTGCACCTTCACCATCTGGGTGGCGAAGAGAAGCGCCGAGAGGGGCGCCCGGTGAAAGAGGCGTCGGGTGAAGGCCAGGCCCTGCCGCGGCGTCTTCACCTCGAGACGTCCCATGAGCTCCCGGAAGCGCTCCGGTGGAAGCTGGGCGCCGGCCGGGGCGAGGAGGGCCAGGGCGCAGACGTCGCGGCGGTGTCGGACGGCCAGCGTCAGGGCCAGCGCTCCACCGAGCGAGTTTCCCACCACCAGCGCCGGCGCCCCCACCACCTCCTGGCAGAAGGCGTGCAAGACGTCGAGGTACTGGGCCAGCGAGAGGGGTCCCGCCTCGGGCAGCGGCGAGAAACCATTTCCGGGAAAGTCCAGCGCGTAGACGGCGCTGAAACGGGCCGAAAGGCCGAAGAGAAGCCGGGCGAAGCCATTGGCGTTTCCCCCCAGCCCGTGCACCAGCACCACCGGTGGGCCCTTCCCGCGGCCGGCGACGCGGTAGAAGTGCACGCGGTGCCCGAGAAGGCGCTTCACCTTGGACTTCGCGCCCCGGAAGCGGAGCGCGCGGCGTACCACGGCGTGCAGCGTCTCGAGGAGGTCCATCGGTGGGGGGCCGGGCAGCGTCTCTAGCGCACTTCGGTGGGCTTCGCTGGCACGGCTTCCGCACCGGCCGCCCTGGCATAGGCCGCCGGGCCAAGCCACGGTGCGGGGTCCACGGCCAGGCCCTGGCGGCGGATTTCGAAATACAGAAGCGGCCCCTGGAGCGAGCCCGTGTCTCCCACCGTCCCCAGCACGTCGCCCTCGAAGACGTGGGCGCCCAAGGGACGCATCACCTCCTGCAGGTGCGCCACCACCGAGTGGTACCCATCGCCGTGGTCGAGGATGACGACGTTGCCGTAGCCCCGCATCCAGCCCGTCCAGGCCACCGTCCCCGGAGCCACGGCGCGCACCGGCGTGCCGCTTGGGGCACGGATGTCGACGCCCCGCCGCAGGGTGATGGTGTTGAAGCGAGGCTCGAGCACCTTGCCAAACCCGGCCTCGATGTGCCCCGGAGCGGGCAATGGAAGCTTCCCGCGCAGCGCTCCGAAGCCGGTGGTTTCCGGCCGGGTGTCGAGCTCGGCCACCAGCTGGTCGAGCCGCGTCTGGGCCCGCGCCAGCTCGGCCAGCACGCTGCCGCTGGCCCGGGCCTTGGCCTGAAGCAGCAGCAGCGCCTCGGAGAGCTCCCCCTTCTGCGCAGAAGCCTCGGCGCTCTCCTCCTTGAGCACGTCCAGTCGGTCGGCCAGCGAGGCCTTCAGCCCATCGAGCTCGGTCAGCGAGGCGCGCTGGAGGTTGGCCACCGCGCGCATCTCCTCGAGCGCCGCGGCATCTCCCTTCACCAGCGTGGACAGAGCGCGCGTCCGCCACACCAGCCCCGCCAAGTCGCGCGAGGGAAGCAGCACCTCGAGCGGGCTCCTCCGGGTGAGTCGGTCCAGCGTCCAGAGCCGTGGCTCCATCCTCTGCGCGCGGGCGGCGAGCACCGCCCGGGCCAGCGCCTCCTCGAGCTCGGCCGTGGCCAGCCGGCTGCGGAGCGCCCCCACCTGCGCGCCCAGCGTCAGCGCGCGCGATTCGGAAGCGCGCGCCAGGCGCTCGTAGACGTCGAGGACGGCCAGCGTCCCGCCCCGCTGCGCCTGCAGGAGCGCCAGTGCCGCCCGCTGCGCTGCCAGGCGTTGCTCTCCCTGGCTTCGTTCGGTCCTGACGTCCTCGGCCCGCGCCGTGGCCAGCGTCGTGGCGACGACGAGGAGGACGGTGCCCCTCATCCGCGCAGCGCCCGACCGACGGCGAGGAAGCTACCCACCAGCCCGAGGCCGGCGCCGACGCCGAAGAGCTCCAGCGTCCTTCGCATCCCCCACAGCGTCGACGGTGGCGGCACCTGGAGAAAAGCGAAGAGCGTCTGCAGCTCCGGCGCCACCCAGTGAAACACCAGCGTCAGCCCGAGCAGCGCCAGCGCCGCGCCCGTCAATCCCTGCAGCACGCCTTCGATGAGGAAGGGGGCGCGCACGAACCGGTCGGTGGCTCCCACCAGCTTCTGAATCTCCACCTCGCCCCTGCGCGCATAAATCGCCAGCTGCAGCGTGGCGCTCACCACCACCACCGTGGCCCCGAGCAGCACGGCGAAGGCGAAGAGGCCGCCCCAGCGCAGCGCGCGGGCCAGAGCTCCGAGCCTCTCCACGGCAGCCTCGCCCCAGTCCACCTCACCCACCGCCGGGCCGTCCTGCAGCTCCTGGGCGAGGCGTCGCAGCGCGGCCGCTTCCCGCCACCCCGGTGGGACGCCCAGCTCCAGGGACGGGGGCAACGGGTCGCTGCCCAGGTCCTTGAGCACGTCGGCGGTCGAGCCGAGCTCGCGGCCCAGCCGTTCGAGCGCCGCCCGCGACGTCACCAGCCGGACGGTGAAGCCGCGCCCTCGCAAGGAGGCCATCAAGGCATCGACCTCCGCCGTCGAGGCCTCGGGCTTGAGCCACACCGTCACCTGGACATCGCTGCCGAGGCTGGCCAGGAGGTGGTCCACCGCATCCGAGGCCGCACGGCCGAGTCCGAGCGCGAAGAGGGCAATGGCCAGGGTCAGGACGGCCACGGCGTGGGGAAAGGGTTGGTGGCGGATGCCCTGAAGCGCCGAGCGCCAGAAGACTTCCGCCTTCGCCACCGCACCCATGTCGGCCATCCCTCGGTGCGGCTAGCCAGTGCGGCGGACAGCCTGCACCTGGGCGGTGTCGGCAACGACGCGTCCACGCTCCAGGCGGATGACGCGCTTCTGGTAGCGCTCGAGAAGCGTGGCGTCGTGGGTGGCCACCACCACCGTGGTCCCGCGCACATTCACCTCGCACAGCAAGTCGAGAATCTCGAGCGTCAGCCCCGGGTCGAGATTCCCGGTGGGCTCGTCGGCGAGCAGGATGGTCGGGTCATTGACCAGCGCTCGGGCGATGACGACGCGCTGCTGCTCGCCTCCGGAGAGCTTCTGCGGAAGGGACTCGGCCTTGTGCTGCAGTCCCACCAGCTTCAGCATGCGCAGGACACGCTCCCGCGACTCGGAGCGCGGCGTGCCGAGGACGTCGAGGGTAAAGGCCACATTGTCCAGCACGCTTCGGTTGGCGAGCAGCTTGAAGTCCTGAAAGACGACGCCGATGTTGCGCCGCAGGTAGGGCACCGAGGCCGCCCGGATGCGCGCCACGTTGCGGCCGCCGACGAGAATCTGGCCGCGGGTGGGCTTCTCGTCACAGAAGACGAGCCGTAGAAGCGTCGTCTTCCCGGCGCCGGACGGGCCGGTGAGGAAGACGAATTCACCCTTCTCGACGGTGAGGTTCACGTCGGTGAGCACCGGGGGGTCCCCGGGGTAGCTTTTGGTGACGTGAAACATCTGAATCATCTTGGTAGGGCGACAGCATCGCACAGGGACACCCCGCCCGCGATTCCACTAGAGTCCCCCACCAGGAGCGCGGATGTCCGACCTACTCGACCTCCCTGGAGGTCCCCCTCAACTCGAGCCAGGTGAACCTGAACCCGACCGCCCGCCGCGGCCACCGTCCGGAGCAGTCCTGCCCTGGGTGCTGGCCATCATCTCGGTGGCCGTCCTGGCCGGCGTCTCGCTCTACGGGAAAAAGGTGGTGGACGACCAGCAGACGCGCACCACCCAGGCCCAGCGGCTGGCCGAGGAGTACGGGGCCCGCACCGGCCGGCTGGAGCAGGACCGCAAGGATGCCCTGCGTCAGACGATGGACCTCTCCCAGAAGCTGGAGGAGGTGGGAGCAGCGCGGTCGGCCCTCGACGACCAGCTCAAGGACAAGACGAGCGCCCTGGCCAACCTCAACCAGCGACACGAGGCCCTCCTCGCCGAGCTCCGGGCGGCGGTCAAGACGGCCAAGACGAAAGCCGCCCTCCAGAAGCGCATCTCGGTGGCTCTCGGCCGCGACGCTGCCGCCAGCGCGCCCGACGCCGGTGCGGCGACAGCCGCCCGGCCGCATCCCCGCCACCACGGCCAGTAAGGAGCTCCCCGATGAAGCGCCCTGCCCTGCCGCTCGTCTTCGCCGTCGTTCTCACCGCAGGGCTGGCCTGGGCCGACGGCTCGGTGACGGTGGCCGTGGGCAAGACGGTCACCGTCGACGTCGGGCTGGCCAAGGGCCTCGATTGCGATGACCTCACGGTGGCGGACGTCTCCATCCGCACCCGGAATTCCGAGAACAACGAGCTCGTCATCACCGGGCTCAAGCCCGGCAAGACGTGGTGCCGCGCCGGCTCGTCGCTCGCCGGGGCCACCGCGCTCGTGCACATCGTCGTCATCGAGAAGCGTGACTGACGTCAGCCGAGCCGCACCGAGGCGAGCAGGTGCTCCAGCGCCTCGGCGTCCTGTGGGCGGTACTGCTGCTTCCAGAGATGGACGATGGCGCACACGCCGTCCTGCTGCAGGTAGAGCAGGATGTGCTTCTCGTGCACCGCCTCGCCGTCGATGGTTGGCACCAGGAATTCCACGCGCGCTCGCTCGCCGTCGCTGAGCCGGGTGTCCTCGCGCACAAGCGGAAGCTTCTGCCGGCCAGCCCAGTCACGGTCCCGGCAAGAACGAGCGCTCGGGTCCTCCGGGCTGGGTACGAGGGTGAGTGACACCGTGAGGCCGGAGCGCTCGGCCATTCCCAGCGCGCGCACCGTGCCCCTGACGTGCTGCACCGGCCCCATCTCGAAACCAGGGAGCTCCACGAGGAGGCGCCAGGGCTTGTCCGGCAGGCCGATGGCGAAGGGTGGGACGGCCTCGCTGCGCCCACCGGCATCGCCGGCGGGCGCGGCAAGGGGAGCGAGCAGGAGCAGACAGAGCGCCGGGGCGCGGGGAAGTCTGCTCCTGGTCGGCATTCGACGTGTCACCGGCAAGTCGGTCCCCCTGGATGCGGCTACTTGGGAAGGGCTTGCTCCACCTTCTGGGTGAGCGCGGTGCTGCTCGGGTCCACCTTGCTGTCGAAGTGCTCGACCACCGTGCCGTCCGGCGCCACCAGGAATTTGTTGAAGTTCCAGGTGATGGGGCCGCCCTGCTTGCCGGGAAGGCCAGTGAGGTACTTGTAGAGCGGCGCGGCCGTGTCTCCCTTGACGTCAATCTTCTCGAAGAGGGGAAACGTCGTCTTGTACTTGAGCTCGCAGAAGGTCTTGATTTCGGCGTTGCTGCCTGGCTCCTGGCCCCCGAAGTCATTGGAGGGGAAGGCCAGTACCACCAGGCCCTTGTCCTTGTACTTCTCGTACAGCGCCTCGAGCCCCGCGTACTGCGGCGTGTAGCCGCACTTGGACGCAGTGTTGACGATGAGCAGGGCCTTGCCCTTGTAGGCAGAGAGGGGGGCTTCCTTGCCGTCGATGGTCTTCACCTTGAAGTCGTACACGGACACGGGCGTTCCTGGGGTGGTCGTCTCGGCGGCGACGCTGGCCGACGCGACGAGCGGAAGGGCGGCGAGAGTAGCAAGGAGCTGGATACGCATTCGACAGTTCTCCGAGAAAGCGGTGGATTGTAGGCCGGATGCTGCCTAACCCGAGCCCCCAAGAGCCGCCCGTCTTTCACGCGCACCGCGCGTCGCGCGCCGGACGGCCCTGGCCTCTGACGCTGCTCTGCTCGACTGGCCTGCTTCTCATTCTCTGGACCTGGTGGCACGCGCTCACCAGCGGGACGTCGCTGGCTTTCGGCCCCGGCTATTGGGTCTACCTCTGCGCAACGAGTGGCGCCTTCGGTGTCGGCCTGTGGGGACTCTGGCGCCTGCGCCTCTGGGCGCTGTTTGTCTTCCCGGCGGCCCTGCTCATCGACACTGCGGTGGTCTTCACCATGGGAGAGCTTCACCTCGGCGTCCTGTGCGTGGAAGCAGGGCTCCTCCTCCTCGTCGCGAGCCAGTACCGCGCGTTCCGTCCACCCCCGAGGACGCCACCGACAAAGAGGTGAGGGGCCGGCGCGGCCGCCCCGGGACGGAGGCGACTCTTGGCGACGTGTTAGCCTCGCCGAAGACTCCATCAACGAATGTCCCTGGCACTCGAAGCTTCGGGCCTGCACAAGCGCTACCGGCGCTGGCTTTTTGGCGGCCCGGGGCAGACAGCGCTTCGGGGAATGGAGCTCAGTGTCCCGCGCGGGACGGCGTTCGGCCTCATCGGGCCAAACGGCGCCGGGAAGACCACCTTCATCAAATGCCTCCTGGGCATCGCCTGGCCCGACTCGGGCAGCGTCCGGCTCCTCGGGGCATCCCCAGCGGACCCGGCGGCGCGCGCCCGGGTGGGGTACTTGCCGGAGCGCCTGCACCTGCCCGACGCGTGGAAACCGCCGGCCTTCCTTTCCTCGGTGGCACGCCTGAAGGGACTCGACGTCCGACCAGCGGAGCTCGTCGCGCTTCTGGAGAGGGTTGGTCTTGGGGACGCGGTGCAGCGGCGCATCGGCGGCTTCAGCAAGGGGATGCGGCAAAGGCTGGGCCTGGCGGCCGCCCTCCTCGGGAGCCCCGAGCTCCTGGTGCTCGACGAGCCAACGGATGGGGTGGACCCCTTGGGACGGGTGGAGCTGCGCCGGCTGCTCGAGGCCGAGCTCGAACGGGGCGCCACCCTCTTCATCAACTCGCACCTGCTCTCGGAAATCGAACGGCTGTGCAGCCGCATCGGCATCCTCTCGGAGGGAAGGCTTCTGCGCGAGGGACCGCTCGAGGCTTTGTGCCGCACCGAGGACGCGTGGGAGGCGCGCTTCGTCCCTGGTGCCCCTGAGGCCGCTCTCATGGCGGCAGGTTTCCGGGCCGCCGCGGACGGGGGCTTTCTCATCGACGCCAAGGATGCCGTGGCCCTCAACGCCGCCCTGGAGCGAGCACGGCTTCTCGGCGCGCTCCTCGTCGAGCTCCGTCCGGCCTCTCGAGACCTGGAGCAGGTGCTTGCCGATACCCTGAGAGGCTCGGCGTGAGGACATTTCACGTCGCCGCGGACCTGCTCCGCGAGGCGATGGCCCGTAAGTGGTTTCTCGGCCTGGGCATCGCCATCACCGCGCTGCTTCTCGGACTGGTGGGCGGACTGAGGCTGGAAGTCGTCGATGGCGCGCTCGCGGCCACCCGCCTCTTCGGCAGCCTGGTCGAGGCATCCGTGCGGCCCGCCGACGTGGCGCTTCGTCCCGTCTTCGTCGCGGCGAGCTACATCCTCTTCTACGGTGGAATGGCTTTTGGACTCCTGGCCTGCGCGGACTTTGCCCCGGCGCTCTTGTCTCCGGGACGCATCGAACACCTCCTCTCCCTTCCCGTTCGGCGCTGGGAGCTCCTGGCCGGCACGTTTCTCGGCGTGGTGACGCTTGGCCTCCTGGCCTCGCTCTATGGCGCCGGGGGGCTGCTCCTCATCCTCGGTGCCAAGACGGGCGTCTGGACGTGGCACCCGCTGCTGGCCGCCGCGCTGGCGGTGGTGGGCTTTGGCACCGTCTACTCGGGGATGTTGCTCAGCGCGGTGCTCGTCCGCAGCGCCGCGGTGTCGGCAGCCAGCGGTGCCCTGTTGCTCCTGATGGGAATTCTCGCCAGCTACCGCATCCCCATCCTCGCTTCCATGCACCACGGCCCGGGCCGCTGGGCCTTCGCCCTCTGGAGTAGCCTCATGCCCTCGCTCTCCACGCTGGCCGACGCAGCTGGCAACGTCGCTGCGGCTCGACCGGTGGCCATGGCGCACCTCGGCGCCGTCCTGGCCGGCTGCGTCCTCTTCTCCGGGGCCGGCCTGGCGCTCGCCATCTGGCAGTTCGAGAGAAAGGACTTCTGATGAAGCCGCGGCGGCGCCCCCTCCTCTGGCTGCTCGCTGCTCTCGTGCTTCTGACGCTGGCGGCGCTGGTGAAGCGCGGCTGCGAGGACGCTCCGGAAGTCGCCTCCCGGCCGCCTCCGGAGTTTCCGCGCGCCATGCGACCGGCCGAGTCGCAACGCATGACGGCGCGGGGGGTGCTGCCTCAGCGGCCCCAGCCCGGACACCACCGCGACCCTGTCCTCAGCGCCCTCTCCGCGCCCGACGCCGGGATGGCGCTCGTCTTCGAGGCCAACGCGCTTCGCCACTCGCCAGTCGGTGAGCTGCTGCTCGACTGCCTGGCCTCGATGGACGGCGGTAGCTCGCCGCTCGATGAGCTCCGGCAGTTGGGGGTCGACCCACTGAAGGACGTGGACCGCGTGGCCGTGGGAGACGGCACGCTGGTGGTGACAGGCGACTTCAGCCGCGCCCAGTGGAACACGCTCTCCGGCATGGGCAGCGTCGAGCCCTACGGCGACGGAAGTCAGATTCGTACCCTCGTCGGGCCCGAGGACGGCGGTCCACCGGCCACCTTCGCCACCTGGGGCGACCATCTGGTGCTCCTGGCCGGCACCAGGGACGCGGCCATGGCGGCGCTCGACCGCATCGAGGGCCGCGCGCCGGTGGGGCAGCTCCTCAGCGACACCCAGGCCTACGGGGACGTCTATGGCGTCCTGAACGGGGCGGCGCTCAGCGAGGTGCTTGGCCCGGCGGACAGCCCCGTGGCCACCCAGCTTCAGGCTGCAGCGCGAAGCATGGAAATCCACCTCGATGCCACGCACGACGTCGATGCCGTGGCCAGCGTGTCCGGCGATGACTCCACGCAGCTCGCGGACCTGGGACGCACGCTGGCCGGCGGTCTGGCCGCAGCCCGGGCCAAGGCGCTGCTCTCGGGCGACACCCCGACGGCCGAATTGCTCGAATACGCGGAGGTGGTGCCCGGCCGAGAGAAATTCAACCTCGAGGTGGCCCTGCCCTTCGAGGTGCTGCAGTCGATGCTTGCCTTCTGTAGCCAGCGAGCCGGAGCGGATGGCGGACCCTCGCGGCGCCCAAACCCTTGAGCCGTAGGAAGGGGCGGCGCTCGCCCGAGGACTCTCTCAGGAATCCTTTTCCGAGCTCAGGTAGCCGAGGATGACTTCATCGAGCGACTTCTCGGACACCAAGTCCTCGCCGAAGAGCGTCTCCACCGCGGCCTCGGACACCGTCGGGGCATTCTTGGCGAGCTCGAGGAGCGGGATGGGCACCACGGGCTTGGCTGCCGCCGCGGCGGGACTGGCCGGGGCGGCGCCGTCGTCGGCGAGCTGGCCGGGCTGGTAGGACTTTGGGGACTGCGCGTTCTCCGTCCCGTCGTACTTTCCCGCGACGACGCTTCGGAGCATCTCCTTGTGCTGCTCCTCCATCTTCCTGCGCACCAGCTCCGCGACGTTGGGAGCGCCGAGGAGCTCGGCGTAGGACGTCTTCTTCTGGGCGAGGATGTTCCCACCGACGTAGAGGAGGGTGACGATGGTGGGGTTACTGACGCCCGAGTCTTCCGTCTGGACGTGGAAGACCCGGTCGCGGTGGGTGATGTTGTGGTTAAAGCCGGAGACGGCTCGGTCGAAGGTTCTGGCCATCCTGGGCAGCGCACTCGGGCGCAAACGTCGCTCGACGGTAGCAACGCCCTCGCGCCGGGCGCAAGAAAACGGGGGTGAAAAGCACGAATTGCTTGCCTAACCTGTCCCTCCCGGCATTTCGATGGACAGCGCCCGAGCCTCCTCGGGCGTGTTGATGCTCAGCACCGCTCGGCACCCGGCGTCCACCTGAGCGAGTGCCTCCTCGAGCAACAGGCGCGCGC
>Ga0302326_10003141_pt1 | contig 39206 bp, 39 predicted proteins | sample Palsa_T0_3_FD_202264 | JGI IMG/M metagenome (GOLD analysis project Ga0302326, IMG submission 202264) | Peat permafrost microbial communities from Stordalen Mire near Abisko, Sweden - Palsa_T0_3 | ecosystem: Environmental > Terrestrial > Soil > Palsa > Peat permafrost | place: Sweden: Abisko... | reverse complement strand
ACGAAGGCTCGGAGAGAGAAAGCCAAATAGACGCGTCATTCTCGAATAACTCGGGCGGGCTTCCTATCTGGGCGACGTGCAGCCGGCCAGCCAGTTGCGCGGCCGGCGAGAGCACTTGGCACGGCTTGGGCGCGGTGAAGGTGACGGTGTCGTTGGCATATACGGCGTCCCCCGCAATCACTCCTGAGTCGCTGTCCAACCCGGACGGAATGTCCACCGCCACCACGTCGGCCAGCGGAAACCGATCATTGATGGCGCGAACGAGTTCCGCGGCGCGCCCCGATGCGGCGCCGTGGATGCCGGTGCCGAGCAATGCGTCGACGATGAGCGTCGCGGTTTCCATGGCGGGCGTAATCTCGAACGACACGGGACACCCGACGGCTTCGAGCATCCGATAGTTCTCGGCGGCGTCGCCTCGCATTTCGCCGGGGTCGCCGGACAGTACGACATGCAGCGCCTGAGGGCGAATACGCGTATACAACTGGCGCGCCACCGCCAAGCCGTCCCCGCCGTTGTTCCCTTTGCCGCAAAAGACCAGAATTCGCTGGTCCTTGAGCGGCGCGTATCGATGGCCGAGCACCTCCATCACCCGGTGCCCCGCGTTCTCCATGAGAACGATACCCGGGATGCCCAGTTCGCTGGTGCGCCGATCCACCTCGCGCATTTGCGCGGCGGTGAGGACCTTCACGCGCGCACCTCCGCCACTACCTGCTCCAGCCGCCGTAGATCGTTCGCTTCCCCCATCACGATCAAGTGATCACCGGCCGCGATTTCGGCTTCCGCGGGCGGATTAAAAATCATCTGGCCGCCGGATTTGCGGATGGCCAGCACGATTACACCGAGCTCCTTGCGGATGTTGGTTTCGAGCAGAGTCTTGGAAACGTATTCGCTCTTCTCAGGCACGCGCACTTGCTCGATCCCGACGTCCAACCCCATGCTCTTTGTGGTGGTGAAATCGATGAACTGAAACACATGCGGTTTCAACATCACTTGCGCCATGCGATTGCCGGTCATGTCGTAAGGGGCGAAGACATAATCGGCGCCCGCCAGACGCATCTTCTTTTCGCTTTGCTCGGAAGCGATGCGCGCCGACACCAGCAGCGACGGTTTCAGCGCTTTAGCGGAGAGGATCACGAAGAGATTGTCGGCGTCGCTCCCCAGCGTCGCGATCAGGCCTTTGGCTCGCAAAACCCCCGCCTCTCTGAGCGTTTCGTCGTCGGTGGCGTCGGCCAGCACCGCCAGCATGCCGGACTTCATGGCCCACTCGACGCGGTCCTCGTTTTGATCCACGATCAGGAAAGGCACGCCCGCCCGTTGCAATTCGGTTGCCGCGCCCCGCCCGATTCTTCCGTAACCGCAAACGATGTAGTGGTCCTGTAGCGCATCGATCATCTTTTTGGTCCGCCGTTTTCCGAAGTACTGATTCAGCTCCAGCTCGATGATGGCCTGGGTCATGCCGCCGACCGCCAGCAGCATGATGGTCACGCCAAAGAATATCAGAAACGAATTGAAGACCTTTCCGGCATGACTCAGCGGATGCACTTCCTCATAACCCACCGTGCTGATGGTGATGAGGGTCATGTAGAAGGCGTCGAAAGGAGGGTAGTGCTCGATGAAGATGAAACCGAGCGTTCCGCCGGTCAGAACCACCGCCAACGCGCCGAGGATGAGGAGCAGACGGTTGCGGAAGCGTCCCATGCTAGTTCTTTCGCGCGATTACGACGGTCATGTCGTCGAACAACTCGGGCGTTCCGGTCCACTGGCGAACCGAATCCATCAGCATTTCGATGATGCGCCCATCCGGCAGACTGGCGTTTTTCGAAACCAGATCGATCATGCGATCTTCTCCGAATGCCTCGCCGTATTCGTTCTCCGGCTCCGTGATGCCGTCCGTGTACCACACCAGGAGATCGCCGCGGTGCAATTGGATCTTGCTTTCGTCGTATCGAGAGAGTGGAAACGCGCCCACCACCGTTCCGTTGACATCGAGTCTGGTGACGCCGCCGTCGCCGATCAGAATCGGGGGCAGATGGCCGGCATTGGTATACGTCACCATACCCGTCTCGTCGTCGTAGAGCGCCAGGCAGAAGGTGGCGTACTTTTCCGGAGACGTGGTGGCGTAAAGCTGGCGGTTCAGATCGGATACCAATCGGCCGGTGGAGAGATGAAAACCGTTCGCCGAAGCCGGGGCGGGCGCCACAGCCTCGAGCGATGTCCGAAGCTCCATCCGGAGAGCCGACTGAATGGCCGACATCAGCAGCGCCGCCGAGATCCCTTTGCCCGCTACGTCGCCGATCGCGATGGCCAGTTGATGGCCTTCGACAAGCTGGTAGTCGTAATAATCGCCGGAGACCATCCGCGCGGGCTGGCACAGTCCGGTGACTTGAAGATTCTTCAAAATCGGAGCGCTCTTAGGATAAAGCTGCTCCTGCACCTGGCGGGCAATTTCGATCTCTGCTTGCAGGCGTTCTTTTTCCTTGGCGACGGCCAGCAGGCGCTCGAGATTTTCCGTCATGGCGTTGAACGACGTGTTCAGCTCGGCGAGTTGATCGTTGCCCTTGACCGCGATGCGGTGAGAAAAGTCGCTCTTCATCACGCGCTGCGTGCCTTCGTAGAGAGAGTGGACCGCGCCCGTGATGGTGCGCGAAAGCGAAACGCCGATGATCAGCGAGACCATCTCCACGATGAGAAACGCGATGAATACGGCAAAGAAGGCGATTGGGAGCGCGCCTTGGATTCGGTCCGAATTCTGGCTCATGATCACGTCCAGGAGCGCGGAGAGCCTGGTGTGGATCATGAGCAAGGCTGTTTCCCTTTGCCTGGGCGCTTCCCAACTGACGGCGCGGACCAGGGAGAACCAGCGTACGCTTAGATCGAACCGATTGGCCGGCGCAACGAGCGTCCCGGCCGCCGGTTCGCGTCCCACCGCCTGCAATTCGAACTTCTCCTGGTCGATGGTCACGCCCTCTTGCGTGGCCTTATAGCTGAAGTCGGGCTTGTGTTCCGCGCCCGCCGGTTCCCCGTAGCGGGTGTATCCTCGCAGAAAGTACACGTCGCCGACGCCCGGGGCAATTCGGCTCAGATAGCGGCGCGACAACGGCACGGCTGCCAGAAATTCGTTCCCGTCCTTGACGATGCAGGACCACGCATAGAAGCGGCCGTTCCGCTTTACGACACCGCTGGAGTCTTCGGTCACGCGCGGCGATTGGCCGATGCCCGCGGATTCCGGCCATTCGAGTACAGTCCCCTGATCGTCGATCAGCAAAATCATGCCGGGAAAACGCTCGGCATAGATCTCGCCGGTGCGCCGCAAGATCTCCGCTCGAGATTTCGGAAGCGCGTCGCGCAGCACCGCGGCGGCTTCGCGCATGGAAGCCACGGTCCGATCCAGTTCCGAACGCACCATGTATGCGGCCATATTCAGCGCCAACATGTACGCGCCTAGGCCCGCCAGCGTGAGAATCAGCAGAATCGGCACCACCGCAATGAAGAGATAGGCCACGACCAAGCGGTTGCGCAGCCGCCAGATCACCTTGCGTAATCCAAAACGCACCAGCCGCAAGAGCTGCCAGGCCAGCAACACGATCGCGAAAAATTGAACGAAGGCCGTGAAACCGACCTTCGGAACGAGCGCGAGCAGGACCAGATACAAAGCCAGAACGATCACGCAGAGCTTTTCCAGCCTGCCGAGCTTCTTCCAGCGGGATTTGAGTTCGAGCTTCACACTCGCGATTTGGCGATTTGGGGCGTTTCCGGAACCGGCTCTGGCAACGGCTTCTCCGGTTCCAGAAAACATTTCGTTAGTTGCTCCTGGAGGATCGCCAGGGCAGTTTCGGGGTCGTCGGCGTATTGGAACAGCCGGAGGTCCTCGGGAGAGATCGTGTTGTACTTGATCAGAGCTTCGAAATTCAATACTTCCTTCCAGAACTTGGAACCGTACAGCACGATCACGATCTTGCTCTCAAGCTTGCGAGTCTGCGCCAGAGTCAAAATCTCGAACAGCTCGTCCAGCGTGCCGAATCCGCCCGGGAAAATGACCAGGGCCTTGGCGAGATAGGCGAACCAAAACTTGCGCATGAAAAAATAATGGAATTCGAACGACAATTCCGGCGTGACGAAGGGGTTGGGAAATTGCTCGAAGGGCAGCCCGATATTCAATCCGATGGTCTTTCCGCCGGCATCGGCGGCGCCGCGGTTGGCCGCTTCCATGATCCCAGGCCCGCCTCCGGAACAGATCACGAAGCGATGCGATTGCGGCTCGATCTTGCTCGACCACTCCGTGATCAACCGCGCCAGGATGCGCGCGTCGCGATAATACTCGCCCAGCGGGCCGTCCTCGGTGACGCGCGCCGATCCAAAGAAAACGATCGTGTCCTGGATCTTCTCGTCCCGAAAATGCGACAGCGGTTCCAGGTATTCGGAGAGAATGCGCAAACCGCGCGCGTCCGGGCTTTCCAGAAACGTTTCGTTGAGATAGGCCACCGGACGGCGCGCGCCGTTGCTGGATTCTTCGATCATTGCGAGGAGTCTGAAGCAGCTTCCAGCCGCTCCAGACGCTTCTCCAATTGTCTCACTGTCTTCAACATTTCCGGCAATTTCGGAAAGGCGGTGATGGCTCGCAGCCATTCGCGGGATTCGAACGCCGGGGAACCGGATACGGCCGCGCCCTCCGCAACGTCTCCGCCGATGCCGCTCTGCGCATAAACCACGGCGTTGTCGTGAATAGTCAGGTGACCGGAGACTCCCACCTGCCCGGCCAGCAGAACGTTTTTGCCCAGGATGGAACTGCCGGCGAGCCCGGTCTGCGCGCAGATGATGTTGTCTTCGCCCACCACCGACGCATGCCCGATCTGAACCAGGCTGTCGATCTTGGCGCCGCGTTTCACGCGGGTCTCGCCCAGCGTGGCGCGGTCGATCGAAGTGAGCGTCTGCGCCTCGACGTCGTCTTCAATCACGGTGATGCCGGATTGGACGATCTTAAAATGCGTGCCTTGGGAGGTTTTGGCGAAACCAAATCCGTCGCCGCCCACCACCACGGCGTTTTGCAGGATCACGCGGTTCCCGATGCGGCAAAATTCCCGGACCACGGCATGCGAGTGAGCGTAAAACTCGTCGCCGATCTCGGCGCCTTCGTAGATGACGACATGCGGATGCAGAACCGCGTCGCGGCCGATGATTACCCGCTCTCCCACCACTGCATAAGCGCCGATCGACGCGCCCGCGCCGATGCTAGCCGTGGTCGCGATCCAGGCGCTGGGATGGATTCCGGGCGCGGGCCTGGGCGGCTGATAGAACAAGGCGACGGCGCGCGCGAAATCGTGATAAGGGTTGGCGGAAATCAGGCTGGCCGGCGACGGCCCGGGCAACGGTTCGGACACCAGAACCGCGGCTGCGCGAGTGTGTTTGATCTTCGGCGCGTACTTCGGGTTTGCCAAAAAGGTCAGCTCGGTGGGCCCGGCTTGTTCCAGTCCGGCGACGCCCGTGATTTCGATGTTCGGATCGCCCCGAAGCTTACAGCCCAGCCGCGCGGCCAAATCGCCAAGCGGGATTCGTTCGAGGGTATTCATAGGGATGATTTATTGTATCCGCGCCCGCCACGTACAATAGAGGTATCGATGGTAATCGACGGGATTTACTATGCGTTGGGACTCGGCGTGGGCGGTGCAGCGGTATGGTATTTCGCGCGTCCCGCTTTCGCGATCCCGCTCTTTCTAGTCGGCCTTTTCTGCCTCTACTTCTTTCGCGACCCTGAGCGCGCTATACCCGACGGCGCGGTTGCCGTATCGCCGGCTGATGGCAAGCTGGTGGCCATCCGCACGGATGGCTCGGGCGAATCGCGCATCAGCATTTTCCTGAACATCTTTGACGTCCACGTGAACCGCGCGCCGATCGCGGGCCGAATCGCCAAGGTCGAATACACCAAGGGCCAGTTCCTGGTGGCGAGCCGCGAAGTCGCCAGCTCCCAAAACGAGCGCAATAACGTCACCATCGAAGGCGAAGGCACTCGCGTAGGCTTTTCTCAGATTGCCGGACTGATTGCGCGGCGGATCGTTTTTTCCAAAAGCGCCGGGGATGAAGTGGCGAAGGGAGAGCGCGTCGGCTTGATCAAGTTCGGTTCGCGGGTGGATGTTTTTCTAGGCCCCGATTGGGACATCATCGTTAAAGTTGGGGAGCACGTCTCCGGCGGATCGAGCGTTCTCGCTCGAAGGAAACAAGCCTGATGGCGAAACTCACGTTGCGGCAGCGATTCTTCGATTCGCGCTCCCCCTCCCGAAGACCGCGCCGCGCCGCATACGCACTGCCTACCCTATTTACGGCCGGTAATGTTTTCCTGGGTTTTCTTGCGATCCTTCGATCCATTCAGGGCGCGTTGCTCGAAGGAGGCGGCCACACCGGCGCCAATCCGCATTTCGAAGCGGCGGCTAAAGCCATCGGCGCGGCGGTGGTTCTGGACGGGCTAGATGGGCGGATCGCGCGCTTGACGAACACGGTGAGTGATTTCGGCCGCGAGATGGATTCGCTCGCCGACGTCATTGCCTTCGGCATCGCGCCCGCGGTTCTGGCATACACTTGGGGCGTGGAGTTCGCTGCGCCGGGCGGATTCCTTCCCGATCATCGCGCGGGCTATTTCATCGCCTTTGTTTATCTGTTGTGCGGCGCCGCGCGCCTGGCCCGTTTCAACGTGCAGACCAACCCGGTTCCGAAAAACCCCGGCCGGCCTGATCGCAAGTATTTTGTCGGTTTGCCGATCCCGGCCGCCGCCGCTATCATCGCGGCCATTGTGTACGCGAGCGAGAGCGTGGCGCTCCAGTGGTGGGTGTTGTCCGCGTTGTGGCTGGCGTTGCTCGCGGCGCTATCTTTCCTGATGGTGAGCACGTGGCGTTACCCTAGCTTCAAGGAAGTGAATCTCACCGGGCCCCGTTCGCCACTCACCGTGATCCTGTTCGGAGCGCTCATATATCTGATCTGGAACTACTCGCAGCCGGTGTTGCTGACCATGGCCTCGGTGTATGTCGCCACCGGAATCATGATCCGCGCGGGCGGCATCATCCGGCGACGCTTCCGCCCGCATCCGCCGCCGCCGCAGCCGGAGCATCAGGCGAGCTGAAATGCACCTTCATCGAGGCACATCGAAGCCTGTCATCGCCGTCGTCGGAGGCGAGTCGCTGCTCGGCAAAGAAGTGCGCGAGCTGCTCGATACCGGGCATCTGCCGGCCAGCGTCAAGCTGATCGCGGCCGCGGAAGGCGCCGACGCCATCCTTACGCGCGGGCATGATGAGCCGGTGGTTATGAGTTCGCTCCAGGTGGCCGATCTCGGCACGGCTCAGATCGCGATTTTAACCGGTTCGGCCGAATCCAGCCGCAAGGCGTACGAGCAGATCCGCGGCCGGGCGCCCGCGCCCGTTGTGATCGACGTTAACGGCGGATTAGAGGATCAGCCCGAGACGCGCCTTCGCGCACCGATGGTCGAGCCCGACGGGCACTCGGTTGCAGGAGCGATTCACGCCATTGCGCATCCGGCCGCCATCGCGCTGGCCCTGTTCTTGATCCATCTTCGGAAGGCCGGCGCCATTCGGCGTTCGATCGCGCAGATTTTCGAGCCGGCCAGCGAGCGCGGCCAAGTAGGGTTGGAGGAGCTGCAAAAACAGACCGTAGGGCTGCTGTCGTTCAAGCCCCTCGCCAAAGACGTCTATGACGCCCAACTCAGTTTCAACATGCTGCCTCAGTTCGGCGCCGACTCTCCGCACTCGCTGGCCGAAATCGAGTCGAAGATCGACCGGCACCTGGCGAGTCTGCTGGCCGTCGCGGGTTCGGCGCCGATGCCTTCGCTCCGCCTGATTCAAGCGCCGGTGTTTCACGGCTACAGCATTTCGGTATGGGTGGAATTTGAAAGCAACCCGGGGACGGAAGCGATCCTGCGCGCGCTTGAATCCGAACAGATCGATGTGCGTGGCGCCGACCACGAGCCGCCCACCAACGCCGGCATCGCCGGCCAGGGCGGCATCAGCGTAGGCGGCATTGCCGCCGATCGCAACGAGCCGCGCGCCTGCTGGTTTTGGGTGGTGGCGGACAACCTTCGAATCGTCGCCGAAAATGCCGTGGAGGTCGCTCGTGAATTGCTCTAAACTTGTCCTGGCTGGGGTTTGCCTGTGGTCAATCTGCATGCCGTCCTCTTGCGGATATCACGTCGCCGGCAAAGGCGCGCTGATGCCCGAAGCCGTTCACAGCATTTGCATCCCTCCGTTCAAGAACACCACCGTTCGGTACAAGCTGACCGACCGGCTTGCCGACGCCATCAGTCGTGAATTTACCGCGCGCACACACTATCGGATCATCAACGATCCGGACCAAGCCGACGCGATTTTGAAGGGCACGGTGATCAACTACGTCTCCTACCCGATCGTGTTCGACCAAGCTACCGGACGCGCCAGCGGCCTGCAGGTGAATGTCACCATGCAGGTCAGCCTGGTGGAGCGCGTATCGGGCAACGTCATCTTTACCCGGCCCAATTTCGAAGTGCACGACCGCTATGAAATTTCGCAAAACGACAACCAGTACTTCGAAGAAAGCGATCCCGCGCTGCTGCGGCTGAGCAAATCCGTGGCGCGCGATCTGGTCACGTCGATCTTGGACAACTTTTGAGCCCCGAGCAATTTCTGCAACGAATTCGCAAGAGCCCGCCCGCCGGAGCTTACCTGTTCCTTGGCCCGGAGCTGTATCAATTGGGCGCCTGCCGCCGCGCGCTGGTGGAACGCGCGCTTGGTCCCGAGGATCGGGAGAATGGACTGGTGCGCTTTGACCTGGCGGAGACTGCGCTGACTACGATCCTCGACGACGCCCGGTCTCTATCGCTCTTCGCGGCGAATCGGCTGCTCTGGGTGTCAAGCGCCGAAGCCGCGCTCCCGCGAGGCCGGGCCGGTAGCGCCGAAGAAAGCGCTCTGACGGACGAGATCGCCGGCTACTTAAGAAACCCGACTCCTGGAACGGTGCTGGTGTTCGAATCCAGCCGCTACGATTTTGAGGGTGACGATCGAGCCAAGCTGGAGCGCGTCCAGAAGCTTTACGCGGCGATTCCCGATGTGGTCGAGTTCCGCCCTTACAGCCTCGAGGCCGCGCGCCAACTCGCGCAGGATTTGGCCAAGGAAGCCGGGCTACAAATCGGGCTGTCGGAAATCGGCCTGCTCGTGGATTCGCTGGGCGCCGACGCGGGCCGCATCGCGAGTGAGATCGAAAAGCTGCGACTATACGCGGGCAGCGGCCGAAAAGTTACCGCCGAGGACATTGCCCGGCTGGTGCCGAGCGCGCAGGCATCCAACATCTTCGCGCTGGTTGCGGCCATCGGACGGGGCGACCGCAAGCGCTCGCTCGACAGCCTGGACACGCTATTGCGGGAGGGCGAATACCTGCCGCTCGCACTGACATTCCTGGCCACGCAATTCCGCTTGGCGATGGTGGCGCACGAGGCCGGTTTGCGCAACGCCCAGCAAATCCAGGCTTACTTCACCAAGCAGGGTATCCGGATCTGGCGCGATCGCGCCGATCAGGTGTCCCAAACCGTGACGGCGTTTCCCGGCGAAAAGTTGCCGCGGGCGATCGAAAAGCTATTCTGGGCCGACAAGGCGCTCCGGGACACTCGTCCCGACGACCGCGTGGTGATGGAGGAGTTGGTGTTCAGCCTGACCAGCTGAGTTTTACGCGATAGCTTGCAGGCGAGCTTGCAGCCGGCTCTTGTAACGCGCAGCGGTGTTCTTTTTGATGACGCCCCACTTGGCCGAACGATCGATCAGCGAGAACGTGGTGGGAAGCGCGGCTTGCGCGCCCTTGCTGTCCTTGGTTTCGATCAAACGCCGCAGCGAGCGGATCTGGTGCCGAAGCCGCGATTTGCGCAGACGGTTTACGATCGCCTTACGCTTGGTCTGACGTACCCGCTTCAGGGCGGAAAGGGTGTTTGCCATTCGCTTAAATTGATTCCTTACGGATAGACTATACGTTTTCCAGGATATCGTAGCGGGCCTCAAAACTCAAATGAGGTCGCTCGGCCGTTGGCGTTTACTGATTGGCTGTGACGGAAGTACGGGACTTGGCGGCGCGCTCGAACCTTTGGGGCAAGGATTAGAAAGAGCGGCACAATTGTTAGAATTCTTCTGTGGAGCGGCCGTTCCAAATCGGGGACATAGTTCGTACGCTGCGCATTCCCCCTCATATCGGTCCCGACTATCCTTATCCTGAAGTCCGCACCGCTTTTGAGGCCGCACTCGGGCATACATACAGAGTTGAAGATGTAGATTGGGGCGGGTGGGTATCCCTTACTCTCGGTGGAAAATACGGCGGAATCGGTGTTCAGCCAGATTGCGTCGTCCTTGTTGAAGCCCAACCAAATTCTGAGTAGCTGCTGCCGAGTCACTCCCCCAATACGGGTTCGTAGGCTTCGTCGGGACGCGGGCGCAGATTGGGATTGCGCATTAACGTGCGCGCGCACGTGTTCCAGCGGAGAATCGCGTCATCGTTCGCCGGCGGACGTATCGCCATGGCTTTGTCGTAGCATTCCATGGCTTTCGAAAATCCGTCGAAGGCCGTGAACGCCGCGTTCGGCGAGCCCGCGCGGAGCTGCGCGTGAGCGGCGCGCTCCCAAATAATGCCCGCATAATACTGCTGCTCGTACTGGCCCTTGAGGCGCGGCAGAAGCTCGCGGGCTTTCATGGGACTGGCGCCGTGGCCGAATTGATCGGTCAGCGCCAATAGCAACATCACCAGCGCTTGCTGGTGCTCCGCTTCGATGTGCAGCACATCCAGGCAAATGCTTTCCGCCAGCGTCGGCTCGTTCAGCAGCCGATACCTTTCGGCTTTCTCCAGCGCCTCGGCGATGCCGGCCTTGGAAATCGGTTTCAGTTCGAACTGCATGGCCTCTCTATTCGGAACATGGTCATCTTAACCCAACCGCCGGCGCAGCCGTTAAGCGCGCAGGAAGGCCCTCAACTCGGACAATGTCTCGTCCGGCGTGGTCTCCTGCAGCGAGTGCCCGCCGGGCAAACCCCGGCCTGAAACGTGAGCGGCGCGTTCCTTCCAGGTTGCCAGCACGTCGTACATCCGGCCCATGGCGCCGTTCGCGGCCCACAGGGCCAACATCGGGCATTCCACCTTGCGGCTCATGTCCGCTTCGTCGTGTTCCAGATCGATGGACGCAGCTGCGCGATAATCCTCGCACATGGCGTGAACCGTCGCCGGATTCTTGAAGGTTCGCATGTACTCGGCGTGCACGTCCGAATCCGCCTGGTTCATCGAACTGCCGCGGCCCATGTAAAAGTCGATGCTGTTGTTGAGGAGCGTTTCCGGGAACGGCGCCGGTTGAATCAAAAAGAACCAGTGGTAGTAGGCGGTGGCGAATTCCTTGGTGACGTTATGGAACAACTTGTAGGTGGGCACGATGTCGATCACGGCCAGTTTGGTTACTTTGTCGGGATGATCGAGCGCCATGCGATGGCCGGCGCGCCCGCCGCGGTCGTGGCCGATCACGGCAAACTTGTCGAAGCCGAAGTGGCGCATCACCTCGACGCCGTCCAGCGCCATGGCGCGTTTGGAATAATTCTCGTGATTCTTGCCGCCCTCGGGCTTGCTGCTGTCGCCGTAGCCCCGCAAATCGGCGATGATCAGCGTGTAATCCCTGGCGAGATCGGGCGCGATCTTGTACCAGGTGGCGTGCGACTGCGGCGCGCCGTGCCATAGCAGCAACGGCGGACCTTGGCCGCCTGAGAGCACGTGGATGGTGGCGCCGCTGGTGTCTACTTTCGACACCTTGAAACCGGGGAATAAGCGAGCGTCGGCGCCGGCGTCCTGGGCCTCGGCCGTTCCCAGCCCGGCCAGCGCGGCTCCGCCGATCAACCCCGCCGTCTTTTGAAGCAACTCCCGCCGTTCGATGCGGTGCGTTCTTTCATCTGACATGGATGTCCAGCCTCCAATCCGGTTGGCCTATTTTACTGCTTTTGCGAAGGGAGGAAAGTCGGGAATGGACCCGGGTCAGGCTAATGCGGCGGTGGGGACTGCGCCGAAGCGTCGTTCGCGCGAGCGGAATTCCGCGACGGCGGCGGCCAGGTCCGATTCGCTGAAATCGGGCCACATCACTGGCGTGAACACCAGCTCGGCGTAGGCGCATTCCCACAGCAGGAAGTCGCTCAGCCGCTTTTCGCCGCCCGTGCGGATCAGCAGGTCGACGTCTTTGCCGCCCAACAGCGACGAGAGATTCTCGCGCGTCGGGTTCTTCCTGAGATGCGCGGCCGCTTGCACGATGGCATCGCGGGAAGAATAATCCACAGCCAGCCGAAGATGCAGTTTCCTTCCCTGCTCGGTCGCTTTCTCGCAGGATTCGATCACCGGCAGAAGCATGCGCGGCAAACGGTCCCGCCGGCCGATTACGGACACGCGCACGCCGTTCTCCACGCATTTGGCCTGCTCGCGGCGCAAGTAAGTATGGAACAACCTCATCAGGGCGGAGACCTCGGCGGAAGGCCGCTGCCAGTTGTCGGACGAAAAAGCGTAGACTGTCAGGGCCTTGATTCCTAGATCGGCGCAAGCTTCCACCGTTCGGCGCAGCGCATTCACCCCGGCGCGATGACCGGCGATGCGAGGCAGCCCGCGCGTCGTGGCCCATCGTCCATTGCCATCCATGATCACGGCGGCATGCAGCCCATCGGAAATGCTCGGAGACGGAAATTTCATGTTAGCCGCGCACCGCGTAAATCAGAGCTTCCATATGATCCAGGTACTTTTCGAGCGCGCGCCGGCCAGTCTCGGTCAGCCGATACTCGGTCTTCGGAATCCGGCCGTCAAACGATTTGTTGCCGGCGATGTAGTTCGCGTCCTCCAGCTTTCGGGCATGCACGCTCAAGTTCCCATCGGTAGTCTTGAGCAGCTTCTTTAACTCGTTAAACGCGAGCGACTGGTTCGCCGCCAGAGCGCTCACGATACCGAGCCGCATCCGTTCGTGAATCAAACGGTCGAGCTCCGGTAACGCCTTGCCGCCCGCTACGCCCCCCATACCTGGCGGTTTGGCCGCGGCATCCTTCCGGGCTGTGTTTTGCTTTGCCATGCTAACCGCCGAACCTGCGGGCAATGATCAATCCGAAAACCAGATGCAGGCCTCCAAATCCAGCGATCAAAAACCAAGTGCCCCACGGGAGGGGGCAAAACAACGCCACCGCGCCCAGCGCCATGAAACACAAACCCATCACCGGAACCACGCGCACCGAAAACGCTCCGCCCGTCACGATTCCTGTGCCGTACAACACCAGCCAGGTGCCCGGAATCGCGGCGTAGAGCCCGGCGCGGTACAGCACTATCGTCAGCAAGGCGCCCACCAGCAACGGTGGAGCGAAGCTGAGGACGAACCGTCGCGCCGGACCGGATAGCACGGGGACCTGCGCGACACTGGCCTTGCGCTGCATGGCCAGCGCTCCGATCGCGATGGCCACCACGCCTTCCACCAGCCACGTCGTAAGCCAGCCCTCGATGGTCGCTTGTCGGGACGCAACGGCGGCCGCCAGCAGCGCGCTTAGGCCGATAGCAAAGCCTCCCCATCCGGGAACCGCCGTAAACGAGCCGGCGCGTTCCATCGTCTCGCGAATGAATCGCAGATTGTCCACTGCGTGGGTGTGCAGAGAAACCGCTTGCGCGCGAACCCTCTGGATGGGCTGGACGGTGGCCATGCAGTGATTATAAGAGATCTACTTTGCGTTGTAAAGTGGATTCTGGGACGGGACCGGTTCCGCCGAACAAATCGAGTTGATCGTCCACCGGCCATTCCCTGGCTTCGCGGGCCTTCAATCCGTGACGATCTCGGATTTTGCGCACTCGCTCCTGGATCGTCTCCGGATATGCGCCGCGCAGATAGGCGCTCTTCTCGAAGCGCTCCCGGTAGCGTCGCTCCAGGTGCGGAAAGCGCTCGGCCAGGAACGGAAAGAAAACCTTTTGCGCGCAGGGCTTCAGGAACAGGGGCCCGGCGCTGAAGGACGACGCCCCGTTTTCGGCCGCGGCCGCGCACACCTGGTCCAGATTCTTCTCGCTATCATTGATGAGCGGCATTACCGGATGCGCCAAAACGCAGACCGGGAGCCCGCTCTCGCTCAGCTTTCGGACCGCGGCCAGACGTAGCGCCGGACGAGGGGCGCGAGGTTCGATCATGCGGGCCAGCCGTTCGTCCAGCGTGGTGATGCTGACGTGCACCGCCACCGAATTCCCGCGCGCTATCCGGCTCAGCAGTTCCGCGTCGCGCGCCACCAGGTCCGATTTGGTCGTAATCCCGTAATCAAACCGGCGTTCGCCCGCGCATGCCTCTAGAATCCGGCACGTAATCCGGAAACGACGCTCGGCGGGCTGGTAAGGATCGGTGGCCGTGCCGATCCAGATGGTCGCGCCCGGTTTCAGACGCCGCAGCTCGTCGCGGAAGGCCCCCGGTTCAAAGCGTTTGGCGTAAATCTTGTTTTCGAACAGCGACGGATCGCGTAGCTCCATGAACTCGTGGGCGTAGCGGGCATAGCAGTATTTACAACCGAACTCGCAGCCGCGATACGGGTTGATGGTCCAGATGGAGCGCATACGCCCGGAACCGCGGCCGATGAATCGGCGGGTTTCCAGTTCGAGATACTCCACTCGTCGCTTCGCTTCGAGGAGTTCGCCGGCGGCAGCCAGCCGCGCGATACCGACGAGCCTGGGGGCGGGGTCGTCTTCGAACAGCACCGTTCCATCTTCGCCCTTTGTTCGCCTGCTTGTCAACCCGCATCACAGCACCATGCGCGACTCGCCATCGCGGCGCGTGATCCGTTCCCGATCGAGAAACTCCAACAAGGGGATGGCGTACTTGCGCGAGACCCCGGTCCAGTCCTTGAACTCGGGCACGGCGAAACGGCTGCCCTTTCTCGCCGCCAGCAGTTCGCGCAGGGATTGAATCGCCGAGGCGTGAAACACCAGCTCGTCGCTCACCCGCACCAGGCGTTTGTCCTTCAGGAGCAACTGCAGGATGGTGCGCGCCCGATTCGGTTCGACACCGGCCTGGGCGAGCACTTCCGGCAAAGCGGGAACGGCCAGCCCGGCCGAGCGAAAAGCATCCTCGATTTTGGCGGACGCCTCTTGTTCGTCTTTCTTGAACGAAATCTGATGCGCCGCCAGCCGGACCGTCTCTCCGTCCACGGCCAGGGTCTTGGCCCGCGACAGCACCGCGTCCATCAGCCAGGGCGGCGCGCCCGGCAATCGCCGGCTGCGCAGTTCCTCCTTCGAGACGCCCGCCAGAAGCGGATTCCGCCGATGAAACTGTTTCAGGTGCTCGTGGATGGCTTCGATTTGCTTCGCTACCCATTCCTTGTCGAGAACCCAGAAGTGCGGCGCATCGAGAACGATCACTAGCGGCGACGACACGGCGCGCCGAATGTCGGCTTCGAGGAGCCCCGTGCGCGCCACCAGGTCGGCCATTCCCATTCCATAGCGGGACTCGGCGACCAGCATCGCAATTCGATCCGCCGCGGGCGAGCTTCGGAGAATCTCCAGGCGCTCTCGGGACCCGCGGCGCGGAGGAGCGCCGTCGAAAACCATCCCGCCGCCGATGGTCACTACGGGCGAGAACATGCGCACGATAAAACGATCGCCCGGCAACAGCAGCAGCGGCTCTTTCAGCAGGAAGCGGACGTAGTCGGAACTGCCGGGCTGGAGCGGCTCGGCGCCTTTGAGCCGTCGCATCTCGGCTTCCACCTCGGCCGTGCCCGCGTGAAAATGCACCGGCGCGCGGTGCTTCAGAGGTTTGGCGGATTTCAATAAATCGAAGGAGCAGTCGATTTGCGTGGTCGCGTGGAATCGTCCGGCGTCGACGAGCATCATGCCTCGGGCGATATCCGACGGCTCCACGCCGGCCAGGTTGAGCGCGGTTCTCTGTCCGGCGGTAGCTTGTTCGACGGAAGATCCATGCACCTGGATGCCGCGGACGCGAACACGGCGGCGCGCCGGATGCAATTCGATCTCCTGCTCCAGGCGCACGACGCCGGAAATCAGCGTTCCGGTGATCACCGCGCCGAAGCCGCGCATAGTGAACACGCGGTCGATAGGAAGTCGAAAATATTGGGACGCGCTCTTCTCGGAGACGAACGCCGCCATCTTCTCGATTTCGGCGGCGAGCTCCGTAAGACCCGCTCGGGTAGTGGAGCTGACGGCCACCACCGGTGCGCCTTCGAGAAACGAGCCGCGCACAAATTCGTCCACTTCCAGCTTTACCAGCTCCACCAGATCGTCGCCCGCCAGGTCCGCCTTGGTGAGCACTACGATGCCGTTTCGGATGCCCAACAACATACAGATGTCGAAATGTTCTCGCGTTTGTGGCTTAATGGATTCATCGGCCGCTATGACAAACAGAACCAGATCGATGCCCCCGACGCCCGCCAGCATGTTTTTGATGAACCTTTCGTGGCCGGGCACGTCTACAAAACCGAGGCGCAAGTTCGAGGAAAGTTCGAGGTGGGCAAAACCTAGATCGATGGAGATTCCGCGCTGCTTTTCTTCCTTGAGACGATCCGTGTCGATCCCCGTGAGGGCGCGCACCAGCGCGGTCTTGCCGTGGTCGATATGGCCGGCCGTGCCGATAATGATGTTCTTCATCTCGACGATCTTCATCCTAACGCCTCTGGCGGGGCAGGAAGAGGGAGTCCCGCTCTTCAAGGCCGGAGTGGCGGACGTGCGCGTCGACGCGCAGGTGACGGCGGGCAAGGACCTGATCCGGGGGCTCTCCAAAGAAGAGTTCGTTATAACCGACGAAGGTCAGCCTCAAACCATCCTCTCCTTCGCGGCCGGCGACGAGCCTTTGAACCTGCTGCTCCTGTTCGACATCAGCGGCAGCATGCAGCCGTACATCGAGGCCATCGCCCAGACCGCTCGCGACGCGTTGGATCACCTGCGCCCCGGCGACCGGGTAGCGATCATGGTTTTCGCGCGAAAGACGGCGGTGCATCAAGGCTTCAGTGACAATCTTGCCGAGACCGCCCGCCAGATCGGCAGCGCGGTGAAGGATTGGGACGTCGGAAGCACCACGCTGATCAACTCGGCGGTGGCGGATGCCGCCCACTATATGCAGAAGCACGCGGGCCGGGAAGGGCGCCGGGCGATTTTGATCCTCACCGACAATTTGAGCACGAGTTATCAGCTTACCGACGGACAATTGATCCGCGAATTGGACAAAGCCGACACGGTCCTGAACGCGATCGTAACGGGACACGCGATTCGGCCCAACCCGCCGTCGCAAGGCCAGAATCCGGATCCAGATTACACGCCCGCCAATGTCTTCCACGTGGCCGAGGAAACGGGCGGCGAGTGGGTGAAGGCTGGCGACGCGGGCGCGACGTTCACCGCCATGATCGAGCGCATCCGTACGCGCTACATGCTCTCCTATCACGCTCCGGAATCGCAACCCGGAACCTTTCGACACATCACGGTGAAGCTGTCGGTCGAAGGGCAGAAGAAATATCCGGCGGCCGAGATTCGGACGCGCAGCGGATACTACGCGCAGTAGACTGAAGGCACGGTGAGATTCGGCTGGCGGCACACCGCGATGCGAGCGTTCGTCGCGCTCGGCCTCGCCGTTGTTCTCATCACCGAGGGATTGGGAAGCCTGGGCGAGTTGCGCCGGGTTCCGCTGATCGTCGCCTGGTCCATTGTTCTTGCGGCAGGCATCGGATTCGCCGCGCACTGCTATCGCCAACGTGCAACGCCGCAGCTCGCGCTTCCCGCGATTTCTCTCTTGGAAGGAATCGCGGTGGTCGGCGTAATCGCGATCGTTGCCATCGTCGGCTTCATCGCGTTCGTCACCCCGCCCAACAGCAGCGACGCGATGGCCTATCACATGCCGCGCGTGATTTATTGGGCGCAACAACACAGTGTCGCGTTCTTCCCGACGCCGTACCTGAACCAAATCATGCTGCAGCCGCTGGCGGAGTACTTCATGCTGCACACCTACCTCCTTTCCGGTAGCGACCGCTTCGTCAATTTCGTGCAATGGCTGGGGATGTTGGGGAGCGTCGTTTGCGTGTCGTCCATCGCCGGGTTGTTCGGCGCCAGGGCGCGCGGTCAGGTGATTGCAGCCCTGTTTTGCGCCACGCTGCCCAATGGGATTCTGCAGGCGTCGGGCGCGAAGAACGACTACTTGCTGGCGTTGTGGCTCGCGAGCATGGCGTACTTCGCTCTTGTGTATGTCCAGGAACGGAAACCGGTGGACCTCGCGTACTGCGGAATCGCGCTAGGGCTGGCCCTGTGCACGAAAGCAACCGCGTATCTGTACTTCCCCGGCATTCTGGCTGCGATTGTTCTGCCCGCCCTGCGGCAATTGCGTTGGGTCGGCTTGGCGCGCATGGCTCTGGTGCTCGCGGCTGGTGTGATGTTGGTGAACGGGCCGCAGTACGTGCGCAATGTGGATCTTAGCGGGTCGCCGCTCGGCTTTGATTCGGCTCAAGGCGACGGATTTTTCCGCTGGCGAAATGAAACCTTCGGATGGAAGCAAACCGCGTCCAATCTGCTTCGCAACGCGTCCGACCAACTGGGCGCGCGCAGCGATCGATGGAATGAAGACGTGTACGCCTCGGTGTTGCTGATACATGGATGGATGCACGCCGACCTCAACGATCCCGCCACAACCTGGCGCTGGACGCAATACCAGCCTCCGCGCAACACCAACCATGAGACCAACGCCAACAATCGCTGGCACCTGCTGATCCTGTGTATCGTCGCCATTGTGCTGGCGGTTCGCCGCGGGCCTGCCTCGCGCATCGTCTACGTTGCGGGCCTGATTTTCGGATTCGTACTCTTCTGCTTCTATCTGAAGTGGCAGCCGTTCTCCTCGCGATTGCTTCTGCCGCTGTTCGTTTTGACCGCCCCGGTCGCCGGCGCCGAGCTAGAAAAACTCCGCCCCGCCGCGCTGCAGTGGCTGCTGTGCCTGTTTCTGCTGAACAACGCGCGTCCCTATTTGTTCGAGAATTGGGTGCGGCCGCTCAGGGGTCCGAACAGCATTCTTCGCACCAGCCGCGACGACGATTATTTTTCTGACTTGGGCCAGTGGCGCAATCGAGCCTCGTACCTGACCGTGGTTGAGGCCGCGAGTAAGGCAAGCTGCGACCGTGTCGGGATCGACATCAACGAGTTCCAGTTGGAGTATCCCTTCCAGGCGCTGCTCCGCGAAGCGACACCGAGTGTCGAATTCATGCACACTGGCGTGCGCAATGCGTCGCTGAAGTACGCGCGGCCGTCGCAACCGTGCGCGGTGTTATGTATGAACTGCGCGGGCAAGCCCGCCAGGCTCGGCTTGTACGGCGACTTCGGCACGGTGGTTCAGGCCGGCGAGTTCGTTCTCTTCCTGCGATAGGCGCTAGCGAAGGAACCGCCGCGCAAACTCCGGGGTGGCGTTCAATTCACGATCGCCGTTTTCCTTGGACGGCTCAATTTCACTGCCTTCGTGCCACTCGTTCCAACTGGTGATGAGGATCCAATCCGGTTGCGCCGCGACGGCCTCTTGCCAGAGAACCCGATACGTTTCGCCGCCATGCCGGTCGGTGGTCGGCCGCGGTCCGGGACGGTTCAGTTTCGTATCGTCGTAGCCGGGAATCACGGTCACGCAGGAGATCCGTTTGCCGGCGGTAGCCACCCACTTCGGATATGTCGCGCGAGCCCAGGCGCGAATCTCGTCGACGCTCTTGTTTGCCGTTTGGCCGGTCGGATTGTAGCTGTGAATCCCATCGAAGAGCTTGGACGCCGCGTTTGAGATCTCGTCCGCCACGAAGCAAACGCCTCCAGCGTAGCGCCGGTTTACTTGGGTTATGACTTGCTCCCACCCGGACAGATGCAATTCGTTTAACGCCCGCGCATAGACGAACACCACCGGCTTTCCGTCCGCCCGCAGCCACGCATCGTGCTTGGCATAACGGTTCAGGATGTCCAGGAGATCGTCTTCAGTAGCCTCATGGGTCGGCGACTTTCGCGGTTTAGCGGCTTCGTAATAGATCGAAATCTTGAGTCCGACTCGCTCGGCGGTGGCTAACAGCAGCGGCATGCCTTGTTCTTGAAAGTCGCCGGGCCGCCACCAGCTCACAATCAAGCCCGTAATGCCCGCCGACTTCGCCTGCTCGAATTGCCTTTGGACGATCTTCGGATCGTGGCAGTCATAGCGCCCGATCAGGGGTTCATGGGCGATACCTTCGGGCCAGTGCGCCCATCGCCCGCTCACATCGGGATTCGCATACCAGCCGTAATAAAAAGCCAGGACCTGGTGCGCGCGGTTTCGTCCGAACAAATGCCCGCAAAAAGTCAGCCCCGCGGCCCCGGGCACGATGGATAAGAGTTTCCGGCGAGTCATCGCTTCTAATCCGAGTATAGAAACCGCGGGTAGCGCGTTACGGGCAAGTTCGACCGCTTGACGGCCACGCAGTAGATCTGCTCGCCCCGCAGCGAGTTGTTGTAGCCGCTCCTTTCGAGAAAATTCCACATTGCGCGATGGCCTTCGAATCCGGCGATGGGCTCGGTGAACAAACTCTCGATCGCGAAGCCGCCCGCCTGTAACGCATCTTGAAGCTCGAAAGGTGTGTACTCCCGCACGTGGGGGAATTCCGCTGGGGCGTCCGCGCGCGGCCGATGATAGAGGGAGTACACCTGCGGGTTTTCATATCCGTGCAGGGCGCGCGCCACCGAGGTCAGGCTGCTGGCATTGGGCGTTGTGAGCAGCAGTCGCCCTCCCTCCTGCAGAACGCGCCCGCACTCCATCAAGAAGTGCATAGGATCACGGAGCAGATGCTCGATCAGCTCGCACGCGAGCACGGTTTCGAAGTGGCCATCGTCGTACGGAAAGCGATCGCGCTCCGCATCGAACAAATCCACCGGAATCTCGACGCGCTGTCCGCGCACGCTCGCGACCCTTTGGTCGGTGCGGCCCAACGGACCCTCGTAGGCGCCCCGTACGTCCGAATATCCGCGCCACTTTGAGAGGAATGGCGTAATTTGCATGTAGCAGCCCAGTTCGAGGATTCGCCCGCTGCTTTGAGATCGCGGCACCAGCGTTAGCGTGCGAGCCAGCCGCGGCAGATGCCCCTCGAAGTAGATGCGGGCGACTCCGTCCGGCATATCGAGCCCCCGCAATTGCTCCATAGCTGCCTGGAATTCTTCCGGATGCTCCAGGACTGGCATCGGATGTTTGCGTGCCACCGAAGATTCATAACGCCTGCTGAAGTAAATGTTCAAGCGCCGGAGCGCCGCGCGGATCGCCCGCAGATGGAATGGAAGAGGTGCTCGGCGCCTACTCAAGCCCCGATATTACCAGTTGAGCGACGTTGCTCTCCGTTCCACCGATACTGACCATCAACGGATAAGCTCCGCTCGCGAGCGCGGGTACTGTCAGGTTTATCTGCGCGACGCCGGGGTAGAGCGGCGCCAGTCCGGCAAACTGAACTTGCGCCTGCGCTCCGCCGATCGTGGCCGACACGTTGGAAGTCGCCGAGATCGTTTGCCCGGCGTTCGGCGCGGCGCCGTCATCGATGGCGGTGGTAACCGGGCCCTGTCCAGTGAAGAAAACCGATACAACACTGCCGGCCGAGGCAGGGTTTTGCAACGAATTTACGGATCCGTCGGCATTGAGCGCCGCGGCGTAGCCGCTCTCATTGGTGAACAGGCCGGGCGCGGCCGGCTGAACGGTGATGTTCATCGGGGAAGACAACGCGCCGCGAGTTCGCACGACGACGGTTGCCTTTCCGGCGGCAATTTCCCAAGGCACTTGAGCGTTGATCTGGCCGGGCGATTCGAAAAGCAGAGGGGTGGGCACGCCGTTTATCGTTACGGAGGTGTCGGCGACGGATAGAGGCAGAGGAATCGTAGGCGCGCTCGCCGCCATCGCAGAAAGGCCCGAACCAAAAACCGAGATCAGCGATCCGGGCGAGATCGCAGCCTGCGAGTAGCTAGCAGCGTTCTCGACGGCAGCGATGGCGGGAGGTTGGGGAGCCAATTCTCCGTAAACGGCGACGCCCGCGATGCTGGGCGCGAAAACCTTCCCATCCGCCATGGTCGGCACGGAAAATTCCGCATAGCCGGGCAAGTTGTCCGACGTGAGCGCGTTACTGTCATAGAGCCTGCTCAAATCGGTTGCACTGTAGGCCAGCAGCCTGCCGCCGTCATCTCCCGTTATCATCCACACGATCCCGTTGTTGGAACCGCTCGCGGAAATACTCGGTGTCGCGCCGGTACTGACATTTTCGTCTAGGATCGAAGCCGATCGCGAGGAGTACAGCGACGCGCCGGCCACTGAAAGTGCCAGCAATGGTGAATTCTCGGGAGCAATATAGATGGATCCATCGAAATATGCAGCAGCGCCAAAGGTAGGACGAGAGCCCAAGGCGGGCAGCGACGCCAGCGCGCCCGAGTCTGTTCCTACTTGCACGCCCCCCAACGCCTGCCGGTCCAACAAATACATTCTTCCTTCCTTGCCGGATGTAAAGAGAAGATGCGGATGCGCCGCGTTGCCTGCCTCGTCGGGCAGTAACAGCGCGCCGCTCGATCCAAGATCCAGATCGTCCTCATCAAGCAGCATCTTGTTGAACGGCGTGAACTGGTCCGCGGGCGTCAAGCCGGCCGACGTAAGCCTGAGAACGGATTCGTCGTACCGAGCCGCGGTTTCGTTCCCGTCGAAATCTCCGTTGGCCGACACCACGAAGATGTTGCCTTGATCATCGGACGCTGGGCCCGCGCCGCCGTTCCAGAAGGAGGCGCCGCTGTCGTTCGGCGAGGTGTTGAAGAAGGCGGTCAGATTCAGCGTCCCGGCATCGTGCGCCATAACCCAGCCGTGATAAGTGCCCTGATCGCAGTTCCCGGACCACGACGAATAGACGACACCGTTCGACAGCAGCAGCGCCGTCCGCTGCTTGTGCGCCAGGGGCACGAACCCGGGCGGTTGAATCTCCACGGGACTCGCGGGCCGCTCGGCGCCGCTCGTTACGTCGATGGCATGCAGCCGATAAACGTACTGATTCCCGGGCTCCTTCGTGTAGACGATCACGTAAATGGTCCCAGCCAGCGGATCGATCACCGGAGTTCCGCTGATTCCGAGCTCTGGAATCACAGGGCAACTGACATCCGCTTCAGAAACGGTGGTCACGCCGACCGCCGTATCCAGAAAGCTCACCGTCCAAAGCGCCGGGGCCCCCGATTCGTCGTCGGCATCAAAGGCGTAAAGACTATCGTGCGAAGTGGCCACAAAAACAACGTTGTGAAGACCCTTCCCGGCGATCTTCACTCTCGACAGATACAGAGGCTGCGCATACACAGCCCCGTCCACCGCGAGCAGGTAACGCTTTCCAAAAAGGCCGCCGCTGAGACCGGATGGAGTCAGCAGGATCTCGCCTAGATATTGTCCAGTCCGCGCGTTGTCGTTGTGGTAGGTGACGACGCTCGGTTGTGCGGCCAGCGTGAGAGCCCCGAGAAGCAGCGCAACAATGGAATTACAGAGGTTTCGGTGACTCATGCCGCAATCGGATTCCTGTGGCGTCGAAATATTCATTGTGCACTAACCGCGTGGCAGTTTGTTTCGCGACGGGAATCGTTCTCTTCCTGCGATAGCCGCTACCTGCTACTGTAATCTCGTATGCCCACGGACCGAGTGATGGAAGTGCGCCGCCGCCACGCCAATGCCGAAGCCGGCGGCGGGGAGGAGCGCAAGCAGCGTCAACATAAGGAAGGTAAACTGTCGGCGCGCGAGCGCATCGACCTTTTGCTGGACGAAGGCACGTTCGAAGAGATGGACAAGCTGGTCCGCCATCGCTGCCGCGATTTCGGAATGGACGAACAGGTGGTTGACGGCGACGGTTTCATTACCGGTTACGGCCGCGTCCACGGGCGGCTGACCTACGTCTTCGCCCAGGATTTCACCGTGTTCGGCGGCTCGCTGTCGGAAGCCAACGCGCAGAAGATCTGCAAGATCATGGATCTCGCGCTGAAGACCGGCGCGCCGGTGATCGGCCTCAACGATTCAGGCGGCGCGCGCATCCAGGAAGGCGTGCTTTCGCTAGCCGGTTACGCCGATATTTTCCTCAGGAACACGCTCGCGAGCGGCGTCGTCCCGCAGATCTCCGCCATCATGGGACCTTGCGCCGGAGGCGCCGTGTATTCGCCGGCGCTCACCGATTTCGTGCTGATGGTGGATAAAACCAGCCACATGTTCGTGACCGGGCCCGACGTGATCAAGACCGTTACGCATGAGGATGTCAGCAAAGAAAAGCTGGGCGGCGCCGAAACGCACAACTCCATCAGCGGCGTCGCGCATTTTCTGGCGCACGACGACGCCGAGTGCCTGCAATTGATCCGGGAATTGGTTTCCTACATTCCCCAGAACAATCGCGACGACGTCCCTCCCAAATTCTCGGGCGATCCGATCGATCGCATGGACGAGGCGCTCGATACCCTGGTGCCCAAGGATTCGCACGTTCCTTACGACATCAAGGAGCTGATTCACCGCGTTGTGGACGACGGCGAGTTCCTGGAAATCCACGAGCACTGGGCCAAGAACATCGTGGTCGGTTTCGCGCGCATGGACGGCGCCAGCATCGGAATTGTCGCTAACCAGCCCGCTTTCCTGGCCGGCTGCCTGGATATCAACTCGTCCGTGAAGGGCGCTCGCTTCGTCCGCTTCTGCGACGCCTTCAATATTCCGATCCTCACGTTCGAAGACGTGCCGGGCTTTCTTCCCGGGACCGAGCAGGAGTTCGGAGGAATCATCCGCCAGGGCGCGAAGCTCCTGTACGCCTACGCGGAAGCCACCGTGCCCAAGATCACCGTCATCACGCGCAAAGCCTATGGCGGCGCGTATTGCGTCATGGGTTCGAAGCACCTCAGAACCGACGTGAACCTCGCGTATCCCACCGCCGAGATCGCCGTTATGGGCGCCGAGGGCGCGGTGAACATCGTGTACCGCCGCGAACTGGTGGCGGCTGGAAACGACGACGCGGTGCGAAAACAGAAGACCGAGGAGTTTCGCGACCGGTTCGCCAATCCTTTCGTGGCCGCCGAGCGCGGATTCATCGACGATGTGATTGAGCCGCGCGAAACCCGTCCCCGCGTGATTCGAGCGTTGCGAATGCTGGCGAACAAAGTGGACACCATGCCGCGCAAGAAGCACGGCAGCATCCCGTTGTAGATCCCGGTGCCGGATACTAAGGCTCGCCTCCGCTGCGTGTTGTTCGCGATGGTCTGCACAGCGTTGCTGGCGGGGTGGCAAGGGCTCACGGTCCACTACCACTTCGGCGGAAACTGGACCGCGCTTTTCTATACGGGCCAGAATTTCAAAGGGGTTCCTCCGGCTTTACAGCCCGAAGGGATCTACGTGTTCAAAGACTCGTTGGGTTACGACGGCCAGTTCTACCATTACCTGGCGCACGATCCACTCTTGCGCCGCAATTATACGACGTTCATGGACGATCCCCGCTACAGAAGCGGCCGCATCCTGGTGCCAGGTTTGGCCTTCCTGCTCGCTGGGGGGCGCGATGAGAGGATCGACGCCGCCTACATCGCCGTGGTTTGGATGTTCGTGGCGTTGGGCGCGTATTGGCTCGGCCGCCTGGCGGTGTTGTACGCATACCCGGCGTGGTTCGGGCCGGGCTTCGCGCTCGTGCCCGCCGTTCTGGTCTCCATCGATCGCCTGACCGTCGACGTCGCCCTGGCCGCGTGCGCGGTGGGTTTCGTTCTGTATGTGGAAGAGAATTCGCCGCTGGCGCTCTACGCCGTGCTGATGGCGGCCGGATTGGTGCGAGAAACAGGCGTGCTCCTACCGGCGGCTTATTGCATATGGCTCGCTGGCGGCAAGCGCTTCCGCGAAGCCGCGGTGTTCGCGACCTCCGTGATTCCGACGTTCGCCTGGTGGCTATACGTCGACCTTCACACTTCGCCGGGTTGGTACAGCGGGGGCTTCCTTTCGCTCGCTCCGTTTGCCGGCCTGGTGCGCCGGATGTTCCACGCGTACGCTTATCCGGACACTCTCAGCCGTGCCGTCAGAGAACTGGCGATCGGTCTCGATCTGGTGGCTCTGGCTGGTATTGCAGCTGTACTTGTATGGACGGCGCGGCGCTCGTTGCAGCGCGCCTGGACGCCGGTCACGATCGCCATGTACCTTTTCGCGTTACTCGTCCTCGTGCTCAACAGAAGCGACGTGTGGTCGGAAGTCTTCGCGTTCGGCCGCACGCTAACCCCGCTTTTGCTGCTGGCGACGCTGGACGGAATGAAGCTTCGCTCGCCCCTGCCGGCACTCGCGATGCTGGCGCTTGATCCCCGTATCATAATGCAGATGGGCGGCCAGATCGTCGATGTAGCGCGCGGAATCTTTTCGTAGGATCGGCGCGGTTACTGCCAGTCCGCCGGCGGACGCTCCTTCAGCCAGAGAACGAAATCCAGTGCGGGAGGCGAACCGCCCAGCAACCGCAGTCTGGTTGCGCACTGCGCGCGGTGCCCCTGGCTGTGCAGGCACGTCTGCATCAGCGCTTGAGCCACCGAAAAAGTGCGGCCGGGGACGAAGGGCGTATCCAGCATGCGGGCTAGATCGCGATCCTGAGCTTGAAATATCCAGTCCAGCTCCAGGGTATGCGTCTCTCGATACTGTGAGGCAATTGCTTCGAGGGAATCCGGGATTTGCGATTCTTCCTCATGTTCGAATGGAACTCCAAGACTCAGCATGAGCCAGAATCGGTTCGCGAGGATGATGTGATGGAGAAGTTTTCGCAGCTCGTCGTCTTGCGCCGCGGCTTCCTGGCAGCGGATTGCCTTCAGCAGCGAAGCATTCGCGAACGCCTTGTGCCGGATGAGATCCTGGAGCATGCCGAGCATCAGAGACTCCGAACCTTCATCGCGGTGATGTCGTCCACGCGCATGGTTTCCTTTTGCACGAACGGTTCGCCGTACTTCACGCCGATGAGATTGCCATAAAAGCGTGCGATGGCGGCCAGGCGGTCGCGGATTTCCTGCTGCCGCGGAAAAAGCTCGGACGCCTCGGGCGCGTCACCGTATTGCGATTGATAGCAAAATAGCGCATCCATGCGGCGTTCGAATTGCGCCGAGATATCCACCACGAAGGACGGGGTCACGTTGGCGTAGAGCGACGAATAAAGAATCTTGTGCGGACGGTGCGGTTCGGTTCGATCATCCAGCTTCTTCAGACCCGCCAGAAAACAGCCTTCGAATCCGATCTCGCAGGCGCGATAGTGGTCGGGGTGGCGCGCTTCCCAGTACGGCAGGATCACCACACCCGGGCGCAAGTTGCGGATCTCCGCCGCTATTGTCATGCGGACGCTCAGCGTGTTCTCGAGGCGCGCGTCGGGAAATCGCAGATTGCCGCGCCAGGCCAGCGACATGCGTCCGGCGGCCGCGTGCGACTCCTCGATCCTCAGTTCGGGCGTGCCGCGAGTTCCCATGTCTCCGGCCGTCAGATCGAGCACTCCGGTGCGATACCCCAACTCGGCCATCCGTATCAACGTGCCTCCGCAGGTCTGCTCCACATCGTCCGGATGAGCGGCGATGGCCAGAACGTCCAGCGGTTTTTCAATTTCGGCCGAACCGGAGACAGGCGGCTCGAACATCCTAATACCAGGGGCGCGCGCGTTGCTTGGTCGGCAATATCAGAATCAACCCCATGCCCGTAAGGAATCCGCCCACGTGCGCAAACCATGCCACATCGCCGCTGGAGGCCTGCGAATAGCCCACCGAGCCGACGCCGTTGAAGAACTGAATCGCGAACCAGTACAGCAGCAGGAAGGCGGCCGGCAGATCCACCGTCGTTAGAAAAATGATGATGAAAACCAGCGTGACGATGTGCGCGCGCGGGAATTTGATCAGATAAGCGCCCATGATACCGGCGATGGCGCCGCTGGCGCCCACGGTCGGGACGGTGGAATTCGAGTTCAACAAAACGTGAGCGAAGGCCGCGGCAATCCCGCAGGCGAAGTAAAGGAACAGATATTTTCCGTGCCCCAGAATATCCTCAACGCCGCGGCCGAAAATCCACAGGAACCACATGTTCCCCAGGATGTGCAAAAACCCTCCGTGAATGAACATCGACGTCACAACCGAGGAAAGGGCCAGGTGGTCCGGCACGATTCCGTAACGGGCGATGAAATAGTTCAGCCGGTAGCCGCTTCCCAAGCTCAGCTCATATAGGAAGACCAGCACGTTCGCGCCGATGATGGCCAGCGTCGCGCTGGGAGTGGAATAGTGCGGTTCCGACGATCGGAGGGGAATCATTGGACGATGCGGCGCTCGAAGTCCGGGTTGGAACGGCGCTCGGCGCGCTCCATGAATGCCCGCGCGTCCTCCAGGCTGGCGATGCGGCCGCGAGCTCCCAGAGCGGTGCAATTGAGCGCGGCCATGGCGTTAGAAAATTCCAGTGCTTCGCCGAGCGGCATGTTCTCGATGACAGAATAACAGAACGCGCCGTGAAACACGTCGCCCGCGCCGGTAGTATCCACGCAGTTGACCGCGAACGCAGGCGAATAGATGAAACGGCCGTCCACCCGCGCCAGTGCGCCGTGCGGGCCCAGCGTCATCGCCGCCACCGGGATACGGTACTCCTCCTGGATCATTTCGAGCGCGCGAAAGGGGTCGCCCGTCTGGGTCCACTGCAGCGGAAATTCCGAGCTTGCGACCAGATAATCGACATGCTGCAGCAAACTGTCCAGGCCGCGATAGACGGTGTCCACGTCCAGCGTCACCGAGATGCGATGACGCCGCGCGATCTCGGCGGCCTTCGCCACGGCGGGCGTATCGTGGCCGTCGACGTGCAGCAGCCGCGCGCCCACGATCTTCTCGGCGGTTATGCGATCCGGATCCAGCCGAAGACACTCGTCCCGTTTCCACAAGACGGTTCGTTCGCCGGTGGATTGATCGATCAGGATGTATGCGGTCTGGTTGGGGCAATTCGCTCGCACTTCGACATCCTGGAGATCGATGCCGGCCTCCCGCAAACTTTCGAGTTGAATTCGCCCGCGCTCGTCGTCGCCCACCGTCCCGATGTATTTGACGCGAAGCCCGAGCTTCGCGCAGGTCACCAGCGCGCTGGCCACCTGACCGCCCGGGCTGAGAATCTCGCGCTCGAACGCCACCTTTCCGGCGTAGGCGGGAAAATGCCGGACCAGGATCAGAGTGTCGGTTGCGTTGAGTCCGATACCGGCGATGTCGAAGGCGGCCACGAACTAAAAGAATACAGGAGGACGCTACCTCTTCCGCGTGGGGGGCATTTCGTAGAGATAAATAACGTGGCCGCGCGCGTCCGGCATTTCCTTGTCCACCAGCTTGGCTTTCCAGCCCGGGACGGCGTAATCGTGCGACACCACGCGAGCTCCGCGCTTCAGATATTTTTCCAGATTGGGCCGCACCATCACGTTGGCATCGGTTGCCAGATACAGAGTGACCACGTCGGCCGGACTGAGGTCCACCGTCAGGAAATCCGCGTGAATCACCCGGGCGTCATTCTGCAATCCCAGCCTCCGGATACGGTCCGTGGCGCTGTTCGCCAAGGCGTCCGAGATCTCGATTCCAACCGCTTTGGCGCGAAATCGCTGTACCGCCGTGATCAGGATCCTGCCATCGCCGCTGCCCAGATCGTACACCGTCTCGCCGGGCTTTAAATCCGCGAGCTCGAGCATGCGATCCACAATTTGCTGGGGCGATACGACGTAAGGCGCCAGACTGTTGGCGTAGTGTTTGGCGTGCTCCTGTCCGTAGAGCAACCCTTGGGCGCACGCGGGTATCCCGCACAACGCCACGATTGCTCCGGATATAACCGCTCCGGAACTCGCGAGTTTCATCTTCTTAACCCCTACTGGCCTGAGATGGATGAGGTCTGTCTTCCGTTCCTTGATTTTACGATCCGCGAGACCATTTCCGTAACGGCCAGCCATAGATCCCGAGGCTTCGTAATGGTGTACTCATATCCGCGGAAAAAGTGAACTGTATGACTGATTGCGTCTTTCCACGGCACGGCCTGGGGGTTGAGATTGTAATTCATGTAAAACACCGGGAAATCGACCTCGCCGGCCTCTTTAAGCGTGTCCTGCGGGAGATTGGTGTCCAGCAGGACCTTCGGACCCGCGAAGATAAAGGCATCCGGACGTTCCTCGTGGCTCGACACCACCTCGCGCCGGACCAGATCGGCCAGAAACTCCGTGTCGCCGTGCCTTTCGCCGAGCCGCCTGAGATCCACCGTCCCCAGATTCAGCTTGTTTACCGCCTCTCCCAAGGCTGGGAAATCGATACGATCCGCATCCTGCTGGCGATAGACCACCCTCTGCTCCTGCATGTTGAACGCGGTCACGGAGAACTTGCCGATGCGCGGCTCCCGGACGATGCTCCGCAGGATGGACACCAGAGCGGTGGTATCCAGCGGCTGTAGAGCCGGCGAAAGCGAGTTCTGCGGAGCGAAGTTGACCAGGACCTTGACTGCCAGCGGCGGCGCGCCGGTGGAGCGTTGGACCGGCGGCTCCTCCTTGAACTGCTCGACGTCGGTGCGCTGAATGGCCCCGGACGCGATAGCCAGGCGCATGGGCCGATCCTTGGAAGGAATGGCAGCTTCGCTATCCCAATAGAACGAACACACGCGCTCGCTGCGGTCGCGCATCAACCAGTCCACGTGGTACTGGCCCTCGCCCAAATCGAACCCGCCCTGCAAAAAGGCGTCGCCCTTGGCTGCGTCCGCAATCGGGGGGACTCGGATGTGCTGGGCGAAGTAAACGGGCTGGTCCCGATGGTCCTGGCGCTCCACTCGAAACAGGATATTCAGCGCGTTATCCGTTTCGCTGCTGAGCTCCTTCAACGGAATCGCGACTTCGTAGCCCGCATGGAAGCGCAAATCGAACCCCAGCGTGGGCTTGGCGGGGGTCACGGTGCAGGCCAAATCCTTGCGCGGCTCGCCCGCTTCGAGAACCGCCAGGTCGGTGTTGAAGATGTTTACGCTGCCGCCCGGCCCGGAACCGTGGATCAGCACCTGCGCGCGGACCGGTGCGGGGCTCAAAATCAGGCTGGACAGGATCAACAGGCCGCCGAGCCTCGTGAACTTTAAACCGCAGGGTCTCTGCATACCCTTCCCCGTTCTGGTTCGTATTGTACATCCAGAATCGGCCTCCGCAACACAATTCTTTACGATCGGTTCCAGCAGTTCTATTTCCTTCTATCGGCGTTCGCCTGCTCGTTACGTAGACGCGTTCCAATAAAAACCTGAGACATGATACAGTGCTTGCGGTAGGGGTGGCGCTTGGTTTGATATGCGGCTGGCGAGTCGAATCATTGGAGTCCTGCTGGTCATCGGCGGTCTCGGGTTCTTCGCCATATTGGGTTACGCTATCGTCACGGAAGGGTGGCGCGGAGCACCAGTCGGGCTCTTGGCATTCTTCCTTGCGGCCGGGGCCGGCCTGCTCCTTGGCGGCAGATACTACGTCGATCTCGATGCGTCGGAAGAGGTCAAACCTCCATCCACCGATTCTATATTTCGGACGGAAAATCGCGAGGCCGTATGTCCGCGACTACGCCGACTGGATGGGAGTGTCCTGAGAATTCCATCTATCGACTGATGATTCGCCTTTTGTATTTGGCAGGCATGACGATGCTCTATGCGGTGGGGCTCCTGTTCTTCACCTATGGGGAACTGAAGCCGGCGCCGATGCCAGATGATCGCATCCCTGGCTGATCATTCACGCGACCATCGCGGGAACCGCCGCGCATCCATTCCGGGCGCTTCCGGCGGCACGCGGCCGTCCGATATCGGATCACCGAATTCGGTCCGCACCGGCACCACTCCAGCCCAGACCGGCAGCGCGTAGTCCTCGTCGTCGTCCACCGGAGGACCCGTGCGCACCTTCGCCGATACTTCGTCCAGATCCAGCGCCAAGACGCTGGTTGCCTTCAGCTCTTGCTCGGTCGGTAGCCGGACCTCATCCCAACGGCCCGGCACAATGTGATTCGTGAAGCACTCCAGCGCCTTCCGCTTTTCCTCTGCGTCGGTCACCAGCCGCGCCTTGCCCAGCGCCACCACCGAACGATAGTTCATCGAATGATGGAAGGCCGAGCGCGCCAGCACGAACCCATCCAGCAGCGTAACCGTCAGGCACACGTCCACGCCGCGATCGAGCGACCGCAGCATCCGGCTGGCGGCCGACCCGTGAATATAAATCTGGTTCCCCGAGCGCGCATAGCCGGTGGGAATGACGTAAGGTTGCCCGTCCACCGCGAATCCGACGTGGCAGAGATAGCCTTCGTCCAGAATGGCGTGGATCTGCGCCGTTTCGTACACCGCCCGCTTCGGCAGCCGGTGGACCTTGGTCCGATCCGTGGGAGTGAATGCTTCCATGGTCTTCTAATTGTATCCGGCAACCGCCGGCGGGTAACTTAGCCCCGACCACCGCCGCTGACCGTCAGAATTTCTCCGCTCACGTAGTCGGAGAGCGGCGAGCAGAAAAACAAAACCGCGCCTGCCGCTTCCTCCGGTGTCCCTAAGCGGCCCAACGAGCAACCACTCCCGATCTTCTCGCGAAATTCCGGTTGAATCCCGATTCGGATCTGCTGGCCTTTTCGCTCGATGACCGATTCGGCGGAGTGCATGGACTGAAGCATGCGCGTGTCGATGGATCCAAACGCAACCGAGTTTACGTTGACGTTGTACCGGCCCCATTCCTTCGCCAAGGTCTTCGTCAGTCCGTTGATTCCGGCTTTACCGGCGCCGTAACCCGACTGCCCCGCGTTCCCGTTGGTGCCCGACACGGAGCTGATGTTGACTACCTTGCGCATCACCGGGCGGCCTTCGGCGTTCTCGCGCTTGGCTGCCTCGCGAATCCATCCCGACGCTGCTCGCAAGATGCGGAACGGCGCCACCAGGTGAATGTCCAACATGGCTTGAAACTGTTCGTCGGTCATCTTTTGGATCACGCTGTCCCAGGAATATCCGGCGTTGTTGACGATGATGTCAATGGATCCGAACCCCGCTACGGTGGCATCCACCAACTGCTGTGGAAACTCGGGCGAAGTGAGATCGCCCGCAAGCGCTTTGGCGACTCCACCGGCGCCCTCGATCAGCGAAATGGATTCCGCCAACGGCTTGGGGTCGATATCGTTCAGCAGCACGGACGCGCCCGCACCGGATAGTTTCATAGCGATGGCGCGACCGATCCCGCGCCCGGAACCCGTGACCAATGCGGTTTTTCCGCGAAGAGAGAAGGCCATAAACCGAGGATTCTAACATTACGGCCTATGCGGATGTCCGAGTTGTTTTATGATGAACATAAGCGCCGGTGGGCTTCCGAGTAAGCTTTCCCCAGCAGGTCTTTTCTTTGAACAGATCATCTTTGAAGAGATCGTCTTTGAAAAGATCAATGCCCTCGGCGTGTCGGCCCTAAGGGAGGTGATTGGAATTGGCGGAAGTTCATGTACAAGATGGCGAGACGATAGAAAGCGCGTTGCGGCGCTTTAAGCGGAAAGTTCTGACAGAGGACATTATCAAAGAGATCAAGCGACACTCTTTTTACTTGAAGCCTGGCGAGAAGAAGCGCACCAAGGAAGCGCTGGCGCGCAAGCGCAATCGCAAGAAGCGCAACAAGGAACCCGAGTAGTCCCGCCCGCGGTTGCCCCGGCTCGATCGGCCGGGGCGTTTCACCAATCCCAGCAGGTACAATGAGCGTCTGATGACACTCACTGGACGTGTGGCCCTGGTTACCGGCGCAAGCCGTGGCCTCGGCAAAGCGATGGCTCTGGCGTTGGGAGAAGCGGGCGCGCGCGTGGCCTTAGTGTCGCGCGACGCCGAAAAGCTTTCCGAAGTCGCCGAAGCCGCGCGGGGTTTGGGCGCCGAGGCTGCCGTGTTCCGAGCCGATGTCGGCAAGGAAGACTCCGTGTTCGAGCTCGAGCGCGACGTCTCCGCGCAGCTTGGTCCCGTCGATATCCTGGTGAACAATGCCGGCACGGTGGTGCGCAAAGACTGTGTCGATTTCACGCTGGCCGACTGGAATCTCGTGCTCGACACCAACCTGACCAGCGCGTTCCTGATGTGCCGGTCCTTCGTGCCCCACATGAAAGGCCGCGGCTACGGGCGCGTGATCAATATCACTTCGATCATGTCCCACATTTCGCTTCCGCAGCGCACCGCTTATTCGGCCAGCAAGGCCGGACTGCTGGGATTCACGCGCGCGCTGGCGCTCGAGCTCGCTCCCGATGGCATCACCGTGGTCGCGATCAGCCCCGGTCCGTTCCTCACCGAAATGACCGCGCCGCTGGCGGCCGATCCGGCGGCTAACGCGCAATTCAACTCGCGCGTCCCGCTGGGGCGCTGGGGCAAGCCCGAGGAGATCGGCAAGCTCGCCTTGTATCTGTGCTCGGAGGAAGCGTCTTTCATTACCGGCACGGATATTTTGATCGACGGCGGCTGGTGTGCGCAGTAGACTTGCAGCGATCGTCGCCGCGCTGGCTCTATTGTGCGCGTGCCATAACTCCGGACGAAAACGAATAGCCGTGGTGCCGAAGGCGAATTCGCACGCGTTCTGGGTGTCGGTACACGCGGGCGCCGCGGCTGCGGGCCAACAGTTCGACGTCGACGTTCTGTGGAACGGCCCGGCGCTCGAAACCGACTACGATCGCCAGATGCAGATTGTGGATTCGATGCTCGCGCAGCATCCCGACGGCCTCGCCGTCGCCGCCGCCGAGCGTCATGCGCTCAACCGTTCGCTCGAGCGCGCCGCCGAATTGGGCATCCCCGTCACGGTTTTCGATTCCGCCGTGGATTCCACCCAATACATGACCTTCGTCGCCACCGACAACTATAAGGCCGGCCAGATGAGCGGCCGGGAACTGGCGCGACTGGTGGGCGGCCGCGGTCCGGTTGCCATGTTGATGAACGCGCCGGGCAGCGCATCCACCGTGGATCGCGAGCGCGGCTTTGAAGACGTCCTGCGCGCCGAGTTCCCGGATATCCGGGTCGTCGCCCGCCAGTTCTCCATGTCCGATCGCGCCAAAGGCCGCGCCGCCGCCGAAAACATTCTCACCGCCCATCCGGATCTCGCCGGAATCTTCGCGTCGTCGGAATTGAGTAGCGCCGGAGCCTCGCTGGCGCTCAAGTCCCGATCCCTGGCCGGCAAAGTGCGGCTCGTCGCTTTCGATGCCACCGACGACTTGATTGCGGACTTGAAGGCGGGCGCAATCGACGCACTGGTGGTGCAGGACCCGTTCCAGATGGGGTTCCAGGCCGTCAAGACGCTGGTCGACAAACTGCGCGGAGGTGCGCCGCCCAAACAAATCGACCTCCCCGCGCGAGTGATTCGTAAGACCGACCTCGACCTCCCGGAAGTGCATCAGTTGCTGTATCCGGATCTTAGGAAATACGTCGGCGGTGCGTCGTGATAGACTGGCCGTGCGATTAGCGGACTTTAATGGGCGGCTCGCGAGATTCCGAGGTGGAAAATGCGTTACAGGCTAGTGATGAAGCACTCTACGATTGGATTTTCAGCTCTGGCCGTTGCAGCTCTGCTGGCCATTCCTGCCGCTTTCGGCGACGTGCCTGGACGACATCCGGCCTATTTGCATGCCCGCACCGACCTGCGGCGCGCGGAACGCCTGATGGACTGGGCCGAGTTCCGCAACGTTCGGCACGATCTGGACGACTCGGCGAAGCATGTCCGCGAGGCGATCCGCGAAATCGACGCGGCAGCCGCCTGGGACCGTAAGGATCTCGAAGACAACCCGCGTCTGGATACCTACCCGGATCGGGCTGGCCGCTTCCGGGCGATCGCGCAATTCCTATTTGCAGCTAAGCGCGACATCGATCGCGAGGAAGACAACCCCGCCGCCAGAGGATGGCGGAACCGGGCGATTCACCATATCGACGAAGCGATTGCCGCCGTGCATCGCGCCGCCCATGACGAGTGGCGTGACGAGTGGCTCCGCTAGCATTGCTTCGGAAAGTCCGGGGATTCCTTCACCCGTTCGGCTTGCAGTAGATGACGGTCCTGGTGCTTTGACACGATTTCCAGCCCGGTCCCGGTCGTGAAACGAACGAACGGAATGAACGGATTCTTGAATCGAATGCTGTTCACGTCGTAGTCGCTCGCTTCTCGGACAACTTCCCGCGCTTCCTGGTTACTCCGAAGGAACGACTCAAGAATCGAAGCTTCCACGTGCGCGCCCGGCTCGATCTTCTTGGGCGCCTTGGCGCGCGCGCTCTTTGAAGACGGTGTGATATAGGTGCGAATGAACCAACGGCCGAACCAGCCGGGAGCGATCTCCTGAACTTGGGAGGCTTGCACGCCGTTGAAAGCAGCCGCGATCGCAGGCAAATAAACTTCGTTGGTTATCAACAAGTGCTGAAGGCACTGGCCGACGCCCCACGCATCCTGCCTAGGGCGCCAGTTAAGTTGCGCGACGCTCAGCCCTTTCGCCAGCTTTTGCGCGCGCAGATCCGCAGAGTCAAACTCCGAAATCAGGCGTTGCGCCCAGGGGGACAATGCAGTGTTCACGGCGTCTCCACAAATATTAACGCGTCCAGCGCAACAACATACGATATCCCGCGGCCATCGCGCGCAACCGCGCGGGCGTATTCTTGTCTTGATGTAAGAAGCGATGAAAGCCCGCTCCCGCTCGCGCACTGCGATTCTTACAAAACGAACCCAAGCCCGTCCTAACCCACCGAAGCTCAAAGCAGCATAAAATTAATCTGTTCGGCTCCGTCGCCCCATGAGCCGGAAAGGAGCGGTACTCCATGCTCAGAATGTCTCGCGCCGCCGCGCTGCTGCTTTGCGCTTTGCCCGCGCTCTATGCCCAGGAATCCGAACGAACCTTGGGCGCGGGCCGCAACTACGGACGCTCCATGGTGATCAACCACGGCGGCATCGTCGCTACCAGCCAGGTGCTCGCTTCCCAGGCCGGCGCGCAGATCCTGGCGGCGGGCGGGACCGCCGTCGACGCCGCCATCGCCGCCAACCTCGTGCTGTGCGTCAGCGAACCGTTGATGACCAGCATCGGCGGCGACCTGTTTGTCATGTACTGGGATGCCAAGTCCGGCAAGCTCACCGGACTGAATGCGTCCGGCCCCGCTCCCAAGGCGCTCACGCCGGAATTTCTTGCCGAAAAGAAAATCACCAGCATGCCGCAGACCGGCATTCATAGCGTCACTGTCCCGGGCGCCGTTCAAGGTTGGTATCAAATACACAGGCGCTTCGGAAAGCTTCCCTGGAAAGATCTGTTCCAGCCCGCCATCGCATTCGCCGAGCAAGGCTATCCCCTGCATGAAGGCATCGCCGAGATTTGGAACACTCCCGGCGTGGTTCGACAGTTGAAGACCAACGACGAATCCACCCGCGTTTATCTGCCGGGCGGAAAGCCGCCGCAAACCGGACAGATCGTCCGCGATCCCGATCTAGGCCATGCCCTCAGACTCATCGCCGAACAAGGCCCCGACGCGTTTTACAAAGGCGAAATTGCCGCCGCGATTCTCAAAACCTCGCAGCACCTCGGTGGAACCATGACGGCCGAAGATCTCGCATCGTTCGCGCCGGAATGGGTCGAGCCGCTCTCTATCGATTACCGCGGCTGGCGCGTATACGAGCTTCCGCCCAACGGACAAGGAATGGCCGCGCTCGAAATGTTGAAAATTATGGAAACGAAACCGGCGTCGCCCTTCGGCGCATTTAGCCCGATGGAGATGCACCAGCGCATCGAGGCTATGAAGCTGGCCTACTCCGACGTGCACCGCTACGCTGCCGACCCGCGCGCTGCGGACGTTCCCACCACGCAGATCCTCTCGCAAGAGTACGCCCGCAAGCGCGCCGCCCTCATCGATCCCGACCGCGCCAATTGCAAGGTCGAAAACGGCGATCCCAACGCGAGCAACACTACCTACCTCACCGTGGTCGACAAGGACGGCAACATCGCCAGCTGGATCCAGAGCATCTTCGGCGCCTTCGGTTCGCACGTTACCGTGGAGGGCATGGGCTTCATCCTGCAGAACCGCGGCGGCGGCTTCACGCTCGAGCCGCATCATCCTAACATTCTGGCGGGCGGAAAGCGCCCCTTTCACACCATCATTCCGGCCTTCATGGAAAAAGGCGACCAGCACGTCGGCTTCGGCATCATGGGCGGCGCGGTGCAGCCGCTGGCGCACGCCCAGTTCGTTTCCAATTTCGTCGATTACGGAATGAACGTGCAGGAAGCCATGGAAGCGCCGCGCTTCGCGAAAGGCAACGCTTACGGTTGCGAGGTGGCCATCGAATCGCGCGTTCCCCCCGCCACGCTGCAACAGCTTTCCGAGCGCGGCCACATTATTCAAATCCGCCGCGAATACGTCGAGGCCATGGGCCGCGGCCAGGCCATCCTGCACGATTCCAAGACCGGCACCAACTATGCGGCATCCGATCCCCGGGCCGACGGCGCAGCCATTCCCGAACCCGTACGTTTCGCCGCCGAGACGGTGACGGCATCCAGGAAATCGCCGGCCATCGGCGGGAAAACGGCAACCGGAAATTAGAGCATGATCGATACCGCGGCCGTTCGCACCGGCGAAGAGCTCAACCACGACGCCCTTGCGGCGTATTTGCGCGACAAGATCGACGGCGCGGAAAACCTCACCGTCGAGCAGTTCCCGGGCGGACATTCCAACCTCACTTATCTGCTCCGCACGCCCGTGCGAGAGTACGTTCTACGCCGAGGCCCTCTCGGTCCCGTCGCGCCGAAAGCGCACGACATGGCGCGCGAGTATACCGTCCTCAAGGCCGTCCATCCGTTCTTTCGGCCCGCGCCCGAAGTCTTCCATTTGTGCCAGGACACGTCCATCATCGGTGCCGTCTTCTTCGTCATGGAGCGGCGTCGCGGCATGGTCGTGCGCGATCGCGTCCCGCCCGAACTGGCGGCGTTTCCCGACTATCCGGCGCGAGTCAGCCGCGGCTTCATCGATTGCCTGGTAGAGCTGCACTCCATCGATATCGAGAAGCACGGGCTGGTCTCTCTCGGTAAGCCCACCGGATTTCTCGAACGGCAAGTGCACGGCTGGTTCGAGCGCTGGAACCGCGCCAAGACGCAAGAGGTTCCGCTGATGGATCGCGTCATCCAGTGGCTTACCGAGCGCCTTCCCGCTTCGCCCGCGCCCACGCTGGTCCACAACGATTTCAAGCTCGACAACGTGATGCTGGATTTGAACGATCCCGGCCGCCTGGAAG
>Ga0302326_10003139_pt1 | contig 39234 bp, 34 predicted proteins | sample Palsa_T0_3_FD_202264 | JGI IMG/M metagenome (GOLD analysis project Ga0302326, IMG submission 202264) | Peat permafrost microbial communities from Stordalen Mire near Abisko, Sweden - Palsa_T0_3 | ecosystem: Environmental > Terrestrial > Soil > Palsa > Peat permafrost | place: Sweden: Abisko... | reverse complement strand
CGCTTCGAGGGACTCCAGATAAAGCTCCTGCACATTCACGGGCGGCGGCTTCAAAATGAGCTGAAACTGTGTGTGCTTGAAGAGGCGGTTCGGATTCTCACCATATCTCCCGTCAGCAGGTCGCCGCGAAGGCTGCGCATAGCCAACTCTGTAAGGCTTTGGCCCTAGAACGCGCAGAAATGTTTCCGGCGCCATGGTGCCCGCGCCTACCTCCACGTCGTAAGGCTGCTGCAGCACGCAACCGCGGTCGGCCCAGAAGCTTTGCAGGCGGAACATTAATTCCTGAAACGTAAGTGCGGAGGGATTTCGGGAGGATTGAACCAGGGTCGACGACACAGGCAGGGCTCTCTTTATGGGACTCCCGTCTATCTTATCAGCCGGTCCAGTCGGCTGATCCCGTTACCCAAACAAGGATCACATGCTGAGGCGCGCCAGCACTTCTGCGGTACGCAATTTGCGTTCGAGGTGCCGCTCCAGCGCCTGCAATGTGAATCGCCGCAAATCGTGACCTCGCCTTTTCGGCCAGGTCTCAGCGGCAAACGCACTCACCGGCGCACGCAACATGCGCTGCGCCAGTTGCCAAGAGTCGGCGGAAAGCTCGCTGCCGTTGCTGCTGCGATGCACAACGCAGAAGAGGCCATCTTGAAAAGGATTGAAACTGGTTTCGCCGCCTTTGAGAGCTTCGCCGCACGCGGTGCAATGTGCGAGATCCGGCAGCAGGCCCATTAGGCGCGTCATCCACAGTTGAAAATAGGTCAGCGGCAGCCACGGCTGTTCGACCGTTGTCTGTTCGAGCACCGAGACAAGCAGGCGGAAGACCGCCTCCTGGGGATCGTGCTCGGGAAGCGCCTGATCGAGCAGCTCGGCAAAGAAGCTCAACACGGTCATGCGCACCTGATCGACAGGGCCGGAAAGGGGCGAGCGAATAATTTCCAGTTGATCGAGTCGCACCAACTCCTGCTTCGGCCGCTCGGCGAACCAGGCACGGGCAAGGGTCATCGGCTCCAGCGCGCCGCCAAAGCGCTTGCGGCTTTTGAGCGCGGCTTTGGCGACGCCCTTCATCCGGCCATGGTCACGAGTAAAAAAGCTGACGATGAGATCGGCCTCGTGAACTGGCCACGTGCGCAGAACTACAGCCTCCGATGTGAGCACGCTCATCGGATTCCATCATCGCACCTCTGCCGAACGAGGGGTTCCGGCTTCCGTTTGCGCCTAAAACTGCTTGATCAGAACGAGGCTCCAGGTTGCGATGGTGCGGTGCAAGTCGAGCGCGCCAGCATCGTCGGCGCGGATCACTTCTTTCTGCGTTGCCCACGCGGTCTCGCGTAGCAAACGGGTCTGTTCGCGGCTTGGCGGCTCGGGTTTACCCATGCTTTCCCATACAGGAATTGGGTCGCCGTGGTGCTGGTCTAGGGTCTCGATCAGAAATGGTGTTCCCGGCGGGAGACCGCGCAGATGCAGGTCGAGTTCGCGCGCACTTCCACTCGCGTCGAGCGCGTCGGCTTGGTCAAGAGTGTCGGTCAATGGCAGCGCAATCTTCTCTTCAGGCGGATAGTTGTACGCGAGCGCTGTCACCTTCTCGGAGCCTTTTTCACGTGTAATGACTGCTCCATCGGTGCGCTCCAGCAGCTCATCGCCCAGCTCGTTCAGGAAGCGATAGGCATGGAAGGCAGGCTTCACGATTTGTTGATAATTGATCAGTCCGAAGCAACCGTGAAAGATGGAGTCCGTCTTTCGATTCTCCTCGAACACATCGGTAAAAACCCAATAGGAGAGCGAGTCCACCAATCCGATCGAGTCAAGATTGGTTTTTACAATGAAGGCGCCCGCAGCAAGCGAATCGTGCGTGTGGTCGAGGGGCGATGGGCTCGAGCTCCACTCGGTGAGCTGGATCTCGGCATGAGGATAGGGGCTGACATCCACAATCTGACGGAGCATGCGCAGGTCATCGCGGGTTGAATCGATACTCCGCCGAAGGTGATCGTGGTTGGGAAGGTTCGGATCGTCGATCGTGAAGTCCTGGGGATACGGGTGGGTCGAAATGAAGTCGACCGGTAGGTTGTTTGTCTTGCAATAGGCAAGAAAATCCTCAATCCAGATGGGCTTCCAAGGAAGTTTAAGGGGATCGTAGGGCTTACCCGAAGCGAGCGCGACCCTCAGTGCTCTTTCATCCAGATCGAAGTTGCTGGTCGTGGGTCCCCCGACGCGCAGCTTCGGGTCGATGCGTTTAATCGTCAACGCGGTGATTTTGTAGAGCTCGAAGTATTGTTGCTGCGTGCCGTTCTTGAAAAAGCCGTCGAGGTTGGGCTCGTTCCATACTTCGAAATACCATTTTTCCACTTCATCGCCGCCATAACGGGCGACGCAATGTTCGGTGAAAGCGCGCACCAATCCCGCCCATTTTCCGTAGTCCTTCGGAGGGCTGCCATTGGCCTGCCACCACATGGTGGTGCCCTTTACGGTGGCCATCTCGCTCGGGGAGAAGCTGAGCTCGACAAAGGGCCTCACGCCCAATCCGAGCATGCGGTCGAAGAGGTCGTCGATGTACTGAAAGTTATAGATGGGCTGCCCCTGCTCGTCTTCGCGGTAGACAAACATGTCGTCGTGGAAGAGCCCGTGAAACCGTACATATTGGAATCCATCATAGTGCGCGGCGGTTTTCAGCTCATCCTGCCACGTCGATCGCAGTCCTTCGTTTGCGCGACCCGCGCCGACTACTTTACTCCAGAAGTGCACCAACGGCTTGCCAGGCGCATTAGCATCGGCGGAGATGCGAATCGCTGTATCCGCCGGCGCCTGCGCACCTATTGCCGAGAACATTAACGAACCTGCGATTGCCGCCGCTCCGCCAAACCAATTCCATTTCAAGTTCGATCGCATGCGCACCTCAGCCGCTCGACCATTTAAGCGAGCAGCGGCAGTCTTAGAGATTCCGGATCAGGGGCAAATGTATTAGCCCGCAAGCGGGATGTCAATCGGGCAAGACCAAACGTTTATGTGCGGATTTCACCAGGGCGAGCGTACTTGATGGGCTCCGCCTGGATTCAATTTCCGATTGCGCCTGCCAGAATCCACACTCGAACTTGTCGCAGAAAGCAAAAGCGCGCACCGTTGGCGGGTGCGCGCGATCTGTACTGCGAAATGACTCGACGGGAGCGAGTTATCGGCCGAAGTGCGCGGAGTTTTTATCCGCAAAACCAGCCCATTTTTCCGGCAGGTCGTCCAGCGCGAAGATGGCCGAAACCGGGCACGCCGGAACGCAGGCGCCGCAGTCGATGCACTCGACGGGATCGATAAACAGCTGCTCGGCTTCCGCATGGCCGGCCTCATCTTTTTTGGGGTGAATGCAATCGACTGGACATGCGTCTACACAGGCGGTGTCCTTGGTGCCGATACAGGGTTCTGCGATCACATAGGCCATCGTGGACTTCTCCGAAAAGGTTTCGTCTCGACGCTGATAGTAGCACAGGACACCACAGGTGAGAGGCAACATGCTGTGGCGGCGTTTTGCCATGCGGGAATGGATGGGGCAGGGATCAGAAAACAAGGTTCAGGGATCAGAAGATCGGTAGCTGATGGAAACAAAGAGGTGTGCGTGCCATGAGGAGGAAAGCCGGATCAGCTCTTGGCTGTTTCGCGGGCTTCCCTTTCAGCTGCCCACTCGGCCGGCGTTGGGATCGGCGCCAAATCCCGACCCTCGAACATATCCGCGAAGAGGGCGAGTAATTCTTCATGAATGCCGCCGTTTGAAGCAAGTATTTCATGGCTGTCGATACGAAAATGTCGACCCTCGAAATCAGTAACCCGGCCGCCCGCCTCTTCCACCAGCAGAATGCCCGCCGCAGTGTCCCACGGGTTTAAGTTGAACTCCCAAAAGCCTTCCAGTCGCCCGGCCGCGACATAAGCCAAATCCAGCGCAGCCGAACCTGCACGCCTGACTCCGTGCGAGCGCAACGTGAACTCCTGATAAAAGTGAATGTTCGGGCTCGCATGCCGCTTGCGGCTGGGAAACCCCGTGGCCAGCAGTGATTCAGCTAGCGTCGAAATGGGCGAGGTGCGAATCGGCTTCCCGTTAAGTAATGCGCCTTTCCCCTTTTCGGCCGAGAATAGCTCGTCGCGCAGCGGATCGTAGATCACGCCTGCTACAAGAGTCCCATCTTCGTCTGGCTTTAGGCCCGCAGGCCGCTGCTCGAGACCCATCGAAACGCAAAACTGAGGAAACCCATGGGCGAAGTTTGTCGTGCCATCGAGCGGATCGACGTACCAGCGGAATTCCCCTTCCAGCCGGTCGCGTGTGCCCTCTTCGCCGTAGATGCCGTGATCGGGAAAGACCTCGCTGAGGCGCGAACGAATGAGCTTCTCGGCGGTGCGGTCAGCGACCGTCACCAGGTCGACGTCGCCCTTGTATTCCGTCTTTACGCCCTGGGCAAAAAACTCCCGCAGGCGTGCACCGGCTTCTCGCGCAATCCCGGAAGCTTTCGGAACCCATGACTGTACGCTCGAAGCATCATTGCTCACAGAGCTGCCCCAGTCGAGGCTGTTGTGCGCGCGCCGCGGCGACGACCCGCTTCCGTGATGGTCTGGATCTGGTGTTTATAGATGAAGAGATTCGGCTTCCCTTCCCGCGTCAGGCGCAGCATTCCATCGTCGAAATACTCGATCCATCCGCGCACAATTTCCCCATCCCAAAGCTTTACGGTGACCTGCACCTGGCGCTCGCTGAGGGACCGCAGATACATGGCTTCCTGCCCAGTTTCACCTGGAGGTGGAGCTTTCGAGCGGCGGCGAAGAGAGAGTGGACCGGTCATGATGCCATTTTAGATGCAAAGGCGAGGGGAGTCGCATATTTCCCGCGTTGCAGCTCGAAACACCGAATTTGCAGACAGAGTTCGCTTGACTCGATTTCGGACCGTCCTTACATTGATCGCACCGGGCTAGTCGCACCAGCCGCGGTCCTCCCCATTCATCTGAATAGGAGACTCCATGAACCTCTTGCGTTATTTCTCGCTGCCCTTGGCGCGTTTGCGGCGTACTTCGTCCTCGGCGGTCTAATTTGGACTGATCCCATCACTGAAGAGTGAATTTCTCAAATATCCCAGCGTTTACCGGGACCAGCAAAGTCAGATGAGCCACATGCCGCTCGGAATGGCCGCGATGTTTCTGTCAACGCTGGTGCTTGCGGTGCTCTACGCCTCGATCTACCAAGGCGGCTCCGGCCTCATGGAAGGCGCTCGCTTCGGCGCTTTGATCGGTCTGTTTGCGATTGGGTCCTTTGTGTTGCACAACTATGTCAATATGAATATCGGACTCGCACTGACCATCCAATCGGCTGTCGCCTATTTTGTGGAGAGGACCGTCGCCGGGATTGCCATTGGACTGATCTATCGGCCGGCGGTTTCCCATTGAGTTGAGCCGGTCAGCGCGCCGAATGTCGGCAGAATCCTGATCGCAGCTGCTCCCGGACCGTCAATTGCTGCTCTTCGCGGGCGAATCGGCATAGTAGCCGGTGCGGTAGCGAAGATTGAATGCTTCATTTGCGGCGCGGGGAATAGTGACGTTGAGGCGATGAAATGTCCGGCCCGGTTCCTGATGGTGCGGGTAGTAGCCGAGTACATATTGCGTACGGAGATCGTCGCTCACCTGAGCAAACGCCTTGTCGAGACCGCCTGCGCTCGCGTAGAAGCTTTTGCCGCCGGTTTGTTCCGACAAGGTGATGAGCGCATGCTCGCCCCCGAGATCGCGGCCGGCGCTGGCCTCGATGGGCACGTCGATAATGGAATAAATCATGACCTCGTTGCGCAACGCCTGTTCCAGAGCCTGCGAATACGTCGTGCCCTTCACGGTGTCGCCGCCGTCTGAAACAAGCACCAAAACTTTACGCCCGTCCTTTTTGCCCAGGCGCTCGGAGCCAAGATAGATCGCGTCGTAAAGCGCCGTGCCCCCCTCGCCGCGCATCCTGTCCAGACCGTGGTCGATTTGCGCCACTTTGTTGGTGAAGGGCGTGAGCTCGGAGACAAACGTGTCGAACTCGAGAACGCTCATCTGATCCTGAGCGCGCATCAGAACCTGGACGAATCGCTTGGCGGCTCCCTGCTCGAGGTCGCGGTCCTTGTAGGTACTGGCGCTGGTGTCGATGGCCAGCGTCAGGTTGAGCGGCAGCTCCGATTGGCGCTCGAAGACGGCGATGTCCTGGTGCCGCCCGTCCTCGGCGATAGCGAAGTCGTCACGCGTGAGCCCGCCCACAAGGGCGCCATTTGCATCCGTTACATTGACGAAGACGTTGACGAGCTTCACATCCACATGCAGCGTTATCCCGCTCTCCTGTGCGGGAACGCTAAGGGCGCTACAAAAGAACAGGACATGCGCAGTGAGCAAAAACCGTTTTGAGATTGCGGCTCGGACCCTAGGAAGCATCTGTAGCCTCCAAACCAAGTCCTGCGGGAAACGGCTCGCCCTCGGCCCATACGGCGCCATCGACGAATGTTTCCTTCTTCCAGATGGGCACTGTGGTTTTGAGCGTGTCGATGAGCCAGCGGCAGGCGTCGAAGGCCTGCGCCCGATGCGCCGACGCGACAACGATCAACACACTGGTTTCACCGACGGCCAAGCGGCCCAGGCGGTGGACGATAGTTACTTGCCGCACACCGTACTTCTGGCGCGCGCTTCGCGCAATTGCGCACATTTGGTTCAACGCCATCTCTTCGTAGGCATCGTAGTCGAGGTGCAGCGTTTCGCGGCCACGCGAGTTGTTGCGCACGATGCCGTCAAAGACGACGACTGCGCCGTCTTCGCCCTGCTTGGCTTCAGCGACAAGCTTATCGGCATCTATGGGCTCACGGAAGAGATGGGTCACGACATCCGGTTTTGGCTGAACTTCTTCACGAGCATTCGCCGTGCGCGGAGCACCGCCGCCAGAGACCGGTGGCAGAAGACCCACTTCATCGTCCTGGCACAGGACATGTGTAGCAGCTGCGTATTCGGCGTTAACGCTCACGGCGATGCCGCGAAGCATTGCATTGGGATAGCTTCTGGAAAGATGCGCCACCAGATCGGAGACGGTCGCGCCTTCGCGCAATGCCACCTCGGAGGCAGTAGCACCAAGCGCGTCCTTCAACGCACCGAATGCAAGGACACGCACCTGGATCATAGTGAGAAGCATACCGTCTTTGAGTTAGACGCGGCAGGGGGCGAAGGGAAGGTGTGATGGTCCCGGGTCCCTTAGATGCACTGTCCATCGCCGAATTCAAAATCGCCCGAATCGGTCAGGGATTCCATTCACAAAAAGGCCGGCAGATTCGCCGGCCTTCTTGGTCGCCTGAAGCGCTTCGTTATGCGGCAACGCTTGCACCTGCTTCCGCGATGGGCACAGTCTGCGGATGGGCGTTCATGAGCGGTAACGCCACCGCCAGCACATCTTCAATGTGAGTGGCGTAGTGAACATCTACCCCTTCCATCATCTCCGGCGTCAGATCCTCTTCGACGTTCTGGCGATTTTCGGCGGGCAGGATGATGGTTTGCACCCCGGCCCGGCGCGCCGCCAGGAACTTCTCCTTAATCCCACCAACCGGCAACACGTTGCCGCTCAGCGTGATTTCGCCCGTCATTGCCGTCAGTGGACGCACTGGCGTATCGGTCAAGAGCGACGCCAGTACCGTTGTCATGGTCACGCCGGCCGACGGACCGTCTTTCGGAATGGCTCCCGCCGGAACGTGAATGTGGAGGTCGAGGTCCTTATTGAAGTCTTCGGCAAGACCGAGGCGACCGGAATTGGACCGGACCCAGGTAAGCGCCGCCTGCATCGATTCCTGCATGACTTCGCCGATCTGACCGGTCATCGTAAAGCCGCCCTTGCCTTTCATCTTGTTGGCTTCGATGAACAGGATGTCGCCACCTGCCGGTGTCCAGGCCAGACCGATAGCCACCCCGGGACGCTTGACGCGTTCGGCTACTTCGGTCTCGACACGCACCTGGATGCCGCCGAGGAAGTCCTTCAGCACTTCGCGCGTGACAATCAACTTCTCCGCCTTGCCCTCCACGACGCGCCTTGCCTGCTTGCGGCAGACCGTGCCGATGACCTGCTCGAGTTTTCGCACCCCGGCCTCGCGCGTGTAATGCCGCACGATATGCCGGATCGCCTCTTCCGGAAAATCGATGCGGTCCCCCGTAATTCCGTTGGCCTTGATCTGGCGCGGAATCAGGTATTGAAACGCAATGTGAACCTTCTCCTCTTCGCTATAGCCCTGCAGAGGGATGATCTCCATGCGATCGATCAACGGCGGCGGCACCGTATCAAGCATGTTGGCTGTGCAAATGAACAGCACCTTCGACAGATCGAAGGGCACATCGAGATAGTTATCGCGGAACGTGTTGTTCTGCTCCGGGTCGAGCGTTTCGAGCAACGCCGAAGCGGGATCGCCACGGAAGTCGCGCCCCAGCTTGTCCACCTCGTCCAGCATGATCACCGGATCGTTGGTTTCCGCCCGGCGGATGCTCTGGATGATCTGGCCCGGTAGCGCGCCGATGTAGGTGCGACGGTGTCCTCGTATCTCCGCCTCGTCATGCATGCCGCCCAGCGAGACGCGCTGGAACTTGCGTCCCAAGGCGCGCGCAATCGAACGGCCCAGGCTTGTCTTGCCCACGCCCGGAGGGCCCACAAAGCAAAGAATCGGCCCTTTCATGTCAGGCTTCAACTCCAGGACCGACAAATAGTCGAGGATGCGATCCTTGACCTTTTTCAGCTCGTAATGATCCTCGTCGAGAATCTCCTTCGCCTTGGAGATATCGATCTTCTCGCCGGAACTTTTGGACCAGGGCAACACGGCAAGCCACTCGATGTAATTCCGGGTGAGCGAGTAGTCGGCGGCCATGGGAGACATGCGGCCCAGCCGCGTCAACTCCTTCATCGCCTCTTTCTTCACGTCGTCCGGCATGCCCGCAGCTTCGATCTTTTCGCGCAGGTCGTCGACTTCGCGCTGACCTTCATCCTGCTCGCCCAGCTCCTTCTGGATGGCTTTCATTTGTTCGCGCAGATAGTAGTCCCGCTGCGACTGCTGGACCTGATCCTGCACCTCGCTTTGAATCTTGGTGCGCAACTGCTGCACTTCGATCTCCTTGGCCAGGTGTTTGTTCAGTTGTTCGAGCCGCGCTTGAATCGCAGTTGTTTCAAGAAGCTTTTGCTTGTCGTCGGTGGTCAGGAACGGTAAGGAGGAGGCGACAAAGTCCACCAAACGGCCCGGATCCTCGATGTTTGCGGCGATCGTGCGGAGTTCGTCCGATAGCGTCGGCGATTCGGAAACGATTTGCTGGAATTGCCCGATCACATTACGTACGAGCGCCTCGAGACCGGCATTGGATTCCGGATGAGAATCCTCCAGTTCCTCGATTTCGGCCACCATAAACGGTTCCGTCTGCACGTAGCGTAGCAACCGCACGCGGCCGACGCCCTCGGTGAAGACGAAGCGGCTCTGGTTCGGCATGCGTACGACCTTGTGTACGGTGGCGAGAGTGCCCACTTCATGCATGTCAGCTGGCTTTGGTGAATCCAACCGCGGATCGAGTTGCGCCGCCACAATGATGGAGCGCTCCTCCCCAAGCGATTCGATCAGCTGGATGGAGCTCTCCCGTCCAACAGTAAGCGGCAGAACAGCATGCGGGAAAAGCACCGTGTCTCGAACGGGAAGGACGGGAATCCGGCGAGGTCCGGTTGCTCCTGAAGAAGTCGCGGGGGGCAAAATAGTCGGCTGGCTTGGCATTGAGTGTCCTTTTATCAACTTTCCTTCATTTAGAGCGCGCAGGGGCAGAAAAGTTTCAGGAAAGTCGTTCGTTCTCTCAACCTGTATTCCCTCGATCCGAACGATCGTTAATACGTTGCCGGTGCGAATCGGATCCCAAGGTAAAAGCCTGCGCCTCGCCCGACCTATCGTCAACAGAGACGGCAGGCACTTCAGCCGTAAAGCTTGAATTTTCAGCTTTCAACACTGTGGAGGCGATCCTTCCTTGGATTCCGGCAAACGTCTTGGTTCGCTGAGTATATCGACCCAATTCAAAGGAAATGTGAGCGCCGGCCGTGAAAGATTTTGTCCCGGTTTTCGTGAAGGAGGCCGGCGCCTACGTTATTCGGGCTGGATGGAACCCTCTTCCCTTTTAATTGCCAGCTCGATTCGGTCCCAGAGGTCTTCCTTAGGCTGTTCAATGGGGAATAGTTGGCGGGCAGCCTCGGCAATCGTTTCGAGATCGGCGAGGAGAGCACGGCAGTTGGCACAGGTTTGAAGATGAGGATTCTTCGAAACATCCTCGCCGGAGGCGATCAGATCAGCCAAGTGCTCTTGAAACTCCTGGCAGGTTCGATTATTGCGATCTTCGGTCATTGCTGCCCCTCCCTCTGGAGAGAAGTGCGCAGAGCATCTCTGAGTTTCAGCCTCGCCTTATGCAATTGCGATTTGCTGTTGCCGATCGAGCAATCGAGCATTCCTGCAATCTCATTGTGCTCGTAGCCTTCCACGTCATGCAGAACGAAGATCAATCTGTAGCCTGCGGGAAGCTCGGCGACTGCGCGCTCGAGCGCCAGTCTGTCGATCGACCCTGACAAAGACAAATCCGGTGCGCCGAAGCTGCGGCCCGGGCCGTCGTCGTGAGTGGGTTCCATGGCCTCGTCAAGGGACATGAGAGGGAGCCCCTTCTTGCGTAGATGCATCAGAACTACATTGATCGCGAGGCGGTGCAACCACGTGGAAAATGCCGAATCGCCCCGAAATGTTGCAATCTTGCGATGCAGCTGAAGAAATGCCTCCTGGGTAAGGTCTTCGGCCTCAGCCGCATTGCCCACCATGCGTAAGCATAGAGAGTAAATCCGTCTTTTGTGGATGGAATAGAGTTGGGCAAAGGCGTGGTGATCTCCTGCCTGGGCAAGGGCGAGCGTATTGGCGTCTGGAGAATTGGACGACGGTGTAATAGCTCGCGCCGCGCCATCTAAAGCTGACGTCGGCCCAGATTCCGGGGTGGATGAGGAATTTTTCGCGAAATTCGATCGGGGCATGCGTAACCTTCCAGGGGAATCGCTTGCAATTGCGAGTCGGGTGGTACTGCACCGTGCGTCTTTGGTGGTTAGTATAGGGTGCAGCATTTGGGTTGGCGGAGCTTCGGCGTTCATAGTCCTTGGAGATGCCATGCAGATTCTTATTTGGATGCAATCATTTGCCGCAACGAAGCCTTGCATCTAGTGTTTTTTCAGGAGAGATGGTTTTGAAGATAAACCCGGCGGGAACCCCAGGTGAGCAAATTAGGTCGGGCATCCTGCTGACGGGTATTATTGCGGCTGTCTTGGCTGGACCCACTCTTGCATCCGGCCAGCAAAGTACATCCTCAGTCAATGGGCAGCAGACTCAAGCCCTCGGAAAGCCCGAATCTGGCCCCGTGGCGGATTTCCTCGGTGCTACTATTTTGCGAATTGACTTCGTGGGAGCCGACCCGGCCCGATTCACCCCGCTTCCCGAAGGGCTCGCCAAGCTCATCGGAACTCCGCTCACCCAGGAGAGCCTCTCCCGGAGCCTTCGCCAGGTGTTTGCGACCGGGCTCTTTGAGACTGTCGAGGTGCAAGCGTTGCGTGAGCCGAAAGGCATCGTTCTGATCTTCAATGGGGCGCCCCGCTTGTTTGTCGGGACGGTAAGCGTGGTCGGTGCGAAGGGCGCCACAATCAATACGCAACTCGAGCGCGCTACCCGGCTTCAGGCCGGTACTCGATTCACTGAGGCACGGCTCAATCAGGGGATCGACCAAATGCGGCAGGCGCTCCTGGACAACGGTTTTCATGAGCCAGTGATCACGCACACCATCACCCCACGCCCAAACGAACAACTCGTCGATATCGCCTTTAAAGTGGTTTCGGGACCTCAGGCGCGGGTCGGCGCAGTTCAGGTAACCGGAGAACCTGGCATGAGTATCGACGAGTTCCGGCGTCACGCCCATCTTCACCCGGGGGGGCGCGTCGACCACGACACCGCCAATCGCGCCTTGAATGGAGTGCTGAAGTACTACCAGAAGCAAGGCCGGTTGGAGGCCGAAATCAAGATCGAGTCGCAGAATTACTCGCCGGACACGAAGAGAACTGACTTTACGTTCATGGTAAATCGCGGACCGGTCGTGAAGATTCGGGTCGAGGGAGCGGGAATCGGCACTGATCGCCTCAAGCATGCCATCCCCGTCTATGAAGAGGGAACCGTGGATGAAGATCTCCTCAACGAAGGCAACCGGCGTTTGCGCGACTATTTCCAGCGATTGGGATATTTCGACGTGAAGGTTGACCACGAGCGGCAAACGCCAGGGCCTGACCAGGTCGTCATCCTCTACACCATCACCTTGGGATTGAAGCGCCGCGTTGAGAGTGTGTCTGTCACTGGAAACCGATATTTCAAGTCCGCCACGTTGAAGGATTTGTTGAGCGTTCATGCAGCCGACTCGATTGATCGGCATGGTGTCTACAGTCAAGCGCTTTTGGTGGCAGACATCGGCGCCCTCGAAAACGTATATCAGAACAACGGATTCTCGTCGGTCAAAGTGACCCCGCGGGCGACTCCGATCAACCCGTCAGCAGCGACGCCAGGAAAAGGTGCCGATGCTTCTGCAAAGCATGCCGGTCTGTCTGTGGAATACCAAATTAATGAAGGAGCGCAGCAACGAGTTGGCACGGTAACGCTGGAAGGAAACGAGCGCGTGGAGGCTGCGAAGCTTCTGCCGCTGTTGAATACTACACCGGGCCAGTTGCTTTCGCCGCAGAACCTTGCCGGAGACCGAGACACCCTTTTGACTGACTACCTGAGCCGAGGATTTGATCAGGTGCGGATCGAAGTTGACCAGAAGCCACAGCCTGAGGATGCCAACGTCTTGAATGTGGTCTTTCATATCACGGAAGGCGAGCAGGTCTTCGTACGCAAGGTATTGTTGACTGGACTGCTCTACACCCGGACCGACACCGTCGCGAAAGCGGTTACGCTTCATGCAGGCGATCCACTCAACCAGACGGCTCTGCTTGAAACGCAACGCAACCTGTATAACTTCGCACTCTTCAATGAAGTCGACACGGCGATTGAGAACCCAACCGGCGCCGAGACGCGCAAGACTGTGCTTCTGCAAATCGCCGAAGCTCGCCGATGGACGTTTACTTACGGACTCGGTTTCGAGGCGCAAACAGGAACTCCGCAAAACAATTGCGCCGGATACAACGCCATCGGAACCCCATGCTCGCCCAATGGCAAGACGGCAGTCAGCCCACGCGTCCTTGGCGCGCTTACACGGAATGGCCTTTTTGGTCGAGATCAGTCGGCCTCGATCCAGGGCACCTACGGACTGCTGGAACAGAATGTGAACCTCATCTTCCAGAATCCGCACTTTAAAGGCAATCCAAACTTCGGACTCACCTTCACCGGCGGATACGCGAACAGCCAGGACGTCACGACCTATGTAGCATCGAAACTGGACGCTGGACTGCGGTGGACGGAGCATTTCAACGGCGCCGGAAGAATTCTCTCGAGGGCCAATACCTTTGTTTACGAATTCGATTTTCGCCGCGTGAAGGTGGCAGCGAGCAGTTTGCAGGTTTTTCCCAGTGAGATTTCGACCTTGTCGCAGGCTGTTCGTGTCGCCGGACCGGGGTTGACCTGGCTTCGCGACACGCGCGATTCGCCGCTCGATGCGCATCGTGGCACCTACACAAGCTTTCAGGAGTTCTTCTCGAGTCACGCGTTCGGTTCGGAGGCGCAGTTCAACCGGCTGGACCTTTCTAATTCCAGCTTCTACGGCTTCGACAAGAACCGCTTTGTCCTCGCTCGTAACAGCCGCTATGCGCAGGAGCGTGCCTTCGGCTCGGATTCCGATGAGTTGATCCCTCTTCCCGAACGGCTCTACGCCGGCGGTCCCACATCGCTGCGCGGATTTTCAATCAATGCAGCTGGGCCACGCGATCCTGAGACAGGTTTTCCCATCGGCGGCGCCGGAGCTTTGGCAAACAGCACCGAACTTCGATTGCCGCCGCCGACATTGCCCTGGGTCGGGGACTCGGTAAGTTTTGTTCTCTTCCATGACATGGGAAACGTCTTCGCCAATGCCGGAGATGCATGGCAGAGCGCTTTGCGGATTCACCAGCCAGATCGCGACTCCTGCAAAGTGCTCACGCCGGGCACAGTGGCGGATCCACCCACGCCACCGAATCCGCCTCCGCCAACTTCAATCGGCCCTCTGGGAAATTGCAGCTTCAATTATTTCTCACATGCAGCGGGTCTGGGTTTGCGCTACCATACGCCCGTCGGTCCCATTCGCCTGGATTTCAGCTATAACCTGAATCCGCCCATCTATCCGATAAACGTCAACTATTCGCTCTCGCTTCCCTACACCGATCAACACGTGGGTGAAGCGGGCCATTTCAATTTCTTTTTCAGCTTGGGTCAGACATTTTGATGACTTCTTCCGGCAATCCTAAGCTCGCCCCCAGGACCTGTGCGCAAGGTCTGCGAGGGTCGTTTGTATGGCTGGCAATTGCCGGTTCCGTGCTGGTTCAAGCTCAAACTGCTCCATCCTCGTCTCACGTGGTTCTGGATCATGTGGTGGCGGTCGTAAACAGCCGCGCCATCCTGGCCAGCGATGTCTACGAAGAGATACTTCTTTCGGTTTTAGAACCAAGGGGTGCGGATAGCGCTACAGAAACTCCGCAAGGCGCCCTGCAGCGCATCATTAGCCGTACGCTCATCCGGCAGCAGATTCGCGACGAAGATGCCAGGTCGATCGTACCCACGAAGGAGGAGGTGCAGGCACGGCTCGCTGAATTACGAAAGCTATTGCCAGTTTGTGTTCGTGAGAACTGCTCTACAGACGCTGGATGGCGGACATTCCTTGAAAGCCATGGCCTGACACAAGCACGCGTCGAATCGTATCTTCGCGGTCGCATCGAGATTCTCAACTTCGTTGAGCAACGCTTCAAGCAAGGCCTGAGCATTCCGCAGCAGGACGTTGAGGCGTACTACCACAACACGCTTGTGCCGCAGTATCAGGCGGGTCAGACGGTTCCGCCGCTCGACGAAGTAGCTCCACGAATCCAGGAAATTCTGCTTCAGCGGCAAGTGAATGCAATGTTCAGCAGTTGGCTCGATAGCTTACGCAAACAAGGTGACGTAGAAGTGCTGGATCCGGCTCTTGAATCGCCAGAGGATTCTTCCCTGGGAGGCGCCGCATCCCCATGACCGAGCCAGACCGCGAGATCTCAGGACCTTCCGAGCCAAAGCAACGGCGGTTAGGCAGGCGCATGCTCTTGGTCGGAGGCGGAGCGGCTGTAATTCTTGTTGCATGTGTCGCCGGCCTGATTTTCTGGGCTGGTTCGGCGAGCTTCGAGAATCTGGTCCGCAAGCGCATCATTGCACAAATCGAGACTGCAACCGGCGGGCGGGTCGAAATTGCCTCGTTCCATTGGCATCTGTTTGGCCTTGATGCGGAAGCAACGGGCATTGTCATTCATGGCCGCGAGGCTTTGACTGAAGCGCCGTATGCGCGAGCAGGTCGGGTACACGTCGGGATCAGCGTGCTCGGCTTCTTCAGTCCGCGCATTCTCCTCCGTGAACTCGAAATTATCCAGCCCTCTTTCCACTTGATCGTCTATCCCGATGGCTCAACCAATCAGCCGCGGCCAGCGAAGCCGTCGAAATCGAGTAAGTCCGGCGTCGATGTGTTCTTCGACTTCAAGGCAGATCACCTCGCGTTGGAGCAGGGCGTCCTGGACTACGAGAACCGTGAAGCAGACTTTGACTTTCAGAATCGTCTCATACGGCTCGACTTTGCCGCGAAGGACGTTTCCGTGCTGGTCTCGTATGTTCGCCCAAACGGCACGAATCCCGAAAGCTACCGAATCGTGGCCGGAGCGCGCGACATTGACGTCACCCGAGGAGATGCTGCGCATCCTGTGTCGCAGATTGCGGAAGGATTCGCCCAAGCAACACTCGATTTAACCCGCAATGCAGCTTACCTTCGTTCTCTGCGCCTCACCGCACGCAGCAAGGATGCGGGTGAGCGCACGCTCGAAGTCTCCGGTTCAATCATCGACTTTGCCCGCCCCCGCTGGCAGGCGACAGTACGGGGTGATCTGGATATGCGCCTACTCGATCCGACAACGGGCTACCCGAACTCGCCCGAAGGTCTGGCTCACGTCGAACTGGTTGGAGAAGGATACAACGGACAGTTCCGCATCGACGGCCCCATTCACGTCGATGGAGGGTCCTACATAGCGCCCGGCGTGAGTGCTCACGGTGTCGTTTTGGATGCGCACGTTCACGCCGATCCGGAGCAACTGCGGATTACCTCGATCGTGGCGCGCCTCCCCCAAGGTGGGCAATTGGAAGGATCGATCGTATTGGATCATTGGCTGCCTGCCATAGCCGGCAGCCCTGTTCTGGAAGCTGCTGCAACAACTGCGCCGGTCAAACGGTGGCTGTTTAGCCAAAAGCAGCAGCCCATTCCCAAGCCAATCCCTAAACCGCTTCATCCTGCACCTGTCTCCGTCCCAGTGAACGGCAAAGTGATTGCGCAATTCAAGAACGTCCCGCTAGACGGCGTGCTTGACATTGTCGGACCGGGACCTTTTCAGCGGCTTGGCATCGACGCCCGACTGAATGGTCCGGTGACAGCAACCTGGACGAATGGCGATACGGGGACCGTGGCCGTCGATGCCAAGTTAAGTGTGAGTCCTTCGCAGATCGCTCCCGCCCGAGAGGCGCCAGCGACAGGTTTGATTGACGGCACCTACACCCAGCGCGACGGCGCGGTCGATCTGCGTGAACTCGATCTCGCGTTGCCAGGAAGCCATGTCGAAGCGCACGGACATCTGGGAGTCTTTCCCATCAGCATTCCTACGGCCATCGCCGTCAATTTTCGTTCCACCAACCTCGGCGAGTTCGATACGGTGCTTCGCGATCTCGGGCTCAGGCGCGAAGGAAAGGCTGGAACTGCCGCCCTACCTGTTTTCCTCGGAGGACAAGCGGAATTTCACGGCAACTGGTCGGGTTCTCTCGTCGACCCAAACCTGAGCGGCAATTTGAAAGCAACAGACATCGCGATCGAGATGCCGGCAAACCCGAACGACAGTTCCGGAAAACCGCAGCTTGTGCACTGGGATGGCCTGGATGCTACGGGCAGCTATTCCGCGGAGCGGATTTCGATTGAACAGAGTCAACTCACGCACGGGCAGGCGACGATCCATATGAATGGCTCGTTGGCGGCGCCCCCTTTGGTGGCGCATGAAAAGAAGAAACCGAATTTCGATGCCAATTCTGAGCTTCATCTCCATTTGAATGCCAGCAACTTTGGGATCGGAGAGATCCTGCCGTTCTTTGGAGAAAGCCTGCCGCTCTCCGGCCAGCTGACTGCGCAGATTGATGCGGATGGACCAGTCCATGCGCTCAATGGGGCCGGTTGGATGGAGCTGGATCATGGCGAGGTCTACGGTGAGCCAGTAGCGCGCATTCGCGCACAAGGCAAGATCGTGGGACGCGCGATCCAGGTTGCCTCAATCACCGCGAATGACGAAGCCGGGAAAGTCTCGGGCTCGGGTAGTTTCGATTTGGCAACGCGCCAGTTTCAGCTTGTCGCTCATGGCACGGAGGTCGACCTGAATCGAATCCAACGCCTCCGGCAAATTGGCTTTGCGGCCGACGGCAAACTGGATTTCACTGTCTCCGGTAACGGAACACTGGAAGATCCACATATTCAAGCTCAGGGCAAAATCGCAGCCTTGGTCCTCAACGGTGAGCCAGTCGGCGAGTTGCAAATTACCGCGCATACTGCGAGCCACGACCTCATCTATGATTTGGCAACTCGTTTCCAATCCGCGTCACTTACCGCTCACGGGCAGACCGCATTGAACGGCGATTACGCTACCGAGGCCAAGCTTGAGTTTTCGGAGTTCAATATTGAAAGTCTTCTCAATACAGCGCACGTGCCTGGCCTCACCGGGCAGTCGGCGCTCGCAGGTGAAGTGACGATTGTGGGACCACTCGCGCATCCTGAACAACTGCGCGGCGAAGCGCGGTTGCAGACCCTCGCAGTGACACTAGCCGGCGTTCATCTGGCGAGCGACGGTCCCGTCCACGCTATATTGGTCAACTCCCGCGTGACCCTCGACCCGGTCCACATCAAGGGAGAAGAAACCGATCTTCGCGCCCAGGGCAGCATCGATTTCAAGACTATTAGGCGTGTCGACTTCGCCGCGAACGGATCCGTCAATCTGAAACTCGTGGAAACTCTCGATCCAGATATCACGGCGAGTGGCACTTCTACATTTCAAATGGAAGCACACGGTTCCCTCAGCAAACCCGACCTTCGTGGCCGCGTTGATTTTCAGAATGCCTCGATAGCTCTCGAAGATTTGCCCAATAGCCTAAGTCAGCTGCAAGGCACGCTGGAGTTCAGTCAGAATCGACTGGAAGTGCGATCACTTACGGCGATGACGGGCGGCGGCCAGCTCAGCGTCTCAGGCTATCTTGCCTATCAGCACGGCATCTTCGCCGATCTGTCGGTCTCAGGTAAGGGAATTCGCATTCGCTATCCCCAGGGCGTAAGTTCGCTCGCGGACGCCAACTTGCAATTGCAGGGAAATCAAAACAACTTTCTCCTCAGCGGCAACGTCATGGTTACGCGTTTCACGATAAGCTCCGACCTGGACATCGCTAGCCTGGCGGCGCAGGCTGGCAAGGCCCAGCCGATTGCACCTTCCGATGCTCCATCCAATCATGTGCGCCTCGACGTGCACATCCAATCTTCTCCGCAGTTGAATTTCCAGAATGCATACGCCAAGCTCGCGGGCGACGTTGACTTACGATTACGCGGCACGCTTGCTACCCCGTCGCTGCTTGGCCGCGTGTCGATCACAGAAGGCAACGCTACCATCGCGGGCACACGCTATGAATTGCAGCGCGGCGATATCACCTTCACGAATCCTGTGCGCATTGAAGCTTCCATTGATCTGAATGCGACAGCTCGCGTGGAAGACTACGACATCACGCTCGGCCTCCATGGTTCTCTCAGTAAACCGTCCGTTACGTATCGCAGTGATCCGCCGCTGCCGGAGTCCGATGTTTTGGCTTTGCTCGCATTGGGGCGGACCACAAGCGAGCAGCAGATTTACGGCCAGCAACAAGAGCAGGCCGCGGCAAATCCTACAACGGACGCATTGCTGGGCGGTGCGCTGAATGCGACCGTGAGCAATCGCGTGCAAAAACTATTCGGCGCAAGCGCAGTCAAGGTGGACCCGAACTATCTCGGCGTCCTGGGGAACTCCACCACCCGCATCACGGTGGAGGAACAACTCAGCAAGTACGTGACGCTCACCTACGCGACCGATGTAAACACGACCGCTCAACAGTTGCTGCAAGCTGAGATTGCCATCAACAGGCATGTCTCGTTGCTTGTTGCTCGCGACGAGTCGGGCGTCTTTTCGATGGTGGTTAAAGCCGTGCGACGCTATCGCTAGCACGAATTGCATGCCGGCAACCGCAGCCAAGTCCGCGCGTGATCCGCCGAATTCAAGATTTCAGCGTCTTGAGTAACTCGACCGGGTGTATGGGCTTTGCGAGAATCTCAAAGAAATAGCCTTCCATCGACGCATCATCGAGCAAGCTCGCTGTGTCCACATTGCCGGAGAAAAGAACGATTCGGGCTCTGGGACAGAGCGAACGCACTGCTTTCGCCAGCTGAATCCCGTTGAAGTCTGGCATTACAACGTCAGAAACAATAATGTCTGGGCATTTTTCCTGGATCGATTCAAGAGCGTCAGTGCCGCTATATGTGGCAATCGCCGTGAAGCCGCTGCGATTGAGAATTGTCGCGACACTGTCGGCAATCAGTTTCTCATCGTCCACGACGAGGACCCGCCGCTGGTGTCCGTCGTTGGCGGCGAGACTCCTTTGCTCACCGAATCGTGATTCAAACGGTCGGTCTGGTAGGCTGCCTGCCAGAGATCGCGGTAGGGGAGTTCCTCCCACTACGACTTTTACGATTGTTGTTACAAGCAGTTGTACCCGTCTATCGATCATTCGCTTTCGTTCGCCTCATGGGTTAATTCTTTGCTTCCGCTGGGAACAGGAAAGCTCATCACGATCACCCGTCTCTTGCTCTTGCTAGCTGCGGAACCACAAATGGCCGCCAAGGTGCTCGTCGCACACACGCTCAGCGGTGGCCTGCGTCAACGACGGCCATACCAAGAAAATTCCCAATTTGTAGGGGACCCACAGGGCTCGCCGTGTCGATTTCCGGCAGTGGCAAGGAACACTTCTCTAAAGTGAGCCCTATAAATACATTGCGCCTCCGTACACGCTAACTAGGCATCATGCGCATCATGCAATAGAAGGTGCCTCACTTCCTCTTCATGCATTCGATGCAGTTCTGTGGCTTCCTGTTGTCAATTCCTTTGGCGCCGGGCCCAATCCAACGCAAGAAAACCCCAGAGATCATCCCAAAGTCCAGTCCCTCGAACCGGCGCAACTCCAGCGCCGATTCCTGTGTCTATATAGATCGTGGGGTAGCTTGACAGAATCTGCCGCACGTTTGACCAGAAAGAGGAGGAAGTATGACGACGAAGATAAGTCGTTCCAGGGCAGCCATGTTAGCTGCCACGCTCGCTGGATCCCTCCTGAGCCTTCCCCAGGTATCTTTGGCGATGGCCGGGAACTCCGGAGCAATAGCAACCGGCGGGCAGGAACAGCCCGACGCAACAAGTGCAGCAAAATCGAAGTTGAATAAGTCGCAGTTCAAAAACGTTCAGCTCAATGTAGACGCGAATGGAATCGCTACTTTGACGGGTAGCGTCGACTTATTCGAATACAAAGCGGACGCGGAAAAGCGCGTCAGCAAAGCGAAAGGAGTTACGGCGGTTAGAAACCAAATCGAAGTAGCGGGACCCAGCGTGTCTGACCAGGAACTCCAAAACAAGCTTGGTGAAAAGCTGGCGTACGATCGCGTGGGCTACGGAACCACTCCGTTCAACGCAATCGCGATCAAGGTTGAGAACGGCGTTGTGACCCTGGGCGGCCATGCTTACGGCTATCCGGACCGTGACTCGGCGGTGGCTCTTGTGAGCACCTACCCCGGCGTGAAAGACGTGATCAACGAAATCGAGGTAGATCCGACGTCGATCATGGACGACCAGACGCGTATGCAAGTGGCACGCGCCGTCTACGGCTATCCTTCGCTGAACAAGTACGCCATCGATCCAGCTAAGCCGATTCGCATCTCGGTGCAGAACGGACATGTTGAGCTCTACGGCACCGTCGATACGCAGTCTGATAAGGAAACGGCCTACATCCGCGCCAATGGCGTCCCCGGCGTCTTCAGCGTGAAGAACTACCTGCAGGTAGCCGGCCAAACCACCGAGTCGAAGTAGGACTTCCATCCCATGACAACCCACGCACGCGTCAGGGCACAGCAGTTCTGGCGCGAGCGTATTCTTCTGAGAAGGCACCCCCGCACTGCGAGCTTCCTCATTCCGTCCGCGAAGCAATAGAAGCCTCCGCACTCGCATGTAGACTGATCGATGGAGCGCGGGCGGTGAAACTACTTGAAAAAACACGCACGACGCTGGAAATGATCAAATGGGAGCACTCGATATTTGCGCTCCCTTTTGCTCTCACCGCGGCCATTCTTGCTGCGCGTGGCGTGCCCGCCTGGCGCACCCTTGTTTGGATTCTGGTTGCGATGGTCACGGCCCGTGCTTGTGCGATGGCCTTTAATCGCTGGGCCGACGCCGACATTGATGGAGCCAATCCGCGCACGCGAAGCCGCGCCATTCCCGCAGGTTTGTTGTCGCGCTCTTTCGTGCTGGGGTTTACTGTGCTGACGGGGATTCTCTTTGTTGTCGCCACGGCCAATCTCAACAGACTCACACTTGAGCTAAGCCCCGCGGTTCTGATCGTTCTGCTCGGCTACAGCTATATGAAGCGCATTACTCGCTGGTCTCACATCGTGCTCGGATTTGCGCTTGGCCTCGCACCTGCCGCAGCGTGGATCGCTGTGCGTGGAAGCCTGGACCCGCGCATTCTTGTCCTCACTGCCGCGGTGACTCTCTGGGTGGGCGGATTCGATGTGCTTTATGCATGCCAGGATTATGAGCATGATCGGGCAGCGGGACTCTACAGCCTGCCGCAATCGATCGGTATTCCTGCGGCATTCTGGGTAGCACGTATAATGCATTTCGCTATGTTGGGACTGCTTGCCTGGTTTGCATGGCTGTTCGCCTTTGGGCCCGCTGGATGGTTGGGCATCGCGGCTGCTGGTCTTCTGCTGGCGTATGAGCACTCCATCGTTTCACCCCGCGATCTGCGACGTCTCAACGCGGCATTCTTCACGATGAACGGCGTGATCGCCATGGTATTCCTTGTCTTCGTTGCAACGGATTTGTGGCTGCGCAGGTGACGCCATAATCTCTTCACCCAAAGTCTCAAGTAGACCGGCTGCAGAGCTATGGTATGGTGCAAGAGGCTTTCCGATGCATCTTCCGGGTAATAGCGGGGTGGATGCTCAGCGCAGCCTGGCCTAGGGAATGAAAGTCGCAATTCAGGGAGAACCCGGATCTTTCAGCCACGAAGCGGCGAAGAAGCTCAACGCCGCAGCGGAGATCACTCCTTTTTCGCTTTCTGCTGAAGTCTTCGCCGCCCTTGCAAGTGGCACGGTCGACGCAGCCGTCATTCCCATTGAAAACAGCCTGGCTGGGTCGGTATTGGAACACTTCGACCTGCTGCTGGCGCACGATGTACAGGTGGAACGCGAGACGCTGCTGCGCATCCGGCACAACCTGATTGCGCTCAAAGACTCTTCAAGCGATGATATCGACCGCGTTTATTCGCACCCCGTAGCGCTGGCACAGTGCAGGCGTTTTTTAGCGGCACATCCGAAGATGAAGTCCATTGCCTTCTATGACACCGCGGGGAGCGTGAAGCAGTTGGTTGAGCTGAGCGATCATCGCGCGGCTGCGATTGCCAGCGCGGCAGCCGCGCATTTTTATGGCGCGAGCATTCTGGAATCCGACATCGAAGACAATCCGGAGAACTTCACACGTTTCTTTCTCGTGCGCCGTAAAGGTGAATCGATCGCCGATCCAAAATCGAATAAGACCAGCATCGCGTTTTCGGTAGAAAATCGCCCCGGCTCATTGGTAGCTGCACTTGCCGAGCTGTCGGCAATCGGCACGAATCTGACCAAGATCGAGTCTAGGCCGGTTCACGGCAAGCCATGGGAGTACATTTTCTACGTGGACTGCCAAATTCATTCGGCCGAAGAAGGCAGTCGCGCTCTCGCAGCGCTCAAGCCCCATTGCGTTATGGTGAAAGAACTGGGCCGCTACCGGGACGCGGGGAAAAGCAGGGAGTAGGAAATAGGAACTCTCGCTACGATTTTCGATCGCGCAATGAAAAAGAGGGATGGGAGGCGTCATCCCTCTTTGCATTTTCGAACTACTTTCGACGATCACTAAGACGGCTGTTCACGATCTTCAGCGTTGAGTAAGATCCGTCGATTCCCTATTCCCCGCCTTTTTCCTATTCCCCGCCTTCTAGAAGTGATATGCGACGCCAATCGCTGGATACGAAATGTTGTACCAGCGCTTTGTATCGAGCTGCGAGTACCCGAACGTTGGCACTTTTGTCACAATACCACGGTATTCGGCGCGAATATCGAAACTCGGGCTGATCTCATAAGCAATGCCGGCCCCATAGAGGCCACCGATACCTGTCTGCTGCTTCACGTCGAGCGAAGTCGTCGTGGAATCTCGAATGGGCAGAAAAATTAGCACCGCCGGTCCAGCTTCGACAAAAGGATTGTATTTGCGAAAGGTGAAACTGCGGACGTAGCCAAACGACATCTCCTGCGTGCGCGTGTTCACCATATAGTTGTTCGTGTTGCTGATCAGATAGTGAATCTTGTTCTCGTACGTAATGCCGTAGTTGGCTTCGAGCGCACTTGATGGAGTGAGCATGAACCGGTAGCTGATCATGGCTCCCTCACCCACCGTGGCGCTCACCTGGACATCGGTCGAAGAAGCCTTGAATGGTTCGTAAATGCCCGTTCCGCTAATGCTGATGTCCTGCCTGCTCTCCTGGGCACGGCCCACTGACACACACACTGCCAGCAGGAATGCAATAAAAGCGATCTTCTTCATCCCGTCAAAAACCTCGCGACTGCCCAACCGTACGGCCGGCAACCAATCTTATTGATTCCGGTGCGCCGGTTCGTGCCGGGCCCCGCTCTCAGCATTGTAAATGGCCGGAACGGGACAGGGCAGAAGGGGTTACGCCGGAATGACTCTTATGGCCTTAGACGCAGCCCATTTCAAATGGACGTTATCCCTAAGCGAGCAAAAAACATAAACTGCGGTCTCCCCGGAGACGCTTTTTCGTACTGGAATGGAGCCATATTCGGCATTACGCTGTGCGCTCCACATGGTAATAGAAGGGAGGGCCCTGGTCCTCCGCCATTGAACGCACCGTCTTCAAAAACGATCGCGCCGCGTAGCTGAGTGTTGCCTGACGCCGATGCACGAGCCGCAAAACGCGCTTCATCTCCAGTTCGTCCACAGTCACGCTCACCAGATCGCCGATCTCCAGTTCACGCGCAACGGCCAGACGGGGCACCAGGGCCACTCCATTGCCCATCGCCACAAAGCGCTTGATCGCCTCGATAGTGGGGAGTTCAATGCCCATGTTGAGCGGCGTTCGGTAGCGCTGAAACGCTTCAATCACCTTTCTTCGCAACGGCGACGCAACATGATGGGCAATGAAATCCTCCCTTCCAAGGTCGTTGATTGAGACGCGCTCCGCCTTTGCGAGTGGATGCTTCGGGCTCACAATCAATGCAAGGCTGTCGCCATAGACAGCGATCGTCCTAAACTGGGCTGCATCCGGTCTGTAGGAAATCACTCCGATTTCGAAAGTTCGCAAATTCAATTCCTCAGGAATGCGGCTCGCGAGCGTGCGATGCACCGTAACGTTGACATGGGGAAACTCCCGTCGAAACGCATCGATGGCCGGCAACAGATACATGCAGGTGTATTCATTGGCCGCCAATTGCAGTTGCCCACGCTCCAGGCTCTTCAATTCCCCAAGTGCACTGGTGGCCTCACGGCGAAGAGCTAAGAGCCGCAGGGCATAAGCATGCAAAAGCGCGCCTGCAGCGGTCATTGACCCGTCCCGCGCGGCGCGATCGAAGAGCGTCTCTCCGAGAGACTCTTCCAGCTTCCGAATCACCTGGCTGACAGCTGGCTGGGTCCGGTTGAGGCGTAGGGCCGCACGCGAGAAACTTCGCTCTTCGGCTACGGCAAGAAAGGTCTCAAGCTGCGTCAGTTCCATGTCCTAGAAGTAAGATCCTTCCGACGTAGACCATAACAGAATCTAATCGGTTCCCAAATAATAATAACTTTGCCTTATATACTGGAAATGCGAGACACTTGTGTAGTTGGCAGCGGCACCCTGGCAGGCGAACCTATGACATCGGACCATGTAGTCTTCTTTGACACCACTCTCCGCGACGGCGAGCAGTCTCCAGGCTGCAGCATGACCACTCAAGAAAAGCTCACCATGGCCCATGCTCTTGAGGACCTTGGAGTGGACATTATCGAGGCCGGTTTTGCCATGGCCTCCGAAGGCGACTTTGCCGCCATTGCCACCATTACACAGGCCGTGCGCAAACCGCGCATAGCTTCCCTCGCCCGCGCGAAGACTGAAGATATCGAGATGGCCGCGCGCGCTCTTCAATTCGCCGATCGCGCCCGCATTCACGTTTTTCTCGCGTCGAGCGACTTGCACCTTGAATACAAGCTCAAGATTGGCCGCCAGGAAGCGCTTGACCTGGCCGGTGAGTCAGTGCGGCTGGCGCGTTCGCTAGCCGACGATGTCGAGTTTTCACCCGAAGATGCAACCCGATCAGACCGAGATTATCTTGTCGAGATGGTGCGCATCGCCGTCGAAGCCGGAGCCACCACGATCAACATGCCCGACACCGTGGGGTATATGACGCCCGAAGAATATGGCCAGATGTTTCGCGAAGTCCGCGAACGCATTCCGGCCATAGACGAAAGGAGCATCCTACTCTCCTCCCATTGCCACGACGATCTCGGCCTCGCTGTAGCCAACTCACTGGCTGCCATCTCTGCAGGCGCGCGGCAGGTGGAATGCACCATCAACGGCATCGGCGAACGTGCCGGCAACGCTTCTCTCGAAGAGATTGCAGCGGCGCTTTATGTGCGCGGCGATCGATATGGTGTGTCGACGAGTATCAAACTCGCCAACCTCTATCCAACGAGTGAAGTGCTGGGCCAAATTATTACTTTCAAGCCCTCGCCCAACAAAGCTATCGTCGGTACCAATGCTTTTGCGCATGAGTCTGGCATTCACCAGCACGGCATGCTGGCTAATCCGCTCTGCTATGAAATCATGACGCCGTCCTTGGTCGGTGTGTCTAAAACGCATCTCGTGCTCGGCAAACATTCCGGCCGTGCAGCCCTTCGCCATCGTCTGGAGCAGCTTGGGTTCACGCTGACCCGAGAAGAACTGCAACAGACCTACTACCGGTTTGTCGCGATGGCCGACCGCAAAAAGAACATCTATGACCAGGACCTGGTCGGGATTCTTCCGGAGCAGATCCGCGAGCGGCGCAGCGTGCCGGTCGCCGAGCTGGATTAATGCTGTTCATCCTTGCGTGCTTTGAGAGGGCACGGATTGAGCACTGCCGGTAAAAGAAGGAAAATTGCCGGGGCTTTAGCCCCCGAGGGAAGAAGCGGGAAATGCACCTTAAGATTCTAGTCACCCCTGGCGATGGCATCGGCCCCGAAGTCACTCTCGAAGCCGTAAGAGTTTTGCAAGAAGTGATGCAACTTAGCGGCCACACGTATAGCATCGATCAGCGTCCCATCGGCGGCGTAGCGATCGTAGAGTTTGGAACACCGCTACCGGAAGAGACGCTCGATGCAGCCTTCAGCTCTGACGCCGTGCTCCTCGGTGCGGTAGGTGGCAACGAATTCAATTCCCTGCCTCCAGACAGACGCCCCGAGGCGGGCCTGCTTCAAATTCGCTCCGCGCTGGGTGGGTTCGCAAACCTGCGCCCCGCATTCGCATTCAAGGAACTAGCTGTAAACAGCCCGCTGCGCCCGGAAATCGTGGAAGGCGCGGACATTCTATTCGTGCGTGAACTGCTCGGCGGCCTTTATTTCGGCAAACCCCGCGAATGGAATCGCACGACAGGCGAAGCGTGGAACACGATGCGCTACACGCGTGATGAAGTCGCACGCGTCGCGCGCATCGCTTTTCAGCTGGCATCGCAGCGCCGCGAGAAGCTTACCAGCGTCGATAAAGCCAATGTCCTTGAAGTCTCGCAGCTTTGGCGCGCCACGGTGAATGAAGTTGCCGCTGAATTCCCCCGCGTGACCGTCGAGCATCAATACGTTGACGCGATGGCAATGCACCTGATGAATCAGCCGCGCAGCTACGACGTTGTTCTTACCGAGAATCTCTTCGGCGACATTCTCTCCGATGAGTCCGCTGTCATCACCGGCTCGCTCGGCATGCTGCCTTCGGCGACAATTGGCGGCAAAGTCAATCTCTATGAACCGGTCCACGGCTCCGCGCCGGACATTGCAGGCAAAGGCCTTGCTAATCCGCTGGGTGCAATTCTTACGGGAGCATTGATTCTGCGCCACACTGCAAAGCTCGAAGCCGAAGCTGCGGCAATCGAGACTGCGGTCCGCAAAGTGCTGGAGCAAGGCTTCCGCACACCGGATCTTGCCCGCTCGAACCCGCAGGGATTCACCGTGCTCTCGACAAAAGACATGGGCGCGAAAGTCCGCGAGACAGTCAAGACCTTGCTCGTCAACGCATAAACGAGGATGAACCCGAGGAATTGAAGATTTGAGGATCAATTGATGAGTTCCGAGCCCAAAACATTATTCGAGAAGGTCTGGGAGCAGCATGTAGTGGTGGAGCCGAAAGGCGAGCCCACGCTGCTCTATATCGACCTGCAGTTGGTCCACGAGGTGACTTCGCCTCAAGCTTTCGAGGGTCTGCGCCTCGCCGGGCGCAAGGTTCGCCGACCTGATCGCACCGTCGCCACGGTAGATCACAACGTTCCCACGACCATCGAAGGCCGGCTGAACATCGTCGATCAGATCGCCGCTAAACAGATCGCCACGCTGCGCAAGAACTGCGCCGATTTCGGCGTCGAGCTCTATGACGTCGGCTCACGCGAACAAGGCATCGTGCACGTCATCGGGCCGGAACTTGGCATCACCAAGCCGGGCATGACGATTGTCTGCGGCGACTCGCATACTTCGACCCACGGCGCGTTCGGCGCACTGGCTTTCGGCATCGGCACCAGCGAAGTGGAGCATGTTCTGGCGACACAGACGCTGCCACAGTCAAAGCCGAAGACCTTTCGCATCGCGGTCGAGGGAAAGCTGCCGCAGGGCGTAACGGCAAAGGACATCATCCTCGCCATTATCGGCCAGATCGGGACGGATGGGGCCACCGGCTGCGTGATCGAGTACGCCGGTTCCGCCATCCGCGCGCTTTCGATGGAAGGCCGCATGACCATCTGCAATATGAGCATCGAAGCTGGCGCACGCGCCGGCATGATCGCTCCCGATGCGACGACCTTCGCGTACCTGGAAGGCCGGAGATTCATCCCAAAGGGCGCCGACTGGAACAAGGCAGTGGCCGAGTGGAGCAAACTGCCCGGCGATCCCGATGCGAAATTCGACCGCGAGCTGGTGATTGACGCAACGAAGCTCGTGCCCTACGTGAGCTGGGGAACGAGCCCCGGCATGGTTGCGCCAGTAACGGAGAATGTGCCCGATCCGGCTTCCGCGCCAACCGAACAAGAGCGCAAGGGCCTTGAGCGCGCACTCGAATACATGGGACTGAAGCCCGGCACGCCGCTGAAGGAAGTGGCCGTGGACCGCGTCTTCATTGGCTCCTGCACCAATTCGCGCATTGAGGATCTGCGTGCTGCCGCGCGGATCGCTGCCGGTCACAAAGTCTCAACACACGTCAGCGCGATGGTGGTTCCCGGCTCCCAGGCTGTGAAGGCGCAGGCGGAGAAAGAAGGCCTGGACTTGATATTTAAGGAGGCCGGCTTCGATTGGCGTGAGCCGGGCTGCTCCATGTGCCTGGGGATGAATCCGGACATTCTAGCTCCAGGCGAGCGCTGCGCCTCCACCAGCAATCGCAACTTCGAAGGCCGCCAGGGGCGTGGCGGACGAACGCACCTAGTCAGTCCTGAAATGGCAGCGGCTGCCGCAATCGCCGGACATTTTGTCGACATTCGCACGTGGAATGTTAATGAAGAGGTGGCCGTCTAATGGAACCATTTCGCACACTCACCGCACTGGCTGCACCGCTCGACCGCGCCAACGTTGACACCGACCAGATCATCCCGAAGCAGTTTTTGAAGCGCATTGAACGCACTGGCTACGGCGAGTTTCTCTTTTTCGACTGGCGCAAGACCGCTTCGGGCGAGCAAGATCCGACCTTTGTGGTCAACGATCCGCGTTACAAGAGCGCGAAGATTCTCGTCGCCGGAAAGAATTTCGGCTGCGGATCGAGCCGCGAGCACGCTGCATGGGCGCTTAGCGACTTCGGATTTCGCTGCGTCATCGCGCCCACGTTCGCCGATATCTTCTTTTCGAACGCGGGGAAAAACGGCATTGTGCTCGTTCGCCTCCCGGAGGAACAGGTCGCGAAGCTTCTCGAAAACGCACAGGAGATTCCTGGATATCAACTCACGGTTTCGCTTGAAGACCAGACCGTGATCGATGCGGGCGGATTTAGGGCGTCTTTTGAGTTTGACCCGTTCCGCAAATTCTGCCTGATCGAGGGTCTCGACGATATCGGCCTGACCTTGCGGCACGCGGCGGCGCTCGATGCTTTCGAGGCAAGACACAACGAGGCTGGCTGGCTCACAGCGAAGAACAACTAAGAGTACGAGAGAAGAATGACAATCGAAGGCAAGCGCCAAAGCATTCCGTTAACTGAGGGCCCCAGCCGCGCTGCGGCGCGATCCTATTTACGTGGGTCTGGCTTTTCGAAAGACGATCTCCACAAGCCGATCATCGGCATCGCCAATACGTGGACCGAGATCGGCACCTGCAATGTACACCTTCGCGACATCGCCGAGGCCCTGAAGGAAGGCATTCGCGAGGCGGGCGGCACACCGATGGAGTTCAACACGGTCACCATCTCCGATGGCATCACCATGGGCACCCAGGGCATGAAGGCTTCGCTGGTTTCGCGCGAGGTGATTGCCGACTCGATTGAATTGGTGGCGCGCGGCAATCTGTTCGACGGCCTGGTCGGCATCGGGGGCTGCGACAAGAACATGCCCGGCATCATCATGGCTCTCTGCCGCCTCGACATTCCAGGGATGATGCTCTACGGCGGATCGATTGCACCAGGCAAGCTGAATGGCGTGGACATCACAATTCAGAATGTCTTCGAAGGCATCGGCTCATACGCGGCCGGCAAGATCGACGACGCCGGCCTCGAAGCGCTCGAAGCGAATGCCTGTCCGGGCGCCGGCGCATGCGGCGGACAATTCACGGCGAACACCATGGCGATGTCCGGCGAGATTCTGGGCATCTCGCCGATTCAACTCTCCGGCGTGCCCGCAACCTGGAAAGAAAAGCATGCTGCTACTCGAGAGGCAGGCCGCATTTTAATGAACGCAGTTCGCGCCAATCGCCGCCCGTCGCAGATCATCACGCGCAAGTCTCTCGAAAACACCATCGCGAGCGTCGCAGCCAGTGGTGGATCGACGAACGCGGTGCTGCACTTGCTTGCCATCGCGCGTGAATTGGGCATTGATCTCTCCATTGACGACTTCGACGCCATATCCAAACGTACCCCGTTCATCTGCGACCTCACGCCCGCGGGTAAATATGTAGCTTCGGACTTTCAGGCTGCCGGAGGCTCGCGCCTGCTGGCGAAGCGCTTGATCGAAGCCGGACATGCCGACGGCTCGACGTTGACGATCAGCGGCCGAACGCTCTCGGAAGAAGCTGCGCTTGCCAACGAGACGCCTGGGCAGATGGTGATTCACACATTTGAAAAACCCATTAAGCCGACAGGCGGCCTCGTCATTCTGAAAGGCAATCTTGCGCCGGAAGGTTGCGTCATGAAGATTGCCGCGGCCGATCGGCTCGAGCATCGCGGGCCGGCGCGCGTCTTCGATGCGGAAGAGGCTTGCTTTGCCGCCGTGCAGGAAGGCAGAATCAAGCCCGGCGATGTGCTGGTGATTCGCTATGAGGGCCCGAAGGGCGGGCCCGGCATGCGCGAAATGCTGCAGGTCACCGCAGCCATTTCGTCCAACGCCGAACTGAGCGCGCACGTTGCTCTGCTCACCGATGGACGTTTCTCCGGCGCAACGCGCGGTTTTACAGCGGGACACGTTGCCCCTGAAGCCTTCGTCGGTGGTCCCATCGCCGCCGTGCGTGAGGGCGACATCATTCATTTCGATATTCCAAATCGCAAGTTGACGCTTGAAGTGAGCGACGCAGAAATTGCAAAGCGTCTCAAGGATTTTGTACCGCCTGCGCTTCGCTGGCCCGCGGGTGTATTTCGCAAATATGTCGACCGCGTAAGCTCGGCGTCCATCGGAGCAACAACTTAGCCCTAGCGATAGATTTTCTTTCGATTCTCAACTAAGGAGTCACCCATGGGAAGCAACGCAAACACTCAGGAAGCAAACGCCCACCTCACCACACCCACGCGCCTGACGGGATCGGAAATTGTGTGGGCCACGCTTGTGGGCGAGGGTGTCACGGACGTCTTCGGCTATCCCGGCGGGGCGATTTTGCCCGTGTACGACGCGCTGCGCAAGTTTCCCGTCCACCACACGCTGGTGCGCCATGAGCAGGGCGCTGCACACATGGCTGACGGCTATGCGCGGGCTTCGGGTAAGGTCGGCGTTGCGATTGCTACCAGCGGCCCGGGCGCGACGAATCTTGTAACCGGAATTGCCACCGCTATGCTCGATTCGATTCCAATGGTCTGCATCACCGGCAATGTCTCGAGCAAGGTCCTCGGCACGGACGCATTTCAGGAGGTCGACATCACGGGCATTACGCTGCCAGTGACTAAACACAACTTTCTCATCAGCCGCACAGAAGATATTGCGCCCGCAATGCGCCAGGCATTTCAAATCGCCCGTTCCGGACGCCCGGGTCCCGTGCTGGTCGATATCACCAAAGACGCGCAGCAAGGCAAAGCGATCTTCGACTTTGCAGCGGCCAAACCGCGGCCTTATCGCCCCCACCCCATGCTCAACGTGGAACAGAATGGTCTCGACCATGCCGTCGAACTCATTCGCAATGCAAAGCGTCCCATCATCCTGGCCGGACACGGCGTGTCAGAATCCGGTGCGATGGAACAGGTACGCACGCTCGCTGAGCGCACACAGATTCCAGTAGCCCTCACGCTGCTTGGCCTCGGCGCCTTTCCTGCCTCGCACCCGCTCAACATGGGCATGATGGGCATGCACGGCGAAGCGTGGGTGAACCATGCCATTCAAGAAGCCGATCTGCTGATCGCCTGCGGCATGCGCTTTGACGACCGCGTGACGGGCACACTGGCCTCTTACGCGACGAAGGCGAAGAAGATTCACATCGAGGTTGACCCGGCCGAAATCAACAAGAACGTCAAAGTCGATGTTGCGCTGGTCGGCGACTTGCGGGAAGTGCTCGAGGAATTGCTGCCTCGGATCGGTGGCCGTGATGGCAGCGCTTGGCTCAAAACGATTGATGCCAGTAAGGGCGCATGCGCGGTGCGCGACATTAAGAACCTACCCGACGATGGGCATCTTTATGCAGCGCACGTGGTGCATGATCTATGGCGCATTACGGAAGGCGAGGCAGTCGTCGTGACCGACGTAGGCCAGCACCAGATGTGGGAGGCGCAATACTTCCACCACGAGAAGCCGCGCTCGCTCATCACTTCGGGCGGCCTCGGAACCATGGGATTCGCGTTGCCCGCGGCGATCGGCGCGAAAACTGCATGTCCCGAGAAAGAAGTCTGGGTCATCGCCGGCGATGGCGGCTTCCAAATGACGGCGGCCGAGCTTTCTACGATTGTGCAAGAGAAGCTCAAGATCAATATCGCGATCATCAATAACGGCTATCTCGGCATGGTGCGCCAGTGGCAGGAGTTTTTCTACGAGCGCAACTATGAATCGACTCCGCTGGTCAGCCCCGATTTTGTCAAGCTTGCCGACGCGCATGGCATTTCTGGACGTGCCGTCCGCACACGAGCTGAAGTCGAATCCGCCGTCCATGAGGCGCGCTCGGCCCCCGGCGCTTTCCTGATCAATTTCCTCGTTGAAAAAGAAGATTCGGTATACCCGATGATTCCTGCCGGCTCTGCTTTGCATGAAATGATTCGTCGCCCAGATCATGACCCGCTGCTCGAGTCACCGGAAGACCTGTGAAACAGTTGTCAGTGGACAGTCGTCAGTTGCCGATGGCGTCAAGTGCGGCAGCAGACGATTGTTGCGAGGTAACTGAGAACTGACAACTGAGAACTTGAGGCTTATCATGCTGCATACATTCGTTGCATACGTTGAAGACCTGCCCGGCGTTCTGACGCGCGTGGCATCGCTGTTTCGCCGGCTGAACATCAACATCAACTCGCTGACGGTGGGGCGCAGCGAGCGCCCAGGGCTCTCGCGTCTCACGCTTGTATGCGAAGCCTCGGCTGAAGCGGGACATCGCATTCAAGCCAGCCTGTTCAAATTGGAAAATGTCGTGGACGTAGACGACATCGCACAGGCGCCTTCGGTCACTCGCGAACTCGCGCTGATTAAGGTTGCCGCCACACCGCAAAATCGGTCTCAGATTTTCGAACTGGTTGAGGTTTTTCGGGCACGTATTGTCGATCTCGCGCCTGAATCGCTGATGATTGAGATGACTGGCGTCGAGAGCAAGATCGAAGGCCTCATTCAAGTGCTGAATGAGGGCGAGGAGCGCATTCTTGAGATCTGCCGCAGCGGTAAGATGACCATGCGCCGCGGGCATCACACCAGCCGTGTGCTCCGCGCAATGGGCGCCGGAGCTGCCGAAAAGCCTGTGTCCAAAGACGAATCCGCCGATGCAGTTGAAGAAAATGCGGACATCGAGCCCGCATAGCATTTACCGCCGCCTCACCTTGCGTTGGTATCCTCGCCTGGATTGATATCCTCACGGGGAAGGAGCGAATTATGGACCCAGACAGCAAAGCCTGCCCTTTTTGCGGAGAGACCATCAAGGCCGTCGCAATCAAGTGCCGATTCTGCAACTCTGACCTGACGCAATTCGATGCTGCCAAAGATGTCGAGGGAGAGCGCGATCTGTTCGTCGGTCATCCTGCACTGATCTACACCGTCGGCCAACTCACGCCGTTTCTTGTTGTGATTGCGATTACGGCAGCGGTCGGATACGCCATGAAGGCGGGATATATCGAACGATCTGATTCGTACGTTCTGTATCTATGCCTTTTCTTTGTCGTGGCCTTCGCTCTCATTTGCCTCGTCTTCTACACCAAAAGCCGGCGTGTCCACTACCGAATCACCACGCAGAGAATCAAGCTCGAACGAGGCCTGCTCTCCAAAGTTCAGGAATCGCTCGAACTGTTCCGCATCGACCATTTCGAGTTGCGCAAGCCCATAGGCAGCCGCCTCCTGGGTCAATCCTCTCTGCACCTCTACTCTTCCGATGCGGAGCTTGAGAACTTTTCGATTTACGGAGTGCCTCACCTGGAGGCTCTCGCCGATGAACTGCGAGATTGTCAGCTTCGCGAACGCGCTCGACGCAGCCTGACCACATTCGTCAAGGCGTAACAACACCATCAGGCTTTGCACCATTAATCCGCAAAGAAATTCCCAACCTGTACGCAAAGGAAAACTCGAGAACAACATGGCTAAGACTTACTACGATCACGACGCCGATCTCACACTTATTCAAGCCAAAAAGGTCGCCATTATTGGCTACGGCTCCCAAGGACACGCTCACTCGCTCAACCTGAAAGACTCAGGAGTCCAGGTCAAAGTGGGCCTGGCTGCAAACTCCAAGTCGATTGCGAAGGCGCAGAAGGCGGGGCTTGAGGTCGACACTGTCCCCGCCGTCACCAAGTGGGCAGACGTGGTCATGGTTCTTGTCCCGGACCAGACTGCGGCCAAGCTCTACGCGGAGGAGATCGCGCCCAATTTGTCCGCCGGCAAGCTGCTGCTTTTCGCTCACGGTTTCAACATCCACTTCAAGACCATCACTCCTGCTGCAGGTATCGACGTGGGCATGGCAGCGCCGAAGGCGCCGGGACATCGCGTGCGCGAAGTCTTCACTGAAGGCGGCGGCGTGCCGGGACTGATTGCTGTGCATCAGGATGCAACGGGCAAGGCTCATGCGCTGACGCTCAGCTATCTGAAAGGCATTGGCTGCACGCGGGCTGGAGTGCTAGAAACGACGTTTAAGGAAGAGACCGAGACGGATCTCTTCGGCGAGCAGGCGGTGCTTTGCGGCGGCGTCAGTGCGCTGATCAAAGCTGGTTATGAAACGCTGGTTGAAGCCGGCTATCAGGAGGAGAGCGCGTATTTCGAAGTGCTGCACGAGTTGAAGCTGATCGTCGATCTGATCTATCGCGGCGGTCTTGCTTACATGCGCTATTCGATTTCGGATACGGCGGAATGGGGCGATTATGTTTCCGGGCCGCGTGTCATCAACGAAGAGAGCAGGAAGGCGATGAAGGCGATCCTGAAGGAAATTCAGGATGGCAGCTTTGCCAAGCGCTTCCTTGCCGACCAGAACTCCGGACGCAAGGAGTTTCTGGCATTTCGAGAGGCTGAAGCCAAACATCCGGTCGAGATTGTCGGGAAGAAGCTGCGTGCTTCGATGCCCTTCCTCGATCCGGTCACGGTGGAGGAAGTTGCGAAGACGCGCTAATGCCCAACCCACCCAGGCTCGGCTTGGGTGGGACACTCCGCTCGCAACTCGAAGACGATTCATTGAAGATTGCGCGTCTAGGCGCAAACCCAGGGTAAGTGTGTCCTCTCGAAATCCTGCCAGGTCACCGCTCCTTGGGGTCGCGTCGACTTGAGTGCTGCGGCTCCGGGATCCATCGACCCTGGTTTTGCGGTAGCGGACCGCGCCCTGCGGGCCCGTTCCCCCCTCCCACCCGTTTCTTGCTAAATATCTCAGCCTATTGGACTTAGCTGAATCAATAGCTTACGCTAACCTTAATCGAATCAATCGATTACGGCGAAAGATGCCTCGGCAAAGGAGTTAGAGGCAGCTTTCAGCCGTCAGCGTTCGGCCTTCAGCTGGTCCGGTTTTTTACCGCTGGATGGGCGAATTCAATATGCCGGAGGCACACGAAATAATCTGCAAAAGCATGTTCGTGACGATTCGGGTTCGTGCTATCCCACCCTTTCCGCAAAGAACGCGGAAAGGATAAGGCACCCGGCCTTTGCTTCCTCATTCCGAGGAGCAACATCGAAAACCCTTTCGCAAGTCGATTGTCTCGCAGGTGCGCATAATTCTCTCGCCAGGCGCGTGGCCTATTATTTCTGTTGACAATCAATAACTGTTTGGTTATGGTTTCTGCAAGCTAGGCGCAGTGGGCTGGGTTTCGCAGGGACTTGCCGACCGGACATCACTCTCTGCGCAGAAAGGAAAAGTCATGCAAATCAAACTCACGAGCGTTTTTGTGGACGATCAGGAAAAAGCACTGAAGTTCTACACCGATCTTCTGGGCTTCGTTAAGAAAATGGATTTCTCGGCGGGGAGTTACAGATGGCTCACCGTCGTCTCCCCCGAAGAACCGGAAGGCGTGCAGCTGGTTCTGGAGCGCAACGAGGGCAACAACCTGGCGGCGAAGACGTATCAACAAGAGATTTTCCAGCATGGGATACCCGCCGCGAATTTCTTTGTTGGGGACGTGCAAAAAGAGTACGAGAGGCTGAAGCAGCACGGTGTGAAGTTCACCAAGGAGCCGACCAAGACTACAGGGTCGACGATCGCGGTGCTCGACGATACGTGCGGAAATCTCATTCAGATCACACATCTGGATTGGTAAATCGACTTGTGAATTGACTGCTAAAACACGCCAGGCTTGAGGGGGCTCTCGATGCAGGCTGTGACGGACAATGTTTTCAGGGCACTCGCCGATCCGACGCGTCGAGCGATCTTCGAACATCTGTCCCGCGACGGGGAGCAGACGGTGCATGCTTTGACTGATCGTGCGGGAGTTTCACAACCGGCGGTGTCGAAGCACCTGGGCGTTCTAAAGCGCGCAAGGCTGGTGCGCTGCAGGCACGCGGGGCGCGAGACGCACTACAGCGCACACCCGCAGGCGCTGGCACCTCTGGTTGACTGGATGAGCGTGTACGGAGCATTCTGGCGCGACCGGTTCGATCAACTTGAAAACCTGCTGAAAAGGATGGACCCATGACCGATACAGCCACGACACGGACTCTCGTGATTGAACGGGAGATGCCGCATCCCCCGGAAAAGATTTGGCGGGCCCTCATCGAAGGCCCGTTGATCGCGGAGTGGCTGATGACGAATGATTTCCGGCCGGTTGTCGGCCACCGGTTCAGTTTCCGCGCCACGCCCGTGGGGAATTGGAATGGCGTCATCGAGAGTGAAGTGCTGGTAGTCGAACCGCATGCCCGGCTCGTTTATAGCTGGGGCGCCCTAGGTTTGGAGAGCGCCGTCACGTGGACGTTGACGCCGACCGAGGGCGGCACGCATGTGCGAATGGAGCAGTCAGGCTTCCCGTCCGAAGAAGGCGCCAACTACAAGGGTGCGAAATATGGCTGGCAGAAATTTATGGGCAACATGGAGCGTGTTGTAGGAGGGTTGGACTGACCATGAAAGCAAAATCCGTTGTTTATTGGACAATGACCATACTCGTTGCATTTCCTATCGGAAGCGGCGGTGTCTCGCAGGTGATGCAATATGTGGGCAACCCCCATGGCGTCGTGCCTGAGCTTGGCTACCCAATGTACTTCTTCGCCATCCTGGGATTTTGGAAAGTGCTGGGAGCGATTGCCATTCTCGTGCCGCGGTTTCCACGGATTAAGGAATGGGCGTATGCCGGCATCTTCTTCGACTTGACTGGTGCGGCTGCGTCCTGCGCTGCGGTCGGCGGGTACGGCGCTTATGGGTTTCACGTCATCGCGCCGCTGATCCTTACTGGTTTATGTGTGGCATCGTGGGCGCTGCGGCCGGAAAGCCGTAGGATTGGAATTCTCCTTCCGGCGTCGAGCCATTGATCCTCTGATCTTGGGAGTCGGAATTGGAATCACCGGTTATGACAACGACAAAAGCGAATCCCAAGGTCGATGCCTTTATCAGTAAGGCGAAGAAGTGGCAGGAAGAGTTGAAGAAGTTGAGAGCTATCCTTCTTGACTCTGAGCTCACAGAAGAATTCAAGTGGAACCAACCCTGTTACACGTTCCAGGGGAAAAATGTAGCGATCCTCCATGGATTAAAGGAGTCCTGTGCGTTTGCGTTTTTCAAAGGCGCATTGTTGAAGGATGTCCATGGCGTTCTGACCGCGCCGGGGAAGAATACTCAATCGGGGCGTTGGATCAAGTTCACGTCTCTGCGAGAAATCGCGGAGATGAAAACTGTCTTGAAAGCTTATGTTCGTGAAGCCATCGAGGTAGAAAAAGCCGGCCTGCAAGTGAAACTAAGAAAGACTTCGGACCTGAAGATTCCTGAAGAATTGCAAACCATGCTGGATGAATTTCCTGAATTGAAGACTGCTTTTGAGGCGTTGACGCCGGGACGGCAACGCGCCTACATCTATCATTTTTCTGCGCCCAAGCAATCGAAGACCCGGGAGTCGCGGGTTCTGAAATATATGCCGCATATTCTCAAGGGGAAGGGGCTACTCGATGGGTAGATTCGATAAGCCACTGGCCGGTGCGGCATCTCGGGCAGCCGTCCATTTTGAAAAACGGAGCGTTTGCTGCCCGCAGGATTGACACCGATCCGTCGGGACAAATCGGTCGCTACTAGCGCTGATCTACTGATTGGAAATTCAGCGGCCGTATTTATTCTTTGTGCGGGTTCATCGCCAGCGCTGCGAAGGCCACCCGGAAGATTTCGTCCGGTACCAGTTCGGGAGTCAACAGCCTCTGGAACACCAGGCCTTCGATCAGAGCGTGAATGACACGCACGAGCTGATCGGCCGGCATGGG
>Ga0302326_10003138_pt1 | contig 39234 bp, 33 predicted proteins | sample Palsa_T0_3_FD_202264 | JGI IMG/M metagenome (GOLD analysis project Ga0302326, IMG submission 202264) | Peat permafrost microbial communities from Stordalen Mire near Abisko, Sweden - Palsa_T0_3 | ecosystem: Environmental > Terrestrial > Soil > Palsa > Peat permafrost | place: Sweden: Abisko... | reverse complement strand
TTCCATCGACGGCGCCGAGCCGCTCCCGGATCCGCGCGCGCGCTGGCAGCCCGAGGGTGTGCATGGCCCCTCGCACGTGCTCGAGGCCGGCCGGCTCGACCCGCACGGCGGTCGCTTTCGGCCGAATCCCTTGCACGCGGCCATCATCTACGAGCTGCACATCGGCACTTTCACGCCGGCGGGTACCTATGCCGCGGCGCGCGAGCGGCTCGATCACCTGGTCGGGCTCGGTATCACGCACGTCGAGCTGATGCCGCTGGCGACGTTTCCCGGACGGCACGGCTGGGGTTACGACGGGGTCGACCTGTACGCGCCGCACCCGGCATACGGAACACCGGACGAGCTCACGGACTTCATCGCGGCTTGCCACGAGCGCGGCCTCGCCGTACTTCTCGACGTCGTCTATAACCATCTCGGGCCCGACGGCAATTACCTCGGCGCCTACGGACCTTATTTCACCGACCGGGTGAAGACGCCCTGGGGCCAAGCGGTCAACTACGACGGCGCGCTGAGCGACGAGGTACGCCGGTTCTTCATCGACAACGCGCTCATGTGGCTCGGGGATTACGGCTTCGACGGGCTGCGGCTCGACGCGGTGCACGCGATTTTCAGCTTCGAGGCGGTCCATGTGCTCGAGGATCTGGCGGCCGCGGTGCGCGAGCTCGCAATCGAGCGCGGCCGCGAGCTGGTGCTGATCGCAGAGAGCGACCTCAACGATCCGCGGCTGGTATTGTCCGGGGCGCGCGGAGGCTTCGAGCTGGATGCGCACTGGGCGGATGACTTTCACCACGCGCTGCATCGCTATTTCACCGGCGAGAGCGAGGGCTATTACGCGGACTACGCCGGTCTGCCCGACATCGCGACCGCGCTCACGCAGGGCTACGTCTATCAGGGACAGTATTCCGCGTTCCGGCAGCGCCGGCACGGCCGCGCGCCGCGCGGCGTGACGCCCGACCAGCTCGTCGTTTGCTCCCAGAATCACGACCAGATCGGCAATCGCGCCCGCGGCGAACGGCTGTCGATGCTGCTCGAGGTGCCCAAGCTCAAGGCGATCGCGGCCTTGGTGCTGCTGGCGCCTTTCGTGCCGCTGCTGTTTCAGGGCGAGGAGTGGGGCGCCCGCACGCCATTCCTCTATTTCACCGACCATCAGAATCAAGAGCTGGGGCGCCTGGTGAGCGAGGGACGGGCGCGCGAGTTCCAGAGCTTCCGCTGGGGCGGCGCGATTCCGGACCCGCAGGCCGCCGCAACCTTCGAGCGCTCGAAGCTCGACTGGACCGAGCTCCGCGAGCCCCGGCACGCGGAGCTCCTCGACTGGTATCGCGCGCTGATCGCGCTCCGCAAGAGCCGCGCCGAGCGCGCGCCCGCGAAGCCCAAAGTGCGCTTCGATGCGCAGGCAGAGTGGCTGCGCTTCGAGTATGCCGGCGTGCTCGCGGTGTTCAATTTCGCCGGCGTGCCGAGACGGATTGAGCTGCCGGTGGGCGAGTGGGATGTCGCGCTCGATTCGGAGGCCGGCGAGCGCGGCCCGGGCGGGACGGCGGAAGCGGAGCTGCCGGCGCAGGGCACGCGCATCTTCCGGCGCAGGGTTTGAAAAACTGCGTATCGTTATGGTAGACGATTCTGTGGTTGGGGGCTCTTAGTTCCTGCATTGTTGCTGATTGCGCTGGCTGCGTGCGGCGGCGATGGTGGCGGCGACGGCGCCGCGCCGGCCGGCTGTGTGAGCACCGCTACCATCGTCTGCAGCCAATCGGGTCAGCTCCAAGGCGCGGTCGAAGGGAACTACCGCGCTTTCCGGGGGATTCCCTTCGCCGCGCCGCCTGCGGGCGACTTGCGGTGGCGCCCGCCGGCGGCTCCAGCAAGCTGGCAAGGGGTGCGCAGCGCAACGGCATTTGGAAACAAATGCCCGCAGATCGACCTCAGCGGCGTGCTGGTGGGTAACGAAGACTGCCTCACTCTGAACGTCTTCGCAATCAATCCGCCTGCGAGTTCCAAGCAACCGGTGATGGTATTCATACACGGCGGTGCAGAGGGATTCGGGAGCGCCCAAGATCCGCCATGGGATCTAGTCCCGCCGCTTGCGGGCCACGGCGTCATTGTGGTGACCACGCAATACCGCTTAGGGCTGCTCGGCTTCCTCGCGCGTCCCTTGCTCACCGCAGAGGCGCACGGCTCCTCGGGAAATTATGCCCTGATGGACTTGATAGCGGCCCTGAAATGGGTGCGGGACAACATCGCCGAGTTCGGCGGCGACCCGGCGAAAGTGATGATCTTCGGCGAATCAGCAGGATCGCTCAACGTGCAGGCCCTGCTCGCATCCCCCGCGGCCGCAGGGCTGTTCTCGGCTGCCGGGATGGAGAGCGGTGTGCTGAAAGACGGACTGATCGGCAGCAGCGTCGCCGACGCTTAACCCTGGTATGCGAGCCTGGACAGCCTCCGTCAATTGCGACGCCGCCGCTGATGTGCTGGCCTGCCTGCGAGCGGTGCCAGCAGACACTCTGATGCAAACGAGCATCAACACCACCGAAACCGGGTGGCCCAACATCGAACCCAGCGTCCTGCCTGAAGACCCTTTCAGCAAGCTGCGGCGCCTCGGCTCACCGGTACCTCTTCTTATCGGCTCTAATAGCGATGAATTGGCATTTACTTACGTCGTGGGCCCCGCCCTGGATCCCAGCGGCTACGCCGCCAGCGTCCACACGCAATCCGGAATTTCGCCCGCGCCGTGCGTGGCGCCCAAAGACCATCGGTCTGGCGATATCTGTTCACGCATCGGTACGAGAACGATGCCTTTCTCAATACAGTCCGGGCATTTCACTCGGCGGAGCTGCCCTTCGTTTCCGGCAACCTCCAGACGTTGTCCATAGGCAGTTCCTACTCCCCGAGCAGCGCCGAGACCGCCCTTGCCAACGAAATGATGGATTACTGGGCGCGTTTTGCGGCGACGGGCTACAGAAACGCGCAGTGCGATTTTCTGTCATCCCTGCCTACGAGATTCTAAAGCGCGGCAGAAATGTCCGCGGCGGTATTAACTGTGCGGTGGTCTCGGAGCGTTCCTGGCGGCTGCAACGACGGGCACCACCGCAGCTGATCGGTCGCATCGACCCGGACGGAGGGCATCGATCCGCGGGGCGCGTTCAGCTTGCCGATCGGGACGTACGGGCCAGCAGGCCGAAGTCCAGTGTCGGCAGCAATTGTTCCCGCGAATGCAGGGATCCGCGAACGGCGCGAGCGGGTCCAAATGCGCGCCCCGCCGCCCGTGGTTACCGATTACAGACCCGGCGTGATGTCGTACCTTAGAATCTGCCCGGCGTTGCCGCCCGCCGCGCCGAAATTGGATATATACAGTCGGCCTTCTGAGTCAAACGTCATGCCGGTGGGAACCACCAGCCCCGTTACCACTTCTTCGATTTGCCCATTTCTCAATACCCGCACAACCTTGCCTGCGCCCGGCGTCGGTCCTTCGGCGGCGGCATCGGACAGTTCGAGTGCGTACAGTAATCCATCTTGGGGACCGAACTTGACGGCCACTACGGTGGTGAATCCCGCTTTTGAATCGACGATGTGATAGCCGCCGTAGTCCTGCTCGAATCCGGCCGCCACTTCCTCATCGAGCGGGTGTTCTTTTGCGATGGTAAGAATTCGTGCCCATTGCGGATCGATGGGAAACAAATTCAAATTGCCGACATAGAAGAGCCCATGCCGCTGCGCGATGGACGTGGGCACGATGTGGCCTTCGGAAGCCGAGATGTCAATCACTTGCTTGATGGTGCCATTCGGCGTCACGGACAGAACTTGGCCATGGTTCGGCTCAACGGCGTACAGACGGCCGTCGCCGGCGATCAAGCTGTAGAGTGTGCCATCCGGTTCGAAGTCATCCGAACTCTCGTAGGCAGCGGGGTGGGTCTTCAGCCACGCGCCTATGTCGGCGACCATGGTCCACTTGCCGGTGCTGCGGTCGACCTCCGCAATCCCCGAGGGATTGTCAGGATTGCCATGCGAGCACCCGCCCCCCGCGACCAGCGCGTAAAATGTTCCGTTCAGGAACACCACGTCGGCGACCCCGATGGTGCCTCCGGCGCTGATGGTCGATGGAAATCCGGAGGCGACGGTGGTGCGTTTGCCGCCGCTGATCTTGGAGATTCTTGCGGTAAGGCCTCCCGTATACGGACCGGGAGGAGTGGGGACCTGTGTGCACTCACCGGCTGTACTCTTCGTGCCGCCTAAGCCTGCCTCCGCGACGTACAATTCTCCATCGGGCCCGAATGTTAGGCCTCGCGGACCTTCGAGATGCCTTGCGATTACGGTGGGCGGGCCCGATTCCTGTGCAATGAGAGGTGTACTGAGGCCTGCCGCGGCAATCGAGGCAGAGAGCGCCATGGGCAGAAATCTGGTGAGCTTCATTGCTTGGTTTCCTTGATGTTGTTTGCCTGTGAGTGCGGACCCGGCAGCAAAGACCGTCCCGCCTGTTTTTTTAAAGTCAACGGGAGAGCAGCCAGAACTCTGCAAGAGCTCTGAAATCCCGAGAGTTCTCTTCGAACACCCCTTGGCTTTACGTTCTTCACGAATACTTAGCCATGCTTCACGCACCAATTCAAGAAATATCAGAAGAGATGTTGAGCCGATTTGTCGCACCGCATCGAGGGTGCCTGGCGTAACGTGCCCATGCTCAACAGGCAAAAGAAAGGCCCTTCGTAGGGCCTTTCGGTTCGCCTGAAGTGCCGATCAAGTTTAGGCGGCGGCTGCGAGCAATTGCCAATTCTTCGGCATAATGACCGCGTCGATGACGTGGATAACGCCGTTCGATGCAGTGATATCACGCTGCCTGACGTGCGCTCCATTGACCTTCACCTCCGACGAGGACACCACGGCCGCCAAGGGAGTACCCTGCACGGTCATCACATCGCCTGATTTTAGGTCCTGCGCCAGCACATGGCCCGTGATCACGTGATAACTCAAGACGGCCTTAAGCTTTGCCGTGTCCTTGAGCAACGCATCCCACGCGCCAGTGGGAAGTTTCTTGAAGGCTTCGTCGGTGGGCGCAAACATTGTGAATGGGCCTCTGCCATTGAGCGTATCGGTAAGACCAGCTGCTTTAATGCCAGCCACCAACGAGGTGAAATTGCCCGCCGCAATCGCCGTATCGACGATGTTCTTCGATGGAGCCGCACGCGGGGTGCTGGCTTGTTGATTGGCGGAAGTGTTTTTTGACTGTTCCATAGATAGTGACCTTGACGTATAGCCCGCAAGAATTTGCTGGCCAACTCAGCTCGTATTCGGCTGAGGCAATCACTATGGACCCTATGTGGAGCGTGTGCGGGATTCGGTCAAAAGAAATCGCGAATGGTGCACCAGCACTTGCACTAAACGTGCATGACGCGATGGCGTCAGGAATTGAAACTTTGACAATTGAGAGGGGCGCCCATCGGATTTATCCCACGAAACTTCATGCCTGCGGGCGACACGCACCGGACAGAGTTTCGGTCTAACCTTGGGGCCGCTTGTTCGTAGTGAGCTTCGGGAGAGATTCAGTCGCGGCGCACGGGCGCTTACCTTCACGAGTCAGGACGGCCCGGTGAGCCTTGAGGACTTCGAGGATTGAATGAGCCGCTCCATGTCGGCATTGGAGTTCTCATGCGCCCAATCCAACGCGGTGCGGCCCGTGACATCCGTCGCGTCGATGTCGGCGCAGTGATCCAGTAGAAGCCGGACCATGTCGAGGTGATTCATCTTCGCAGCCTCTGTGAGGGGAGTCTCGAAGGTGATGCGTGTGCGATTCTCGAGACGCGCCCCTCGGGCGATCAACAGGGTCGCCGCTTCGGTTTGATCGGCCGCGGCAGATGTCGATCCGCGCTTTCTGAGCCCGGCGATGCCGCGGGCTTATTTCGGCGGGGTGAGAATTTCGTTCTGAGCAAAGGAAACGGCATGCCGATCGCATGCTGGCGGAAGTTGGCGGCGCGGGCCGCGGCTGCGCGGCACCGCTCTGGGCAATAACAAGGCGACTGCATCGGATTCAGTGCTTGACGCGCGCCGGGCGCGCGGCGCCTTATATAGCTGAAGAAAAAACTGCTTCAGCAAGGCGCGCTATCCAATGAGTGCCCTGGCCTGCGGTCGAGCGCGGGGCTACCCGATACTCCCGGTCGTCGACTCGTCCACGTTTTCCCTGCGTTCACCCCCGGAACGGTAGCAATGTTTTTCAGCGAACAACCCATCAAGAACCCTTGCAGGTGCGCCATGGGCTGGTTGGGGCGCGCTTAAGCAGCAGGCGCGCTCTCGGCAACGGCCACGCGCTCGGCGAGGCGCTCGACGCCGGCGGCCGCAACCTCGGTGAGGGCAGGCTGGGCTTCCGCGACGGCGCGCGCGGCCATGTCGCGCCACCAGGCCGCGGTCAAGAGCTCGGCGTGGCGATCGAGAAATACCGGCTCAAGGGCCTTCGGAATGGAGAGGAACTGCAGCCACTGCTCGGGAAATACGTCGTTCGGCCCGCACTGGAACCACGGCTCGGCGCTCGCCTCTTCCTCCTCGCAGCGCGGCTGCGGCAGGTCGCGAAACACGCAATCGGACACCAGGCACAGCTCGTCGTAATCGTAGAAGATCACGCGCCCGTGGCTGGTGACGCCGAAGTTCTTGAGCAGGAGATCGCCCGGGAAGACATTGCTCGCCGCGAGATCGCGCAGCGAATCGCCGTAGTCGACGATCGCAGCTTCGGCCGCGGCGGGGTCGGCCTCGCGCAGGAATAGATTGAGCGGCCGCAGGCGGCGCTCGATGTAGCAATGCTCGACGATGAGATGTTCGCCCTCGATGCGGCAGCTTTCGCTCGCGTCGCGCAGGAGCTCATCCGCGAGCTCCTGCATGAAACGCGTGCGCGGCAGACGCAGGCGCTTGAACTCCTGCGCATCGACCAGGCGCCCGGCGCGGTCGTGGCGGAACACGAATTGATAGCGCTCGATGACATCGGCCCGGCTGTTGGTCTTCGGCGCGCCAAAACGGTCGCGGATGACCTTGAATACGAGATCGTGGGAGGGCAGCGTGAAAACGATCATCACCAGGCCGCGGTCGCCCGGCGCGTGCACGAAGCTGTCGATGGAGGACTCGAGATGGCGCTGCAGCGTGAAGTAGCGCTCGCTCTTGCCCTGCTTGGCGCGGCCGAGCACGGTGTAGAGCTCGTCGACGGGCTTGCGCGGCATGAACGAGCGCAGCAGCGTGATGGCCGCGCCGACCACCGGCAGGTCGACATGGAAATACGAGCGCGCATAGCCGAACAGCGACCCGACATCCGCCATCGACATCATCACCGAATCGACTTTCACTCCCTCCCGGGAATTGCTGAAGCAGACGACGAGGGGCGTGATGCAGCCGTCGGCGATGAGACGGCCGACGATGGAGGCGTTCAAGCCGCGGTAGAACACCGGCTCGATCAATTCGATGGATTCGGGCACGCGCTGGCGCCCGGTCGAGAAATGGCGCCCGATCTCCGCGCTGATGCGGTGAACCGCCGCGTCCTGGTCGCGGATTGCGGCGCCGAACGGCAGGTCGGTGATGACTTCGCGCACCGCCGTCGGCAGCGATGTGCCGACGCGGTACACGCGGATGGGCACCGCGCCGGAAGCGCGACCCATGCTGGTGGCGGTGAACTCCACCTCCGGATTCACGCCCACGGTGCCGAACAGATCGCGGCACACCGAGTTGAAGAACGTGCGGTAGAAATCGCTGTCCGGACGGCGTGCGACCACCGTCTCATAAGCGCGCTTGATGTCGATCCAAAGAGCGCTGTCGGTCGCGAGCGGCTTCAGTTGCTCGGCGAGGGCCTCGACGCAGCGCGTGACCCGCTGCTCGTAGAGCTCGATGCGCGCGACGGCGTCTTGCTGCCCGGAGTGCCAGTCCTCGGCGAGAAAATTTAGCGCCGCGCGCCGAGTGATCCGCCCGAACTCGTCGTTGTAGGCGCGGAAATGCTCGGCGATCGCGGTGGCGTGGTCTTTAGGCGACCACACGTTTCGGCTCGGGAGCTTCCCCAGCCCCGTGGAACTGCTCCGACTCGGTGCTTCCGGCCATTGCGCCCACGGAGGTTTGCCCCGCTGTAATGGCGGTCTGCACGGCGTCGAAATAGCCCGTGCCGACGAAGGCCTGGTGCTTGGTCGCGCGGTAGCCCGCCTGCTCCTGTCCGAACTCGCGCTGCTGCATCTGCGAGTAGCCGAGCATGCCGTCCTCGCGATAAGCGCTGGCCAGCTCGAACATGGAGAGGTTGAGCGCATGCCAGCCGGCGAGCGTGATGAATTGGAAGCGATAGCCCATCGCCGCCAGCTGCTCGCGCCAGCTCTTCATCGTCGACTGGTTCAACTTGGCCTGCCAGTTGAAGCTCGGCGAGCAGTTGTAGGCGAGGAGCTTTCCCGGATACTTCTCGTGGATGGCGGCGGCAAACTCGCGCGCCTCGGCGAGGTCGGGCTTCGAAGTCTCGCACCAGAGCAGATCGGAATAGGGCGCGTAGGCAAGACCGCGCGCGATCGCCTGCTCGATGCCGTTGCGCACGTGAAAGAACCCCTCGCTCGAGCGCTCGCCGGTGAGGAACTGCTTATCGCGCGGGTCATGATCGGTGAGCAGCAGGTTCGCAGCGTCGGCGTCGGTACGGGCGATGATGACGGTGGGCACGTCCATCACGTCGGCGGCGAGCCGCGCGGCGACCAACTTGTTGATCGCCTCGGTGGTGGACACCAGCACCTTGCCTCCCAGGTGGCCGCATTTCTTGGCCGAGGAGAGTTGATCCTCGAAGTGCACGGCCGCAGCGCCGGCCTTGATCAGGGCCTTGGTGAGCTCGAAGGCATTGAGATTGCCGCCGAAGCCGGCCTCGGCGTCGGCGATGATGGGCGCCATCCAGTCGATGCCGGACTTGCCTTCCATGTGGTAGATCTGGTCGGTCCGCAGCAATGCGTTATTGATACGCTCGACCACTTTCGGCACGGAGTCGACGGGATAGAGACTCTGATCGGGATACATCTCGCCGGCCGTATTCGCATCGCCCGCGACTTGCCAGCCGGACAGATAGATCGCCTTGAGCCCCGCCTGCACGGCCTGCACGGCCTGATTGCCGGTCATGCAGCCGAGAGCGCCGACCACGGACTCCTTCTCGAGCAGCTGCCGGAACTTATCCGCGCCCTGCCGAGCCAGGGAGTATTCGATTCGAACCGTCCCGCGCAGCTTCGCCACGTCGGCGGCGCTGTAGGGGCGCTCGATGGCCCGTCCGCGGGCAATGGTGCCCCCGGAATTCGTGGTCTTCTGATCGCTCATGCAAAAGTCTCCTGTCTCGATGGATTCATCGGGCTTGCCCCCGGCTGATCGACAGTTTAGATTGCGCCTATTGCAGATTTACACAACAGAAATTTCACAATGTGAAGTTCACAAGAGTCATTCTTACAATGTTACATAAGCGGGGGGCGCCATGGCCGGACTGATCCGGCAAGGCCACTTTCTAGGCGCGAAGCTGCGCACGCTGCGCAAGCGCAACGGGCTCACGCTCGATGAGCTGTCGGCGCGGTGCGTGCAGATCGATGCGGCGAGTGCGCCGTCCGTTTCCTATCTGAGCATGGTGGAGACCGGCAAGCGCACTCCGTCGGCCGCGACGCTGGAAATGCTCGCGGGAATTTTCAGCAAGGATGCCCGCTGGTTTCTCGATGAGAACACCGACGTCGAGGCCGCGCCGCCGCGGCGCGACCGCGGCGGTCTTCGGGCGATGCCGCTCGAGCCCGCGTTCCTGTTCTCGCACGAGCTGCTGCAGAACGCGTTGCCGGAGCTGCTCTCGCAGACCGGCACGACCGGGCGGCAGTTCGCACAGCTCCTCATCCGCGTGTGGCAAGAGACACGGCACAATAATTTTCCGGACATCGAGCGCGCGGCGGAGCAAGGCGGCAAGCGCCAGATGCCGCTCACGCTCGACGCAGTGATCGGTCTGTGCAAGCACCACGGCCTCGAGATCCGCTGGTTCGACGGCGACGACCGCAAGCCCGACGGCGCCCTGGTGCGCTCGCGCTTCGAAGCGCCCGGCACGGTGTTCGTCAACGAGCGCTTGCGCAACCAGGAGGAGCGGCTCAAGTACGAGCTCGCGTTCTTCGTCGGCCACAAGATCCTGCACAACGGCGACGGCGTGATCTCGCCGCACACCACCGTGCACACGGGCGAGGTGGACAATGGCGCCTCGCTCGCCGGGATGGGCGCGCAAGATGTGCTGTTCGCGTGGCGCGACTTCGAGTGCAGCTTCTTCGCCGGCGCGCTGCTCTGTCCGCGCGTTCCCTTCCGCCGGTTTCTGGTGCGCGAGGCGCACAGCGTCTCGGCGTGCCACAAACTCGGCGTGACGCCGGCCCTCGTGATGCGGCGCATGACCGCGGTGTCCCCGTATCGCCACTGGCATTTCTTCGACGCCTACGCACCCGGGTATCTGCGCGCCGTGTACCGCGCCAACGGTATTCCATTGCCCTGGGGGAACATGAGCCTGGTGTCCGATCCCTGTCCGAGCTGGGCGGTGTTTCGGCTGCTGCATCAGACCGCGGGTCCGCAGTCGGCGAAGCCGAAGTCGCAGATCTCCTTCATGCAGGACGGCCAGCGCGCTCACTTGTACTGCTGCCATTCGTTGCTGACGCGCGATGCACTCGACGAGCTGCACGTGCTGTCCGTCGGCGTCGATCTCCTGCCGGCGCTCGATGCCCAAGGTTTCGACGGAGAGAGCGTGGTCGCGCAAGTGGGCGAAGCCTGCAAGCAAGGCGGCGACGGCAAGATTCCCGCGGAGGCGGCGGCGCGCATCCGCGCCGCTTCGCAAGTGCTCAACATCGCCTGGATCGCGGACGCGCTCGATTACCCGGCGAGCGTGATCTGCCCGCGTAGCGGGGCATGTCCCCGGCAGCCTCGATGCAGCGTGCAGGCGCACTGATCGATCGGGGCGCATAGCCCGGGGCGCGCAGCCCGGGGGGCAGTTGCCTGAACCGGGAACGCGTTCACTGTTTTGGCGGTCTTTTCGCGCGCTTTTGAGGCTTTCCCCGATCCAGGGGGTAGATAAACTAACCCACATGCGCGCTCACATACTCATCGTCGATGACAATCCCATCGACTTGAAGCTCTCCTCCGCGCTCCTCGGCGTGAAGGGCTTCGAGGTGGAGACGGCGGTCGACGCCGAGCAAGCGCAATTACTGCTGCGGCGGATGGTGCCGGACTTGATGGTGGTCGACATCGCCCTGCCGGGCATGGACGGGCTCACCTTGACGCGCCTCGTCAAGAGCGATCCCCGTCTCGCGCATGTGCCGGTGGTCGCGCTTACCGCATTCGCCAAGCGCGGCGACGAGGAGCGTGCCCAGCTGGCGGGATGCGAGCGCTACTTCATCAAGCCCATAGATACCAAGTCCTTTGCCGAGGACATCCTCGAAACCCTGAGTGCCCACACGGCGCGGCATCGCAAAGAGGTGCTCCAGGCGGATTAGGCCCGCCAGGCGGAGGCCCGCCAGGCGAACTAGGCCGTCGAGGGCGGTCTTTCGGCACCCGCGATTTGCAGCGCCTCGTGCAGCGTCGCGCACAGATTCTGCGGCCCGATCACCGCGGTGATGCGATGTCGGTCCATGTCCGCGCGCAGATAGGGACTCACCCGGCCGAAGATCATGCGCACCCTTTTGCTCTGCAGGTCCGCGATGAAGTCGCGCAAGGAGCGCGCGGCCGAATAGTCGATATCGGTGATCGCGGACGCGTCGACCACGAAGCAGCGCAGCGGTGCGGGCGCCTGCGCCACCAGCTCGCGAACCTCGTTGCAAAAGCGTTGTTGGTTGGCATAGAACAGATCGGCGCCGAACCGATAGACGATGAGTCCGGGCTCGGTGACCGCGCCCGGCATCACGGGCTCCGGCAGCCAGCGGCCGGTGGCGTCGGGCTTGTACATGAAGGTGTGCGGCCGATAGCTATGCCGCACGTGACGGAACAGCGACAGCGCGATGGCCAGCAAGATTCCTTGCTCGACACCGATCGCGACCACCGTGGCCCCGGTGGTGACGGCCAGGTAGAACTCGCCGGGCGACTCGCGCCGGATGTCGCGCAAGGTGGAGAGGTCGATCATGCCGATCGCGATGGTGAACACGACTGCCGCGAGGACGCAACGCGGCAAATATTCGAGCTGGGCGCTCCCCAGCATCAGCACCACGAGTGTCGCGCCCGACAGGACGAGTTGGGCCATTTGACTGCGCGCGCCCGCGCGTTCGGCCACCGCGGTTTGCGTCGGGCTGCCGTTGACCAGGAAGGTCCCGCTCACCGCGGCGGCGGCGTTGGCGGCGGCGAGCCCGAGAATGTCGGCATCGATGTCGTCGGCCTCGCCGTAGCGCACGGCGAAGCTGCGCGAGGTGGCCGCGCTCTGCGCCATGATGGTCACGAAGCACGATCCCGCCACGGGCCCGAGGGCGAGGAGCTCGTTCCAGGTCACCTGCGGCAAACCGATCGCCGGTAGGCCGCCGGCCAGGGGACCGATGACCGAGATGCCGTGCGCCGCCCAGTCATAGGCCTGGCTCGCGGCGATGGCAACGATGATGGCGGCAAGCGGTACCGGCCAGCGCGGCGCAACGCGCTTTCCGAGCAGGATTGCGACGGTCACGGCCGCCGAGAGCGCGAGCGTCGCCGTGCCGGCGGTCGCCAAGCCGCCGAGCAGCTGCCAGACGCGAATCAGAGAGTTTCTGGAGGTCTGCGCGACACCCAGCATGTCTCCCAGCATGGCGATCGCGACCTGGACGCCCACGCCCGCGAGAAAACCGCTGAGCACCGTGCGCGACAGAAAATCAGCGAGGAATCCCAGCTTGAAAAGGCGCGCCAGCAGCAGCATCGCCGCGGTGAGTAACGCGAGTGCTCCCACCAGCGAGATGTAGTGCGCGCTCGAGGGCACGGCAATGAGAGAAAGCGAGCTTGCGAGGATCGCGGCCGTGGCCGAATCGGCTGCCACCACCAGGTGACGCGAGGCTCCAAAGAGGGCGAACGCCACGGGAGGCAGCAGCAGCGTATAGAGCCCGGTCACGACGGGCATACCCGCGATGCGCGCATAGCCGAGCACTTGCGCGACGTTGATGCAGGCGAGGTTCAGTCCGGCCAGCGCGTCGCGCAGGCTCTGGTCACGGCGTAGCGGCCGTAATCCCTGAAACAGCGGTAAGCGCAATAGCCTCACGATTCCCAATCGATCTCGGACGGAGCGCGGGCGGCGGGATCGTATTGCAAGACCTCGCCGTTTGCGAGGGAGCGCCCGGTAAGCGCCAGGATGAATGCCCAGTGGCTCACGAGCAAGGTGGTCGCACTGTCATCGCGCGCCGCCATCGCCGAGCGGAAGGCATCGGCGCGCGCGACCGTCGACTCCACGGGCTCGAGCCCGTGATGCCACCACTGGCGCGGCAGGTGGTCGAAGTCGTGATGCGGGAATCTCTCGGCCAAGAGGTCGGGCGAGCTGCCCACGTCGCAGGTGTAGGCAGCGCGCTCGCGCACCTCGTGCATAATGACGATGCTCGCATCGTGGGTGCGCAAGAACGGCTGCGCCGTTTGCAGCGCGCGGGTGTAGGGCGAGACGATGATGCGGGTGAGCGGGGTGTCGGTCAGAGCGGATGCCGCGGCGCGCGCCTGCCCGATGCCGGTGGGCGTCAACTCCGGGTCCTCGATTCCCGGATCGGTGCGCGTGCGGTTGAAGTGCAGGTTGAAATAGCTTTGTCCGTGGCGGAGTAGAAACATGCGGAGTCCTGTGAATTCGAACGAGTCGGCGGCAGCCGATGCTGCGGCAGCCGATGCTGCGGCGGCCGAGCCTCTGACGCCGTTCCACATCGCCCTGCAGGTGAGGGACATCGCCGAGGCCCGCGCCTTCTACAAGGATATCCTAGGATGCGCCGAGGGCCGCAGCGATATCGCGTGGGTGGATTTCAATCTGTACGGCCATCAGCTCGTCTGTCACCTGAATCCCGCGCTTGGGTCGCAAGGGTCGCTCGCGAATCATTTCAACCTGGTCGACGGCCACGGCGTCCCGGTGCCCCATTGCGGTGTCGTGCTGCGGCCCGCTCAATGGGCTGCACTCGCCGATAGGCTCCGAGGTCTCGCAGTCGCCTTCATCATCGAGCCCAGCACGCGCTTTGCCGGCCAGGTGGGCGAGCAGTCAACCATGTTCTTCCGCGATCCGAGCGGTAATGCCCTCGAGTTCAAGGCATTTCGCGATCAACGACAGCTGTTCGCGACGGCCGCGGCCCCCGATCGCACGGCGGGCCGGTAAGCCTGCCGCAGAGGTGGCGATCTCCTCCGCAACCATTCCGCGCTTCACCGTCAACGACGCGCTCGAGGCGGCGCTCGAGCAATACGGTCTTGCGGGCAGTGCCGCTCCGTTGCCGAGCGAGCGCGACCAGAATTTTCTGATCGCGGATCCGCGCCGCGGGAAGTTCGTGCTCAAGATCGCGAATCGCGAAGACTCCGCGGAGCTGCTCGACTTTCAGCACGAAGCGATGCGGCGGGTCGCGTCCGGCCGGTGCGGCATCCTTGTGCCGCAGGTGGTGCCTTCGCTCGCAGGAGCCGAAGTCGAGATCCTCGGGAGCTGCACGGGAGTGGAGCACCGCCTGCGCGTACTCACCTGGATCGACGGCACCGTGCTCGCTGAGTGCACGCCGCGCGGCGAGGCGCTCCTCGAATCGATCGGCGCATCGATGGCGCGAGTGGACCTGGCTCTTGCGCAATTCGCGCATCCCGCCATGCACCGGGTGCTGCAGTGGGATTTGCGCCACGCCGGGATCGCGCGCGCCCACGCAACGCTCTTGCCCGGCCTGTGGCGCGAGCGCGTGGAGACGGCGTTCGAGCGCTGGGAAACGCTCGACTGGACGAGCCTGCGTCATGGCGTGATTCACGGTGATGCCAACGATCACAACGTGCTGGCGGAGCGCGAGCGGATGACGGGCTTGCTCGATTTCGGCGACACGGTGCATACGGCGGTCGTGTGCGAGCTGGCCGTGGCTCTCGCATATGCCATGCTCGGCGAGCGTGATCCCTTGGCGGCGGCCGGTGTGGTGATTCGCGGCTACCACCGGCACAACCCGCTCACGGTTGCCGAGCAGGCGGCGCTGCCTGCGCTGGTGCGCGTGCGGCTGGCCGCGAGCCTTTGCTACGCCGCGCACAACAAAATCCGCAACCCGGACGATGCGTATCAGGTGGTGAGCGAGGCGGGGGTCCGAGCGCTCATCGAGCGGCTCGATGCCTATCCGCCGAGTGTGGCGGAGAAGACGATCCGCGCGGCCTGCGGAGCTTAATCCGAGCCCGAAGCCGAGTCGCCGTCCTTCAGCTCTCCGGTGGCGCTCTGCACATAATTCGCAAGACCCATCTTGTCGATGAGCCCGAGCTGCTCCTCGATGAAATCGATGTGTTCTTCCTCGCTCTTCTGGATGTGCACGAGAATCTCGCGAGTGACGAAGTCCTTGACCGACTCGCAATGCGCGATCGCGGTCTGATAGAGCGGATGCGCCGCCATCTCCCGCTTCAAGTCGCATTCGAGAATCTCGCGGACGTCTTCCCCGATGAACAGCTTGCCGAGATCCTGCAGATTCGGCAGGCCCTCGAGAAATAGAATGCGCTTGATGAGGCGGTCGGCGTGGCGCATCTCGTCGATGGACTCGTCGTACTCGATCTTGCCGAGACGCTTCATGCCCCAGTTGTCGAGCATGCGTGCGTGCAGGAAATACTGATTGATCGACGTGAGCTCGTTCTTCAGCGCCTGATTGAGGAATTCCAAGACCTTGGCATCACCTTTCACGGCGGATCCTCGTACCGGTTTGCAATCGACGGATTGTATGCCCTAAACGGGCCGCGGTCGGGCAGTTTGGCGCTGTGCCGGGATCGAGGCCGCGAGGGATCGAGCCGAGGACGGCCTTCAGGCGGCGGCGAAGCCGGCGGACATGCAGCTCGTCTCGTCGCGCTCCGCGAGGCAGTCTTTGAGCGTAGAGCGCGCCTCGGGGACGCACTTGCCGCAGCAGGTCCCTAGCCCAGTCTGGCGGCTCAGCTCCCTCACGCAGCTGACACCGCCGTTAACGGCGGAACGGATGTGGCGGTCCGAGACGGCTTTGCAGACGCAAATGATCATGGGGTATACGATAACGCGAATGCGAATGATTGTCAATACCGTTGACTTGAGCGGAGCGCTGGGAAAGAGCTAACTTGGGAACGGCAAGTCGTTAATTTTGTTGGTATTCTACACGTATGAAGCTGTATTCGTGGAACGTCAACGGCATTCGCGCCGTGCACAAGAAGGGGCATTTGCGGTCGTTTTTGGACGAGCACCAGCCGGATATCCTGTGCTTGCAGGAGACCAAGGCCGAGCGCGGACAGATCGAGCTTGAGCTGCCGCACTATCGAGAATACTGGCACTCGGCCGTCAAGAAGGGGTACTCCGGCACGGCCATATTCTCCAAGCACGAGCCGCTCTCGGTGATCAACGGGTTTCCGCGGGGCTTCGCGCGGCGCTACAAATTCGCGGACGAGCTCAAGCGCGACAGTGCGGTCGAAGGGCGGCTGATCACGGCCGAGTTCGACGATTTCTACGTGGTCACGGTGTACACCCCCAACGCGAAGGACGATCTCAGCCGCTTGCGCCTGCGCCACAAGCATTGGGATCCGGCTTTCCTGGACTACTGCCGGCGGCTGGAGCGCGAGAAGCCGGTGATTTTCTGCGGCGACTTGAACGTCGCACACACCGAGCTGGATCTCGCCAACCCGAAGCCGAATCGCGGCAAGAAAGGATTCACGACCGAGGAGCGTAGCGGCTTTCAGAATTTCATCGACGCCGGATTCGTCGATACCTTCCGCTTGTTCAAACAGGGCAATGGCCACTACTCCTGGTGGAGCAATTTTTCCAACGCCCGAGCGCGCAACGTCGGGTGGCGGATCGACTACTTTCTCGTATCCTCGGCGCTGCGCGGCAAGGTGGCCGCCGCCGATATCCATCCGGAGGTGATGGGCAGCGATCATTGTCCGGTCAGCCTGCGGCTGGCCTGATGCGGTGGCACGATAGACTGCTCGAGGCGGTGCTGTTCGATCTCGACGGCACGCTGCTCGACACGGCGGCGGACATTGCCGAGGCGCTCAATCGGACGCTCGCCGAGCAAGGCTTTCCGCCGATTGCGCCGAGCGAAGTCAGAAGGATGATCGGCCGCGGCTCGCCCATGCTGATCGAGCGCGCCTCGGCTTCCTTCGGCCGCGTGCTCGACGCGGCCGCGAAAGACGCGATGCTGGAGCGATTCTTTCATCACTACGGATATCTCGAGGAATCCGGCGAATTCAAGGCGGAGCCCTACGCAGGTGCGGCCGAGTGCTTGCGCGCGCTGCACGAGGCGGGATTGCGCACTGCCGTGGTCACCAACAAGCACGAGCGGTTCGCGACCGGGCTGTTGAAGGCGCTGGGCCTGCGCGGCTGGGTGGATCGCGTCGTGGGCGGCGATAGCTGCCCGCTGCGCAAGCCGGATCCTGCGCCTCTATTGTTCGCCTGCGAGCAGCTCGGCGTGGCCCCGGCGCGCGCCCTCATGGTCGGCGACTCCACCAACGACGTGCAGGCGGCGCGCGGCGCGGGCATCCCGGTGATCTGCGTGCCCTACGGCTACAACGAGGGCCGGGATCCGCGGCAGCTCCCGTGCGACGCCTTCGTCGAGAGTCTCGCCGACCTCCCCGGCTTGCTCATGGGCGGGAAGCCGCCCTGAAATTCCGGGGCTGGCGCGCGCGCTAGCTCGCCCGGGCGCGCGCGCCGCGGCGCATGAGGCCGAGGGCGAGCAGCGCCGAGCCCAGCATCAGGAACAGGCTCACGGCATTCAACACCGGGCTTGCGCCCTCGCGCATGCGGCCGTACATCGTGACCGTCAACGGCGCGTCCGCTCCCACCAGCATGAGGGTGGTGTTGAAATCGGCGAACGACATCAGAAAGGAGATCGCGGCGGAGCCTATCAGGGCGGGCCGCAGATAGGGCAGCATGATGGTGCGGAGTACGGCCGGCTTGCTCGCACCCAAGTTCAACGCGGCTTCCTCGAGCGTGCGGTCGAAGCGGCGCAAGCGCGCGCTGATGGTGAGCGTGGCGATGGTCGCGACATACGAGAACTGACCGCACACGACGAGCGGCAGGCCCGGGCGCAGGATGTCCCAATCGAGTCCGAAAACGTCCTCGGCGAACTGCGCGACGCGGCTCGCGAAGGCGAGGATGGAGATGCCGAGGATGACTCCGGGAATGACCAGGGGGGCGAGCATGAGAATGGACAGCACCTGCTTGCCGAAGAAGCGGCCGCGCTCGATGAGAAAGGCGTTCGAGGTGCCGATGAGCACTGCGAGCAGCGTCACCCAGCCTGCCACCACGCAGCTCGTCCAGATGCTGCCGAGGATCTCGCTGTCGCCGAACAATCCGACGCGGCCCTTAGCGGAATTGCCGAGGAACCAGTCGAGCGTGAAGCCGTGCCAGGGAGGCGCGGGGTAGGGCGCGTCATTGAACGCGAATACGGCGACGACGATCAGGGGCAAAAACAGAAATGCGAAGAACGCGACGACATAGAACGCCGTCGCGGCGCGCATCCAGGGAGGCCGCGGGAGCGAGGGGATCATGTCCGGCGCATCACGTCGCCGAATCGCTGACCGGCGAGCTTGAGGCCGAGGATCACCAGCGCAGTCGACAGTGCGAGCAGCAGGAAGCCGAGCGCCGCGCCCTGTTCCCAGTTGAAGCGCGTGATGAATTGGTTATAGATCTGCTCGGTAAACCATTGCGAGCTCTTGCCGCCGAGGAGTACCGGTGTCAAGTAATTGCCGAGAGTCAGCATGAACACGACGACGCAGCCGGCCGTGATACCGGGCGCTGCGTGCGGGATCACGATGGTGCGCAGGACCGTCAAGCCGCCGGCGCCGAGATCGTACGCCGCCTCGATGAGGGCGTTGTCCAGGCTTTCCAGGCTGGACACGAGCGGGATCACCATGAACAGGAGCGAGGTGTACACCAGTCCCACCATGATGGTCGCGTCGTGGTAGAGAAGCTCGACGGGGGTCCTGGTGATGCCGAGCTTCACCAGCAGGGAGGGCAGCACGCCGGACTCCCGCAGCAGAATCATCCAGCCCAGGGTGCGCACGGTCTCGCTCACCCAGAACGGGATGAGGCACAACATGAACAGGAGCGAGCTCGCACGTCCGCGGGCGAGCTTCGCGATGACCCAGGCGATGGGGAATGCCAGCAGGAGCGTGAGAAACGTGGCGATGACCGACATGACCGCGGTGCGCACGAACACGTGCCAGTACAAGGGCTCGGTGAAGAAAGTCCGATACTGGGCGAGGCTCGGGACGTAATGGCGCGGGCCGATGCGCTCGCGGAACGAGAGCACCGCCAGATCGACGTGCGGCAGAACGATGAGCGCACCGAGCCAGAGGAGCGCGGGCGCGAGTAAGAGGCCCACGCTCAGCCGGCCGCGCCATCGGGGCTCGAGCGCCGCCGCGCTCATGTCAAGCGCTCGCCGCCGCCGCCTCGGGGCGCGCGGGAAAGCATACGGCGCGTTCGGGCGCGAAGCTGAAGAGCACCTTTTCGGAAGGCTTCAGGTCCGAGAAGCGCCCCGTTTGGGGGAGCGCAATGCGAAACTCGCGCCGCGTGCGAGCTTCCTTCAGGAGCACCGCGGAGTTCGCACCGTCGAACAGCAAGCTCTCCACCTCGCCCGTATGCGCAGGCTGCCCGGCCGGCAACTCCGCAGGCGTGCGCCCGAGACTCACCACCTCCGGTCGCACGAAGCCCTCGACGATATCGCCCAGGTGCAAGCTGCCCTGGGGCGCGGCGCGCACCGCCCAGCCGTCGGGCGTGGTCAATTCGACCACGGCGGGATCTGCCGCCGTGATGCGTCCGACGATGCGATTGTTCGCGCCCACGAAGCTCGCGACGAAGGGCGTTTGCGGGCGGTAGTACAGATCCTGCGGCGTGCCGAGCTGCTCGAAGCGCCCGCGGCTCATGACGCCGACGTGATCGGACAGCACGAGGGCCTCGGACTGATCATGGGTGATGTACACGAACGTCGTACCGAAGGCGGCCTGCAACTGCTTGAGCTCGATTTTCATGTGCTCGCGGAGCTTCAAGTCGAGGGCGCCGAGAGGCTCGTCGAGCAGCAAGAGCGTCGGCTCGAGCACGAGGCTGCGCGCGATGGCGACGCGCTGACGCTGGCCGCCCGAGAGCTCGTCGACGCGCTTGGCCGCCGCGCCGCCGAGGCCTACGCGCTCGAGCATGTCGTTGCTGCGGCGAACGCGCTCGGCGCGCGCCATGCCGCGGCGGGCGAGTCCGAACGCCACGTTCTCTCCCACCGACATCATGGGAAAGAGGGCGAGCTGCTGAAAGACCATGTTGACCGGCCGGCGGTTCGGCGCGACATCGCGCATGCTCGCGCCGCCGATGGAGATATCGCCGCTGTCGGGGGCGATGAAGCCCGCAATCATTCGCAGGAGCGTCGTCTTGCCGCAGCCCGACGGGCCGAGAATCGAGAAAAAACTGCCGCGCGCCACACTGAACGACAGCGAGTCGACCGCCGTGTGATCCGCGAAGCGCTTGCAGATCGCGTCTGCGACCAGATCCGGCGTGCTCAATCGGCAGCCTTGATGCGGTCGAGGAGGCGCCCCTCGATCTCCTCGATCCCGGGCGGTATGGCAGGGTACCAATGCACGTTCTTCAACTGCGCCTCGGGGAAGGCTAGACGAAACTGCTCCTTCAAGTGCGGGTCCACGTACGGCGCCGTGCCCTGGGCAGCCGAAAAGTTGCCGACCGACTTGATGACGCGTGCGGCATTCTCGGGACGCATGGTGAAGTTGATCCAGGCGTAGGCGGCGTCCAGGTTGCGGGCGCGCGCCGGCAAGGCGAATGTATCGAGCCAGCCGAGCGCGCCCGAGCGCGGCACTACGTACTGAATGTCGGGGTTCTCGCGATTGAGCGTCCATCCGCCCGTGTCCCACATCGCCGCTGCCCACAGCTCGCCGGAGCGGATGCCGTTCAGGAGCTGATCCTTGTTGTCGTAGAAGAACTTGAAGTTGGGCTTGCAGGCGATCAGTGCCGCGGTCACCTGCTCCATGAGCGCCGTGTAAGCCTTGGGGTCGCCATAGAGGGCGAACGGATCCTTGCCCATCGCGAACGCGAACGCCATCAGGATGGGACGGCGCAGCCGGATGGACGTCCTGCCCTTGAGATCGGGCCTGCAGAGGTCGGTGTAATCACTGACGGTGGTGTGCTTGACGTTTACCACCAGACCGTCTGTCCCCCAAAGATAAGGCAGGGCGTAGAGCTTGCCGTCGATGGTGGCGTTGCGTTTGACGATCTCGAGCAAGGCCGGCTGAAATTCCTCGAGCTTGACCCTCTTCAAGTCGATCGGCTTATAGATCTCGAAATCACGCTGCACCGAGCTGATGCGGTCCTGGGAAGGCTGGACGAGGTCGTAGCCGGCTCCGCCGGTCGCGCGGAGCTTCGAGATCATCTCCTCGTTATTGGAGAGGGTCACCTCGACCTCGATGCCGGTCTCCTTGGTGAAGGCGGCGACGAGATCCGCCGGCACGTAATCCGCCCACGTGAGGATCCGTAACTTCTGGGGTTCTGCCTGGGCTTGGCCGAACGCGCAGGCAAGCGCGAGGCCGATCCAAGTGAGCAGGAATCGTCTCATCCATTCACCTCAGGCGATGCTGGTTGCGCGCAAGGTCTGCCGCCCGCTCCCTAACCGTGACCCAAAACCCTGATTTAGAGTAGCACAACGCCGCGCGAGGCGGCCGAGCTCAAACGATCGCATCCGCCGCGGCGGTATGATGTGATCGGGAATACGCGGAAGGGGATGATGATGAGACAGCTGGCGATCATGGCCGCGGGGATCGCGCTCGGTGCGGGATTGGCGTTTGCAAAGGCGCCTACGTCCGGGCGAGCGGGCGCGCCGGCGGCCGAGCGTGCCGAGGCGCGGGAGATTTTCGAGCACATCGTGGGCATCGAGAGCTCGGTGGGCAAGGGCAACGTCCCGGCGGTCGCGCAGTATCTGGCGCAGCGCTTCCTCGCCGGCGGCTTTCCCGCGGCCGACGTGCGCATTCTGCCGCTGGGCGAGACGGCTTCGCTGGTGGTCCGCTACCGCGGCGACGGCCGCGGGGGCCGCCCCATCGATCTCATCGCGCACATGGACGTGGTGACGGCGAACCGCGCGGACTGGCAACGTGATCCCTTTCGGCTCATCGAGGAGAATGGCTACTTTTTCGGGCGCGGCACCTCCGACGTCAAGCAAGAGGTGGCGCTCCTCACCACGACGTTTCTCGAGCTCAAGGCACGCGGCTACGTGCCTAGCCGCGATCTCATCATTGCGTTCAGCGGCGATGAAGAGACCGAACAGGCGACTGCGCGCGATCTCGTCACGAATCACCGCGATCTCGTCGATGCGGAGTTCGCGCTGAACGCCGATGGCGGCGGCGGCGTGCTGGCGGAGGCCACCGGCAAGCCGGAGCTCTTCTACCTGCAGGGCGCGGAGAAAAGCTCCGTGAGCTATACGCTGACGACGCGAAACTCCGGCGGGCACAGCTCCATGCCCCGGCCCGACAACGCCATCTATGAGCTGGCCGATGCGCTGAAGGCCGTGCAGCGGCTGAAGTTCCCGGTGCTGTGGAACGACTGGACGCTCGGCGATTTCAAGGCGGCCGGTGCGCTCACCCCAGGTCCCTTGGGCGAGTCGATGATGCGGTTCGCGGCGAACCCGAAGGACGAGGACGCCGCGGGGGAGATTTCCAAAAATCCGGCCTTTGTCGGACGGCTGCGCACCACCTGCGTCGCGACCCGGCTGTTGGGCGGTCACGCCGACAACGCGCTCCCGCAATCGGCGGTTGCGACCGTCAACTGCCGGATCTTTCCCGGCACATCGGCTGGGGACGTGCGGGCGGTTTTGCAGGAAGCGGTCGGTGCGGACGTCGAGGTCCGGCAGGCGGAAGAGGCGATCGTCTCGGATGCATCGCCGCTGCGTCCGGACATCGTCGCCGCCGTGGCGCGCGCAGTCGAGGCCGCGGATCCGGGCGCTCGCGTGGTGCCCACGCAGGCCGCGTACGCAACGGACGGAGCGGTGTATCGGAGCGCGGGAATTCCGACCTACGGGTGCGGGGGCGTGTTCATCATGGACAGCGAGGAATTCGCGCACGGCTTGAACGAGCGCATCCGCGTCGGCGCCTTCTACGATGCGTTGATTTACTGGTCCGTGCTGATCAAGAGTGTGGCGGGCGGCTAAGCCGGCGGGTGGACGGGGTCGATCCAGTACACTTCCTCGACGCGTTCCGCCGCCTCGATGTTGAGGTTCACCACCACCGATTCGTTGTCGCTGCGCACGAGCACGCACTCGAGCGGCGAGTCCTTGAGCGCGTTGATTTCCTGGTGGGGGACGTAGGGCGGCACGAAAATGAAGTCGCCCGCCTGCGCTTCCGCGACGAACTCGAGGCGCTCGCCCCAGCGCATGCGCGCCGCGCCGCGCACCACGTAGATCACGCTTTCCAGCGCCCCGTGATGATGCGCACCGGTCTTGGCGTTCGGGTGGATGAGCACCGTGCCCGCCCACAGCTTCTTCGAGCCTACGCGCCGGAAATCGATGGCCGCCGCCCGCAGCATCCCCGGGGTCTGCGGCGTGTTGGAGTCGAGCCGGTCGCTCTTGATGACTCGAACCCCGGCGGTGCGCCAGTCGGGCGGCGTCAAAAAGAAAACCCCCCGGAAACGATGAGCGCTGCCGGACTGAAGCTGATGTGTGAGGTGCGCTCGAAGCCGTCGGTGTCGCCGGTGAAGTGAGTCTTCACCTGCGACCAGCCGTACGAGGCGTGCAGGTGCCAGCGATCGGTGATCCGGTAGGTCACTCCCGCGGTCACCGCCGGCCCCACCGAGGAGGTCAAGGAGATCCGCGTCGGGCCGCCGCTCGCCGCATTGCCGGCCGCGGTCGGATCGCGGTCGTAGAACGTCGTGTAATTGACGCCGACTCCGAAATACGGGCGCAGCGGCGCGCTGTCGGGTAGGAAGTTGTACTCAAAGAGCAGCGTCGGCGAGATCCAGCGCGCGCTCGAGATCACTACGCCGTCATAGGGCACCGAGCCTACCGTCGCGGGACCGGAGCCCTTGATCTTGGCTTGGGGCGGATAGCCCAACGCGAGCTCGATGGCAAAATTGGCGGGCAGATGACGGACGAGACCGACATACAGGGTCTCGAGGTTTTGCGCGTTGAGGTTGACCCCCGCGGGGACATACGGCCCGGTAATGTCGTCCGCGCTCGTGTGATAGAAGACCGAATACAAGCCGATGCGCACGTCGTTCGGCGGCTCGTCCGCGAATGCCGTGGAAAAGCCCGCAACCGACAGGAGGGTGATGATTTGCAATACGCCGAGTTTGCTTATTTTCATTGTTGGCCCTTTTAAAACTGACTGAAGAACGCGCGGGCGGCTGCTGTGCAGAACGGCGCGACGTCGACGTGATAATTCTCGAGGACGGTTTCTTCCGCGGCCAAGGGTGACAGGCCGCCGCCGGCCGCGGTCTGGTAGTAGGCAAGCAGCGCCGCTTCGCTCGCTTGGAACGCGCCCTGCAGCTCCGCGAATGAACCTGAGGGCGTCGCATTGACGTCGAGCACCGTGACGGCACCGGCGGGCAATGCGCTCCAGTACGCGGCCATGGTTTCGGTATTGACGCTGAAGTACACGGTCGGATCCTCATCGCCGCCGCACAGCAGGGTGGGCGATTCCGGCGCCCACGCCGTGCGCATGTCGTTCAGCCAGAAATCCTGCCGCAATCCGAAAGTCGGCTTGACCGCGGCGCGCGGCACTCCCAGCGTTGGAGTTGGCACCGCACCGTCAGGATCCGCGAGTGCATCCTCCGCCCAGGCCACGCGAAAATTATTGTTGATGAGGTAAGGATTGCCGAAGCCCAGGTCAAAAATGGGAGTCTGGGGGCTCGCCGGCAGTGCAGGCGTCGGCGGTACGCCGAGGAGCGCGGTGAGCTCTGCGGATCCCGCCACGACCGGGGTGGTGCTGCTGAACAGCGCCGTCTCCGGCAGGAGACCCTCCTGGTAAATCGTCGAGAGCGGGGTGTCGCTCGGCAGCAAAGTTTCGGCGTCCGGAAAGGCCGAGGAGAAGACCGGGTTCGTGCTGCTGTCGACGTTGCCGTAGGCGTGTTGGTAGCTGTTGACCAAGAGCGGGGCGAACTCGGTCGATCCCAGATCGACGCCACCGAAGAATATCGTGTCGCCGAGGGCTTCGAGGGCATAGGGGCCGGACATCCCTGCCGTCGCGGTTACCTTCATCCCCGCCGCCTGCATCGCGCGCAGCGTGGCCATGGCGACGTGACCGCCCTCCGAGTAGCCGGTGAGGAACAATTGACCGTTGTCGCTGGTTGCGGAGGCCAGGGTGTTCGGCAGCGCCGTGCGCGCCGCGGCGAGGATGTCCATCATTTCGCCGGACTGCTGAACGGCGTTCACGAACGGGTGATATCCGAGGGTGGATATGTCGTAGCCCGCATAGTTGGGCGCCACCACGATATAGCCCTGAGCGGCGAACATGGCAGCGATCAACGCGCCCTCCGTGTTCGAGGTGTTGGTGATGTCGGCAATGTTCAGCGCCTTGTTTGCGTTGGTCGCGTGCGCATACTCGACGATGGGGCGCGGGCCCGAGCAGGCGGGCGGTGCACCGGTTGGCACCATGAGCGCACCCGAGGACTCGGTGGTCTCGCCGGCACCGCCGATGGTCCAGAATTTGATGTAGTAGAAGTCGACGCCGCACGCGGGCGCGCCGGTGAGCTCGAGCAGCTGCGCGCCGGAGGCGCTCGCCCCGAGCTGGGCGCCGAGCGCTGCGGCATTCACGGACGCGATGCGAAACGGCGGGTCCAGCGCGAGCGTACCGTGCGCCGTCGAGGTGCTCGTGCTGCCGGTCTGCGAGCTCGACCCACCGCATGCACATAAGACCGCCACGGCGATAGCCGGGACGGAGGCCTTGACAAGTTTGAACATTCCCATCTCCATGCTGTCGCAGGTGTCCGCCAGCGCTCAGCCTGTTGTTGTATTGAAGATACCAGCCCAGTGTTCGAATGATTCTACGCTAGTCCTACAAAACGTCCACGCTCGCGCGATGCCGCTGGCCTCAAGGCTGATTTGTTGCGCCCGTGCTACGGAGGCGCCCGGCCAACCATGCATGCACCTCGGAGACGATCGCAAGGGCGATGGCCTCGGGAATGACCGCTCCGATGTCGATGCCGACGGGCCCTCGCAGTCGCGGCTGCAATTCCTGCGCGAGGGACCCTAGCTCCTCGGCGATGCGCCGCCGCCGCGCCGCCGGCCCGAGCAGCCCGATGTAGTCTGGTCGGCCCGCGCGGGCGAGGGCACGCAAATACTCGACGTCCGATGCCAGGTGATGGCTCATCACGACGGCCGCGTGACATCGATCCACGTCGACCGCATCGAGCAGTGCGCGCGCATCGGCGCGCACGACCAGGGCGCCCGGAAATTGCTCCGCGTCGGCATAAGCGGGACGGTGGTCCGTCACGGTCACGCGCCAGCCCATCGCGCGGGCCGCCGATACGACCGGGCGCGCGTCGGGTCCGGCTCCGCACACGAGCAAATGCGGCGGCGGTGCGAGGAACTGCGCGAAGGCGCGCGCACGCGCGCCGCCGCGCTCGAAGTCGAGCTCGCGCGAGGCTCGCTCGGCGAGCACCTCGCGTGCGGCATCCTCGAGGAACGCAGGGAGGGATGCGATGCTGTAGGTGCCGAGAGGCAGCTCCGTCGCTTCATGGACGGCGATGAGGCACGTCGGCTCCCCCGCGCGCAGGATGCGGCCCGCGGTGTCGAGCGCTTCGGCCGCGGCGCTGCCAGCGCGGGCCGGCTCGATGAGCACGCGCATCGCGCCCTCGCAGCCGGTGCCTATTCCGAAGAGGATATCGTCGGGGCCGCGCATGTCGTACTCGACGGCGCGGGTGCGCGCGCACTCGATCACCTCTTGCGCGTGCAGCTTGAGATCGGCCTCGAGGCAGCCGCCGCTCAGCAATCCGAGGTAGCTTCCATCGGCGAATATCAGCATGCGTGCGCCGGGCTTGCGATACGTCGAGCCGGCGGTCGAGACGACGGTGGCAAGCGCGCCGGCGAGGCGATTCTTCCAGCCGTATTCCAGAAGCAGCTCGAGACTCGTATCAAGCCGCACGATGCTTCGATTGCGCGATATGAAAGCGGTCACCTTTTGTGTTCCCCACCGCTCAATGTCCTACATCGGATTGTGCTGCGCATACCAGTGGTCTGACGAGGCATGAAACATACTGCGGGCCTTGAGGGTTTACCGACTACTGATTATGTCGCATTGCTCGAGGATGGCCCATAGCATCTGGTTGGCGCGGGGAGCACAGCTCTCGTGACTCCGCTCAATCGTATCGCTGCCGCGCTCGCTCGACGATCGGTGTTACTCGCCTGCTGCGCGCTGCCCTGCGCAGCCCTGTTGATCGTCGACCTGATGAGCCGCCACGATTGGCAGAGCGAGGCGGCCGCGCTGCGCCGTGAGAATCTCGGCCTCGAGATGAAGCAGCTTTCTTCCGCCATCGACCGGCAATCGACCGAGCTCGAGGCGGGGGTGCGCGCGCTCGCCGACACCGACGGCTTCGCCGAATGGGTGCAGGAGAGCTCGAAGGACGGCGTGAGAGAATCGGGGCGCCCGAACGGTAAGGAGCTTGCGAAGGACAGCGCGAAGGATCCGCCGCTTGCTCCGCCGCGCTTCGACGTCAAGAATGCCGAGCAATGGGGCATCGACGGCGTGTTGGTCGCAACCCCGACGCAAGTCGTGCGCTACGGCGGGGTGATCGAAGACGGCCGACTGGTCGAGCGTGCCCCCGAGCCCGGTGCCGTCAAGTACCTCGATTCCGTCATCGCGGCCGCATCCGGCGGCGCTGGCCAGGCGCGCAGCGGATTCGCCGACGATGAGTTCATCGCGGTTCAGCCTGTCATGCTGCGCGGATCGAGCGTGCCGGCGGGCTGGATCGCAGTGACGCGCCGCCTCTCTCCCGCGCTCTTGGCCCGGCTGCGCGAAGCGGCGGGCGGCTCCTTGAGCGGTCATCCCATCCGACAAATCGACCCGGCCCGGCTGCCGCCGGACATGCGCTCCTGGCTTGCTTCTCACCTCGGAGATTCGTTCGGGTTGAGCACGGCGGTCTTCGCCGATCTGTCCGGCTACGCCGTGCTGCGCGATGCGTGGGGGGGCGCCGCGTGGGTATTTCGCATCGATCCAGGCGCAGCCCCGGCCGTTGCGGGCGTCCCCGCTGCGCCGAGCAAGGGCGTCCTCGGGCAACCCTACGAGCTATTCCTCGCGCTCCTCGCGCTGCTCGTCGGCGCCGGCGTGATCCTCGCGTTGCGCCACTACTTTCGCCATCGTCAGACCGTCGATTCGCGCTACAAGGCTCTCATCGATCAGACCAACGACGGCATCGTCATCGTCGGTGCGGACGGTTATCGGATTCAGTACTGCAACCCGGCCTTCCTGAACAAGTTGGGGTACACGAGCACCGAGGCCGCCGAGCTCGCGCTCACGGACATTTTTGGCGACGGCGATGCATCGCCGGACAGCGTTCTCGCGCGGCTGCAGAAAGCCGATGCGCAGCCCGCCCTCAACCTGCAGCTGCGTTGCAAGAGCGGCGTGCAGATCGACGTGGAAGTGCGCTGCAACCGATTGGAGACCGACGGCCGCGAGGGCTTCGCCTACGTCACGCACGACGTCTCCGTCCGCCGCAAGGCCGAGCAGCAGCTGATCGACAACCAGCAGCGCCTCGATCGCATGGCGCACCACGATCAGTTGACCGGCTTGCCGAACCGCCACTATCTCGCCACGTTCCTGCCGGAGGCCATCAACGAGGCCCGCGCCGCGAATCAGATGCTCGGAGTCGTCTTTCTCGATCTCGACCGCTTCAAGCACATCAACGACACCCGCGGACACGAAACCGGCGACAAGCTCCTGCAGGAGGTGGCGCAGCGCTTGAAGGCCTGCGTGCGCGACAGCGACGTGGTCATCCGCATGGGCGGCGATGAATTCGTGGTCGTCTTCCGCAACGTCAAGTCGTACGACGAAGTGACGCAGGGCGCCAAACGCATCAACGATTGTCTGAACAAGTCGATCGTCATCGATCAGCATCCGCTGCAAACCACGGGCAGCGTCGGTGTGAGCCTGTTTCCGCGGGACGGTGCGGACATGGGCGAGCTGCTCAAGCATTCCGATACCGCCATGTACCAGGCGAAGGACCGCGGCCGCAACAACGTGCAAATGTTCAGCCAGATCATGAACCGCAAGCTGAAGCTCCGCGTCGCCATGGAGGCGTCGCTGCGCGACGCCTTGCGCCTGAAGCAACTCGACGTGCATTACCAGCCGTTCGTCAATCTGCTGACGCGCAAGGTGGTCGGACTCGAAGCGCTCATCCGCTGGCGTCATCCGGTGCACGGCATGATTCCGGCCGACCAGTTCATTCCCATCGCCGAAGAGACCGGGCTCATCGTGCCGATGGGCAACTTCGTGCTGCATCGGACGTTCCAGACCATGAGCGCCTGGCAGCGCCAGGGCGTGAAGCTCGTGCCGGTCTCCCTCAACGTCGCCCCCGCTCAGCTGCAGCGCGGCGACTTGCAGGCGACCATATCGACCCTGCTCGCGACCCACGGGCTGCGAGCGGAGCTCCTGCAGCTCGAAATGACCGAGCGCGCTGTGTTCGATGCGAACCAGGCGAAATCGGGCGAGACCCGGCAGGACACGATGGTCCGCCTGCGCGATCTCGGCATCAAGATCGCGATCGATGACTTCGGCACCGGCTACTCGAGTCTCAGCTACCTCAAGAACTGGCGCGTGGATGCCCTGAAGATCGACCGCAGCTTCGTGCGCGACCTGGTGACGGACTCGAGTGACCTCGCGATCGTCAGCGCGATCATCGCCATCGCCCGGCACTTGCGCATCCAGGTGATCGCCGAGGGCATCGAAGGCTATCAGCAGGCCGAGATACTGAGAAAATTGGGCTGTACGATCGGCCAGGGATTTCTGTTTGCCCGGCCGATGCCGGCGGAACAGTGTCTGGCGCTGCTCGGAAACAACGCCCAGGGCCCGGGCGAGGAGGAGGACATGCTCGCGGCGTTCGCCTCCGGCCGCGCCTAAGGATCGGCTTCGCGCCGCGCCCGCGCGGCACTCCACGCGGGCGCAGCGGATGCTAGAGTGAGCGCATGCAGCAAACCGGCACTCGGGCGCTCAGCGCGCGCAAGCTCCTCGATGCCAATCGCCTCTATTACGACTCGCTGTGGTCCGGCGCGCAGCTGGTCGACCCCGATCGCTTCAACACCTGGCCGCTGGTACAAACGCTGCTCGCTTCCGGCGGCCGGCGCCTCGAAGTGGCGCCGGGACTGCGTCCGCGGCTGCCGCTCGAGGACACTCAGTTCGTCGACGTGAGCGGTCCCGCGCTCGCCAAGCTCGCGCAGCGCGGAGCTTCGGTGGTCGCCGCCCTGATCACCTCGCTGCCTTTCGCCGATGCGTCGTTCGATCTGGTTTGCGCGCTCGATATCGTCGAGCACGTGGACGATGACGCTGCGGCGCTGAGGGAACTGTCGCGGGTCGCGCGGCCGGGCGCCGCCGTGCTGTTGTCCGTGCCTCTGCATCCCGAGCTCTGGAACGCATTCGACGATTTCGTCGGGCACCGGCGCCGTTACCGCCCCGAATTCCTGGCCGACACCTTGAGCCGCCACGGCCTCACGATCGAGCACAGCGCCGCGTACGGCATGCAGCCGCGTTCCTCGAGGTTGCTCGATGCCGGGATGTGGTTTCTCATCCACCAGCGCGAGCGCGCGCTCTGGTGGTACAACCGCGTGTTCATGCCGATGGGTCTCAAGTTCCAGAAAAAGCTCGAGTTCGGGACGGGGCTCATCGCCACGCGCGCCGTCGACGAAATCTTGATGATATGCCGCAGGGGGCCTCTCGCCGCTGTCAGCGAATACTGACATCCGTTCGCATCCTTTATCCGGCCCGTCACGGCGCGGAGTTGACCAAGAATAGCGCCACTGCGGACTCCCCATCTCGAAGGTGCGCCAACTCCGATGCCATTGTCACGCTACGCGTCCAAAGGGGCCTTCCGATTTCTGGGACGCTACGTGCGCAGGCGCTTCTTCAGCCACTTCATCGTGCTCGCCGCGGTGCTGGCCGCGGTGCTGTGCAGCGTCGGGTCCCAGTACGCGGTCAAGCATCTGGTCGACGTCCTGAGCACGCATGTACCGCTGCCCCCCGTGCTATGGGGCGCCGTCGGCATTTTGCTGGGGCTGGTCGCCGGCGACAACATCCTGTGGCGAGTCGCCGGCTGGGCGTCCACTCACGCTTTCGTCGCCGTCGGCGGGGACATCCGCATGGACCTGTTCGATCATTTGTCGGGACAGGGCACACGCTACTTCGTGGAACAATTCCCCGGGGCGCTCGCGGGCCGCATCACGGCCGCAGCCAACGCGGCCTGGCTCATCGAGAGCTCGCTCACCTGGAACACAATTCCGCCGGGCGTCGCGGTGATCGCCAGCATCCTGGTGCTCGGCACGATCAACTGGCATTTGACGGCGGTGCTGCTCGCCGTGGTGAGCGTTCTCGGAGCGCTCATCGCGTGGTGGGCTTCGCGCGGGCGCGAGCTGCATCGAAACTTCGCAGGCCAGGCCGCGCACGTGAGCGGCGATCTCACCGACGTCGTGAGCAACATGGGCCTGGTGCGCGCATTCGGCGCCACGCAGCGCGAGCAGCAGCGCCTCAGCGCGAAGATCGAGAACGAGATGGAAGCGCAGCGGCAGAGCCTGCGCTCGCTCGAGCGGTTGCGCCAGTTCCACGCCCTCTCGGTGTTCTTCGTCACCGCCGGTGTCCTGGTGTGGTCGGTGGAGCTCTGGCGCCGAGGGCTGATATCGACGGGCGACGTCGTGCTCACGACCACACTGGGGTTCACGGTGCTGCACGCCTCGCGCGACTTCGCCATGGCGATGGTCGACATGATCCAGCAGGTCGCCAAGCTGCGCGAGGCAGTGCAGGTGCTCGGCTTGCCGCACGAGATGCAAGACGCCCCCAATGCGCAGGCGCTGGTCGTGAGCGAGGGGGCGATCAGCTTTCGCGACCTGAGCTTTGCCTATCCGAGCGGGCAGACGGTGCTCAAGAATTTCGTCCTGCACGTGCCCGGCGGACAGAAAGTCGGTTTGGTCGGCCGCTCGGGCGCGGGCAAGTCCACCATCGTCGCGCTGCTGCAGCGGCTCTACGACCCCGACGCGGGCGAAGTGCTCATCGACGGTCAGGTGATCGCGCACGTCACGCAAGCGAGCCTGCGCGGCTCCATCGCGGTGGTCCAGCAGGATATCTCGCTGTTTCATCGCTCGCTGCTCGAAAACTTGAGGTACGGCCGGCCGGATGCGAGCGACGCGGAGGTCTATCGCGCCGTCGAAGCCGCGCGCTGCAGTGAATTCATTCAGCGCCTGCCGGAAGGCTACGACACGATCGTCGGAGAGCGCGGCATGAAGCTCTCCGGCGGTCAGCGCCAGCGACTGGCGATCGCGCGCGCCTTCCTGATGAACGCCCCGATCGTGCTGCTCGACGAAGCGACCTCGGCGCTCGACACCGAATCCGAGCAGTCCATCCAGGAGGGCCTGGCGAGATTGTTTCGCGGACGCACGGTGATCGCGATCGCCCATCGTCTGTCGACGCTCGATGCGTTCGATCGCATCGTGGTGATGGATCGCGGGCACATCGTCGAGGACGGCCCCCCGCGCCGGCTGCTGCAGATGAAGGGCGGCATCTACAGCCGCATGTACGGGCGGCAGCTGCGCAGGGCCGAGGTGGAGCAAGTGCCATGAGCACTCGACTCGATGCGTGCGCGCTGAAACGATTGCTGCGGCTCGCATGCGCAGGCGGGATGGCGCTTCTCGCCCTGTCGGCGTGTGCCACCGGCTCGGCGCAGCAGCGACAGGGCGCGGCGACCCCGCCCGGCGGGGAGCGGCCGCCGAGCGCGGCCGCTCCCCCCGACGCGCCCGTAGCGGCCCCGGCGCAAGAGCCGTCTCCGGCAGCGGCAGCGCCGCTGGAGCCGGCGCCTTCGAGCGCGGCGCGCGCGAGCGATGCCGGCGCCGAGAAAATGCTGCCCCCGTGCGTTCCGGTTCACCGCACGCGTATCAAGCACCACAAGCCGAAGCACCCGCCCGCACCGCAGAGTCCCGCACCCACCGGGCCACCGCCCCCGGCGCCTGCGGATGCGGTGGTCGATGCTCAGGTGGGCGAGGAGGACACCTCGCTCAGCTCGATCCTCGGCAAGGATGTCAAGAGCCCGAAGGGAGAGGATCTTGGACGCGTGATCGACGTGTTGGCGGACGCGCGCGGTCACGTGCGCGTCGCGATCATCGATTTCGGCGGATTTCTCGGGGTGGGAACGAGGCGCATCGCCGTCGATTGGCCGCTGCTGCATTTTGATCCGGACTCCCACGACAAGCCGCTCATCCTGAGCGTGGATCGACAGAAGCTGCAATCGGCGCCCGAATACAACTCGAAGATGCCGCGCGTGCTCATGCCGCCGGCCGCGCCCGATGCTGCAGACGCCGGCCAAACAAAAAAGTGAGCCGCCGCCCGCGGGCGGTGCGCAGACCCCTGCGCCCGCCGAGTCGGCGGGGCCGGCGAGCGCTTCCGAGGCAGGGGCCAGCCGCGGACTCGACTGGTTCAACTTGTTCGTCGCGAACATTCAGACCGGGTTCGGGCCCTTCATCGCGGTCTATCTCAGCGGGCAAGGCTGGACGCAGACCGCCATCGGGGTCGCGCTTTCCGTAGGTACGGTGAGCTCCATGGCAAGCCAGGTACCCGCCGGTGCTCTGGTCGATGCCATCCGCAACAAGACCCGCGTGGCCGCGTTCAGCGTGCTCGTGTTCACGGCGAGCGCGCTCATGTTCGCCATCTATCCCATCCCGTTGTTCGTGTACCTTGCGGAAATACTGCACGGACTATCGAGCTGCACTCTCGGGCCGGCGATCGCGGCCATGAGTCTTGCGCTGGCGGGACGTTTCGGCATGGCGGTGCGCCTCGGACGCAACGCCCGCTACGCGGCGGTGGGCAACGGTGTCGGCGCGGCGCTGATGGGGGCGTGCGGGCAATACCTGTCCGAGCGCGGCGTGTTTTATCTGACGGCGGTGCTGACGCTTCCGGCTCTCCTGGCGCTGATGCCGCTGCGGCGCTACTCGATGGCGCGCGGGAGCGCGCAAGCGGGGGCACCCCAAGAGACGAAGGCGCGGGTGCTCAAGGTTCTGGCGGATCGGCGGCTGCTGGTCTTTTGCGGCTGCGCGATGCTGTTCACCTTCGCGAACGCGCCGCTGCTCATGCTGATCAGCGGCACGATCGCGAAGCACGGCAGCAATCCGAGCCTGCTGATCGGCGCCTGCATCGTGTTGCCGCAGGTGATCGTGGCGCTCGCCTCGCCGGCGGTCGGAAGGTTCGCCGATCGTCACGGCCGCCGGCTGGTGCTCATCATCGGATTTCTCATGCTGCCGCTCCGGGCGCTGGTCTTCTCGACGACCTCGAACGCGGCGCTGGTGATCGGGGTGCAAGTGCTCGACGGCATCGCCGGGGCCGGATTCGGCATCTTGGTGCCGCTCGTGGTGAGCGACGTGGCCGCGCGGTCCGGACATTTCAATCTGTCGCTCGGGGCCGTCGGATTCGCCATCGGCATCGGCAGCACGGTGAGCACCTCGGCGGCCGGCTGGGTGGCCGACCAGTTCGGCATGCGCAGCGCCTTTTACTTCCTCGCGTGCGTGGGACTCGCGGCGGTGCTGCTGGCGCTCTTCGCCATGCCGGAGACTCGCCCCGAGCGGGACGAGGACGGGGGCGCCTCTAGTACCGCACCACCGCGACCACGTCCCCCTCGCGGCGCGTGACGGTCACCGCGATGTGCTCGCCGTGACGGTGCAGCAACACGTCCGCCGAGCCCGAGCTCAGGCGCAAGTTGCGCAAGTGCACGGAATCGAGGAACTCGGGCAAAGTCGGGCGGTAGAATTTGATCTCCCCGGTGCGGTCGAGGAGCTCGAGTCCGAGCGAGGCTTGTAACAGGCACAGCGGTGCGGCGCTCGCCCACGCCTGAGGCGAGCAGGCGACCGGATATTGCGTGGGCGCATTGCGCGCGAGCCGCGCGAAGCCGCAGTAAAGCTCGGGCAAGCGGCGTAGATCCATGTAGGTTGCCGCATGGAACAGCGCATTGAACACTTTAGAGGCCGCGTGCTTCAGGCCGTAGCGGGCAAAACCCATCGCGATCAGGCCGTTGTCGTGCGGCCACACCGAGCCGTTGTGATAGGACATGGGGTTGTAGCGCGCCTCCGAGGTGGCGACCGTGCGGATACCCCAGCCGCTGAACATCGACGGCTCCAAAAGCGTATGCGCCACGCGCTGCGCACGCTCGGCGGATGCGATGCCGGTGAGCAACACCTGGCCCGAGTTCGACGAAACGACGCGGCAAGGCTCTTTGCTGCCGTCGAGCGCGAGCGCGTAAACCGAGAGCTCCTCGCACCAGAAGCGCGCCTCGAAATCCTGGCGCAGCTTCTCCGCCTGCGCCGCCAGCGCGGCGGCACGCTCGGGCAGGCCGAGCGCCTCGGCAATGGTGGCCGCGTGGCGCTTGGCACCGTAGACGTAGGCTTGGACTTCGCACAGCGCGATCGGACCCTGCGCCATGCGGCCGTCGTGGTGAAAGATGGCGTCGTATGAATCCTTCCATCCCTGATTGGCGAGGCCCTCTTTGGTTTGCCGGTGATACTCGAGGAAGCCATCGCCGTCGCGGTCGCCGTAGCGGTCGATCCATTCGAGCGCCGCCTGCGCGTTCGGCCACAGGGACCTGACGGTCTCGAGGTCCCCGGTGCGCCGGAAGTACTCGCCCAGCAGCAGAACGAACAGCGGGGTTGCATCGACGCTGCCGTAATAGCGGCCGAACGGCACCTCGCGCAGGTTGGCCATCTCACCGTGGCGCATCTCGTGCAATATCTTGCCGGGCTCCGCGTCGCGGTCGGGCTCGACCGTCGTGGCCTGCGTGTAGGCGAGGAACTTGAGCACCCCTTTGGCGATTGCGGGGTCGGCCCACAGAGTCATGAGGGCGGTGATGATGGCGTCGCGTCCGAACGGGGTCGAGAACCAGGGGATTCCCGCGTACGGATAGGGACCCTGCGGCGTGTCCGTGATCAGCATGTAAAGGTCCGAGACGGAGCGGCGCACGATCTCGTTGAAAACGGAATTCGATCCCTCGATGCTCGCGGCTCGCTGGCTCGAGTCGCGCAATGCCTGACGCGCGTCGCGCATGCGCCGGTAGAAAAGGCGCCCACCCCAATCGCTTTCCGCGTGGTCTACCGCGCAACGAACGAAAATGCGGCGCGTCGCTCGCGGCTTGAGCAAAAGCTCGTATACCGCGCGCGCCGTGGTCAAGGTCTTGGGCGAAGGAGCGAAGGCGACATGCGTGCTGCGCTCCACCCGATCCAGGCCCGCATAGGTGAGTGTTACGCCGTGATCGCTTTCGAGCGCGGCACGCGCCTCGCCGCGCGCCGCGCGGTGCTCGCCCCGCACTTCGAACAGATCCGCAAAGTCGGAGGCGAAGCGATACGTCAGGCGCAGCTGCAGAGGGCGATCGCTGAAATTGCGCACCAGCACCCGCTCGTAGCACGCGCCGCTCCAGACGAAGCGGACGCGGTTGACGTGGACGTTCTCGCGCCTGAGCGCGATTTTGCCCTCGACCATCAGGTCCGGATTGCTGAGGTCGGCGGTGAACACCGCATTGTCGTCCTGCGTCGTCGAGCTCAAGAGGAGCGGCCGCGCCTCCTCGAGCAGCAGCTGAAATTGCGACAACATTCGGGTGTCGCGATAGTACAGGCCCTCCGGATTACCGGGCTCGCCGCCCATGTCGCCGCGATGATCGAACACCGCGAACATGTCGCCGTGCTTGAGCGTGCGGGTGCGCCGCTGCTGCAGAGTGTCGCTGACTGCGATCGCATACTGCATCGTCGGCATCTCGTCAACGGTCTGCGAGCGGGGATTTTGATCCACTTCGTTGGTTTGAGTTCGCTTCATGGGATTCTGGACGGTTGGATCGAAGGTATCGATATGTTCACGTGCGCGGATCTCGGAGTCAAAGAGGAGCGCTTGTAAATATTTCAGCTCTCGCCCCGAGAGGGGGTTCCCTATAAGAGTCCTCTGACAAGGTTCGGTTCCAAATTGCAGCCGACACCGCGCCCGGCGCCGGTTTAGGATAAGGTTTGTCCTGTTACCAGTGGGAGCACTGAATGAAGATTGCCCAATTAGCGCCGCTGATCGAGGCGGTGCCGCCCAAGCTGTACGGCGGCACGGAACGGGTCGTCGCGTATCTCACCGACGCGCTGGTGGAGCTGGGCCACGAGGTCACGCTATTCGCCTCGGGCGACAGCCTCACCCAGGCGAAGCTCGCACCCATCTGGCCACAGTCGCTGCGCTTGGATCCGGGCGTGCTGGATCAGTTCGTCCCCGCGTTCATGCAGCTCGAGACGGTCGCGCGCCGTGCACACGAGTTCGATGTGATCCATTCCCATATCGATTACTTCGGATATCCGCTGCTGCAGCGGCTCGGCACTCCGAGCCTCACGACGCTGCACGGGCGCCTCGACTTGCCGGAATTGCCGGCGCTCTACGGGCTATTCGGCGACGTCCCGGTCGTGTCCATCTCGAACTCGCAACGCGGTCCCTTGCCGCAAGCGAACTACGTGGCAACCGTGCTGCACGGGTTGCCGAAGGATGCGCTTGCCCAGGGCGGGGGACGAGGCGGCTACCTCGCATTCCTCGGCCGCATTTCTCCGGAAAAAGCGCCGGACGCCGCGATCCGTATTGCGGCGCAGTCCGGCATGCCCTTGAAGATCGCAGCGAAGGTCGATCGCGTGGACGAGGAATACTTCAAAACGAAGATCGAGCCGCTGCTGCGCTTGGGCGACGTCGAGTTCATCGGCGAGATCCGCGAGGACCAGAAAGCCGAGTTCCTGGGCAATGCCGCGGCGCTGCTCTTCCCCATTGCCTGGCGGGAGCCTTTCGGTTTGGTGATGATCGAATCCATGGCCTGCGGCACCCCGGTGATCGCATTCGAGAACGGGTCGGTGCCCGAGGTCCTTGAGAACGGGGTCACGGGGTTCATCGTGCACGACGAGCGGCAGGCGATCGATGCGGTCCCGCAGGCCCTGGCGCTCGATCGCAATCGCATCCGCGCCGAATTCGAGCGCCGTTTCACCGCCCGGCGGATGGCGCAGAATTATCTTGCGGTCTACTCGCGTCTCATGAAAGCGCATCGGCCGGCGGTTGCCGCGGAGGCGACCGCCCCGAGGCAGGACAAATTCCTCGCCCATTCGCTGGTAACATCGGCTCATGCTGCCATCCCCGCTCAACGAGACCACGCCGTCGCGGCCGCGCCTGCGGATGCCGGGATGGGGGTTCTCCAATAGCTACGCTGAGCTCCCTGCAAGATTCTTCGCGCGCGTCGATCCGGTCGCCGTAGCCGACCCGCGGCTCATCAAGTTCAACGGGGCATTGGCAACCGAGCTCGGTCTCGAATGGCAATCGCTCGATGAGGCGACCCTCGCCGCGATTTTCGCTGGCAACGTGGTTCCCGTGGGGGCGGATCCCATCGCGACCGCCTACGCGGGGCACCAGTTCGGACAGTTCGTTCCGCAGCTCGGCGACGGCCGGGCGCTTCTCCTCGGCGAGGTGGTCGGCCGCGATGGCAGGCGCCGCGACATACAGCTGAAGGGCAGCGGGCGGACGCCCTTCTCGCGCGGCGGCGACGGCCGCGCCGCGCTCGGCCCGGTGCTGCGTGAATATCTGGTGAGCGAATCCATGCACTCGCTCGGGATTGCGAGCACGCGGTCCCTGGCAGCGGTAACGACGGGCGAGCCCGTGTTCCGCGGCGCTCGATTGCCGGGCGCCGTCGTGACGCGCGTCGCCGCGAGCCACGTGCGGGTGGGGACGTTCGAATATTTCGCCGCGCGCGGTGATGCGGAGGCGGTCCGACGCCTCGCCGATTACGTGATCGATCGCCACTATCCAGAGCTCAAGTCCGCCGATCGACCCTATGTCGACCTGCTGGCCGCGGTGGTGCGCCGCCAGGCGGCGCTGATTGCCGGGTGGATGAGCGTCGGATTCATTCACGGAGTCATGAATACGGATAACACGGCGATTTCCGGAGAGACCATCGACTTCGGTCCATGCGCATTCATGGACGGCTACGATCCG
>Ga0302326_10003137_pt1 | contig 39244 bp, 39 predicted proteins | sample Palsa_T0_3_FD_202264 | JGI IMG/M metagenome (GOLD analysis project Ga0302326, IMG submission 202264) | Peat permafrost microbial communities from Stordalen Mire near Abisko, Sweden - Palsa_T0_3 | ecosystem: Environmental > Terrestrial > Soil > Palsa > Peat permafrost | place: Sweden: Abisko... | reverse complement strand
TTGGCGGTGGCCGGCTGGGACCGATTCTCCACCGGCTGTCGGACCTGCCCGAGCAGGCCCTGGCGGTGTTCGGCGCGGTGGGAACGGGCTTTATTGTCTATTGCTGCATCACGCTGATCGGCGTGATCGCCTTCAAGAAGACCGCCCAGCAGCGCGTCGGCTTCATCCGGCTCGGTTACGGCGTTTCCGGGGCGATCTTTGGCGCATTTTACGGGCTGTTCCTGGTTTGGATCCTGGTGCTGGCCATCCGGCTCCTGGGCAGCGTGGCCGAGAGCGAGATCGCCGTGGCCGATCAGCCGCCGGCTCCCCGCTCCAAAGCGTCACCCTCGACCACACCCGCGCCGGTGCCGCCCAGCGCCCTGGCCCGCACGCTGGCGCACATGAAACAGTCACTCGAGGAAGGCCCGGCGGGCGCCGTGGTCCAGCAGGTCGACCCCATTCCCGGCACCCTCTACGGCATCCTCCGCAAGCTCGGCCTGATGGTTTCCGACGAGAAAAGCGTGGACCGCTTTCTTTCGTATCCCGGCGTCAAACCCCTGCTCGCCCACCCCAAGATCGCCGCCTTGCAAAACGATCCCGACATCGCCCGCGACCTCGTCAATCGCAACTACTTCGCCCTCATTCGCAATCCGCACATTATCACGGCGGCCAATGACGCCGAAATCGCCGAACTGATGCGGAAGTTTGAATTCGAGAAGGCCCTCGATTACGCGCTCCAAGCGCCGCCAGCGGGGGACGGGCGGCCGAAGCCTGAGGCTCCGGGAACATCCAACACTCAACACCCAGGATCCAACGTCCAATAGGTCGCGAGCGTTGCTTTCCTACCGATTGCGGCACGAGTTTGCGGCGCTAGTGCCAATAGCCGGAAGCCAGGGAGCGGCTCCGCGGCGAACGCCTGGCTCCTGGCTCCTGGCACTTCTTGGATGTTGCCGAAGGCCGGTTGGATGTTGAATGTTTTCCCCATGCTCGTCCCCACCATCGGCCTCGAAGTTCATGTGCAGCTCAAAACGCGGAGCAAGATGTTCTGCGGCTGCCCGGTCGAGTACGGCGCGCCGCCCAACAGCCATACCTGCCCGGTCTGCCTCGGCTATCCCGGCGCCCTGCCGGTCATGAACGAGGAGGCGCTGAAGATGAGTGCGTTGACGGGCCTCATGCTCGGCTGCGCCATTCCGGACATCTGCAAATTCGACCGGAAGAATTATTTCTATCCGGACATGCCGAAGAACTACCAGATTACGCAGTACGACCAGCCGATCTGCGCGGGGGGCGCGGTGCCGCTGCACGATTTCGCCTATCCCAAGGATGCGCAGAAGAGCATCACGCATCCGGGCAAGGCGGTGCGGCTCACGCGGATCCATCTCGAGGAGGACGTCGCCAAGTCCCAGCACTTCGAGACCAGCACCGGCATCGACTTCAACCGCGCCGGCACCCCGCTGATGGAGATCGTCAGCGAACCGGAGATCACCTCGCCCGAGGAAGCCTTCGCCTATCTCACGAGCCTCCAGCAAATCCTGGTCTATGGCGGCGTGAGCGACGCGGATATGGAGAAGGGCCAGCTTCGGTGCGATTGCAACGTGAGCGTGCGGCCCGAGGGCTCACCCGAGCTGGGGGTGAAGATCGAGATCAAAAACATGAACTCGATCAGCGGCGTGCGCCGCGCGCTGGCCTACGAAATCGCGCGCCAGACCGACGCCGTGCAGCGGGGCGAAAAGCTCATTCAATCCACCCGTCGCTGGGATGACGACGCCGGACAGACCTTTCAGATGCGGACGAAGGAATCGGCGCATGACTATCGCTATTTTCCCGACCCCGATCTTCTGCCGGTGGACACGCGCGCCTTCATGGCCGAGGTCCGCGCGCGCCGTCCGGAATTGCCGGGTGAAAAGCGCGAGCGCTTCGTGCGCGACTTCGGCGTCACCGCGTACGATGCCAGCGTGCTCGCCAGTGAAAACGCACTCGCCGTCTACTTCGAAGCGGCGGCTCAAGGCGCGCGCAACCCAAAGAGTGTGGCCAACTGGGTCATCAACGACCTGCTCAGCGCCCTCAACGCCAGCGGAACCTCCATCGTCGAATGCCCGATCTTCGTCGGTCAGATGCGCGGACTCGTTGATCTCATCGATTCCGGGGAGATCAGCAACAAACAGGGCAAGGAGGTCTTCGCCGAAATGCTGGCCACGAGTCTGCCGCCGGAAGTGATCGTCGAAAGGAAAGGCCTGAAACAGGTGAGCGACACCGGCGCCCTCGAGGCGCTCTGCGATCAAGCCATCGCCGCGAGCGCCAAGGCCGTGGCGGAATACAAAGCCGGCAAAGTGCAGGCGATCAATTCGATCAAGGGCCAGGTCATGAAGCTCTCCCAAGGCAAGGCCAATCCGCAGCTTGTCGGAGAGATTCTTGCGCGGAAGCTGGCCGGGTGACGGCTCAGTACGTAAACCGAAATCCGGCCCGTGCGGTGAAGAAATTCAGGTCCCCGCGCGTCGCGTCGTCGTCCGGAAAATGGCGATCGCCGAGGTAGGTGAAGCGGACGTCCGTAAAGAAGCTGATCCGTTCCGCAACGATCTTGGGCAGCCAATGCTGGATGATGCGATATTCGACGCCCAATCCACCCCAACCGCTCGCCCACTTGCGATCCTCCAAATCCGCACCGCCTCCCAGGTAGGCGTACGGCGCGAGGTGCAAAGACTCGATCGGCCAGCGGAAGAAAACGTTTCCGCCGAAGTGGTACGTGTCGACAATGTGGTCATTGAACAGTCCGTGATTCGTATCCGGGCTCTTTTTCGCGTATAATTCGCTGTATTCGGCGCCGATCCCGAAATAGCGCAGGAAGTAGAAATTGGCCTCGCCCCCGTCACCCCAGGCATGGTCCCGGAAGAGCCCGACATGCGTCGGTCCGTTGCCCACGCCGTACGTCGCGTAATCGCCGAATTGGAATTCCGTGTCCCGAAAAAGCAGCTCCTCGGGCGCTGTTTCCTTCATCTCCTTGGTGTCTTTGCCGTCGTCCGTGATCTCCTGCCCGGCAAAGGCAAAAGGCGCTCCAGCAAGAGCCATGATCAATACGAGCCGATGTGTTTTCATAATTGGGGAATCCGCCTGTTGCGGCTCTCCTTTATAGGCGAAATGGATCATTTGCAACAAGACGAAAATCAACGCCGGCTGGTCCCCTGCCCGGATCCTGGGGGCGTTTCATTCATCGGTCGCGCGTTTTGAGCGGGCGTTCGGCTTGGATTTTCGCCTTCCGACCACTTCCGGCGGAATTAAATGGCTTTTGCACAATTCTCCGTCCAATCATGCCGCTCCAAACATGATGCCCCCGTCCGTGACCATCCGTGGAATCAAAGTCCGCCTGCCGTCCACCTTTCTCATCCTTGGTTTCGCACTAACGATTTCGGAAATGCCGGCGAACGGAAAATCCCGGGATGCGACGCCCGCAGGCACGCCGAGCACGCTGCCGCCGACCTCGCCCATGCTCGTGGTGCCGGCGGCCGACGCGGCCGGCGCGGAGAGTCAGCAACCTGGCAAACTCATCAGCAGCGAAATGAGCGGAAGCGATCTCGAGCTCTTAACCACGGCGGTCGACGCCGGGCGCGAACAGGCCTATTTCATCGATCTCCTGCGGACCAAAGCCAATTCCGATCAGCTCAAGACGCTGGCCGAGACGCTCAGCAGCGCCCAGGACGAAGAGAACAAGCACCTCATCACACTGGCGGCGAAAAAGGGCTGGAATGTTTCCATGGAACCGACCGCCGCGCTGAAGAAGGTCGGCGCCCAGTTGGATAAACTCAAAGATTCGAACTACGACAAAGCGGTGATGGACAAGCTCGTTGCCGCCAGTAACAACTCGCTCAGCGCCTACCAAACCGCCGCGCAGTCGAACGACGCGCAGATCAAAAGCTTCGCCGGGCAGATGCTCCCGATGGCCGAGGAAAAACGGCACGTCGTCGAGAAGATGACTGGCGCCGGCCCCAAAGCGGCGGCCCAACTTTTCCGGCACAGCGCGGCCCCTGGAGCAGCGGCGGGCACACCCGCGGGCACACCCCCAAAGAGCACCCCGGCGCCGGGTAAACCCGCGCCTCTGCCAAAGCCCGCAGCGACACCAGCAGCGCCCGCGTCGGCGACGCCGATTGCGACTCCGCCAGGGCTGGGCACAGCACGGTCTCCGCAACCTCCGATCACGTCATCACGGCCCCCGCAACCCACAATCATTCCGTCGAAGAATGCGGGGAGTCCTTCCACACCCGCACCGATTCCGCCGCCGACGTCCGGTCCTTAGCCGCAACCATTCGTTCGGCAGCGGCATTCCGAGAAGCGCGCGCTCTCCCCAGTCGATTCCGCATCGTCACGGCTTGGAGACTTTTCTTTCAGCAGCACTTGTTGACCCCGCGGTAGCGATTTTCGGTGGCAGTGAGGAAGGCGTTTTGGCGACGGGATTTGGCCGGTTGCGCCTGACGCGAGGCCTCCGCCGAGGCGCATGCGCAGACCTCGGCGCGGTCGATGGCGGCCTCGCCGGAGAGTTCCTTCAGCAACGTGAAGCCGAGCATGGCCAGGCCGAAAGCAGGCAGCGGGTTCGATTCCGCCATGGCCCCGGCGGGAAGATACACGGGTTCGGTTTCGCTGAGTGTCGCCGCCTTGTGGCGCATCAACAGGCGCAGCCATTCGCCGATGCTGAGCACGACGATCAGCGCCACGAGCGCCAGAAAAAAGCCGGTCACACTGGCGTCTACAATGGCGTTCGTGTGCTGCACTTTCCTGGCTTCAAGCGCCTTCGTAAGGACGTCGAGTTTTGTCTTGAAATCGGCCAGTTTCACCGTCGCACCGTCCCCAGCCTGCGCGGGGAACTTTCCCTCTCGCTGAATCCCGGCGATTCTCGCTTGCATCGCGTCCGTCATCGACTTCCCGGCCGCGAGCTCATCCTTGATCAGCGGCGCTAAACTTGGATCCACCTTGTTGGCGGCAGCAGCGGCGGCGAGAAAACCGATTTTGGGATTCGGATCCCAAATCTTGAGGATGCTGGCGCTGAAGGTCACCGAGAGCAGCCAGGCCAGCGGCACGAGAGTGACGAAGGCCAGCGCCGGCGATTTGCCGCGCTGCAATTGCATTTTCAGCAACACCGTCGTGGCCAGGCACAGGGCGATGCTCGCCAGCAATTGATTGGCGATGCCGAAGATGGGCCAGAGCGCCTTTACTCCCCCGTCGGGATCGCGGACGCCCATGATGAGAAAGGCGCCCCACGCCGCGACGATGAGCGCGCTGGCGACGGCGCCCGCGCCGAAGTTCCTGGTGTCGCCGAGGCTGGGCGCAAAACGCTTGAGGATGTCCTGCAAAAGATAGCGGCCCACGCGGGTGCCGGCGTCGAGCGTGGTGAGGATGAAGAGGGCCTCGAACATGATGGCGAAGTGGTACCAGAGGTCGAGCCAGCGATCGTGCGTGAGCGAGCCGAAGATTTTGGCCATCCCCACCGCCAGCGTGGCGGCGCCGCCGGTGCGGCCAAAGAGCGTGACTTCGCCCATTTCGCCGGCCAGGTTTTTCATGGTCTCGGGCGACACGTTCACCGGAGCGCTGACGTATTGCCCTGCATCCGTTGGGCTGGGCACAAGTTGCGTGAGGCCACTGCCCGCCACGGCGGCTTGCGTGGCCGCGGGATCGTTGCCGGGAATATTCATCGTCAGATAAACGCCGGGATCGAGCGTGCAGGCCGCGATCATGGCCATGATGGCGACGAGCGACTCGAGGCACATCGCCCCATAGCCCACCGGCCGCGCGTAGCTTTCCCGGGTAATGATCTTCGGCGTGATGCCGCTGGAAATGAGCGTGTGAAAACCGCTGATCGCGCCGCAGGCGATGGTGATGAAGCAGAAGGGAAACAATTTACCGGGCACCACCGGCCCGCTGCCGTCCACAAACTTGGAGATCGCCGGCATGTGCAGCGTCGGCAGGACGAGCAAGGTGCCGAGCGCGAGCGAGCCGATCGTGCCGAGCTTCATGAACGTGCTCAGGTAATCGCGCGGCGCCAGGAGCAGCCACACGGGCAGCACGCTGGCGAGGAAGCCGTAGAAGATTATGATCCAGGCGAGCGGCTCGGCCTTGAGGAGGAAGGCGGTGTGCAGCGTGGGATTTGAATGCACGAGCTGGCCGCCCCACACCGCGGACAGCAGGAGCACGGCGCCGATGGCGGAAACTTCGAGCACTTTGCCCACGCGCAGCGCCCGCAGATAGATCCCCATGAACATGGCAATGGGAATGGTCGCGCCAACCGTAAAGACGCCCCAGGGCGACTCGGCGAGCGCCTTCACGACGACCAGCGCGAGGACGGCCAGCAGGATGATCATGATCGCGAGGATGGCGATCACGCCGATAAAGCCGACCGCGGGGTTAAGCTCTTCTTTGACCATCTGCCCGAGCGAGCGCCCATCGCGGCGCATGGAGGCGAAAAGTATAATGAAATCCTGCACCGCGCCACCGAGCACCACGCCGATGAGAATCCAGAGAGTGCCCGGCAGATAACCGAATTGCGCTGCCAGCACCGGCCCCACCAGCGGCCCTGGCCCGCTGATCGCCGCGAAATGATGGCCGAAGACGATCCATTTGTTCGTCTTGACGAAATCCTTCCCGTCTTCGTGCACCTCGCACGGCGTGGCCCGGCGGTCGTCGAGCATCAGGACGCGCGCCGCGATCCACTTGGCATAGAAGCGATAGCCGATGGCGTAGGTGCAGAGCGCGGCGATGACGATGAAACCGGAATTCACCGGTTCATGACGCTGCGTGGCGATGGTCCAGTAGCCGAAGGCGCCCAGGAGGGCGACGCCGAGCCAAATGAGGAGGGAAACGGATTTTTTCACAAGGGGATGCCATGTCTAATCGAGTTTTCCCGAGGAGGAAAGCGTCGCGTGCGAAGAGGGGCGGCACCGGAGGCGCCGAACATCCAATATCTCCCTTCCCGCGTTCGCGGGATCGGGACGTCCCGCGTTCGCCAGACGCAACATCCAACATCCAACATCCAATCTTTCCTCCGCTGGCCCCGAAACTTCGCCGTCCGTACCGAATGGAAAGCTCTCAAGCGCCTGCACGAGCGCAAACGAAGCCTAATCCAGCGCTGCACAGATGGCCGGCTCGTTTCAGAGCAGCTGCGGCACGCGCTCCATTGGATGTTGGGTGTTGGATGTTCCCCTCGACCTCACTTTGCCGGCGGATCCTCGTGAAGCGCCGTTTCCATCGGCACGAATCGCTTCTGCTCAAAGTCGGCAAGAGCTTCCTCGAAATCTTTCGGAATTTCATCGGCTTCGAGCTGGCGCACACACTTGAGGAGTTGTTCTCGTTCCGCCTGCGGCAACGCCTTGATTTCCTTGAGGATTTGTTCGGCTGTCATCCTTTGCAATCAGGACACCGCGTCATCTCGCGGTCAAGGGTTTGCGATTGCCCGGTCCGATCCGACTGCTCTGATGCGATTCTCAGAAATTCAAGTCGCGCCGCCGGGAATCTCATCAAAGAGCATCGCCTCCTCGGCGCGGCTGGTGCCGGTGCTGCGGCGGGGCGCGCCGGTCTTCTTCGCGGAGGGAATTCCCGGGGTGAATTGACCCCGCCGCAGATCGGTCTTGGACTTGCCGGCCGGGCGCGGGGTGGTGGGCCTGGCCATCGACTACATCCGGCGCGCCGCGGAGCGCACGAGCATGTCGTCGACCATGGCGAAGCGATTGTCAGCGGCTTCGATGAGACTGAGCATGGCCAGCTTGTTCACGTTGCGGCAGATGCCGCCGGAGAATTCGTGGACGGCGGCCAGCGCCGGTTCGGTGAAGAGTTCGTCGAGCCGGCCCGCGGTCAGGAGGCGGAATTTGACGTACTGCGCCACTTCCGCCGGCCCCAGCGGGCGGAGCTCGCTCCGCAGGTAAATGCGATTGTTCAGGGAAGCGTAGCTGGGATGATTGAGGCGCTGCAAAAGCCGCGACTCACCGAAGAGCAGGCAGGTGGTCAGCTTCTCCTGCGGCGTCTCGATGTTGCTGATCGTGCGGACCATGTGCAGGCATTCGGCGGAGAGCAGATGGCATTCGTCGACGACGATGACGAGGCGCTGGCCCTGTTCGTGTAGTTCGATAATGTGATTGCTCAGTTGCTTGACCAGATCCTGCACGCGGAGGATGCCCACCGGCAGCGCGATGTCCAACTCGGAGAGGATCTCGCGCAGCAGCCCGGTCTTGCTCAAGCCGGGCGTGACCAGCACGAGCACTACGCGGTACTTCGGATCGTCGAAATGCTGGAGCAGGAGCTGGCTGACGAGCGTCTTGCCGGTGCCGCTCGGGCCCGTGACCATGCCCAGCGAAGCGCGAAACTCGACCGCCAGCATCATGCTGCGAAAGCTCTCCGCGTGGCTGTCGGTGCGGAAGAAAAACGCCGGATGCACGGAATCGGCGAACGGGTTCTCTTTCAGCCCGTAGAAGTCCACAAAATTGCCCGCGGGCGCGAAGGGCAGGATCTCCGGGCCGGCCGGCGGCGCCACGGGCAGGCTTTCCAATAAATTGCGAAAGGCCTCCATATCGGCATCGCTGGCGGCCGCGGGCGGCGGAAACGGAGTGGCTACGGCAGGTTCCAGGGGCTCGGTTTGTGTTTCCATGGCTGGCTCGGTGGTTCGCTGGAAAGAAATCCAGTCTTCAGGCGGCCGCGCATTTATTCTCCGGGGCGCTGGCGGCGGTGCGCTCGGGTTTGTCTTCTTCGAGGAATCGGGCGGCGATCGACGCGATGCGTTTGGCGTTGGCATTGGCGGGGTCGCCCAGCACCAGGGGCCGGCGGGTTTGGGCCGATCGCTCGAACGCGGCATCGCGGTCGAGGAAGCCGAGCGTGCGCACGAGAGTGTTCAGGTAGCGGTCGGCACAGCCGGCGATGCGCTCGCGCACCCGTCCACCCTCCAGGTCGTCCCCGGCCTGGTTGACGAGGAGATAAAGCCGCGTCGCCAGCCGCGTCTCGTAGGCGAGTTTGATGACCCCGTAGGCATCGAGCGTCGAGGCGAGGGCGGGCGTCGCCAGCACGATGGTGTCTTGCGCCAGACCCAGAAAATGGGTGACGTCCGGGGAAATGCCGGCGGCGGTATCGATGACCAGCACATCGAACTCCGCGGCGACGCGCAGCAGCTGCCGGCCGAGCGACTCGAGCGCCAGGGCGCTCAAGTTCGACAAGCGGCTGACGCCCGATACCCCGCAGATCATCTGGATTCCGCCCGGTCCGGGCATCATCACCTCTTCGATGCTGGCGCGCCCATCGATCAGGTCGAGCAAGCTGAGCTTGGGATTCACGCCGGCGTAGATATGCACGTTGGCCATGCCGAAGTCGGCGTCGAAGAGCAAAACTTTCCGGCCGAGTTGCGCGCAGGCGACCGCGAGATTGACCGATACCGTCGTCTTGCCCACGCCGCCCTTGCCACTGGTGACCGCGATGGTGCGGGTGCGCCGGAAGGTCGAGTTCAACTCCGCGCGAACGTCCGCCACCGCATCGCGATAAAAGAAAATGCGCTGATGCACCCAGAGGGTCAATTCCCGGCGCCACGTTTTCAGCCGTTCGTCATCCGACGGACGTTCCGCGAGGAATTCGCTGAAAGTTCGCTCGATGAATTGGAGTTGGGAGGGCTCGATGGACTCAGGCCCGCCGCCGGAGACCGGCTCAGTGGGAGACTGCGTGGAAGTGCTCATGGGTCAGGAGTGGAAACCGGTGCCGTCGAGGGAGGGCAAAATGAACCTTTCTGGCAAAAACCACAAGATATGGTGGTAAGGTTTTCAGCTTGACTACTACTAATGGGCTGCCAGCTTCTCGCCGTCAAGCTCAATGGGAGGTTCTTTTTTTGAGCCCGCCCCGAGTTTCCACGCCCATGTCCACCGTCCATTTTTATTGCGTCCTCTGTGGGAGCGCACTCGAGACGTCGTCCGATTCGCGGCACGACCTGCTGAAGTGCCACGCTTGCTCGCGAAATGTCCCGATCCCGAGGCGCACGAACGGGGCCGGAGATTTCAAGAGCTATCCGCACGTCTTTCCGCCGGAAGTCCTGGAACTCCTGGTGAAGTTCCCGTGCGCCGTCTGCGGGACGGCGCTCTACGCCGATGCCCGGTGCGAAGGGCGCGAAGTGGTCTGTTCCAGTTGCGGCGTGCGCACCGGCATTCCCCGCTGGTCAAACTCGCCGGATGAGCCGCGCTTCGCGGAAGCCGGCGCCATCGCGCGGATGCGCTCCGCGAATTCGCCGGCGCGCGCCGAGGCCCCCATGTTGAGTGCCGAGGAGATCGACTTTCTGCGCGGAACGAGATCCCGGAAACCGGAGGCGGCTGCCTAGCACTGATGGTCAAGAGGCACATCCCTCTCGAAGCTGGGGAGACGGTGTGCCCCGCTTGTGGCGGCGCGATCAAGGCAACTCCATCCGCCAGGCGCCGGCGGGTGCAGTGCCCAAAGTGCCGCGAAGTGGTCTTTATCGAGAGTTCCCACGGAAACGAACCCGACACCAGTTCCCCGCCTCCCCGGGAGTCGGAAGCCGCCGCGGAAACGCGCAGCCGCATGGAATTGCTCGAAGCACGAGTGGAGGCGCTCGAAGCCACCTTGAGGGACGCGATGGCCGTGGCGCGCGTCGCTCCCTCGGGCGCGCCGCAGCGGAAATTGTTGTGGGTCACCACCACGCCCGGACATCCGCCCGATTTTTCGCCCGAACAGGACCGTGCGCTCTTCCACAACCTCGGCGGAGTGCGCTCGCAGGCGATCACGATCCGGACGCCGGCCGGCGATCCGGTCGCCCGCGCCCGCGCCGAGTGGTTCAAGTCGATCTTCGAGCGCGCCGGATGGACCGTCCATGGGCCGGAGGAAATCGCGGCGGACGCCGCCATCGCCGGCCTGTCGCTCGCCGTGCCGGAGTTGCCGGTGGCGAAGGAAGCCGCGGCCACTTATCTCGCCTTGAAAGCCGCCGGCTTCGAACCGATCCCCGTGCTGGATTCCGCAGCCCACGGCGACTCCGAAAAGGGCGCCACCGCTATCTCGCTCACGCTGCCTCCGGGTAAGGCGGCGTAGCTGTTCGAAGCGGACAGTGACTGGGGAGCGCGCGTGCCCGGCACGCGGTGCCCGGCGCCCCCACCGGGCACGACTCGTACGCGACTCAGGACCAACACTTGAGTGAGCGCCGAATTCGCAGCGAGTTTTCGGCGAGGGCGCCGAAAACCGCACGCGGGGCGCGCGCGCTCCCCGGAATGCCTCTGCCGAACGAATAGTGACGGCTCGGAAACGGTCCGAGATTCGATGCGACGGTGTCAGTCCGCCTTCTTTTTTCTTGCACTGCTCAGGTAGGTCGGCGGCTGAAACGTCACCTCGGTTTCTTTCGCCTGCGCCGCGAGATCCTCAGGCGTGAGCATGGCCGGCGACCACTCCGCCGGTTTCGGGTTCGGCACGGTGAGTGGGACGGTATCGCCGACCTGCTGCTGACACTCCTGAAGCTTGCCCGTGAGCTCCTTGATCCTGCCCGCGTTTTCCGGCTGGGCCGCGAGGTCGTGCTCCTCATGCGGATCGTTCGCGAGATCGAAGAGCTGCGTCTTGTCGATCAACGGATACCGAATGAGTTTCCAACGATCGTCGCTGACCGCCCGCTGGCAGGTGCGATAGGCATTGAAGAGATAGTCGCGCACCCGGGGCTTTTCCCCGCGGATCACCGGCGCCAGGCTCAGCCCCTCGACCCGCTTGGGAATCGGCGCGCCGATGAGGTCGCAGAACGTCGGGAAGACGTCCATGAGATAGACGGGTGTGCGCGTCTCACCCTTCGGAATGCCTTTGCCGGCCAGGATCAGCGGCACGTGCATCCCGCCGAATTCGAAGAGGTTCTGTTTGCCCAGCAGGCCGTGTTCGCCCAGCGAGAGTCCATTGTCGCCGGCGATCATGAAGATCGTGTTCTCAAACTGTCCGGTATCGCGCAGCGCCTGGATCACGCGCCCCATCGCCGCGTCCCAATATTCCGTCGAGGCATAGTAGCGCGCGAGTTTGCGGCTCACATTTTCGCGCGTCCGCGGCCAGGGAAGCGTCATCTCATCGCGCACTTTCATGTCGCCATTGTCGAAGGGAAGAAACGGCGCGAAGGCTTTCGGCAGCGGCACCTTCTCGGGCTGGTAGTGCGCGTAAAAATCCGGTGTCGCAAATTGCGGATCGTGCGGCTCGTGCGGGGCGATGTAGAGGCACATCGGTTTCGTGCCGGCGGTGCGCTTGATGAATTCGATCGCCAGGTCCGCGCAGGCCATCGACTCGCCCGGATCATAGGTTTCATCGAACTCCGCGGTCACCGCCTTGGGCGAATTGTCGTTTTTGCCCGTGTGCAGCGTGGCATACCCGGCGGCCTTCATCGCGCGGGGAAAGGAATAGGTGTCCGGCGTGTCGTCTGGCGCCATGGGCCCTTTGCCGCGCGGGACCGCCGCCATCGCCCGAAACATCGACATGCCGGTGAGGAGCATCGTGCGGCTCGGCAGGCACACCGCCCCTTCCATCGACCCCATCACATAGGCGCGGTGGAAGATGAACCCGGTGGAAACCAGCGTGTCCACATGCGGCGTCTTCACCATCGGATGCCCCAGGCTGCTCAGACAGTCCGGCCGCAGATCGTCGGCCAGGAGGATGGCGATGTTGGGCCGGGCGTCGGCGCCGTGCGATGCGGGGAGGAAGGAGGCTGTGAGCAGGGCGAGGAGGAGGAGGAGGACGGGCATGGGGAGCGGGAGGGAAGATGGGACAATGAGACAATGGGACAATCAGACAAGCAGACAATCCGATGGCTGGCCGATCTCATAGCGGTACATGCTGGATCGAGAGAGAGACTCCAACTTCCCCAGTTCCCGAGCTGAAATTTGAGGACGCAAGCCGCAGGGGAAACTCCAGTCCGCGGCGAGCGGTTTATCACACTAAAGCCGTGCCGAATAATGCCAGCGTCGTCCATCGCCCGGTCTTCCACCCCACCAAGAATTGCGACACGCTCAGCGTAGGAAGTCAGACAAAAAGCTCGGCGAGGCGGACACGAACGGCGGGAAGAGCGGCGCATTCAATGGTGCGGTCGCCTTCCAGGTCGGCGCGATCTAGGTAGGCGCCGTTCTCCGGGCGGAGACAGACCTCGGCTCTCCGCTCGGACGTCAATGTGCCGCGCCCTGGCGGCTTTTCCGCTCGGCGGCGTGGCGCTCGCGCACGCTTTGGAGATAGGCGAGACGTTCTTCCACGGTCATCCCGTCGAGCTTGCGGCTGGTGGATTCGCGCCACTTGCGGCTTTCGGCGACGGCATCAAAGGCTTTGGTCTTGGTTTCCATAGATGAGCTCCAGCGGATTAACAATACGGATAGGGCGGTAGCCTTGCAACAGGTTCACCGCGTTGAAGCCCTTCTCACGCTCCACGTTGACGAGGTGTCTGAAGTTCCAACTCACCAGGTATTCGAGCTGTGTGACGGTGCAGACCGCGACGTGGCGCGCGTCGTCAGTGTACCTGGGCGGGAGGATGTGACGCTCCATGTAAGCGGCGGCGAGGCGTTCGGACTCGGCAGTGATGCCGAGAAGGGCTTCGGCAGGAAATGTATCGGCAAAGAGATCGCAAACGCGTTCAGGCGCCGTGCTCAGTTCGTCGGCGGTAACGGCGGAAGTCAGAAACCGGTATTGGCCTGCTTCCATTTGCCGCCAAAGCTCCCTGGTGGCGTCTCTCCATTCGTCGTCGAAGTAGCCGCCAATGACGGAGTTATCGAGGTAGAGAACGGGCACGGGCATGCCGGTGAGGATGGCAGATTTGATCTGGGAGTCGAGGCGCTATACAACCCCGACACGAGGCACCGAGCCGCTAAAAGCTCGTCATGAACTTCTCGTGAGAAATAGATCACCCTTGCCCGAAGTCCTCCAAGTACTGCTCGACGATCTCCTTGAGCAGCGGTGGGTGCGGGAGGCCGAGGGCCAGGGCGCGGGCGCCATCGACGGCGACCGGCCAGTTGTCCACGATGCCCTGGATGCGCGCGTCGAAGGCATCGACGATGGCCCCGAGGTTCAGGCCGCGTTCGCGGGCGATTTCCTCGATCACCGACCCGGCGAGTTGCGGCGTGACGCGATGCGCCGGCAGACCGATCGCCCGGTCATCGCGCAACTGCGCGGCGGGCACTTCGTGCAAGGCGATGAGCGATTCGATCACGGTGCGATAGCCAGTCATCGGATGGCATTGATCTCGGCGCACCGGAAGGAGGCAGGTGTCGCCATTGAGCGGTTCACGGAACATGCCGCTGGCCCAGCTCGAGGCCGCGGCATTGGGTTTGCCAGGACGGATGATGACCGTGGGCAGCCGGGCGGAGCGGCCATCGAAATGGCCTTTGCGGGAGTAGTCGTTCACCAGCAGTTCGCAGATGGCTTTGGTCATGCCGTAGGTCGTCTGCGGGGTGAGCTTGGTGCGGTCGGTATTGGGGTTCTGCATCGCTTCGCCACCGAAACAGGCGATGCTGCTGGCAAAGACCAGGCGCGGACGCCCGGCCAACGCCCGCGCAGCCTCGAAGACATTCCGCCCGCCATCCAGGTTGACGCGCAGGGCGTCGTCAAATCGCTCCTCGCATTCGCCGCTGACCATCGACGCGAGATGAAAGACCGACGTGGCCGGATCGGAACCGACGGCGGCGAAGACCGTGTCGCGATCGCTGATGTCGCCGGAGATGAGCCGCACGCGGGGATCGCTGACCGGACGATGGAAGACGGCATCGAGCAGCGCGATCTCCCGGATTTCTTCCGCGGCCCCGGAAGGGCCAGTCAGAGAGCCACGCTCCAGGAGTTTTTGGCAGAGCTGGGAACCAAGGAAACCGCCGCCGCCGGTGATGATGACTCTCATGGGTAATTAAAAGGGGGAACGTGATTGGCAAAATGTGCCGTCCCGTTGTGCAATGCGCGCCTGCTCATGGACAAGACTCTTTCAGGACACAAGATCGGATTCGCCGGCCTCGGCAATATGGGCCGCGCCATGGCGCGCCGTCTCCACGAAGCGGGCGCCGAAGTAGTGGTCTGGAATCGGAGCGACGGACCCGCGGAAGCGGCCGTGGCGCTGGGCATGAAGCGCGCGGCGACGCTGCCGGAGCTGGCCCGCCAAATCGGCGATGGCGTCATCTGCGTCAACCTGACCACCACCGAGGTGGTTGAAAAGGTCGTGTTCGGCGGGAACGGCCTCGTTGAAGGATTGAATGCGGACGCGATGATCATCGACTTTGGGACCACCGGCGTGCCGGCCACCCAAGAGTTCGCCCGGCGGGCGACGTGGATCGACGCCCCAGTGTCCGGCGGACAGGTCGGCGCGGAGGCGGGCACGCTGACGATCATGGCCGGTGGCAGCGAAAGCGCCTTTCAACGGGCGCTGCCCGTTCTCCAAGTCATCGGCCAGCGCGTCACGCACCTCGGTCCCTCGGGCTCCGGACAGGTGACGAAGCTGGCGAATCAACTCATTGTCGCGCAGACCATTGATGCCGTCGCCCAGGCGCTGCGGCTGGCGGAACTCGCCGGAGTCGACCCGGCGAAGGTGCGCGAAGCGCTGCTGGGTGGGTTTGCCGAAAGCCGGATTCTGCAACTCCACGGCGACCGCATGGTGCGGCGGGATTTCGCGCCCGGCGGCCGGTCCGAATGGCAGCTCAAGGACGTACGGCTCATTTGCGAGCTTGCCGCGTCGCTGGGGTTTCAGTCACCGACCCTGGATAACTGCCGGGCGCAGTGGGAGAAGTTTGTCGTCGAGGAGGGACATGGTGATATCGATCACTCCGGGTTGTTCCTGCTCTACGAGTAACTACGCGTGCATCACCTGGCCGCCATCGATGTTGATGGTCTGCCCGGTGATATTCCGGGCGTGATCCGACGCCAGGTATACGGCCATCGCCGCGTACTCGGCAGGAGTCTGCCACCGGCCGAGTGGTGACACCTTGCCGATTTTTTCCTCCGCCCAGACCGCGTACTCCTGACGCTGCGAAACGGGAAGATTCGCCTGGCCCGCCCGCCACACCGATTCGTTCAAATCGGTCTTCACCATGCCCGGTGAGAGCGCGTTGACGCGGACGCCGTAGGGCGCAAGGTCCTTCGCGGCGCACTGCATGAAGTTGATCAACCCCGCCTTGGCGGCGCTGTAGGGCGGATCGGTCTGCGAGCCGATCTGGCCGGCGACCGACACGAAAAACAGCATCGAACCCCGTCCACGTTCGATCAGCTTCGGGGCAAAGGCGTGCGCCACATTCACCGCGCCAACGAGATTGATCTCCAGCACGCGCGCCCAGTCCGCCGGGTCCAGGTTCCAAAATGGAAAACCAAATTTTCCGGAGCCCGCGCCGACCGTAAAGATGACATGATCGACGGCGCCAATGGTCTCAGCGAAAGAGCGGACCTCTTTGTCCGAAGTGACGTCGCCTGCGACACTGGCCTGAACGGATGGCAAATCATGCGCTTCACGATCAAACGTCCAGACGAGGCATCGTTCCGCCAGAAATCCCTCCGCGATGGCGCGGCCAATGCCACGAGCCGCCCCCAAAACGGCGACCTTTTGCTGATCAAGATTCAGTTGCATGTCGGGTTACGTTTTTTCGTTCTATCCCGGGAGACTCCCGTCTCCAAGGCATCGCGTTCGATGTGCTCGTGCCGTTGGTTTCTGGTTTCTGGTTTAAGGTTCGCCGAAGCGATGCGCTAACTGAGAACTGAGCACTGAGCACTTTAAGGTTGGGTGTTGGACTTGTCCGGGCGAAGCGTGGGTGTTGGCCCGGCTTCGCCTTCGGCTATGCCGTGGCGGGCGGAGCCCGATGTTGCGGCGAAGCCGCTCACTCGTGCTTCACCGTAATTCCGGCGATAATCAACGATGGCGAGGTATCTCCCACGGTTTCCCGCGAGGTGTCCTTGATTTCGATTCCCGTAAGATCGCCTGGCACCTGAGTGGGGTCGAGTTCGATGACGTACATATCCATAAAGGCGGCGATCGGTTTTCCGTTCCGGGTTTGGGGTTCGGTGTAGACATTGACCCGCTTTGGATTTCCCGTCGAATCCTGGAGCGGCGTTTCACTCTTATCAGCCCACCACTCCCGAACCGTTTCCCCGGCGGTGATCGGGTAGGTCAACGTCTTCTCGTTGATTTTCGCGTCCGTAAAAGTCAGCACAACCTCGCCGACTGGCTTGCCCTTGAATTTTGGTTTCACGTCGCGCCCGGTGAGGAGAATGTAAATCGCGGTGGGAAGGTGAACGATGGTGGTGAATCCCACCGATATGGGCCCTTCCAGGCGCGGGCCATCCGTTTCCATGCCCAGCCGCGAAGGCGGCAGCTTGAAGGGCACATCTTTGAATCGAACATTCCCGGTGGGATTTTTCCTGACGGTGTTGATTTTGACGTTTCCTGGATTGGCCACCTCAACGAAGGTGAATCCCTCCTCCGCCTGAAGGGCCGGGAGAGCGAACAGCAACGTCGAGAGAGTGAGAACCGGGACGTTCATCGTTGGGGCGGGGTTGACCGTGACGGGATCGGCGGAGCGGGTCAACTGGTGTCTCGCCCGAGAAAATCCGCTTTGCGCCCACTTCAATACTGGTAGGACCATCGCTGAAACGCGAAAACCGGCCTCGTTCCCGAACCCCGGATTCGAACCGCTGGACCGGCCCTCACTGCAAAAAATTGACATGGCTTCGACCAAACCCCTCATCGGCATCATCGACTGGGCCACCTCCCCGCTCGGGGAGCCGGAATGCACCACCGAGCGTGAGGTGATCGGGGATGCCGCGGAGGTGCGGCGCTACCTGTGCGCCGGCGACGCCGATTTCACCGAGGAGATTTGCGACGCGGACGCGCTCATCGTCTGGCACAACACACCGATCGGCGCGGCCGGCATCGCGCGCTTGCGAAAGTGCCGGGCGCTCATTCGCAACGGCGTGGGTTTCGATTCCGTGGACATCCGCGCCGCGCGGGAGCGCGGCATCGCCGTGTGCAATGTGCCCGATTACGGCACCGAGGAAGTGGCCGACCACGCCATCGCCCTGGCCATGGCCCTGTGCCGCCAGCTTTTCCCGCTGGACCGCGAAGCGAAAGAGCTCGGCTGGGTCATCCGCGTTGAACCCAGGTTGCGGCGCTTGCGCGAATTGACTTTCGGCATCGTCGGCCTGGGTCGCATCGGCACGGCGACGGCGCTCCGCGCGAAAGCACTGGGTTTCCACGTGCTCTTCCACGATCCCTATCTGCCCAACGGCGTCGACAAAGCGGTGGCCATTCACCGCGTGCGTACGCTCGACGAGCTCCTGGCCAGGGCGGATGTCCTCTCGCTGCATTGCCCGCTGACGGAGGAAACCCGGCATCTGATCGCCGAGCGCGAACTGGCCCTGATGAAGCCGGGCGCTTTCGTGGTGAATACGGCGCGCGGGGCGGTGATCAAGAAAACCGCCATCCTCGCGGCCTTGCGCGAAGGCCGGATCGCCGGCGCCGGACTGGACGTGGTGGAGGACGAGCCTTTGAAGAGCGCGGAGGAAGCCTCGGCGCCCAATCTCATTGTCACCTGTCACGCGGCGTTTTGCAGTGTCGAATCCAAGCTGGAGATGCGCGCCACCTCCGCCCGGATCGCGCGGGCCGCCGTGCGCGGCGAACCGCTGGAGAACGTTGTCAACGGCGTGAGGTAAAGCAAGGTTCCCGAAATACCCAGGGCGGTGGAGCGGCAAGAGAAGAGGTGTCCACGAAACACACTAAGAACACGAAAAGGAAGGCCCGCGAAGCACACAGATCGTGCGGGCGCTTCCGCATCGGCCATACGACGATTCAATTCGAATCCGTCCAGGAACTCGAGTGCGCGACAGTAAATCGAGGCCGTCGCAAGGCACGAGCCAAGGCATTTAGGTCTGCGAAAACGCGGGGACCCATTCGCCGTCCGTTTTTAAATGCCTGCGCCACCGCCGAAGAAACGAGGACGGACTAGACGGTCATTTCAGGTCCTTGAAATCAAGGACGGTATTTTCGTCCACGATCTTCTGTTTCCGCCTTCCGTTGATGGTATAGACAATCAGCGCCGTCTTGTGCGCACCCGGAGCCGGATCGGCACCCTGCAAGCCGAGGTCCTTGTTCGCAATGGTCATTGAATGATTTCCAGATTCAACCGCACTGCGGACGGCGATCGTGACGTCGGCGACGCGCTTGGTCGGCTGATGGCCGTAGGTCGCCGATTCGATCTGCAACTGCACCGGAGCGGAGGTGGTGGCATCCGCCGCGGCCTGCGCAGCGGCCAGTTGATCCTGAATGCTGTTCATCTCCTTCGTGATGGTCAGCGCCGCGTCTGCTCTCCCCTCACGCGCCAGCTGCTGCCGAAGCGGTTCGAGGTTCCGCAGGTAGTCGGTGAGCGGCTGGATTTGCGCGCGGCTGGAGGCCTTGAGATACTCGGCCCGGCGCGCCAGCAGTTCGGGAGGATCGGCGGCGACCGCCGATGGGACGCCCAAAAGTATCGCCAGCCACAGCACGAAGACCAACGCGACGAAACACCGCTGCGAATGAACCGGGTGACTAATCGCGAACGCGGTCTCGAAAACCGCCGGGGAAACACTTGGGGAAGCTTCACCAGACTTCATGGCTCGGGAGCTAACGCAATTGCCGCGACACCCTCAAGATAAACCGTCGTCACGGACGGCCATCACCACGCTCAGATGCAGGGATCTTCGAGGATTGTCCGTCCCCGGAGTTGGCGCTCGACATCCCGCGCTGGCTGCCCCCCAATCAATCCAAACGCCAAACCTTCGACGCGATCCATGCCCTCGATGCGTGATTTTCAAACTCCCCAATGGAATGTGCCGCCATTGAATTTCCGCTGGATCTGGCGGGGGATCCTGATTGCCGTGGTCCTCTGGGCCATCCTCTCGTGCTACTCTTCGGTGCCCGCGGATTCGGTCGGCGTGCTGCTGCGTTTCGGTAGATTCCACGACATCGTGCAGCCCGGACTGGTCTTCAAGCTTCCGCTGGGAATCGATGATGTGATCCTCGTCCCTGTTCAGCGGCAGAACAAACTCGAGTTCGGCTTCTCCACGGAAGGCGGCACCAATACCGACCAACTCTCGAACGAACCGCAGGCCGAGGAGACCATGGTCACCGGCGATCTCAACATGGCGCTCGTCGAATGGGTCGTGCAGTACCGCATCGAGGACCCGAAGGAGTACCTCTTCCACGTCCGCTCACCGGGTCAGACCCTCCGCGATGCCAGCGAATCGGCCATGCGCGAAGTCGTCGGCGACCGGACCGTCGACGAGGTGCTGACCATTGGCCGCCAGGAAATCGAAAATGAAGCGCTGCAGCGCATGAGGGACCTTTCCAAACATTACGGTCTCGGCATCAGCGTCATGCAAGTGCAGCTCAAGGATGTGCATCCGCCGCGCAACGTGCAGGCCTCCTTCAACGAAGTGAACCAGGCCCAACAGGAAAAGGAGCAGGCCATCAATGTCGCCAATGGCGAATACAACAAGGTGGTGCCGCGGGCGAAGGGTGAGGCCGACCAGAAAATCCGCGGCGCCGAAGGCTATGCGCTGAGCCGCGTCAACCAGGCGCAAGGGGATGCCGGTCGCTTCAATGCCCTCCTGGCGGAATACAGCAAAGCTCCCGAGGTGACACGCGAGCGCATGTTCCTCGAAACCATGGCCGAGATCCTCCCACAGTTTGAGCACAAGGTGATTCTCGATGAGAACGCCACCCAACTGCTCCCGCTGCTCAACCTCAATGCCAAAGGAAAGGCGCCGTAACCAACCCCATGAATTCGAAGGCTCTGGCTGCTTTTCTCGTCGCGATCGGCATCTTCGCACTGCTCACGATCTCGGGCGCCTTATTCGTGGTGCTTGAAACCGAGCAGGTCATCATCACGCAGTTTGGCAAACCCGTCGGCGAGCCCATCACTCAGGCCGGGCTGCATTTCAAGCTGCCGTTCATCCAGGAAATCCACCGCTTCGACAAACGCGTCCTCGAATGGGACGGTCCGGTCGCAGAGATGCCCACCAAGGACAAGCTCTACATTGTCGTCGATACCTTTGGCCGGTGGCGCATCAGCGACCCCATGCAATATTTCCTGCGCCTGCGCGATGAACGCAGCGCGCAATCCCGTCTCGACGACATCCTCGGCAGCGAGACGCGCAACACCGTGGCCCGGCACGAACTCGTGGAAATGATCCGCACCACCAAGGACCGCAAGGCAGCGGTGGATGACACCATCGCGGCGGGCGGCGGCACGACCAGCGGCGGTCTGCCTCCGATCCAATCCGGACGCGTGGCGCTGGAAAAGGAGATCACCGACAAAGCCCGCAGCAACCTCGCCGAATTTGGGATCGACCTGCTCGATGTCCGCTTCAAACGAATCAATTATAATCCCGCGGTGAGCGACAAGATCTACGCGCGGATGATGAGCGAACGCCAGCAGATCGCCGAACGGTTCCGCAGCGAAGGCCAGGGGGAAGCCGCCAAGATCAACGGCAATCGCGATCGCGACCTGAAACAGATCGATTCGGAGGCCTACCGCGAAGTGCAAAACATCGAGGGCAAGGCCGACGCCGAGGCCACGGCCATCTATGCGAAGGCTTACAACCAGACCCCGGAATCCCGCGACCTCTACGAATTCCAGCGCACCCTGGACACCTACAAGACGTCCTTCTCGCGCGATACCACCTTGATCCTCAGCACCCAAAGCAGCTTCCTCCGCTATCTCAAGAGCGCGAATCCATCCACGGCCCCGCCGCCGGCGAAACTTGCCCCGTAGGGGAGGATGAAAAGACCGGCGATTCCAGCCCCTCTTCTTCATGCGCCCACGGCGCCGCCGGCGTCCCGCTCGCGCCCGGCTGTCATCCTTTGACAAAGCTGATACATCCCCCCGAGAGCCGGCATCCGATTTCCCCAGCGAAGGCTCCTCATGAGTACCCAACTGCATATCCTTCACGTCGAGGACAATGAGAATGATGCTTTTCTCGTCGCGGCGACACTCGACCGTCACGACTTCTATTGCGAAATCGAGCGAGTGGAAACGCGCGAAGACTTTGTGGCGGCCCTGGAGCGAGGTGGATTCGATCTCATCCTCTCGGATTTTTCACTGCCGACATTCAATGGCCACGCCGCGCTCGAAATCGCGCGGGAGAAACAGCCCGATGTCCCTTTTCTCTTCGTCTCCGGCACGATCGGCGAAGAGGTGGCCATCGACGCGCTCAAGAGCGGCGCCACCGACTATGTCTTGAAGGATCGTTTGCCGCGGCTGGTTCCCGCGGTCCGCCGCGCGCTGGCAGATGCCGCCGAGCGTGCCGCCCTCAAAAAAGCGGAGGAAGCGATGATTCAATCGGAACACAAATACCGGCATCTCTTCGAGTGCCTGAGCGAGGCGGCCCTCCTCGCGGATGGCAACAGCGGCCGGGTGCTCGATACCAATCGCCAGGCGGAAATCCTCTTTGGCCGTCGGCGGTGCGAAATTGTCGGCTCCTACGTGACGCAGCTTCTCTCCCCGGAGACGCTGGCGGAATACCGTCGCCACTTCACTGGCACGTCACCGATCAATGAGCGGGTGGTGTTCGAAGGCGAAATCGCCTCCAGCCAAGGCCAGCCGGTTCCCGTCTCCGTCAGCGCCACACCCATTGTCCTCTATGGGCGCCGCCTCGTCCTGGCGCTCTTCCGCGACATTACCGACCGCAAGCAAGCCGAGGCTGAAATCCAGAGGTTAAAGGCGCAACTGGCCCAACATCCTGGGTCGGCGTAATGTGGGGTGGGTATTTCCGGGAGGTGGTGACGGACCCTGACGCTTAAGATTAAGAACTTTCCCGCCAACCGGCCCACCCGCCATACTCCCATCCAATGAAACTCCCCACCCTGCTCACCACCATGATGCTGGCCACCACCCTTACCGCACTTGCCGCGGGCCAAGACACGCGCGTGTTCGAGATGCGCACCTACCACGCCGCGCCCGGCAAGCTCGACGATCTGAACGCCCGTTTCCGCGATCATACCGTCAAACTCTTCGAGAAGCATGGCATCACCAATATCGGCTATTGGCTGCCGATCGAAAACACCGACAACGTGCTCATCTATGTGCTCGCTTATCCGAGCCGCGAAGCCCGCGATACCTCGTGGAAGGCATTCCAGGCCGACGAAGACTGGAAAAAGGTTCACACTGAATCCGAAGTCAACGGCAAGCTCGTCAACAAAGTCGACCAACTTTTCCTCGCGGCGACGGACTTTTCCCCGGCCATCCGGCCCTCCACCGGCGCCGGGGAACGCGTTTTTGAGCTGCGCACCTACACCGCCACGCCGGGCAATCTTGCCCTGCTGCATGCGCGGTTCCGCGACCACACCGTGGCGCTCTTTACCAAGCACGGGATGACCAACCTCGTCTACTGGCAACTCCTGCCGGACCAACCCAACGCGGAGAACACCCTCGTCTACCTGCTGGCCCACGCGAGCGGCGACGCCGCCAAGGCCTCCTGGGACGCTTTCCGCGCCGATCCCGACTGGATCGCCGTCAAAAAAGCCAGCGAAGAAAAAGGCGGCGGCTCTCTCACCACGCCGGACGGCGTCAAATCCGTGTACCTCAAGGCCACCGACTACTCGCCGACTCGTTAGCTCCGCTGGCGGATAGTTGATGGTCCGCCGCTGGACCGCAGCCTTGCGGCGCTCCGCGCCGGTAGGGACTCACCGATTCGCCGCGGAGCGGCCATTACCAACGGTGACGTGGCGGACTATCAACCATCAACTACCAACCATCACCTTTCCCACCGCCCGATCCCGCCGCACCGCCACGACGATCAAGACCGTCACCAACCCACCCCAGATGACGAGCCACGGCAGCAAGCTGAGCCGGCTTTGCGGAAACCAGAATTCACCGACGTTGAACGAATTCCACTCCGTCTGCATCGAACCGGCCGGAAAAATGGTAAAAACCAGCAGACCATCATAAGCGCCGATCGGATTCACCGAGACGGGACCGCGGATGGCCCCCAAAATAAAGGGAGCTGACTCCCCGCGCCGAATGCTCGCGAGCATATCGTTTTTCATCGTCGCGAGCCGGGCCCGGCGTTCGGGCTCCTCCACACCGTCCTCCTTGAGGCCCGCGGCGTCTTTGTCGAGCTGCTGGTCGACGAGCCCGTTGAGGATCGGCCAGGCGCGCCCTCGGGTAAAGAGCGGCCAGGCATAATCGCCCACGATCTGGCAGAAAAAATCGTCCTTGCGATGCGCGTCGTCGAGCCGGGCATGCCCGCCGACCCCGAGGGAGTTTTGCGCATCGGTCACGGTGAGCAGCGTCTGTTGGGCGACGGAAACCACGGCGAGCGCGGCGGTCAGCCATCGCCAGCGGGCAAACGCCACGACCAGCGGCAGGGCCAGGAAGGGCAGCCCCGGCACCAGGTAGCGCGGTCCGGCGGCGAAACCGCCGTGATAACCGTTGAAACAGACATTCACGATGAAAAAGAACCCGAAGACACCCAGGCACAGCCGCGCCTCGGCGACCCAGGTCTTTTCGCGAAGCCAGACGATCAGCCCGTAAAGGCTCATGATCGTCACCGGCGCGAGGAAGAAAATTCCGCGGTACGGCGAGAAGGTCAGCAATCCCGCCACGTACGGATTCGGCAGGTAAAACATGCCCAGGAGAGCGCTCGTGTCCTGGAAGAGCGGATTCTGAAAATCATTGGCCAGCTTGAAGGGCGACCCGAAATTCACCCAGTCGTACCAGCAGATGACGAGGAAGAGCGGTATCACGCCCAGCAGAAAGCAAATCGCCGCCCGCCAGTTCCAGCGACGCTTGTCCTCCACCGGGGGCAGCGTGCCCAACAGCGCGTATAAAAAGAGAATCACAGTCGCCCCAGCCGCGATATAGTTGGTGATCGCCGCGATTCCCGTGCAGATGCCCGCGAGCAGCACGCGGCCCGCCGGCGCCCGCTCCATCCCACGCACGCGCCACAGGCAGGAGAACGCGATGAAGAGAAAAATCGCCGTCAGATTGTGATCGAAGAACAGTGTCGCGAACGGGAAAAAAGTCGTGCCGAAGGCAAACGCCAGCGTGGCCAGCAGCGCCGGCAACACCCTTCCTCCGACCATCTCGCGCGCCAGCCGGAAGAACACCACAGACCCAAACGCTGAAACCAGCCCCACGCTGAAAACCGACGTCAGCCAGGCATTCACCGTCAGCGTCCACCAGTCGTCGGGATTCAAGCCGCGCCATTTCTCGAAATGATAGACGAGCCAGTAGGCCGGCACGCCGAGAAAAGTCGTGCCGGGCGGTTTGTTCGGATGAAAATCCCCCGTCCACGGGACGTAGCCGATGTCTCCCGAATTGCACTCCTCGATCATCGGCACGTCCTTGGCATCCGGCGTCGGCGACTCCTCGTTCACCGGATACAGCTCGTAGGCCATGTCCACCCAGGAAAGCCGGCGGGTCTCGCCGTCCCACTCGTATTCGGCATCGTGCACCGGCAGGCGGATGAAGCGCCGCCCGGTGGGGTCCTTGGGATCGACCTTGAAGACCAAAAAGTCATTGATGGCGAAGCGCCCCTCCTCGACGATGGCGCGAACCTCGTCGAAGCGGGAATTCTGGTTCCAGCCGCCGCCCTGGTGAAACCAGCCAAAGGCCAGGAAGCAGGCGAAAAACAGCAGCCACTCAAATCGCCGGAGCGGAGCCATCAGCGGGGGAAAAGATTGTGCGGGAGCAACATGTGGTAAAAAAGACGCCCGAGAAGTTGCCCAGGTTCACCCGGGAGCGAAATCTTTTTTGCACCGGGATCCGCCAAACCATCCCCTCCTCGTGACCAAAGTGGGGCTTTGGTCACGCCAGACTTGCGGGGGAAGCTGTGCTTCGCGGCCGGGGCCGGTCCGTACTACGCCGAAAGTCGGAGAAAGCCCGCAATTCCGGCGCGACAGCCCTGTGCCATTCGCTGCGGTACCTGGTAAGGCGTTGACATTTTCACCTCCCAGCGTCGCGATCTTAATTATTGTGCAAGCAGGGCAACGAAGCCTGCCTGCTCGAAGTGCCGGTCTCCGGTCAATGCTTCACGCACACCTTCCCGCTCCATCACGACAAAGGAGATGCAATCAGTCAACGACCAATGCTTGTCGGAGCGCTCGCGGTAGAGATCGAAGCCACGTTTAAAAAGCTCGTCGCTTTTCCCCGAGATCGAGACGTCCGGCTGCGCCACCAAGTTATCAATAAATCTCACGACCCGCTCGCGCAGACCCGGAGCGCAGAGCGCGTCCGCAACTTCGGCGAGGGCCCATCGGGTTGTAATCAGTTCCAGTTTAGGCTCTCCGGCAAATCGTACCGCCCTGGGATGAGCGGGATCATTAATATTGAGCAGGGCGAGAAAGTAAAAGCTGTCGGCGAAGACGCGCATCTACAAGCGGTCAATCCCCTTCGGCGCGCCGTGAGCGTAGTGATCGTGATTTTCGGCGAGATCCGGCGGACCATCGATACAGCCGATGAATTCAGCCAGCCGCTCCGCGAGGGTTGCGGACGGTTGATCTCCCGTCCGCTCCGGCAGGACTGTCACCTTCGTCCCATCCGGAAGATGGACGCCCGGTGGCAGTTTGATGGCGTTATTCTCCACGGTGCCAGTGAAACTCATGCTGGCAGCCTAGCCTTGAGCAGCCCTACAGGCAAGTCGAACGCAGCAGCGAGTCCCACCCTCGCGAGACCCTTCTCCTCGTGACCAAAGTGGGGCTTTGGTCACGCCAGCCTTGCGGGGGAAGCTGTGCTTCACGGCCGGGGCCGGTCAGGAACACGCAAGTGACCCTAAATCCGCGCACGCCCGGCCATGCGATTCAGACGAAGCCATGAAACCAGTCGTACTCACCGTTTCCATCCCTGCCACGGTCCTCAATTGCCAGGTCCAGGCGGACGCGGATGTCGCCAAAGGGCCCGATCCGCAGGTTCCCGAATTGCAGGCGCTCCACCACTACGTCGGCCAGTGGGAGGACGAAATCGCCGGCCGGCCCGAAGTGAAGCGCGCCGAGATCGCCGAGTGGATTTTGCGCGGCCGTTTCCTGCGGCAATCCTGGACCACGGAATCCACCGATGGCGCCCCGCCCGCCAAAGGCCTGACTCTCATGACCTTCGACACCGAGCAGAAGGTCTACCGGAGCTGGGCGTTCCTCGCCACCGGCTCGGTGATCGAAAATGAGGGCGTTTGGGACGCGATTACGAAGAGCTTCACCTGGGGCCGTCGCCTCGTCGAGAGGTCCGAAACGGTGATCACCAAGGCCTCCTTTGTCGACGATTCCGTCCAGGATTGGAGCATCGTCAAAACCGACGAGCACGGCAAAGTGGTCCGCGAAGTCGTCGGACGCAGTCTCCGGCGCAGCCTGCCGTCGCTGCGGGCGGCGTAGGAGAGAGCCAGGAGCCAAAAGACGAGGGCCAAGAGCCAGGAGCCAAGTTACGATTCCGCGGCGATGCCGCCACTTGGCTCTCGTGACCTGGCTCCTGGCACCCTTCCCAAACGGCGGCCCTTCCTCCATCGCGGGAATGTGCTGTCACAGGAGGAAGAGCCGCTTGGGATGTTGTCCGCAGTTGCGACACTGCCGACAAGGACTCATCGCTCACGTCCGCCAGTTGGATGTGTCAAGGTAGGGAATTCTAAGCCCTGACGGAAGGATTTGTCAGCCGAAGGCTGATCCGCCCCGGTCGGAGATGTTGGATGTTGCGGCGAAGCCGTCCGCTGTTGGATGTTCTCCCCCTGTGCCCTCCGGCGAACTCCTGACTCGACTCAGCATCTGGCTGGCGCTGGTCGCTTACGCCATCGGCGCGGCTCTGCTGCTCGAATCGCGTGAAGAAACCCGCGGCTGGCGCAATGCCCGCCTGGCCTGGAGCATCGGCTGCGTCTTTTATTTCGGCCATGTGGTCTGCGCGTTTGCGTTCTTTCATCATTGGAGCCACGACGCCGCGTCTCGCGAAATCGCGCACCAGACTGCGCAGTTCACCGGCTGGCGATGGGGCGGCGGAATTTATTTCAACTACGCCGTGGCCGCCGGCTGGCTGGCCGACGTCCTCTGGTGGTGGCTCGCTCCACGCGGCTTTCAGCAGCGCCCGGCGTGGTTGACCGGCCTCTGGCAAGGTTTCCTCTTCTTCATGGTCTTCAACGGCGCCATCGTCTTCGGCCACGGTCCCGTGCGCATCCTGGGAATTTTCATCTGCCTCTCTCTCGCCATCCTATATTGGCGGCGAACCCACAACTTAAAGCTTAAAACCTAAAGCCTAACACTCACGTTATGAGCCTCTTCCAACTCGACCCCGCCAGCATCGCCGCACGCACGCGCGCGGCGGGTGAAACCACGACGCTGCCGTCCCTCGCCGCCTCGGTCCTGCGCGGGCTCATCGGCTTCACCCTCCTCAGCGTCCTCGGGTTCCTGCCCTGGCCAATCATGGATTATTGGTTTCCGTTTCTGCGCGAGATGCATCTTTATCCGGCCTGCACCGCCATTTTCATTGGATTGAGCGGTCCCTGCCTGCACCGGCTCATTCTCGGTTCCGGCTCGCTGCCTCGCTTCTACAAGCTCTTTTCCATCGCTTTCATCGCTTACGCTGTGGTGTGGGTGGGGTTCTGGATGGCCTGGCGCGGCGATGCGGGCAGCCTCGCCGGACTTTTCGGGGGCACGGCGGCCATGGGTGCGATCCTCGCTTTCGCCTTTGACGCTCCTCGCGCCCTTCCCAAGGTCATCGCCGCCCTCTTCCTGCTCAATACGGCCGGCTATTACGCGGGCGGATGGGTCGAGGGCAAGATCCTGCTCGAACTTCGCCTCGCCTCAATGTTCCTGTGGGCCATCTGCTACGGACTCGGTTTCGGCGCCGGCCTCGGCGCGGCCTTCCACTTCTGCCAGGCCCGCGCCCGGGAACTGATTGGCGTCAGTCTCCAAACGACGCCGACGTAGGAATCGGCCACGGAAGTTCCGCAAGGTCCGCAAAGTCCGCGGGGGTACACACCAACCGCGGACTTTGCGGACTTTGCCTCCCTACGCCTCGGCGGCGCGTTGCCGGCGAAGCAGCACCTGGCAGGCGCTCTTGATGCGCGTAAGGATGTAGTAGACGGTCTGCGAACGGATGCGAACGAGCTGGCCGCCGACGATCTTCGGCACGAAATCGGCGGGCAGCTCCAGGATTTCCGGGATGGGCAGCCCGTCGAGGCCTTTGCACAGGATCGAGGTCATCGCTTTGGTCAGCGTCTGCACCTGCGGCCCGAGCGTGATGCGAAAATGCGCGCGCTTTTCGGCGTCGAGGTGCAGAAAGACACCGACGGTGTCGGTACACTCTTCGTCTTTGCGCACGTCTTCCAGGTCAAAGGTCTCCCCCGCCTTCGGCTCATGCTTTTTCGCCTGCTCGGAATAGGCGATGAGGTTCTCGCGCTTTTCCTCCTCGGGCAGCGATTCAAAAAGGTGGATGATCGAGGCCAGCTTCGGTGGGTAATGCGATTCCGGCGCCTCATCCGGCGGCTCGTGACAGCCCTTATTCATGCGTCATTTCAATTGCTCCGCTCGATCGGCGCCCGCACCTTGTTTCCCCACTCCGTCCAGGAGCCGTCGTAATTGCGGACCTTCTCGTAACCGAGCAGGTAGGTGAGGACGAACCAGGTATGGCTGCTGCGTTCGCCGATGCGGCAGTAGGCCACGATGTCGTCGCCTCGATGCAGGCCGCAGCCTTCTGTGTAAATCTTGCGCAGTTCGTCCGCGCTCTTGAAGGTGGCGTCGTCCTTGACCGCGGTCTTCCACGGCACACTCCTGGCGCCGGGAATATGGCCGCCGCGCAGTACGCCCTCCTGCGGATACTCCGGCATATGCGTGACCTCGCCCTTGAACTCGCCCGGCGAGCGCACGTCGATGAGCGGCCGCTTCGCCTGGCTCTGGGCCAGCGCCTCCTCGTAAAAGGCGCGGATCTCGGCGTCGTACCGCTTCGCCGGCACCGGATAATTCGCGGCCGGCCATTTCGGCTTTTCCTTCGTCAGCGGCTTGCCTTCCTTGATCCATTTATCGCGCCCGCCATCGACGATCTTGAGCTGGGTGTGCCCGAAAAGGCGGAATGCCCAGAGCGCATAGCAGGCCCACCAGTTGGATTTGTCGCCGTAGAAGATCACCGTCGTCTCCGGTCCGATGCCATACTTCGAGCACAGGGCGGCAAACGCCGCGGGGGAGATGTAGTCGCGCACCAGCGGGTCCTGGAGATCCTGGCGCCAGTCGATGTGCACCGCGCCGGGGACATGCCCGGTGTCGTAGAGGAGCACGTCTTCGTTGCTCTCGACGATGCGCGTATTCGGCTCGTTCAGGTGCGCGGCGAGCCAATCGGTGCTGACCAGCACCTCGGGGTGGGCGTATTGGGAAGAAGAGTCGCTCATAGGTTTGCGGAGGTTAACGGAATCGCCGCACGCGGCTCAAGCGGCTTTGCTGTCATACGGGTGAAGGAGTTTTCCTTCTCGGGTAGGGTGGGCGTCCCGCCCACCGAATCCGGCGTCCCGCCGGATTCATTTGAACGACCCACCACCATGATTCGGGCAAGATGCCCGAATCGGCGGGCGGGGACGCCCACCCTACCCGAGAGCGAGACTCATACGTTTGAGCTTACCGACGAAAAACGGGCGCTCAAGCTCCAAACAACCCCACAATCTCCCCCTGCATCGCCTCCGCCGCGGCGCGCGGGTCGGGCGCCTCCCGGATCGGCCGCCCGACCACGATGTAGTCCGCGCCTGCGCCAAAGGCCTGTTCCAGCGTCATCGTCCGCTTCTGGTCGTCGCTGCCCTTCCCGGCCTCGGCGCGAATGCCCGGCGTGATCAGGATCGGTTTCTCGCCCAGTTCACGCCTTAACCGCGCGGCCTCCTGCCCGGACGCAATCAACCCATCCACGCCCGACTCGATGGCGGCACACGCCCGGCGCAGCACCAGATCCTCCACCGTCCCGCTCCAGCCCATCTCCCGCGCTTCCGTCTCATCCACGCTCGTCAGCACCGTCACCGCCAGCAAGCGCAGCGCGCCTTTCACCGGGACCACCGCGCGATACACCGCGCTTGTTCCATGCAACGTGCAGAAGTCCGCGCCGTGACGCGCGAGGTTTGCCACCGCGCCGCGCACCGTCGCGGGCACATCGGAAAACTTCAGGTCCGCAAAGACCTTCTTCCCGCGCGCCTTCAAGTCCGCGAGGAGCGTGAAGTAGTCTCCACTCATGCAGAACTCGAGTCCGAGCTTGTAAAACGTGACCGCTTCCCCGAGCCGGTCGATCCACGCCCGCGCGTCCGCCAGCGTGGGCACATCAAGGGCGAAAATGAGCCGGTCGCGGGAGTCGATCGATTTTGCGGAACGCGGGGGGTCGGTAGTCATGGCCATGTTCTTTGTCGGCGAACACGCACCCATGCTCAACGCCGAAGTTCGAGTTCGCACCACTGGCGCCACATTGCGCGGCAGGCGTTCTCGATCCCGCGGGCGAATCGCTCACCATCCATCAACACCGAAGCCGCCATTCTGGATCGCAGCGTCGCGCGCAATTCCGCCAGCCGGGGAAGGTCGCCCGCCAGGTCCAGCGCAATCCGGACATACTCGTCCTCCGAAAACGCCACCAGTTCCTGGAGCCCCAGGTTCGAAACCTGGCTCAGTCCCGCCCGGGAAACGATCTGGGCGCCGGCCAGGCTCACCACCGGCACTCCCATCCACATCGCGTCCAGGCTGGTGGTGTGCCCACCGTAGGGAAACGGATCGAGCATCACGTCCACCTGATGGTACAGCTCCAGGTACTCCTGGCGCGGCCGCGGCTCGATAAACTCCACTCGATCCTCCGCCACCCCTTCCCGCTGCAGCGTCTCCAGCGTCCGCTGCCGATGGCTTCCCCTCGGACTCAGCAAGAGCAAACGCGAGCCGGCCGCTTCTTTCATCAGGCGGCTCCAGAGCTTCAGCACCGGCTCATTGATCTTGGTGAAGTTATTCAAGCTGCCAAAAGTGATCCGCCCGCCCGCCTTCGCCGGCAGTCCGTTCACCGCAACCTCCATCCCACAGGGGTCATAACACCAGAAGCTGTCGATGAGAAAGACCCGCTCGGAGTGTGGAATTTGGAATGCGGAATGCGGAATGTCCGGGCCGCTATCCCCGATTTGTGATGCGGAGCCTGCCGTGCACCTTTGCGTGGGAATTTCGCACTCCGCACTCCGCACTCCGCATTCCGCATTCCCATCTCCCATCTCCGAGGCACCAGCCTCAATCCCGGCGTCAGCCTCCAAATATTTGTCACTAATCCGATAGCCGATCCCGTCCACTCCCGTGCTCCCCGGGTAACCCGCAAAACTCACCTGCACCGGCGCTGGCTCGCGCGCAAACACCGGCAGGCGATTTCTCGCGGTATGCAGCGACAGATCCACGAGAATATCCACTCCATCCTGCCGGATCATTTCCGCCAGCGTCTCGTCCGGCAGGCCCACCGTGCTCCGCCACTGGTCGGCATGCGCGCGGATTTGATCGGTCAGATGGTCGGGATGCGCGACCCCCGCGTAGCCAATGACCTCAAAGCGCCGGTGATCGTGGCGCCGGAACAGTGGCATCAAATTTCTGCCCAGGGTGTGGTCCCGCAAGTCCGCCGAGACGTAACCGATGCGCAACCGCCGCTCCGGGTCGCGGTCATGGACGTGCGGCCGCAAAAACGGTTTCACCGGATCGCTGAACCGGCGGTTCCAGCGCGCCTGCTCTTCCTGAATCACTCGCGCCTCCAGCCCGGGAACAAAGTGCAGCGTGAGGATCAGATTGCTCTGCATGGCGGCATCCGCCCACGAGCACTCCGCCGCGCAGCGAAAGGCCGCGATTGCCTCCTCGAGCCGTCCTTGCGCCTTGTGCGTATTGGCGAGGTTGTTCTGCGGCTCCCGATAGTCGGGCTTGAGTTCAATGGCCCGCCGATACGCCGCCGCCGCTTCGTCGGGCCGGCCTTGCTCCCGCAGCGCGTTGCCGAGGTTGTAGTGCGCCTCCGCGGAGCCGGGCCTGAGTTCGAGCGCCCGGCTCAACGCTGCCACGGCGGCTTCCAACTGGCCCTGGTCGCACAAGGCGGCGCCTAGATTTTGATGCGCTTCCGCGTGCTCAGGCCGCAATTCGGTGGCCCGCCGGTAGGCCGCGATCGCCTCCTCGACCTGGCCCTGCCGGGTGAGGGCAACGCCAAGATTGAAATTGGCCTCCGGCAAATCCGGTTTCAGCGACAGCGCCCGCCGGTACTCCGCAATGGCTGCCACAACCTGGCCCTGCTCGGCAAGGCACGCCCCAAGATTGCTGCACGCTTCCGCATGGTCGGGGTTTAATTGAAGGGCCCGGCGCAACGCGGCCACCGCGCCATCGATCTCGCCCTTCTCCGTCAGCGCGCTTCCGAGATTGAAGTGGACCGCCGCGAGCTCGGGGTTGATCTCCAGCGCGCGACGATAGGCCGCGATCGCCTCATCGAGCCGGCCCAACCTCCGGTACGCTTCGCCCAGGTTGGAATGCGCGGCGGCCGTTTCCATACCGAGTTGAATGGCCCGACCAATCAACTCCACCGCCGCTTCATCGCGGCCCGCCTGGTGGGCGATTACCCCGAGCAAATGATGCGCTTCGGCGTGGTTCGGCTGAACCGCCAGGATTTGCCGATAGATCACCTCCGCGTCCACCAATCGTCCAGCTTCATGGTGCTGGACGGCGAGTTCGAGAGCGGCAGGGATGGTGACGGCTGGCATGTGCGGGCCTGCGGGGTACGGCGGCGGAGAGGGGTGTTACGTACTCTTAGCCGAGCGCAGCGAGACGCCCAAGGCGCAATGGCGGCAATCTTAATCCTGGCAAAAGCGCCAGCGAAGCGCCCATGGCGCAAACGGGGGCAATCTTGATCCTCCAGCCCTCGTTCGAGGATTAAGATTCCCCCTCGCTCCCTCTCGTTCCGAAGTTGCACTTCGGAACGCGCACGCCTGGGTGATCCTCGACAACTCACCAGAAGCGTGTGGTATCGGGGCTCGTCGCCGCATCTGAGCATTGGCGGTATTCCTCGGCGCACGAGCGGTGCGCCGGCATGGCGTTGCGCGCCGCGGCAATGAAGTGCAACTTCGAAAGCGAGCGCGTTCCGAAAAGTTTAGAAATGGATGGGTTATGGATGAACTGCGGCTGTGCGGTGAAAGCGCTGGATGCGGATTTTCCCTTCGCGCTTGCGGGTCTGGGCGATGTCGTAGGCCGATTGCATCCGCATGAGGGTGTCCATCTGGACGCCGAAAGCCTTTTCGATGCGCAGCGCCATATCGCCGGACAGGGCCGCCTTGAGGTTGAGTAAACTGGAGAGGGCGGGGCGGGAACCGCCAGCGCGGCAGCGGCGGCGGTGACCGTGAGGCCAGCCGGTTCAATGATCTCCGTGCGGATAAAATCACCGGGATGGGGCGGATATTTGATGGGCATAATGATTACTCAGGCTTTCGCCTTCACGCCCTCGGCCCCGACTCGCTTGAAATGGACCTGGCCGACGCGGCGGCCATCGGTCTGCGTAATGGTCACTTCGTAATCCTCAATCCGCACCTGTTCGCCCTGCTTGGGAAGATGGCCGAGCAAATGGGTGACGTAGCCGCCGATGGTGCTCACGTCGGCGCTTTGCAGTTCCAGTCCGGCGAGATCGTGCAGTTCGTAGAGACCGAGCGAGCCTTCCACGGTGAATTCATTGGCATTCACCCGGCGAAACTCCGGTTTCTCCGTGTCGAACTCATCCTGGATGTCGCCGACCAGTTCCTCGATGACGTTGTCGAGCGTGACGATCCCGGTGGTGCCGCCAAATTCATCGATCACCAGGGCGAGATGCGCGTGTTTGCTCAGGAAAAAGCTGAGCAGCTTCTCGAGCGACATCATTTCCGGTACGGGAAAGAGGTCCCGCTTGATGGTTGTCAGGTCGCGCTCGGAGGTGCGCAGCAGCCGGAGGATGTCCTTGATGTGCACCTGGCCGATGGTGTGGTCGAGATGGCCTTCGCAGAGCGGAAAGCGCGTGTGCCGCGAGTCCAGCGCGCGCTGGATGTTTTCCTCGAAGCTGTCCTCGGTGTTCAGGAACACGACCTTGCCGCGCGGCGTGGTGATGTCGCGCACCACCCGGTCGCGCATATCGAGAGCGTTGATGAGGATCTCCTTGCCGAGCGGCGTGACGCTGTCCTGCGCGGCATTCTGGGCGAGGATGACGCGCAATTCCTCCTCGCTGTGCGCCAGTTCGTTGCCGCTCACCGGCGTGATGCGCAGCCAGCGCCGCAGGACCAGGTTCGACGACTGGTTGATCAGCCAGATGGCCGGCCGGAAGAGCGCGAAAAAGAAATCCAGCGGCCGCACCAGCTTCAAGGCGACGCGCAACGGGTCGCGGATGGCAATGTACTTGGGCGCGAGTTCCCCAAAGAGGATTTGGAAAAACGTAATAAAGACAAAGCCAAGCCCCACCGACAGCCCGCTGCTGAGCCGGGGCGATTCGATATGGAGGTGCAGGAAGACGGGCTGGAGCAGCCGGGAGACGTAATCCTCCCCCACCCACCCCAGGGCCAGACTGGCCAGGGTCACGCCGAATTGCGTGGCCGAAAGGTAGACGTCGAGATGGCTGAGAATGTATTTGGCCCGCACCGCCCGGGCGTTGCCCTCCTCGACCAGGGGATCGAGCTGGCTGCCACGCACTTTCACCAGCGCAAATTCCGTGGCCACGAAAAAGCCGTTGAGCACGACGATGGCGCAGATGCCCAGCAACTTGGCGGCGACGATTTCGGGCGCTTCCCACCCGGTGGCCAGGTCTCCGGTATCGGCGATGAACAAGGCTGGTGTCACAGCAGGAAAAAGAAACGAGCCGCGGGCCGAAGCCGGCGGCTCGATGGAAAGTCAAAGAGAGCGGCCTACCAGCTCGATTTGGTCACCCCGGGAATGAACCCATTCGAGGCGAGTTCACGGAAGGCAATGCGCGAGAGCTTGAAGCGGCCGATGTATCCGCGCTTGCGCCCGCTGGCCTGGCAGCGGCGGCTGAGCCGGGCCGGGCTGGCATTGCGCGGGAGCTGCGAGAGCCCGATGTAGTCGCCCTTGGCCTTCAATTCGGCACGCAGGGTGGCATACTTCGCGACAGTCGCCGCTTTGCGTTTTTCACGTTCGATCCAGCAGGTTTTAGCCATAATGTAAAATGGGAGCGCGGAAAATACCGGTCCACCCGCGGATTGCAACCACTTTTTGCTCCGCCGCTTCGGCAAAACTCAGACGCGGCGGGGGCCGCCAGGTAGGAACGCGGCAGCGGCCGCTAGGTAGGAACGCGGCAGGGGCCGCATTGGACGAACGGGGCAGGGGCCCCAGGGACGAACGCAGCGAGGGCCGCGACGTTCGCGGTTGCCGCCACCCCGGTTTTCTCCAAGATTTGCCGCGCGTGTCCACCATTACCGTCGAACAAGCGCTGCAACTCGCGATCACCTGCCATCAGACCGGGCAGCTCGCGGCCGCCGAGCCCCTTTACCGCCGGGTGCTTGCGGTCCAGCCGCAGCATGCCGAGGCCTTGCACCGGCTGGGAGTGCTGAAACGGGAGACGAATCGATGGGAGGAGGCGGCGGAACTCTTCGCGCGTGCCATTGCCCAGGCTCCGCACCAGGCGCAATATCATCTCGATCTCGGTGCGGCCTACCGCCAGATGGGACGCCTCGAAGAGGCCCTGGCCTGTGAGCAGCGGGCCCTCGCCCTCGACCCCAATTTCGCCGGCGCGCCTGGCCTTGACCGGCCGAAACCTGCCAGCCGCCCGGCCGAATCGGGCCGGCGGCTCTATTGCGCGTCCCCCCGTGCCGCTCTCTCCGGTTGGGGAGTTTGCATGATGCACCTGATCGGCGAACTTTCCCAGCGGCTCGAACTAGTTAGTCCCGAGTCCTTCCCGAGCACCACCGCGCAGTTCGACGGCCCCGTCTTCATGCCGTTGCAGGATCACGCCTTCAACCCCTATCTGCCGGTGCGAGGGACGCGCAACTTCGGCTACACGTTTTTCGAGTACCCGTTGGAGCAACCCGCGGCCTCGAATGCGGCTCGCTATGACGTGATCTTTTGCGGTTCGACCTGGTGCCTCGAGCGCATGCGCGAGCGGGGCATCAACAACGGCAAAGTGCTCGTCCAGGGCGTGGATCGAAATGTCTTTCATCCCACGGAAGAGGCGAAACCGCCGGCGCACGGCGAGTTCCGGATTTTCACCGGGGGAAAGTTCGAAATCCGCAAGGGCCAGGACGTGGTCATCGCGGCATTTCGGGAACTGCTGGGAAGGTACCCGCGAGCCCGGCTGGTTTGCGCCTGGCACAATTGGTGGCCGAATCTCATTGAGTCCATGAGCCAATCACCGCACCTGGCGATGCCTTCCGGGCAATTCGAAACCCAGGTGGATCTCTTTCGGGCGCTCCTCGTCCGAAACGGCATTCCGGAAACGAATTTCGAGATCCTGCCGCCCCTGACCCAGACCGACCTCGCCGGTGTCATGCGTTCGACCGACATCGGCGTTTTTCCCAACCGCTGTGAAGGCGGCACCAATCTGGTCCTCATGGAATACCTTGCCTGCGGGCGTCCGGTCGTGGCCTCCGCCGCCACGGGGCATGCCGATGTCATCGCGCCTGACCATGCCCTCGCGCTTCAGCCTCGCTTGACGGCCCGATTCTGGGATGAACCCGAGGTCGCGGAAGTCGCAGCGGCCATAAAACAGCTTTTGGAAAGTCCGGATCTTCGATCAAAACTGGGCGCCGCCGCCGCCGAGGCGATGCGGAAATGGACCTGGCCGCGGGCGGCACAAACGATCATCGACACCATCTTCCCGGCGGGGGGCTAGGGGCGAAGCCCCGTCAGCGCTAACTTGTCGCCTGGGTGGCTGACGCGCTCCGAGCGACATGACCCGGCCCACGCCGGAGGCGTCCGTGACGCTGGCACCCCCACTTCCAGGCGGTCTCCCGCCGCCGCTACTTCGGCGCGGGCTCGCCCGGCGTGGCTGGCGTGTCCGGTGAATTGGCATCGGCGGGAATGGCCGAGAAGTCGCCTTTGACGGTCGCCGCGATCTTCCGTTGGGCATCCCAATAAAAGGTCGTCAGTGCCCCGTTGGTTTTCTGGCGAAGGGTGTACCGTTTTTTGACATCGTCTTCCGCGACCATTTCAAGCTGACCGAGACTTGCGGAGACCGCCAGGTTGGCGGCAGCCCGCACCGGATTGGTCTTCTGGTCGGCGACGAATTGTTTGATTGCGGGCTTGAGCCACACCGCGCCGGCGCCGATGATGATCACCGCGACAAGCACCAGGCCGCCGCAACCGATGCCGAGCCAGCCGAGAACGCCAAGGCCTTTTTTGGGGGGAGGGGCAGACGAAGTATCCATGGCGCGGGAAGCTACCGGGAATCCAACCTTGGGCGCAAGAGTGGAAATCGTGGGGTAGTACTCGCGTGCTTTTTTCAGCGCCCTTGCCGAAAACCGGCCGCTTCCCCATCGGCGCGACGGTAGTGCCCTAATTTGAAGGGCACTTCCCCCCCGAGCGAATCTCCTTGCCAGGGTTGCGCCGAAAATCCAGCGTTTCGCGCCATGAAATGCCCCCCTTTGAGGATGTCGAAAGTGGCTTGGTCACTGATTGCAGGAGTGGCGCTGGCCGGTGCGACGGCGTTAGCTCAGGATCAGTCCGGCGCGTCGTCGAAAAACCTGCTGCCCAACGGTAACTTCGAGAAAGGCATGGAGGGTTGGGCGATCACCGCGTTTGGCAAAAAGGGACAGGGCGCGATCGACGACAGCGAGAAGCGGGAGGGGCGATCGACCTTGCGCATCGACAACTCAGAAGGCGACGACGCTTCGGCCAGGCAGAAGGTCGCCGTCGAACCCAATACGCGCTATCGCTTGGAGGGTTACATCAAGACCAAGGATGTGCAGGCCGTGAAACGCGGCGGCAAGGATGGTGCCTCGCTGTGTCTTGCGGGCGGATGGGAGAAGACGCAGTCGGTGGCCGGAACGCGGTCGTGGACCCGAGTTACGCACGATTTCATTACCGGGGGCGAGACAGAGGTCGAGGTGTGCGCGCGCTTGGGCTATATCTCCGCGCCGGTCACGGGAACGGCTTGGTTTTCGGATATTACATTGACCAAGATCGGCAAGGCTCCGCCGCGCCGGTAGGAAGAGCGGGCGCGCTTTCAGACCACTCCGGCGCCTCTCCAGGATTTGACGCGGCGAGAGAGGCCAACATCAAAAATGGTTGGGCTGCGCCGCTGCCAATTTTCAAATTAGGGCACTACCTAGACGCCCTCTTACTTGACAAACCGGTCACGGATACCATAAGAAAACCACACTCATGACTGCTCACTTCGCGGTTCCGGGCGATGCCGCATCG
>Ga0302326_10003136_pt1 | contig 39246 bp, 31 predicted proteins | sample Palsa_T0_3_FD_202264 | JGI IMG/M metagenome (GOLD analysis project Ga0302326, IMG submission 202264) | Peat permafrost microbial communities from Stordalen Mire near Abisko, Sweden - Palsa_T0_3 | ecosystem: Environmental > Terrestrial > Soil > Palsa > Peat permafrost | place: Sweden: Abisko... | reverse complement strand
TGCAGCGTGTCGTTTCCCGGCAACGTGGACCTCCCGAGGCTCGCTCCCCAGCGCGCAGATTGCGAGGGCAGCAGGATACCCCACTGGCTTACGCTTGGAGGGATGCGTGGGTTTCAGCCGGCGTGACAGCTTGACAGAGACCGGGAACCGCGGCTTTAGTGCTCGCCCCCGCCGTGAAGGGGGCCTGCGCGGGTAGCTCAGTCGGTAGAGCAGGGGATTGAAAATCCCCGTGTCGGCGGTTCGATTCCGTCCCTGCGCACCACGTTTTCTCTGGGGTTTCGTCGTCCGGCTAGCCATTGATGCTTTTCGGTCTGCGGATTCCGAGCGGATCTGGGGTATCGTGCGCCGCGCATGCCGACCCATTCCCTCCACTCGACTCTCGACTCCCTCGCTCAATCCTTCGCCTCCGCGGTCCTGGCCGCGATTCGCGGGGCCAGCCTTCAAGAGCTCCTCGCCGAGGGCGAGGCAACCCCTCGACGCAGTCCGGGGCGCCCGCGCGCGTCGGCCGCGCCGAGCAGCCCCACCATGGCGCGTCCGCCTGCTCCGGCCTCCAAGCCGACCGGCCGACTGCCTCGCCGTTCGCCCGAGGAGATCCAGAAGACGCTTGGAACCATCGTCACCCTCCTCAAGTCCAAGAAGGCCGGCCTTCGATCGGAACAGATTCGCGACGCGCTCGAGCTCGACAAGAGGGAATTGCCGCGCGTACTCGGTGAAGGTCTGAAGACGAAGAAGCTGAAGAGTAAGGGCCAGAAGCGGGCGACCATTTATTCCGCGGCCTGATCGATCGCTGGCGATCGCTCGCGTCATGTCGAGCGCGGGCCGCGGGCCGCGGGCCGCGGGCCGCGGGCCGCGGGGTGGGGTGGGGCGGGGTGGGGGCGAGGCGGCCCTCTTTTGCGATCGGAGGCGAGTAGCGATAGGCTGTTCGGTGGTGTCCTTTGTCCGCGCAGCCCTGGCCAGCCTCGCTGGGCTCACGCTTGCCGCGTGCAGCCTGATCACGTCCCTCGACGGCCTCGAGGCGACAGGGGACGGCGGGGAGGCGGGCAGCGGTCCGGACAGCGGAGGATTCGACGCAACGGCCGCCGACGCCCTCCCACTCCTCGAGGCCGACGCCCTCCCACTCCTCCAGGACAGTGCGACCGCCAGCGACTCGACTCCGCCTCCGATCGACACCGGGGCATGCACCGCCGACGTTCAGAGCGATCCCGGCAATTGCGGCGCATGCGGGCACGACTGCCTGGGCGGCGGGTGCACGTCGGGGATGTGCCAGCCGGTGACTCTCGCCGTCACCCACGGGTCGGTCGGCCTGGCCATCGACTCGGCCTTCGCTTACTGGGCCGACAACGAGGCCGGTGCCATCAACAAGGTGAGCATCGCCCTGACCCATGAAGGCACCCCCACCGCCGTGGTCGCGGGAATGCGCGCGCAGAACGTGCAGGGCATCGCCTCGGACGGCACGTACGTCTACTGGACCAACAAGATCGCCGCCGGGGAGGTCTACCGCGCTTTGCCGACGGGAGCCGGGCTGACCACCATCGCTTCGAATCAATCGCAGCCCGACTGGATCGCGTCGAATGGGACGACCGTGGCCTGGACGAATCAAACCGGCAATCAGGTCATGGCCGCGCCGGTCACCAGCGATGGTGGCGTCGCCCCCACGCAGCTGAACCGGACTGGCGAAAATGGGACAGTCCCCGCGGGCATCGCCATCGACAGCGCGAACGTCTACTACGCGGCCAAGACCAGCGGCGGGGGTCTCGCCGAGAGCGCTCCGCTCAGCGGGGGCGGCCCGGTCAGCGAGCTGGGGACGGCCACGTTCGTCGGCATCGCCGCCGACAGCAACTACGTCTACTGGACGGGGGGCTCCGGCAACCCGAGCGTCTACCAGAACACCAAGGCCGGAACTCCGACCACGGAGAAGACCATCGCCGCCGGCGCCCTCGTCTGCCCGCTGGCCATCACCTCGGACGGCGCCGACGTCTACTTTCTCGATCAGGGCAGCGCGGCCTGCGCGGCGCCCGGCAACGATGCCGGCGCGCTCTACCGGATCCCCATTGGCAACGGGGGAACGCTCCCGGCCCCGCTCGTCGCTGGGTTGAACGACCCGCAAGGAATCGCCGTCGACGGAACGGCGATCTACTGGGTGACCGGTGGGACCACCGGCGCGGTCATGAAGCTCGCCAAGTGACCTCAGAAGCGGGCGCCCGCGGAGACGAAGGCGCCGCCCGGAATCGGCGACGCGTCCAGGCGCAATACGGGGCGCGCGCCGCGGAGCTCCTTGCCGGTGTGCGTCCGGAGCGTGAAGAGCAGAGTCGCGCCGGTCGCGATCCCGGCCACGGCAATGCCCAGGAAGAGATCGCCAAGAACGAGCTTGGTCCGATCCGAGCTGACGCGATCCGGAGAGCAGCCCGCGCCTCCGGCGGCGGGGGCGCAGGTGTCTTTCATGGTGCGGATGTCGCTCGTGCCGGAGAGCCAGAACACCGTCATGGGGACCAGGGCGGCCACGCCGATGCCGCCGACCACGAGACCCGGGGCCCACAGGTGAGTGGCTTCGTCCTCGGGTTTGACTGTGGGCCCGGGGACCGCCACGGCGGGGGCCCCCGACTTCATGTCCGCGACGATCAGGCGGTCCTTCTCCCCTTCGCCGATGACCAGCTTTCGCTCCACGGGCGGGACCCCCGGCAACTCGAATCGAAATGTATGCGCGCCCGGATCCACCGCCAGGGCCTTTCCGTCCTCCTGCGTGGCCAGGACCGCGCCGTCGCAGAGTACCTTCACGTCGACCAGGTCCTCGGCGCGCGCGTCCTTGGCGCGAAAGACGACCGAGGGCATGGCTGCGTCCACCTCGCCGCGCTGCTGGATGCAGTCGGAACGGATGGGCGCGGGACATACGTCGCGCAAGCAGACCGCGAGCTTGTCGCGCGCCGCGAGCAAGGCGCGTCGATCGCGAAGTGACTGGGCCGCTTCCGACGCGGCAATGCAGTCCGCCGTGTCGTCCGCCGCCGCTGGCGGGGCGACGGTGGCCAAGGCGAGGACCAGAAGGGCTACGGCGCGGCGCACGAGCTACGGACCCTGGTTCCGGAAACACGCGTCCTTCCAGTGCTTGTGCCCCTGCGCATCGAGTGAATAGGGAGGATCACAGTCGATGGTTACGTTCGGACGCTGGGCGGGAACGACGACCGGCGAGGGCGTGACCGCCTTCCCCGCACTTTCCCGCGGCCTTCGCGCCGGAACCTCGGCCGAGCGGGCCGCCCCGGGCGATGACACGGCCAGAGACGGTGCAGGGGACGCCGCGCTCGACGGGAGAGGCGCCCCCGCGACAACGGCGCTCGGGGCGGAAAGGGAAAGCGCCGCGGTCGACACCACCGGAGGGGACCGATGGAGGCCGAGGAGGACGCCGATGCAGGCGACCAGGAGCGTCGCCCCGCCGAGCACCCAGAGGGCCAGGCCTCTTCGCCAGCGCGGCGCCTGGACCATGACCGGGATGGAATCGTTCTCCGCTCGCCACGCGCCCGCGCCGTACGCGGAGAGAGCAGCTACTTGGCCAGGGGGAGGAGTGCCGGAGAGGATGGCCTGCGCGTCGGACTCCGCCAGGTGGGCGACGTCGACCACTCGCGACGACGAGCTCTCGATCTCGGCCACCGTCGCCGCCCGCTGCGCCAGCGCGTTCTGTGCGAGCGACTCGACCCAGGCCCCCACCTGCGTCGGCGACGCGAGGCCGACGGCGCTCTCCAGATCCATGGCCATCTCGCGTGCGGTGGCGTACCGGTGGAGCGGATCGCGCTGAAGGCCGCGCATGACCACGGCGTCGATCGCGGGAGGCAGATGGGGTGCGTGCCGACTCGGCGGGTCGATATCCCCGTTCAGGATCTTGGCGATCACCTCGCGGGGATCGTCCCCCGGGAAGAGACGCGTCCCGGTCAGCACCTCCCAGAGAACGACCGAGGTCGCAAACAGGTCGCTCTGCCTCGTGACGGACCCCAGGATCTGCTCCGGTGCCATGTAACGGAGCTTGCCTTTGATCTTCCCGCGGCCCGTCGTCTGCGCGCGCCCGGCGGCCTTGGCCACTCCGAAGTCCAGAACACGCGCGGTTCCGTCGACGTCGACCAGCACGTTCTGCGGGCTCATGTCGCGATGAACCAGACCGAGAGGCTCCCCTTTTTCGTCGGTCGCCTCGTGCGCGGCGTGAAGCCCGTGCAGCGCACCGCAGATGATGGCGGATGCGACGCGCACGGGAATCGCTCCCACCGTCCGAGACGCTCGCAGCAGACGTGAGAGCGATTCGCCTTGCACGTAATCCATCACCACGAAGAGCTCACCCTCCGTCGCCACCACGTCGAGCGTCTGCACGACATTGGGATGACGGATGCGCGCAGCGAGGCGCGCTTCGTCGATGAACATCGCCACGAACTCGGGATCCTTCGCAAACTGAGGATGCAGTCGCTTGACGGCCACGGTGCGAGAGAACCCCACGGGACCGAGCAGACGTCCGTAATGCACGGTCGCCATGCCGCCCGAGGCGATTTCGTCATAGAGGGCGTAGCGCCCGATGATGGTCGCCCGCTCGCGCTTTCGAGGACTCGCCAGCACTGCCTCTCAGCGTAGCAGGCCGGGCGCACAGCGCGACGAAGCAGCTCGTCGCCGGGGGCGGTGTGTGGAGCGATCGCACTCGAGACTCAGGCGTGCGACAGCCGGCCCGAGGTGAGTGAAGCGGACACCGACGCCGTCGCGCCGATGAGCGTACTGCGGCTCCTCCGCGGCGTATGTCGCGCAGCGCAGCGTGTCGAAGTCGGGACAACGGCTGAGCGGGGTCCTCATGGCGACGGCGAGTGGGGCGCGGCGAGCGGGTGTCGCGCGGGTCGCCTGGTGGCTCAGGAAACGGGACTGCCTCAGGAAACGGGACGCGCGGATTCGACGATGCCGCCTTACCCGACGACGGCGTTGACGCAGATCGGCACGCGGCGCGAGTTCACTAGTGCGCGAAATCTGCGCGAGCGGCCGAGCTCGCCGCATGAAAAACTACCACCCTGACGTCGCGTGTGACGGCCACCTTCTGGCACGAGCCGGCCCAAGATAGAGGCGGCTCTGGGAGAGGAAAGAGTGGAAACCAGGCGGCCTTTCCGACGCTGGCGAAGGCCGAACCTGTTGGCTGCCGAAAAAGAGCGCCGCTATCCCAATTATTCCTATCGAGGAAGGCTGCCTTTGGCTGTATAGTCGGGCCCACGATGTCGAACACCTCACTCCGCTCAGCCCTCGATTCGCTGGCAAACTCTTTTGCGGGAGCCGTCCTCGATGCCATCAAAGGGGCCTCTCTGCAGGAGCTTCTCGCAGAGTCCGGGGGCGCCACCGCACCTCGACGCGGCCCCGGACGTCCGCGCGGCGCGGTCGCAAAGGCAACTGCAACTGCGCCCGTCGCCGTGGTGCGCGCCGCCAAGCCCTCCGGGCGCCTGCCTCGTCGCAGCCCCGAAGAGATCGCCAGGACCCTCGACAAGATTCATGGCCTGCTCAAAGGCAAGAAGGCCGGGATGCGTTCGGAGGAGATCCGTGAGGCCCTCAAGCTCGACGTCCGGGAGATGCCCCGCGTGCTCAAGGAAGGCCTCGCGAAGAAGAAGCTGAAGAGCCGCGGGCAGAAGCGAGCCACGACGTACACGGTGTCGTGATCCGGAGTCCGCGGCGTCCCGCTGACGCTGCACGGCGACTACTCCGCGGGATCGGCCGAGTGAATCGATGCTTCGGCGGGCCAGCGCATCCTTTGCGTCGTCGCGAGTTGCACGACGCCCACCGCAGCGAGGGTGCGGATGGCCAGATAGGCCGGATCGACTTCGAACCACCGCGCCGCGAAGCTGGGGCTCATGCCGAACTTGTGATGGTTGTTCTGGAAGAGCTCACCGCAGGTGAGAAAATCGATCACCATCGTGTTTCGTGACTGGTCGCCGTTGTCGAAATTCTTGTACCCGTAGCGGTGCCCGCACCAGTTGACGATGGCGCCGTGGATCGGTCCCATCACGAAGTGGAGCGGAAGGAGCGCGAACATCCACGGCGCGGTGGCGAATCGCAGATAGAAGAGCACGTAGGCAGCGCCCCAGGCCACGCGCATCACCCAGCTCTGCCCGAGTCGGTCGACCAGGGGCCACTCGGGAACTCCTCCGTCGAAGCGCGCCTCCGGCTCCACGCGACGGTAAGCGAAGTCGTCGTACTTCTTCTTGGTGGCCAGCATCATGGTCATCACGTTGCCGTAGTTTGTCGGCGAGTGCGGATCCCTCGGGGTGTCGCTGAAGGCATGATGCATGCGGTGGAGGATGGCGTACCCGCGTGGCGAGAGGAAGCTCGACCCCTGCGCGAGGTAGGTGCACAGATAGAAGAAGCGCTCCCATCCCTTGGACATGGTGATCATGCGGTGCGCGCCGTAGCGATGCTGGAAGAAGGTCTGGAAGAAAACCGACACTTGCCAGTGTGCGACGAAGAACACGAGGATGATCACGGGCGGCTCCTTTGGGCTCGGTACGGCGTTCCCGGGGACAGTGCCGCAAGTCCGCCAGGCCGGCCGTCATGGGTTGGTCAGATTCGGGGCTAGCCGACCTTCGGGAGGCCCTCCCGGGTCCGTTCCGGACGCAGCCGCACACCCGCTCGGCAGGCGTCATTGCGCGGAGCTCGCGCAGGGGAACGAGGCCCGCGCGCGCGCCGTGACCGCCACGTAGACGCGCAGATAGGCCGCGTGCGCGTGCACCCCCGTCACCTCCACGCGATCGACCTCGCCGCGAAAGCAGCCGCCGCCGCTGCCGAAGGTGAGCTCGTCCCCGAGCTTGGTGCGGGCGTCGTGAAGTCGCGCCCCGATGTCCAGCCGGAGCGCTGCGCGCGACTCGTCGCGGATGCGGTCGCCGTCGGTCATGGCCTTGAGCGACAGGAGAAAGCCGCGCGTCTCGATGGTCGGCTCGAGATCGGGCACGCGAAGCTCGTTGTCGACCACCGCGGGATGCCCGGTGAGATAAAGATTGCCGTCGAGATCGGTGTCGATCCCCAGCTTGTGGATGGGGCCGGCCAGATGCAGCTTGAGCACGATGGCTCCCTGCGACTCGTAGATCTCCGGTTTCTCCAGGTAGATCTGCGGGTATTCGGCGGAGAAATAGAGCTTTCCGTCGGTGAAGGCCAGGCTCATGGCCCGCGTCAGCTCGTCGTAGCGGGCCGCGATGGGAACGGTCACCGTGAAAGGCCCGGAGGTGAGCGCGGCCACGTTGGAGAGCGGGGGAAGCTCGGGAGAAGCGTCCTCGTGAAGATCGGGGCAGGGCAGCGTGATGGAGGGCGCGACCACCAGCGCGAGATCCTTCTCCAGACCGTCGGCCAGCACCGTCGGGCCGGCTTCGACCTCCAGCACCTTCAGCCGCGCGCACGCGCTGGCCTCGCCCATCGGCAGATCGATGGGCCGCGACACGCGCGCGTAGGCCTCTTCCAGGAGCGGACGCAGATCGTAGCCAAAGGCCTTCAGCTTGCCGGAGATGCCATCGCCGATCTTCCCGTAGACGCCGGTGAGCTTGTCGGCCACAAAGAGGCGTGTGTCCGATGACGTCACGTCCACGTCGACCGACTGGAGTTTCACCGCATAAGCGGCGTTAACGATGGGCTCGGCCTCCACGCGGAGATCGAGCGGCACCTCTACCTTCTCCAGGGGGAGCGCGACCACCGCCCGCACCTTGGTGCTCAGCACGACGCGTCCCTGCGCGAACTCCACTTCGAGCGCCCCGCGCTCCCAGGTATAGCGGCGGTCGGAGCCGAGCAGCGGAAAGGTTCCCTCCCCGGTGTGGGGGATGGCGTCCTCGAGCGCGGCGCGCAACCCTGCCGCGGTGACGGTGAGGTGCACGACGATGCGGGCCGGTTCGGGATCAGCCACCGGCTGCCCCTCCGAGGGGACTGGCCGAGGGGGATAGACGGCACCAAAGCGCGCGCAGGCAAGGAAGACCCAGGACGCGGCGAGAGGGACGAAACGAAGAGGTGGCATGCGGCGCACGGGACCATAGGCGAGCGCGGTCCGCCCCGCGACTTCGCCGGAGACCCGAGCCACCCAGGAAGCGGCTCTCTCTCAATAGGGATCGTCGCTGGGCTTGGTATTCGACAGAATGTCGCCGCTCGGTTTCAGCTGGAAGGCCTGGGGCGCAGGCGGCGGAACCCAGGGCAGGGTGAAGGCGCCATTCATGGAGGGCACCCTGGGGAAGAGGAAGCTGGGGACGTGGGCCCAGTCTCCGAGGAGAATGGTGGTCCCCGTCCCCCCGAGGTGCGCCAGCGCGTCGTAGGCGTGCACCATCACCTCCATCGGGGTGACCCCGGCGGTCTCGGCGCGACGCTCGGCGGCGTGAGCCCCGGCCATTTGCCGCACCGTCTCCGCCTCTGCACGCGCCTCGATGATCTTCGCCGTCGCGGCGGCTTCGGCCTTCAGCTGCTCGACCACCATCTCCGCCCGGGCGGCCTTCTTCTCCACGTCCATGCTGGCCAGCAACTGTTCGGCCTTGAGCTTGGCGGAGGCGGACTGCGTGCTGAGCTCCAGCTTCTGCTCTTCGCTCTCCTTGACCAGCGCGAGCTGCCGCGTCGCCGACGCCGACTCGATCTCCAGCTTCTTGGCGGCCGTGGCGGCGTCGATCTCGGCCTGCTTCTCCGACTTCTGGATGGAGATCTCGCGCTCGTGCGCCTCGTTCTCGGTGTTCATGATCTGCATCTTCTTCTGGTGTTCGGCGGCGACGGCGGCCTCCTGGCGCGCGGCCTCCTGCACACCCACCTCGCGCTGGCGGATCTTCTCCGCGATCTCCGGCGCATAAGTCACGTTCTCCAGCGTCACGCTGGAGATTTCCACGTGTTTGCCGAGCGTGCGGCGGCGCACTTCGGCCTCCACTTCGTTTTCGATGGATTCGTTCTTCTTCTGGAGCTCGGTATAGGAGTGGCGGGCGAAGACGCCGCGGCAGGCGCTGCGGAACTCCGGGCCCACCACCTCGTCGTAGTAATTCATGCCGATCTCGGTATCGAGGGCGTAGAGCTCCGAGACGATGGGCCGGTAGATGACGCTCAGTTTCAGCTCCAGATCGAGCCCTTCGGAGCTCTTGGTCGACACGTTCTCCTGCCTGGTGGAATAAGTGACGTCGAAGTCGTCGACACGGTTCGACGTGCAGGCGAGAAAGCACCAACCGAGCGCGTACTTGCCGGGCTGGAGGACGTCGCGCCGCAGCCCTCCGCCGTTGGGGGCGAAGTAGAGGCCGCGATGGCCGGGCTCCACCAGGCTGGTGGAGCACCCGGTGGTGCCGAGCGACGCGGTGGCGAACGCCAGGCAAGACATGGCTGTGATCGTTCTCATGGTGGAACCTCGGTGGGACTTATTCTCGTTGGGCGTAACGTCTCAACCCGATTCCGGAGCGGGGGGATCGAGGGGAACACCTCCGCCCAGCCACCCCGCCAGATCGCGCCCGATGCGCATCATGCAGCGGAAGATGACCGGCGCCCCCTCGTCCGCGGACCGCAGTCCGCCCTCGTGGCATCCGAGCTGGGTCTGCCCGAGGTAGATGTTCCCGTTGCGCGTGCGCAGCGTGGCGCGCACGTCGAGGCCGACCAGCACCCGGCCCCCTGACTCGAGCTCCGCGTCCGCGCCGATCACCTCGACCAGCACCGTCCAGCCGCCGTGCATCGCCACGGGATACTCGCGGTGCGCGTCGGCCCAGGGCACGGTGGCACTGGACACGGCGATCCCCAGCGCGCCTTCCACGTCCCCGTAGACGATGTCCGAACCGCGCACCGGCAGAGGATCGGGGACCGCCGTGCCGCGGCTCACCACCTCGAGCGGCGTCGCGCTGGACGGCGTGAAGGTGCTGGGCGCTCCCGAGGTGCGCAGGAGCGGCACGATCCGAGGCGCGGCGCCGCTGCAACCGAGAGCGCCGAGAATCACGACTACGAAGAGGGCCGGGACGGCCGCATCCGGCGCGTGCATGCAAGGTGGCATGAGCAAGCGACGAGCCAACCACTTCGGAGAGGGCGATCGCGCGGCGAATCGCGGTTCCGGCGCGCGTTTCGTGGGGGTCGACTCTCTCCGGGACCGAGCGCCGTGGGGCGCCGGGTCCCAGGCCACGCGTCAGTCCGCGCCTGCCGCGTCGTCCGCTCCGCCGTCGGGCGGGGCGCCACAGAAGAGTGGACCCAGCGCCCTGTAGTACGTGCCGAGATCGCCATAGGTCCCGGCGTTGCAGAACTCCTCGTCGGCGGCGCTCGCCCCACCTTCGACGAGGAGGCCCTCGGCGCACGACACGGCGGCGTTCTGGTACTGCGCGCAGCCGCCGGCCAGGGCGTCCGCCGTGCACTGCACGACGGCCTCCACCTCGCGCTCCGTCTGCGTCGGGCATTGAGCGCCGCTGCAAGCGATTTCGCTGCACACTCGCGCCGCTTGCTGTCGCGGACCGCACCCGGTCGGCGACTGGTCCCCGGTGCGGAGGGCGATGCAGCCGGCGAAGTTACCGTAATAGAGGTCGGTGATGGAGGAAGCGACGATGGGACCCCACATGGCGTCGGTGTCGGGCGTGACCATGCAGCTCCAGCAGCCCGGGCTCGCCGTCTGGAAGGCGTCGCAGGCGGTGGACGTCGAGATGGACTCGAAGCAGTCGGCGACGAGGTCGTCGAGCTCGGCCTCGGTGCAGGCGGCGTGAGGCGGCGCAGGCGGGTGCCACGACGGGACGTAGGCCGACACGTCGACGGGCGCGCAGCCTCCGGGGGCGTCGTCGGCGGGGGAACCGGCGTCCTCGTCGACCGGCGCGGCTTCCGGCAGCGGGGTGGCGGCCGCCATGTCCACACCGGCGTCGCTCGCGCCGTCACGAGACGCGTCGCCGGCGTCGGGCAGCGAAGGAGCGGCGCAGGCGAGGAGCTCGGCGAGGAGGGAAACGAGAAACGCGCGCTTCATCCCAATCTCCCGCGCTCCGTCCTTCGTGCTCCCTCGTTTCGAATCGAGACCCGCGCGGGACCTGGACCGCCGCGCTGGCTGGGTAAGGATACTCTCGGCCTCTTGCGGCGGCGCTCACAAAGCCAAGGCTGGAGGGCCGTAGCTCAAATGGCTGCCCGCGCCGCCGTCTGCGGTAGAGCGCCAGGTTGCACGTCGGACTTTGCCGCGTCCGGGGTATGACTCGAATCCACCAAGGAGACTTCGCGATGAACCGAGGCGATGGAGCACACAATGGACGCCACGACCGACACCTTCGTCGGTGGCTGCCTGCCGGCGGCAGCGTAGCGTTCCTCTGGCTCGTCGCGCTTGGGTGCTCCGCGAACAACGGTTCCTTCCTGCCCGAAGGTCCTGCCGCCTCGACCCCCGACGGGAGCACGGCGACGGTCGAAGCGGGATCCCCCGGCGACGCGGCCCCGCCCGATGCCGCGCGGGCGCCCGACGCCGGGCTCGCGGCGGACAGCGGGCACCCGGCCGACAGCGGCTCGCCTGGCGACGCGGCCAGCCCCCCCCCGGACTCCGGGAGCGCGGGGGGCTCGACCTGCATGGATGGCGTAGAGGACGGTGATGAAACGGGGGCCGATTGCGGCGGCTCTTGTCCGCCGTGCGTGCCGTACTCGATCGGCTCGCCGAACACCGACGACAAGGTCGGCAACGCCTGCGCGGGCGGCGGTGACGTGAGCTTCATCTGCCCGCGCTTCATGCTGCTCAGCTCCGAGATGAGGGAGGCCGCGGCCGCCGACGAGTCGGCCAATGGCTGGCCGGCGGGCGCCTTCAACTACGGTGTGGCCACGCTGAACGGTGCGGCTTGCTGCGCCTGCTATCAGATCGTCTACGGCGCCCCGCAGGACGGGCAGCTCGCCTACACCCCACCGCGGCCGCTCATCATCCAGAACTTCAACACCGGGGGCGCCCCCGGCGCCTTCGATGTGTTCATGGGCAAGGGGGGCGAGGGCGCCAACACGACAGGCTGCTCGGCGCTCTACACCTCCTATCCCACCATCGGAGAGCCCAACGGCGGCGGCATCAATGCAGCGGCCATCTCGGCCTGTGGGACGACGACGGCCGGGCTCGAATCGTCGGGCTGCGTCTCGACGGTTACCAGCGAGTGCGACACGATCCAGGCCGCCTCCTCCTACGTCGAGACGACCACGCAGTTCTCGTGCATCGAAGCGAACAGCGGGACGTCGGCCTACCATGCCAACTGGTCGGTCAAGGCCCGCGAGGTGGAATGCCCCGCCGCGCTGACCGAGGTGACGGGCTGCAAGCTGAACCCCGGGGGCAACCCGCAACCGGATCCCACCGTCCAGACCGTGGCCGAGGCGTCGAGCTGGAGCGCCTACAGCACGACCACCATGGAGGATTGCTGCAAGCCGAGCTGCGCCTGGGCAGCGAACGTCTCCAACACCGAGTCCCCCTGGTCCGCGATGTACCAGTGCGACGGCAGCGGCAACCCGATGCACAACTGACGGAGAGGTGCTCGACAAGACGTATTCGTCCTCGTGCTCCTGCCCGTGCACGTACCTCGAACCCCGTGCTCGTCTTTGGAACAAGGCGTGCTCGCCTTGCCATCCCTTCCCTCCCGCCTTGCCATCCCTTCCCCCCCGCCTCAGCGCTCCCCGCGGTCGCATCGCGCGATGAGCCGGAGCAGCCATTCGCGCCGGCCCCCCGAGCTGCCGCCGAAGGGCGAGTCCGCACCCTCGGTGATCTCCTTCACGCGGTCGAGCGCCGGACGGTCCCCCAGGGCGCAGGCGCAGATGGCGCGCTGGCGGAGGAGCTCTCGAGCGATGCGCGCCGAGGGGACGCCGTTGTCGAGCGCGCGATCCAGCCAGGTCGCCGCCCGGGCATACTGGTCGTGCTGCGCCAGGTTCTTCCCCACCAGGTAGCCGGCCAGCGGCTCGTGCGTCTCGGCCGCCCACTGTCCAATGGCCAGCGCTCCCAGCCAGGCATCCACCGGCCGCCCCGGCTCGCCGACGAGAAGGTCCACGATGGCGCGGCGAGCCGGCGGATTGTCCACACTCAACGCCTTGACCTCCAGGGTGCGGGCCACGTCCTCGTCGAGCGTGCGCGCCGCGAGCTCCCGGTACGACTCGGCCGCCTGGGCATCCTGACCATGCGCCAGGTCGTCGTCGGCCAGCGCCTCCTGCGCGCGATCCCGCCAGGTGCGCGGCGTCAGCGCGTCCTCTACCAGGCTCCCGAGCTCGGCGCGGCCGCGCTCCGGGTCCGTGGATCCCATCTCCACCTCGGCGCGGTCGAGGCGCGCATGCCAGTCGTGCCGGTCGCGCGAGAGGGCGGCGTCGTAGAGCGACAGGGCGCGCGCGAAGCGGTGCTCTTCGCGGCACTGGTCGGCGTGGCGATCGAGCGCGTCGACGACGTGGGGGCAGTGCCGCGCCCAGACGCTGGGCCGCTCGAACTTGGCGCGCGCGTAGGTCATGGCCTCGGCGGGCATGACCAGGAGACGCAAGGCGCCGCGGAACTGCTCCTCCAGCGCCGCCCAGCTCTCCCCGGTGAGCGCTTCGATCGAGCCGCCGGCGTACCACGAGCGCAGGACCGCCGGACCCCAGCGGTCGAGCACCCAGGTCACGAAGGCGCCGGCGACGGTGTAGCTCTTGGCGGCGTTCTCGCCCAGAAATCCCAGCGAGAAGAGGTCGTACAGGGAGGGGAGCGCGCCGAGATCGAGCATGGCCCGCGCCCACTGGGCGTCGCTCAGCTCGTCGTCGTCGGGCGAGGTGGCCACCGCCGTGCCCTCGATGAGGCCGGGGTTGGGCCACAGACCCCCCAGGGAGCCGGCGATGCGAAACGGCCCGTGCCCGAAGCTGCCGGCGACCACGTGCGCCACCTCGTGGCCCAGCACGGGATGTGGGAAGCCGGACACCTGCACGTAGACCTCGCGACGCCAGGGCTTGGCGATCGACGTGTCGGCCGCCCCCATCAGCCGGCGCTTCTCGTCCGCGTCGTTGAATACGAACGCGGTCAGACGCCCGTCGAGGTGGGCGCCGAGCCTCTGCTCGTCAGCGGCCAGCTCGTCCTCGCAGTCGCGCAGCAGCAGGGCCGCCCGATCGGGCAGGAGCGAGTCGGGATAGACGACGTCGCAGCGCGCACCGCGGGCACGCCCTCCGAGGGTCTCGGCGATCGACTCCGCCGTCTGCCAGTGCCCCAGCGCCGGCCCCGCCGCGCAGAGGGCCACGCTGGTGACCAGCGCGGCGATCCCCAGGAGCGGCATGGCCAGGGCCGTGACCCGCATGCGCAGCGGCCGCAGGGCGAGCTTTCCCTCCTCGGTCCGGCGGAGCGCGGAGGCGACCAGCGCGGCGCCGCTCAGGGTGGCGAGCGTCCCCGCCCGGTAGGTCCACAACTCGGGGCGCACGTCGACGATGGTGTCGTAGAGGGCGCCGCTGAAATACCCGAAGAACGGGTCGTAGCCGAAGACCATCGGCGACGCGTAGAAGCGCGCCACGCTGACGAGGATGCCGCCCAGCGGCCCGGCCGACGCGAGCAGCACACAGGCGAGGCGTCTCCGCTTCCGGTCGCGGCACGTCTCTGCCACCACCGCGCCCCACACCCCTCCGAGCGCGGCGCCGAAGACGGCGGTGAGCACGAAGAGCAGCGCCCCTCCCCACAGATCGCAGGGTCCCGTGCGGAGGCCGTGCAGCAGGGCGGTGAGGAACGCCACCAGCGCCAGGAGGAGCCCGTTGCCGATTCCGCGCGCCACGCAGCGGAGCGGCGTGACGTCGCTGCGGCCCGACAGCTCGAGAGCGGTGGCGATCGCCGCCGCGGTGGGCAAGACGACGCCGCTGGCCACGCAGATCTCGTAGCCCAGGCCCCCGAAGAGGGGCAGAAACCCGGCCGCCCCCAGCAGCACGAGGACCACGATCGCCGCCACACGACGCGGCAGCGGGAGGGATCGCCAGAAGGCCACGGCGGCGAGAGGTGTAGTCCATCCGCGGCGTATGGATCCAGATCACCGCACGTGGGGCGGGCTATGACTAGATCTGCGCTTCGCTCTCGCCGTCCGGCGGGTGCGGCTGGGGAGGCGGGCTGAGGGGTGCCTCGAGGACCAGCGGGAGCACCTCGTCGACGCGCTTGACGAGATGCACCTTCATCTCCGCGCGCACCTCTTTGGGGACCTCTTCGAGATCCGGCTCGTTGCGCGCCGGGATGAGAACCTCGCGGATCCCGGCGCGGTGCGCGGCGAGGAGCTTCTCCTTGATTCCACCGACCGGGAGGACGTTGCCCCGCAGGGTGATCTCCCCGGTCATGGCCACCTCCTTCTTCACCGGGCAGCGCAAGAGGAGCGACGCCACGGCGGTGAACATGGTGACCCCGGCACTGGGTCCGTCCTTCGGCGTTCCGCCCTTGGGCACGTGCAGGTGCAGGTCCATCCCCTTCAGGAAGTCCGGCGCCAGGCCCAGATCCTTGGCCCGGCTGCGCACGTACGACACCGCCGTCGCCGCGCTCTCGCTCATGACGCTCTTCAGGTTGCCGGTGACCATGACCTCGCCCTTGCCGGGCATGGACGTCGCTTCGATGAAGAGAATGTCCCCCCCGCTGGGAGTCCAGGCCAGGCCCGTCGCCACCCCCGGCGAGCTGGTGCGCTCGGCCAGGTCGGGCATGTAGCGCGGGGGGCCGAGGATCTTCTCCACCGCTTCGGCGTCGGCCACGAGGACGAGCTCCGTCTCTCCCTCGGCCACGCGCATGACCAGCGAGCGGCAGACCGCGCCGATCTCGCGCTCCAGGTTGCGGACGCCGGCCTCGCGCGTGTAACTATCGATGATCTTCTCCAGCCCCTCGGTGCGAAAGTCCAGGCGCTCGTCGGTCATGCCGTGGGCAGATAGCTGCTTGGGGCAGAGAAACTCCCTGGCGATGGCGAGCTTCTCGGCGCGCGTGTAGCCCGCGCACTCGATGACCTCCATGCGATCCCAGAGGGCGTGGGGGATGGTGTCGGGGTTGTTGGCGGTGCAGAGAAAGGTCACCTGCGAGAGGTCGTAGGGGACGTCGAGGTAGTGGTCCTGGAAGGTGCCGTTCTGCTCCGGATCGAGCACTTCGAGCAGCGCCGCCGCCGGATCGCCGAGCATGTCGACGCCCATCTTGTCGACCTCGTCGAGGACCATGACCGGGTTCTTCACCGCCGCCTTCTTCATCCCCTGCACGATGCGCCCCGGAAGCGCGCCCACGTAGGTCCGCCGGTGGCCGCGGATCTCCGCCTCGTCGCGCACGCCGCCGAGAGCGATGCGGTGGTAGCGCCGCCCCATCGACCGCGCGATGGACCGGCCGAGCGACGTCTTTCCCACCCCGGGCGGACCGATGAAGCACAGGATCGGCGCCTTCTTGCTGCCGGCGAGCTTGCGCACCGCCATGTACTCGATGATTCGCTTCTTGATTTTCTCGAGGCCGTAGTGATCCTCGTCGAGGCAGCGCCGCGTCTCCTCGACGTCGAGCCGGTCGGGCGTAGTCTTGTTCCAGGGGACGTCCGCCAGCCACTCCAGGTAGGTGCGCGTCACGTTGTACTCGGCCGATTGTTGCTGCATGCCGGCCAGACGGCCCAGCTGCTTGCGCGCCACCTTTTGCACCTCGTCGGGCAGGCCTGCGCTCCGCAGGCGCTCGCGCAGCTCGTCGACCTCGTCCTCCTCACCGCCCTCGCCGAGCTCCTCCTTGATGGTGCGCATCTGCTGGCGGAGGATGAGCTCGCGCTGCGCCTTCCCCTCGTCGGCGATCATCGAGCTCACTTCCTTCTTCACGCGGAGGAGCTCGAGCTGGCGATTCACGATGGCCAGCACCGCCCGCACGCGCGCCTTGGGCTCGAAGGTCTCCAGGATCTGCTGCTTGTCGGAGACGCTCGCCTGCTCGGGGGACAGGTTGGAGGCGATGAGATCCGCCAGCGCCCCGCTCTCGCGGACGTTGTCGAGGATGCCCGCGGTCTCGCGCGGGAGGTTGGGCATGAGCGAGAGGACCTGCCGGGTGCCTTCGCGCAGCGACGCGCCAAGGGCGTCGAGCTCCGCGTCGCGCTCGAGGTCCTCGGTGACCCGACGCGTGCGGGCGCGCATGTAAGGCTCCAGGGTGGCCCGCTGGACGATCTGGAAGCGCGCCAGTCCGTGCAGGACCACCGAGTAGTTGCTGGGTCCCAGGCGCAGCACCTTCACCACGCGCGCGACGGTGCCGACGTCGTAGAGATCCTCGTAGCGGGGCTCGTCCACCTCGGCGTCGCGCTGGCTGACGATGCCCACCACGGCGCGCTCGAGGCCGACCAGATCTTCCACCAGGCGGACGCTGCGCGGACGCCCCACGTTGATGGGCACCACGCTGGCCGGGAAGACCACGCTGTTTCGCAGCGGGAGAATGGGGAGAAGCTCGATGTCCCCGCCGGAACGCGAATCGCTCATCATCCAGGCCTATAACGCGAAACAGGCGCCCCCGCCCCGGGCTCTGTCGCACGGCCCGCTCTCGCGGGAGGAATGTAGCCGCCGTAGCGGGCCGTTCTCCATGCTAGGAGACCGTCGGGCAAGGCCCCGACGGACTCCGTCGTGACGTTATTCGCCGCCCCTAGAGGAGGAAGATCATGGGATCGGTCGTCTTTGCGCCGCGCGCCGCGGCGGTGGGGCTCGCGCTCGGGGCTTCGGCGTGGCTGCTCGGGTGCGGCGCGGCGCAGCACCCCGGCGGGGAGGACCCGCAGTCGGTGCTGCAGGCCTACGCGCGCTCCCTGCAAGAGGGCCGCGCCGACGACGCGTACCGCCTCCTCTCGGACGAGGCGCGGCGCGGCATCTCACTCGAGGCGTTCCGGCGCATGGTGAAGGACGACCCCGAGGGCGTCCGCGAGATAGGGCGCTCGCTGGAGCGGCCCACCGCGGCCCCGGTCGTCACCGCGACCGTGACCAGCCCGAGCGGGCAGGAGCTTCACCTGGTCCTCGAAGGCGGAGGCTGGCGCGTCGATGCGTCGACCATCGATCTCTATGCGCAGGATACCCCGAGGCACGCCGTGCAGGGCTTCATCCGGGCGGTGGACCGCAAGCGCTACGACATCGTGATGCGCTACGTTCCCGACACCCACAGGGAAGGGCTCGACCCGTCGAAGCTCCAGACGGCGTGGGAGGGCCACGAAAAGGAGGAGATCGAGCAGGTGGTGGCGGCGCTCAAGCAGGCCCTCCCCACCGCCACCATCGAAGAGACCGGCGAGCGGGCGACCATGCCCTATGGCGCGGGGACCATGCAGCTCGTGAGAGAGCACGGGCTCTGGAAGATCGAGAACTTCGATTGACCGATGTGGACCCGGGGTCATTCGCCCTCGGCGTCGCTCTCGGGCGTGTGAATCACACGCCACAGCCTCCCGAAGGTCGGCTAGCCTCCGTCGGGCGCGGGGAGACCGGTGGATGTCTCGTCCGGGATGAAGCTCACGTCGCCGGACAGCTCCGCGTCGCGCCCACCCGCCTCGGGAGGGCACTCCGAGTAGTCCTCCTGCGAGAAATACGCGGCGTCCGCGCACCCGTAGAGGAGCCGCGGGCAGGTCGTGCTGCTGGTGCCGCAGGTCGTCTCACCGTAGCGGGCGCAATCGATGGCGTGGTTGGCTGCGCTGCTGGCGCAGGGATCCCCGGCGTCCGGGAAGGGAATGACCGGTTCGGCGTGGCATGCGCCGAGCCCGCCGGTCAAAGCGACGACGACGAGGAAGAGGAGCGAAAACCCTCGCGGCGACGTCTTCGCGCATCGAACCGAGCTCACGACCCGGCTCCCTCGAAGGTCACCACCACCGGCGCGTGGTCGCTGGTGCCCACCTCGGCGAGGACGCGGCACTCCGTCGCGCGAAGATCGGGCCGCCGGCTGGCCAGCACGTAGTCGATCCGCCATCCCTGGTTCTTCTGCCTCATGCTCCGCCACGGCGGCCACCAGGTAAAGAGGGTCTCCGACTCGGGATCGAGCGAGCGCGCCACGTCGACCAGGCCGCTGGAAAGGACCCCCTCGAAGAGCGCGCGCTCGTCGGGGCGCTGGCCGATGACCCCCGGCTTCCGCTCCCGCGGCGTGACGTCCGCGTCCGAGCGGGCCACGTTCATGTCCCCGCACAGCACCACGCGGCTCCCGCGGGTGGTCTCCGCGTAGGCTCCCATGGCTTCGAGGAAGCGCAGCTTGGCCGCGTAGTCCTTGTTTCCGTTGGGAACGTAGATGCTGGCGATCACCAGCCCGTCGTCGAGGCGAGCTTGCACCGCGCGGTACTCGACGTCGAAGGGGGGGTGTGAAAACGCGGGGCGCGAGGAGAACGCGTCCTTGCGCAGGTGGATGGAGACCCCGCTGTACCCCTTGGGACCGCCGTGCCAGTAGCTCCAGTACTCCGGCAAGAGGGTCAGCGTCTCGCCGATCTGCTCCGGCGTGGCCTTGAGCTCCTGGAGACACGCCACGTCCGGTCGGTCGCGCCGCATCCACTCCACGAACTGCGCCTCACGCGCGCGAAAGCCGTTCACGTTCCAGGTCGCGATCTTCACACTCGGCCTCCTGGCGGCACAGCCGGGACGGTTGCCGGGGCGCCCCTCGGCAGCGTGGTCTCCGGCGGTCGAACGTAGACCGGCTCGAGCGCGTCGGCATCCTCGGCCGGCCGCCCCAGCGCGATGCGCCCGACCGACGACGCGCGAGGAAGGTCGTGCGGGGGCTCGACGACCCGGCGGACGTCCGCGCCGAGCTGCGACCAGTCCAGCTCCGACGCGACCTCTCCGACCACCACCACGGAACCGCCGCTCACCGCCTGGCGGACACGCGCCCCCACCTCCGCCGCGCGCACGTGCACGGGACCGAGGAGCTGCGCGCCTCCGCGCCGCACCTGGACGAAGACCTCCCCCTTGCCTCCGGCCACCACGCTGACCACCGCCTCCTCCGTCGTGCACGCGCCCCGCGCGGGATCCCGCCGGGCATCCCCCAGGCCGTGCGCCAGCGCGTCCAGCGAGGTGACGCCGACCAGCTCCGCCCCGGTCGCCAGGGCGATGCCTTTGGCCGTGGCCACGGCGATGCGCAGGCCGGTGAAGCTCCCCGGTCCGACGCCGACGCCCCAGCGGGCGACGTCCCGCGCGGTCCAGCCGAGCCGATCGAAGAGGGCGCTCATCATCGGCAAGAGAGACTCCCCGTGGGCCTGGGAGACGCGCCGGGAGTCCTCCGCCACGAGGACGCCGTCCTCGAAGAGCGCGACGGATCCGAGCGCGGTGGAGCTGTCGATCGCGGCGAGGCGCATTCCGTGACCCGGACGTTACCAGCTTCCCTGGCGTGAGATGCGCCGGACGCAGGTCGTTGCCCGCGCGGGCGCTTCAGATCTGCGCGAACCGTCCGCTGCGAAACGCCGCCTCCAGGAGCTGGTCCACGCGCTGGCTGAGCTCCTTGGCGCGTGCATCGGGCGACGATGCCAGCGCTGCCTTGAGCTCGTTGAGCGCCTTCAGCTGGCTGAAGAGCTGGACGTCACCCAGCGCTCCCGCACCGGTCAGCACTTGCCGGACGCGATCGATCTCCGCCGCCAGCGCTTCGATCCCGACGCCGACCGCCCCGACGCGCCGGGCCTGCGGGTGCTCGCGATAGTGCGCCTCCAGCACCGGCGTCACGATGGCCTCCAGGATCTGCGCCTGGTCCTCGGTGTTCCACACGTGCTTGAGCACGAACAGATCCCCCGCGTCGGGCTGCGCGCGGCCGTCGAGATAGGCGCTGGCGGCGAAGAGCTTGAGCATCTTCACGACGCGGCGGTCGCTCACGCTGACCCCTTCCGCGCGGATCTGGAAGACGATGCCCTTGTACTGGGAGAAGAAGGCCTCGCTGAAGCGCGTGCGCTGGAGGAGACCGCGCTGGAGCTCGGCCAGCTCGCGCGCGGTGACCAGCGCCTGCATCGGCGCGTCGGTCATCTGCAGGACCTCGTGCTCGAGGCCTTTCTGCAGCAGATCCTGGAAGTGGTAGGCGTCGAGGTTGTCGTTGCGGATGCGCAGGATGAAGCGGTCGTAGATGGCGGTCAGGGTCTCGTCGCCGGGCACCTCGTTGGAGGCGCCGAACGCGCTGAGGAGGGGGCAGCGAAGGACGCGCCCACCGCTGGTGTAGCGCCGCTCGTTGAGCAGCGTGAGGAGCGCATTGAGGATGGCCGAGTTCGACTTGAACACCTCGTCGAGAAAGACGATCTCCGCCTCGGGGAGCATGCCCTCGGTGCGGCGCTCGTAACGCCCCTCGCGAAAGGCGGCGATGTCGACCGGCCCGAAGATCTCGTTGGGCTCGGTGAAGCGAGTCAGGAGGTATTCGAAGTAGTGCGCGTGGATGAGACGCGCGAAGGTGCGAATGAGCGCCGACTTGGCGGTGCCCGGGGGCCCGATGAGGACCGCGTGCTCGCCGGCGATGGACGCAATGACGAGAAGGCGGATGACCTCGTCCTTGCCGAGGAAGCGCTCCTGGAGCCCGCGGGCGAGCTGGGCGAGACGGGAGGGGAGCGAATCCTCCGAGACGGGCTTCGGCACGACGGCCATCGTCGATGCGAGGCTAGCACGCGCTCGTCGCCGGCGACCGCCGAGGGTTACTTCGCCAGGTCGCCGTACGCGTCGCGCGTCTCGATGGTGCCGAGATCGAGCAAGCTGTGCTCCACCTTGGCGCGGTCGCCGGCGATGACGATGCGCATGCGCTCCGGTTTCAGCCACTTCTTCGCCACCCGTTGCACGTCGGCCGCGGTGACCGCGTCGATGCGCGCCGCGCGCTGGGCGAACTCGTCGAGCGGCAGCTTGTACACCGCCATGTCCTCGAGCACGCCGGTCAGCTCGTCGACGCTCTCGAAGCGCGCCGGCAGGGCGAGCTTCGCGTTCTCCTTGGCGTTGTCCAGCTCCTCGGCCGTCACCGGCTCGGCCCGAATGCGCTCGACCTGCGCGATGAGCTCGCGCGCGGCCTCCGAGGTGTGCTCGGCGAACATGGCGCCGCCGGCAGCGAAGGCCCCTGCGCCGTGGCGCAAGGAGAAGCCGGAGTGGGCGCCGTAGGTGTAGGCCTTGGCCTCGCGCAGCTCGAGGTTGATGCGGCTGGAGAACATGCCGCCGAGCACCAGGTTCATGATGCCGAGCGGGATGCGGTCGGCGCTGGCGTACGGCGCTCCCTCCTGCCCGACGTACACCTGCGACTGGGCGGCGCCCGGCACGTCGACCAGCACCACGCGCGTCGACTTCCCCTCCGCGACCGCGCCGGGAACGGGGACGCGGACCGCCGCCCCGCCTCTCCAGACCCCGAAATGCGCCTCGAGCAAGGCGCGCAGCGCATCGGGCGCCACGTCCCCGGCGACCACCAGGGTCGTCGTCCTGGGCTGAAAGGCGCTCCGCCATGCGTGTTCGACGTCCGCCCGGGTCAGCTTCTCCACGTCGGCGGTCCGCCCGCGCAGGCTGTGCCCATAAGGGTGCGCGCGCCCGAAGACGGCCGCCGCGAGCGCGTTCTGCTCCATGGTCTGCGGGCTGTTTCGCTCCTGCTGAATGGAGGCCAGCCAGCGTTTGCGCAGGCGGTCGATCTCGGCCTGGGGGAACGTCGGACGAAGCGCCACGTCCGCCAGGAGGTCGAGCGCGCCCCCCAGGCGCGAGGCGAGCACCTTCACGCTGGCGATGCAGGTGTCCCAGTCGCACCACGCCGCATGGTCGGCGCCCATCGCCGCGTACTGGTCCGACAGCGCCAGCGCGCCGCGCGTCCCGGCTCCCTGCTCGAGCATGCTGCCCAGGAAGGCTGCCGTGCCGGGACGCAGGCCGGGGAGGTCGCCCGCTCCCGCACCGGAGACCACGCGCACGCTCACGATGGGGAGGTCGTGGCGCTCGATGAACAGCACGCGGACCCCGTTCTTCAGAGACCATGCGTCGACACGCGGCGGCGCCCAGGTCACCGCCGGTCCCGCCGGCGGCGGTTGCTGGCGGAAGGGCGCGTCGGGCGTCACGCGCGGGGGCTCGGGCGGAGGCGGCGCCGCCGGCGCGGAGGCGACCGGAGGCGGCGCGGGCGGGGGCGACGGCGCCACCGGCGGCTTCGGCTCGCAGGCCGCGAGGGCGGTCAGCAGCGCCGCCACGGCGAAGGAGCGGGGAGACCGGAAAGCCTTCATGGCGTCCTCTTCACCAGGCGCCCGCAGAGGGGCGCGCCTTGGACGGGCCGGATGATGGCAACGACGCGTCGATCGAGCGGGAGCCAGCGGCGCGCGGCATCGACCAGGCTCTTGGTCGTCGCGTCCTCGTATCGCGCAATGTCCCTCGGGAGGTAGCCCGGATCGCCGGTGTACTGGGCGAACGAGTTGATGCGGTCGGCCCGCTCGCTCACCCCTTCCAGGCCGAAGGCCTCGTCGGCCAGAAAGGCCGTGCGCGCGCGCGCCAGCTCCGGATCCTCGAGCGACCCGCTCTGGAGCTTCTGGATCTCCTCCTGGATGGCCTGCAAGAGCTCCTCGGGGGTGTGCCCCGGCTTGGCGGTGGCCACGATCTCGAACCGTGACACGAGCAGCGCCGAGGCCTGGAACGCCTGGACGTCCTGCGCGATCTGCTCGTCGTAGACCAGACGTTTGTAAAGGCGGCTGGTCTTGCCGGCGGCGAGGACCCGCGCGACGAGATCGAGATCCGCGTCGCCCGGGGCGAAGTAGGACGGAGTCACCCAGGCGACGATGACGCGCGGCAGCTCGACCCCCGCCTCGATCTCCAGGCGCGTGTCACCGGCGAGCTCGACCCTGGGCGGGGTGACCTGATCGAGACGCGCCGGCAGCGGGCCGCCGGGGATGGGCCCGAAGTACCGCTGCACCAGGTCGAGGGTGGCCTCGGGGTCGATGTCCCCGGCGATGACCAGGGTCGCGTTGTTCGGCACGTACCAGGTGCGGAAGAACTCCTTGACGTCGTCGAGCGTGGCCGCGTCGAGGTCCTCCGGCGAGCCGATGGCGAGGTGATGGTACGGGTGAAGCGGCGGGTAAAGGGCCTCGGCCAGGAACTGCGGCACCATGCCGTAGGGCGAGTTCTCGTAGTTCTGGCGGCGCTCGTTCTTCACCACGTCGCGCTGACCGGAGAAGGTCTGCTGGTCCACGTGGTCGAGCAGAAAGCCCATGCGATCACTCTCCAGCCAGAGCGCGAGCTCGAGCCGGTTTCTGGGGACGGTCTCGTGGTAGTTGGTGCGGTCTTCGGCGGTCGACCCGTTCACGTCCGAGGCGCCGGCGCGCTCGAGGTCGCGAAAATAGGTGTCCTCCGGCACGTGCTTGCTGCCCTGGAACATGACGTGCTCGAAGAGGTGGGCAAACCCGTGATGTCCCGGCGCTTCGTCTTTCGAGCCGACGTGGTACCAGATGTTCACCGCCACGATGGGCGTCCGATGGTCCTCGTGGAGGACCACCTGGAGGCCACTCGCCAGGCGGGTCGAGCGGGTGCCCAGCGTGATCTTCGCCGCGTCGGGATCGGCGGGCGCCGCGTTGGCAGACGGAGGGGGACATAGCAGTGCGAGGAGCAGCCCCGCGCACACGGGAAGAGCGAAGGATATCCGGGAGACGGCCAGTCGGTGCTTTCTCATGGCGGATGGGCGGGCTACTCTACACGGGCGATGTCGAGGGTGGGATCCACGCGGCTGGCGATCGTCGAAAGGTCGCTGGCGGACATCGTCGAGCGGCTGAACGAGTTCCCGCCGGGGCCGCGCGTCCGCGAGCTGCGGGCCAAGGCCGAGGGCTTCGAGCGCGCGCTCCGTGCCTGGTCGGCGCGGCCGCCGACCGAGGAGCAACGCTCCGCCCTCCTCAAGTTGGTCCTCGACCTGAACGTCGAGACCATGGCCTTCGGCCGCGAAGAGGCGCCAAAGCAGGGTTGAGGCGACCCGCCGCCACCTCCCCGAGGCTACCGCGCCCCGTTATTTGCCGCGAATCAGTCCTAGCTTCATGACGACCTCCCTCGAAGTGAAGAGCGTTCTGCGGCGGGGGTCTGTGCAACGCGGGTACCAGCGCCCCGGTGGCTGCTTTCCCCACAAAAGCGCGGCATGGCGCCACTTCGCCACGCGACGCGCCGGTCGGGCTGTGGCTTTCCAGCGTCAGCCGGGCGTGAAAGAAGCCGGGGAAGCCACGTAAAGCATCCAGGTGGGCGTCGCCCGGTCGCCGACGGTCGAGCCGTCGCGTCCGCGCAGCCGCCAGTACCAGACACCGGTCGGCCAGGACGCCGGGAGAATGAGGCGCTCTCCACGCACGTCGAGACGGCGCGAGGTGGCCGGGTCGAAGTCGCTCGTGGGGCAGAGCTCGACGCGGGCGCCGTCCGTCCCTTGCAGCCGCCAGGACAGGACGGGTGCGGCGGCGACCCCGGCGCCGATGCGTGGGGAGATGGGGAACGGCGGCGCGACCCGCTGTTCCATGCGCATCTGGGTGCGACGGACGCGGGATGCCGATGCCTTGTGGGAGAAGGCCGCCGCACCGTCGCCCCCACCGAAGCGGGCCTGCGCGCCAAGAGCGATGGCCGTCGCAGCGAGCGCGAGGGCCACCGCTATCATGGCGTGGAAGACGAACCGCGTAGGAAGCACGAGGGGCCGCACAGCAACCGTCGTTCCAGCGAAAAAGCGGGAGATTTCGCGAGAAAAGGGGCCACCGGGGGCACCGCACGGCCCCGTTTCAGGGTGTCGGGCGCGACATCGCGACCCCCTTGACTCCGGGCACCTTCCCCCGCGAGCGTGTGGGCCCGCTCAGCGAAGGGAGCTCCGATGCTTCGCCCCTGGTCCCTGCTCACGCTCCTCCTGGTCGCCGCGTGCGGCGGGGAGCTCGCCAGCCCGGCCCCCCCGTCGGCGCCGGTGATCCTGCCGCAGGACACGCTTTCTGCGTCGCCCCCCGCAGCGCCTCCGCCGCCGCGCGAGGACGGCCGTCTGCCGGCCACCGCGACCCCCCAGCGGTACTCGCTCCAGCTGCGCATCGACCCCTCGCTGCCGCGCTTCTCCGGGGTGACCACCATCCAGGTCGTCGTTCCGCAGCCGACGTCGTACGTGGTGTTGCACGGTCGCGATCTCGACGTCACCCGCGCGGTGGCCCGCGAGGGGAGCCTGGAGATCGCCGCCACGGCGACGGAGCGCGTGGGATCGGGCGGCGTCGTACCGGAGGAGCTGGTGCTCACCTTGTCCCAGCCGCTGCCGGCGGGAACGGCGGTGATCGAGATAACCTACGACGGGCCGTTCGCGGCCGATCTGGCCGGTCTTTACCGCGTCGAGGAGGGGGGCGCGTGGTACGCGTATACGCAGTTCGAGGCCACCGACGCGCGCCGCGCGTTTCCGTGCTTCGACGAGCCGGGCTTCAAGACTCCCTACGACGTCACCATCACCGCGCCGCGCGGGACCCTCGCGCTCGCCAACTCGCCCGAGACGGGGCAGGAGAACGCCGCCGACGGGCTGGTGGTGCATCACTTCGAGACATCGCGCCCCCTGCCGAGCTACCTGGTCGCCTTCGCGGTGGGCGACTTCGACGTGGTGCAGGGTCAGTCGTCCCCCTTCCCCATCCGCGCCGTCACCACCAAGGGCCACGGCGGCCTCACCGCCCTCGCGCTGGAAGCGTCGGCGGCGCTCATCGCCCAGCTCGGCGACTACTTCGACGTGCGTTACCCGTACCCCAAGCTCGACATCGTCGCCGTGCCGGACTTCGCCGCGGGGGCCATGGAGAATCCCGGGCTGGTCACCTTCCGCGACGTCTTGCTGCTCATCGACCCCAAGCACGCCACCACCTCGGCCCGGCGCGCACAGGCCGAGGTCATCGCTCACGAGTTCGCGCACCAGTGGTTCGGCGATCTGGTGACCGCCGCGTGGTGGGACGACATCTGGCTCAACGAAGGATTCGCCACCTGGGCCGAGGCCAAGATGGTCGACGCCTGGAAGCCCTCCTTCGGCGCCACCCTCGACCAGATCGCGGACGTCCAGCAGGTGATGGACACCGACGCGCTCCGCAGCGCGCGAGCGGTGCGCCAGCCGGTGCGCACCTCGGGGGAGGCCTCGGAGGCCTTCGACGGGCTGACTTACGAGAAGGGCGCGGCCGTTCTGCGCATGATCGAGGCGTGGCTCGGACCGGACACCTTCCGGCGCGGCATGCAGCGCTACGTCCACGAGAACGCCTGGAAGAACGCGCGCGCCGATGACCTCTTCAAGGCGCTGGACTTCGTGTCCGCGCAGAAGGTGGGGGAGCTGGCCGGCGGCTTTCTCGACAAGCCGGGGGTGCCGTCGGTGCTCCTCACGTGGAAGTGCGGAGGCAAAGAAGGCAGCCAGGCCGACCTTCGCCAGTCGGAGTGGCGTCCACTTGGGGAAGGGTCGGAGCCGGCGCGCACCTGGACGCTCCCGGTCTGCATCGCCAGCGACACGCAGAAGGCCAAGAGCTGCTTCACGCTGGACGCCCAGCCCATCACGCGCACGCTGGGGGCGTGCCCCTCGTGGGTCTACCCCAACGCCGACGAGGGGGGGTACTACCGCTTCGCGATGGACCGGCCGCAGCTCCTCGCCCTCACCCGCAGCGCCCCGGCGCTGGATCCGGCGAACCGCCTGGGGCTGGTATCGAACGCCTGGGCCGCGGTGAGGCAGGGATCGATCGACCCGAGCACGCTGCTCGACGTCCTGCCGGCCTTCGACCGGGAGAGCCATCGCGTGGTGGTGGCCCAGATCGTGGACGTGCTCGGCGGCGTGAGCGACGCGCTGGTGGACGCGTCCGACCGGGAGGCCTTCGAGCGCTACGTGGCGGCGCGCATGGCCGGCAAGAAGGGCGCCCTCGGCTGGGAGCCGGTGCGGGTCGGCCAGGCGGAGGACGACCGGGCGCTCGAGCGTCGCTCGGTGCTGAGCGCCATGGGCGCCATCGCTCGCGACAAGCGCACCCTGGAAGAGGCGGACCGGTACGCCGGGCGCTGGCTGAAGGACCCGGCGAGCATTCCGGCCGACACCGCGTCGGTGGCGGTGCCGCTGGCGTCGCTGCGCGCGGGTGTGCCACGCCTCGACGAGCTTCGTGCCGCCGCGAAGAGCGCCAAGGAACCCGAGGACCGCATGCTCGCCATCCGCGCCATGGGAATGTTCGACGATCCGTCGGTGCAAGGGAAGGCGCTCGACCTCGCGCTGACCGACGAGCTGAAGCTCTCGGAGCTCGTCTACCTGTTCCGATCGGTGGCCGGGCGACCGGACGGCGCGCCGGTGCTCTTCGCCTGGGAAAAGGAGCACTGGGCGGAGCTGCGAAAACGCGTGCCGGGCATGCTCGGCAGCGGTCTCCTCGTGGACGTGGCCGGAGCGCTCTGTTCGCGAGCGGCGCGCGACGAGGCGCGGGCCTTCTTCGCCACCGCGACGCAGGGGCTCGAGGGCGCCAAGCGCCCGCTCGACGAGGCTCTCGAGGAGGCGAACCGCTGCGTCGCCCTGCGCGAACACGGCGCGGCGGAGGTGAGCCGCTATCTGCGCAAGAAGTGAGCGGAGCCGGCCACGAGCCGGGGATCTCCCCTCACACGCCCCCCTCGGTCACCTTCTTCCGCGCCGCGGCCTGGACGGGCCGCGGGACCTCGTTGCTCTTGGCGAGGCGACGGAGCTCGGCCGGCGCAATCCGGTCGAGGAGGCCCACGGCGGTCACCGGCGGGGTCTTGGGATTGCGCACCAGCGCCGCGAGCACGCCCTGGTTCTGGCTCCACTCGCGATGCGCGGCGATGGCCACGAGGACGTCGGGGATCGCCTGGCGAAAGCCGGCGATGTAGCGAACCTCGTCCAGGGTGATACGCGCGTTCTGAAGGAGGAACGTCTGGACGTTCTTGTTGACGTCCTTGAGGAGAAGGAAGCGCTCCGTGCGGTCGCCGTGCAGCGCGAGCTGCATCTTCTCCGGTGAGCTCATGGCGCGGATGCGGTCGTAGAGGAGCTTCTCGTCCGACGGGGCCGGGCCTTCGGCCGGGTCCGACGGGGCCGGGGCTGCTGCTTCGCTGGATGGCGGCGCGAGGGCTTCGGGGTCCGCCCGCGGGAGGTCGAGCAGTGGCTCGGCCGCCGAATCGGGCCGACCCCAGAACACCCAGGGGGCGCCTTCGCTGGCGGGCGCCGCACGCGCAGCATGAAAGAGCGGGGCCAGCGCCGTACGCGCCGCGCCGAGGTCGAGCAGCGCGAGGGAAACGTGCGTCGCCGAGATCTGGACGACGCGCACCGGCAGCTCCACGACCTCGTGGCTGGGCGACTCGACGCGCAGGAGCAGCTCCGCCAGCGGCTCGGGTGCCGGGCGCGGGGTGGGGAGAAAGAACGCGCCGCGCGCGACGTGACGCTCCTGCGCCCGGAAGTCGGGCCCCTGGCGGAAGATCACGGTGAGGACGCTCGTAGCCACGGAGCCCCAGAGTATCAGTAGACGTCGAGATCGTGCCCCCAGAGCGGGCCGTAGCCGGCGCCCCCTTCGTGCGCCTCGAGCCCCTTGCCTGCCGCCGCGTCGACGGCGATGACGGGATGGCCGCCCTCGTCGTACTTGTTCGTGGAAGCCCAGCTCACGAGCCCGTCGTCTCCCAACGTCCCGACCTTGATCCAGAGAGGCCCGCTGGCGTCCTGCCCCTGGTGAACCTCCACCAGGGTCTTGCCGTAGAGCGCCAGCGAGGGGAACGCGCCCTGGTCGTATTCCTGGGACGGCTTCCACGCGATGGATCCGTCCGGGCTCAGCTTTCCGGTGCGCAACCACATGGCTCCGAACTTGGGGTCCTTCTGGTGCGCCTCCACGACCAGCATCCCCCCGTCGCTCTCGACGGCCACGGCCACGACCGGGTTGTGTCCGGACGTGTCGAAAGGCTGGCTGGCGTTCCAGACGATGGTCCCGCTTCCGTAGCGACCCGTCTGCCACGAGAGAGCGCTGCCGTCGGGGTCGGCCATGTGGACCTCGACGGCCGTTCCCGACAGCGCCGCGATCGCGGGATGAAAGCCGGCGCCATAATCCATCGACGCCGCCCAGCCCACACTCACCCCCTGGCCGCTCACGGCGATGCGGCCCACCCTCGACCCCATGTGCCCGGCGCCCGATTGGAGCTGATGCACCTCCACCACGGCGCCGCTCGAGTCGGCGGCGACACGCGGGCGAAAGCCCCGATCGAGCACCAGCGGCGTATCGAAGGTGCCGGGGAAGCCGGTGTAGTACGCGAGCTGGTGGACGGAGGTCTCGTGCACCTCGACCATCCAGTCGACGTCCCCGGTGTGCCCTACCGCGAGCGACGGCGCCGCCGCGTTGTCCGGTTGATAGGGACCGGCGTGCCACATGTGGATGCGCGGGCTCGCGTCCGCTTCGGGCGCCGCCGGGTAGCGGGTGTCGTCGACGAACTCGAGCGCGTGCAGACACAGACTCCCCGCCGCGCTGCCACGCTGCAGTTCCAGCTCGTTCAACCCCGAGTCGAGACCCCCGGGCGGCACACGCAGGAAGACCTTTCGCTGCTTTCCGGCGAGGAGCGGGACGCGCACATCCCACGCCGTCCGCACGCCGAAGAAGGAGCGGCTCTTCACCGACAAGGTGTTCGGCGCGGTCGCGTCGTAGAGCAGCCGCACCCGGGTGGTCACAGGCCACTGCAGCGAGAACACCGCCGCGGCCCGCGAACCCACGAAACAGGCGCCCGGCTCGGAGTCGTCGAAGCGCACGCCACGCAGAAGCCCACGCGTCTCCGGCGCCGTGAACGGGAAGTCGCCGCGCCGGTAGTCCAGCGAATGCAGGTCGCGTTCGAACCACAGAGGAGTCGCGGCCCATCCGAAGGTGACCGGCTTGAGACCGTAGCGCAGCGCAAAGAGCCATTCGGCGGGGAGCACCGACGGTGAACCGATGCCTTGCTCCATCGCCGCCAACGCCTGCTTGTTGGCCTCGCCGTAGCGCTCGGAGGAGGTGAGCGGCACGTCCCACGCGAGCTTGCCGCGCGCGAAACCGAAGGCCACGGCGCCGTTCGCCCAGGCCACGGCCGCCACCGCCGCTGCCCCGGCCAGGGCCACCACGCGACCCGGGCGCGCCCAGAGCCAGCCGCCCGCGCGCTGCACCGTGAGCGCGATGCACCATGCCCCGAGCGGCGTCATGTTCAGCAGGCGTCGAGCGCCCTGCCAGTCCATCGCCGCCGAAGAGAGGTAGACCTCGAACGCGGCGCAGAAGAGCAGAGGAAAGGCCAGCCAGCGCGCATCCCGCTTGCCGAGAAGGAGCGCCAGCCCCGGCACGGCGAGCCAAAAGACGGGGGCCGCATCGAACAGGCCGCCGCGCTGATCGAACAGCAGGAGAAACGGATGGGCGTGCGCCGGGAAGAGGAAGTGCGGTCCGTGCGCATAGAGAATGGCGCGGCCGAAGATGTACTTGTTCGCGGCGAGCAGCGGCACCACCCCCGTGACCACGGCGCAGGCGCCGAGGACGGCCAGCGATCGCAGGGATCCCCGGAGAGCGGCCGGTGGCCGCGGACGAAGCAGCGCCCCCACCGCCACCACGAAGAAGACCACGTTCGACGCCCTCTGGAGAATGGCGAGCCCCAGGAGGAGCCCGGCGAGCGCCAGGCGCATCGGCACCTCCCCTCGCTCGCGGAGCCGGACCAGGACATAGAGATAGAGCGCCACGCACATCGCGTCGTAGACGTGCGAGTAGCTGGGGTTTATGGCGGTGAAGTAAATGGCGTGTCCACCGAGCGTGGCCAGGAGCGAGGCCAGGGCGGCCGTCCGCGGGCCGACCCAGCGCCGCAGGATCGCGCTGGTCGCCAGCACGAGGACGGCCCCGGCCACGCTGGATAGGGTCAGCACCACAGAGGGGATGGGCCCCTCGCACCCGCCGGCCACGCTCGCACGCCCGTGCGCGACGTGCTTGAGCAGCCAGATGGCCGGCGTCCAGAACACCGCCGGCCCGATGTAGAAGATGTTCGCGCGGCGATGCGCCTGCGTCATCCACCCGATCCCGAAGGGGTCGCCGCAGAGGCCGTAGTCGTTGGCGAAGTCGAGATCGCCATCGTAGGCGAGCGAGCGGGCGTACATCCAGCTGTAATGACCGTCCGCGCCGGGGTTCCCGGCGGAAGGGTTCAGGGCGTAGACCAGCAGCGACACGGCTGCGTAGACGAGCGCCGCCAGGAGGTCCCACCGAGCCGGGCTCGCGCCGAGGCGGCGGCCGATCGCGGTTGCGCCGAGCCGCCCCGCTTGAACGGTGCGGATCACGCGCCCCGATGCCATCGTCCAGCCACCTCCGCGCGACATGGAAGCATCCTCGACGGCGCGCTGTCCATCGCCGGTGGCGGCGGCGTGCCCCTCTCAAGGGGACGGAATTCTGATAGCTTCGCCCACATGTCCGAAGAAGCTGGCGACTGGCTTCTCATCAGTCTCGACGAGAAACTCGCCAAGAAGCAGGGCGTGCCCGCACGCATCCCGGTTCCCAAGGGCGAGTTCGAGTCACTCGCCGACAAGGGAATGACCGTCGACCAGATGCGCGGCTGGGTGAGCAGGTTCATCACCACGTCGCCGGCGATGCACAACGCCAACTGGCGCACCCAGAACGTGGCCCTGGCGCGCTCGTTCGAAGTCTTCGTGGCCAAGAAAGACGGCTGGGCCAAGGCGCAAGCGGCGTTCGGCAAGAACGACTTCAAGACCGCCATCGGCGCGCTGCGCATGATCTCCAACATCGATCCCAACGACCACTGCGCGAAGCTCAACCTGGGGTCGGCGCTGTCCAGCGCCGGCGATCACGCCGCGGCGATTGCCATGCTCGACGGCATTGCCGATACCTGGGCCGACGACGCGGAGTTTCACGTCACTCGCGCCAACGTCCTTCTGGCTTTGCAGCGGCGCGACGAGGCGATCGGCGCGCTGGCGGACGCTCTGGAGCGCGACCCGTCGCACCAGCAGGCCCTCGACACGCTGAAGGCGCTGGGTGTCCTCAGTGCCATTTACGAGGACCCGCGCGACGCCGCGTCGCTCACCTACGTGCGCACCGACAAGGTGGCCGAGCACCTCGAGTCGGTGTGGAGCGCGGCGCCGCGCGACGTCGAGTACTACCTGCGGCAGGTCGCGTACCATCAGATGGAGCGACGGCCGGCGGTGGCGCTGGGGGCCGCGGAGAGGGCCATCGCACTGGCAGGGGCGGCGCCGCCCGACGCCCGCGCGGTGTCGGCGCGCATCACGGCCCTGCGGGAGCTGAAGAGGGTCGCAGAAGCCCTGGCCGCGGCGCGCGAGGTCCTCACCAGGACCCCCTCGGGCGCGGCGCATCTCGACGTCGCTCGCTGCTTGCTGGCCAGCGACGCCTACGAAGAAGCGAACGCCGAGCTGGATCGAGCCATCGCCGCCGACCCGGGGGATCTCATGGCCCTCGACCTGCGCTGGTGGCCGGCCGAACGGCACGACCTCGAGCAGCTGCAAGCGGCGATGCCGAAGCTCCAGGCCCACGCCGAAGCGAACCCCGGGAGCGCGGGCGCCTGGAGGATGCTGGCACGCGCACGCCTCGCCATCGGCGACGCCGACGGGGCCATGGTCCTCTTCGAAAAGGCGGTGACCCTCGCGCCCGGCGACGATGATCTGCGCGCCGAGTGGTGGGCCGAGCTTGTCCGTCACGGCCAGGCTGCCGCGGTCATCCACGATGCCGAGAAGCTCGGCGACATGAGGACGCACGACTGGAAGGCCCGCTGGAACCATGCCGAGGCCTTCGCCGCGGCGGGCCGCAAGATGGAGGCACAGGCGGTCTTTGCCGCCATCAACCACGATGAGGCGCTCCACGTGGACGTGCGCAAGCGCGCCAAGCGCGCGGCGCTGGGAGTGGCCGGGGGCGGGGCATAACTGTTCTCCGCGCGATCGTCGGTCGATCTCTCGCTCAATCCGCTGGCGCTCGCCCTGGCGCGCGCCCGCGCGGCGTCACGCCCGGTACTGGACCTCACCGAGTCGAATCCGACGCGCGCTGGGTTGCCGTACGACACCGACGCCATCCTCGCCTCGCTCTCGCCTCCCACCTCGCTGGTGTACCGGCCGGCCCCGTTCGGGATCCCGTCCGCGCGCGAGGCCGTGGCCGAGGAGCTGTCGGCGCAAGGGTGCGAAGTGGAGGGGTCGCGCGTCATCCTGACGGCGAGCACCAGCGAGGCCTACGCCTTCCTCTTCAAGCTGCTGTGTGATCCGGGCGACGAAGTGCTGGTGCCGGTGCCGAGCTATCCGCTCTTCGAGCACCTGGCGCGGCTCGAGGGCGTGCGGGCGGTCCCCTATCGACTCGCCTACGACGGCATATGGCACCTCGATGTGGACTCGGCGCGTCGTGCCATCACGGCGAGGACGCGCGCGGTCGTGGCGGTGAGCCCGAACAACCCCACCGGGTCCTACCTGAAGCGCACGGAGCTCGACGCGCTCGCCGCGCTGGGGTTGCCCATCGTGAGCGACGAGGTGTTCGCGCGCTACCCGCTGACGGAGGACGCGACGCGTGCCCGTTCGGCGTTGGAGGCCCACCACGCACCGCTGATCTTCGCCCTCGGCGGGCTGTCCAAGCTCGCCGCGCTCCCGCAGATGAAGCTGGCGTGGATCGCGGTGGGCGGAGAGGAGGCATGCGCGCACGCCGCGATGGAGCGGCTGGAGGTGATCGCCGACGCGTTTCTCTCGGTAGGAGCGCCGGTGCAGCACGCCCTCCCGGCACTCCTGGCATCGAGCCGGCTCGCACGGGAGGCGATCCGCGAAAGGACGCTGCGGAACCTGGCCTTCGTGCGCGGCGCCGCGTCCGGCTCACCGCTGTCGGTGCTCGACGTCGAGGGGGGCTGGTACGCCACGCTGCGCCTGCCACGAACGAAGGGCGAGATGGATTGGGCGCTGACGCTGCTCGACGAGGACGACGTGCACGTCCACCCGGGGCACTTCTTCGACTTCGAGGAGGAGGCCTACCTGGTGGTGAGCCTTCTGGCGCCGGAAGACGTATTCCAGCAGGGCGCGACGCGGATCCGGAAGCGCGTGACCGCGGCGGCGTGACCTCGCCCGCTCAGGTGATCTTGGGAAGCAGCTTGGTCTTCGCGACCTGGGCCTTGATGTCGTCGACCAGTTTGCGCAGATCGATCTCGTCGCCCCGCCGCACGCGATCGACGATGAGCTTCTGCGGCTGGACGACCAGCGCCTTGGTCGACTTGAGGAGGAGCGACGCCTGACGCGCCCCTCGTCCGTCGGTCTCCGCCACCCACTCGAAAGAGAGAACCTTGGCCACCACGTTGCCGAAGACCGTGCTGAGCGCGCGAAACTGGGCCTCCTCGGTATCGTCCCAGACCCGTTCGTCGATGAGACGCTGCAGCGACGTCAGGTCGTCGAGCGACTGGTCGAACGGCCCGGCGCCGTACTTGCGCGATACGAGCGCCTGGATGGTGGCGACCTGCTCGCGCAGCATCGCCCACTCGGAGCCATCGAGGGGATAGGTCGTCGGGGGCATGCGCCGGAGCGTAGCGCGGATGATGGTCGGTGTGTCCAGCGGGTCCCTCGCCAGGCCGGCCTCGGTCGCGAACGACGTTCACTCCCGCGACGCCCCGCGCTCACTGGGCACCCACACGTGGAACACCGTCCCTCCTGGTTCCGTGGTCTCCACCTCGACCCCGCCTCCGTGGAGCTCGACGATGGACCGCGCCAGCGAGGGACCCAGCCCCAGACTGCCGTGGCGCCGCGCGCGGTCGGCGTGCCGGAAGGCGTCGAAGATCTTCTCGCGGTCCGCCGCCGAGATGCCCCGACCGGCCTCCACGTCGATGCGAAAGTGCTCGCCATTGGCCGGCATGGCGGCGCGGATGACCACGTGCCCCTTCTCGGCGAAGCGCGAAGCCACCAGGATGATCGCCGTGAGCGCCTGCGTCAGGCGCGTCACGTCCACCCGGATGCGCGGGGCGCCGGGCTGGATCTCGCCGCTGATGTCCACCTCCATGCCGGCGGTCAGCTCGCGGGCGTCGAGCAAGGCCGGCATGATCACGTCGCCCACGCGCGTCCACTCCGGTGCGACGGTGAGCTCGCCCGCCTCGACCCGCCCCGCGTCGAGGATGGTGTCGATGAGATAGAGGAGCTCCCGCCCGCGCTGCTCGATGATGACGACGCTCTCGCGCTGGCCGTCGGTGAGCGACCCGCGCGAGACCAGGCCGGCGAAGCCGAGGATGGCGTTGAGCGGCGCTTTGAGGTCGTGGCTCATGGAGGCCAGAAAGAGGCCCCGCATTCGCTCGGTGGCGGCGCGCGCCTCGATGGCTTGCCGCTGGGCGCTGGCGAACTCGCGGAAGACGCCGCCCATCTCGTCGGCGGCGCGCAGGAGCGCGGTCACCGATTCGAAGCGCGCGTCGTCCCGGATACGACCGCCGCGCAACAGATCCGCCACTCCCGTGGCCTCGAGCTCGCGCGATGCCAGCGCCACGTCGTCGGCGAACGCGCGGCCGACGCGCCCGCCGACCGCCCAGGCCAGAGCGACGGCCACGAGCGCCAGCGCCAGGTAGAGGCCTGCGCCTGCGCTGGGGCGCGCCGTCTCGAAGCGGACCGCGGCGTGGCCGTCGCTCAGCGGGACCGACATGCGGGTCTGCCCTTCGTCGTCGCGCGTGACGGCGAAGAGCGCGCTCGACCGCGAGACGTCGACGTCGAACCCGTGCAGGTGCGCCGCGTCGATGGCCGCCTTGCGACCGCGCGGGTCTCCCTCCACAGTGTCGAAGACGCCTTGCGCCAGCTCCGCCGCGTCGTCCTCGCGCGACGACGACTCGAAGGCGCGAAGGTGCGCGTGCACCAGGAGCGACGCCCCCAGGGCGACGAAGGCGACCGGCGCGACCACGGCCATGACCAGACGCTGGCGCAGTCGAGCCGTCCGCCGCGCGCGCGTGTCGAGAAGCTCCACCGCCTCGCGCGACGCCGAGACCGGGACGAGTTGCATGGTCCGCGCCACCGACGCGCGCAGCGTCACGTAGGCCGGCAGCACGGCCAGGCTGGCCATGGTCATGGCCAGGAGCACCAACTCGAATTGCGTGGCGAGGTCGTTGGTGTCGGGACGGAGCGGCGCCAGGAGGGTCGCCGCGCCGACTGCCAGCGTGCCGGCTAGGTCGAGCACCACCAGGCGTGCGGGGGTCGCGTAGAGGGCAAAGACTTGCGCCGGATCCACGCGCTTCGCGCCCACCGCCAGCGCCTGGATCAGCGGGCGCACCGGCCGGACGACAAGGAGCGTCGCGCCGAGAACCACGGCAGTGGTAACCGTCCACCCCCAGAGCGCCAGCGCCTGGCTCCCCTCCACCACCGCCGGGTCGAGGAGCAGGAGGCGCGGGGCGAAGGCCACCACCAGGAGCCCGGTGCTCGTCCAGGCGACCAGCTGGATCGCCAGGAGCTGCGGAATGAGGCGGCGCGATGCCGCCATCACGCTCTCTTCTCCCAGATCTTCTGGTTGGCGTCGCTGGCGTCGTCCCACGCCGGAAGCGTCACCTTGAAGGTCGACCCACGACCGACCTCGCTGTCGACCTCGATCTTCCCGCCGTGCATCAAGACGAGACGCCGCGCGATGGCCAGACCGAGGCCGGTGCCGCGCCTGCGCGCTCGCTCCTCGGTGCTCTGCTTGTACTCCTCGAAGATGACGGCGCGCTCCTGCGGGCTGATGCCCGGCCCCGTATCGTGCACGCTGATGCGGGCGAAGCGCCCCTCGCGACCCACGTCGACGACGACCTCGCCGTGGAGCGTGAACTTGATGGCGTTGCCGACGAGATTGGTGAGGACCTGGCGGACGCGCCGTGGATCGGCTCGCGCGAGGACGCCCTCCTCCCCTTCGATGCGCACGGCCACCGGCCGCGCGCCGACCAGCCCCGCCGCCTCGCGCACCACCTCCCAGGCCAGCGCCGCCAGGTCCACGCGCGAGCGCGAGAGCTTCAGCTGTCCGCTTTCCATGGCGCTGAACTCGAGGATGTCGTTGATGAGGTCGAGCAGATGTTTGCCGGACCCGCGGATCTGCTCCACCTCTTCGCGCGCCTCGGGGGTCAACGGACCGTCGACCTCGGTCATCAGGATGTCTGCGAAGCCGAGAATGGCGTTGAGGGGGCTGCGCAGCTCGTGGCTGACGGCAGCGAGGAAGCCCGCGCGATCGCGGTCGGCCGCGCGCACGCGTTCGAGGTCGCTCTCGTAGCTGGATTGCGCGGCGACGAAGCGACCGACCAGGGCATTGAATGCGACGGTGAGGCCGCCGACCTCGTCCATCGTGCGCACCGGCACCGATTCACCTGTGGGCTCCGAGCGCACGTGGACCATTCCGCGCACACGCTCCCCTACGAAGTCGACGTCCTTGTTTGCGTCGCGCGAGACGGCGTAGGCGACGGCCGCAGCGACGCCGACCAGCAGCGTGGTGAGCGCGATGAGCGCACGCAGAAGGGCCGGAGCCCCCTCGGGAGCGCTGGGCTCGCGCACGAAGGCCACGAGAAAGAGCGTGGAGGGCGGCGCGTCCAGGGGCTGGCTGGCAAAGCGCACGCGACCCAGACCGGTGACCGCTTCGCCCGCGTGTTCGCCGACGACGCGCCTCAGCGTTCCACGGTTCGCCGTCCCCAGGCTGGCGTCGAGCTTCACGTCCCCCTCCCTCGTCGCCACGATGAACTCGGCCCCGGTCTTGCGAGCTGCGCGCTGCATGGCTTCCAGTCGCTCGTCGGACGGCAGCTGCCCGATTCGCGCGCCAAGGGCGGACGCGAGGAGCTCGGCGCGTGCGGCCGCGTGCTCGTCGCTCGCCGTCGCCAGGTTGGACACGCCGAAGAGCCCGATGGCGAAGGCCACCGCAAGGCCCAGCACCAGGACCACGGCGGGCGCCAGCGGCAGGAGCGGCCAGGCCCGCCGGCGGGGAGAGCGCAGATGGGGAAGGACCACGGGCGGCGTGCCCGACGAGCTCCCTTGGCGTAGGGGGGCCCGCGATGGCGCCGGGGGCGGCGCCGCCAGGGTCCGTGGGTCGCGCGCAGTCACCAACGGAGCATCTTAGCTGGCGGCCTTGCAGTAAGGAGCTTCTGGCTTAACCTGATGACCGGAATGCGCTCCACCATCCGGCGGTTGCGATCGAGAATGAAGTCACGCAGAAGCGGCGTCACCCTCGTCATCTATGGTTGGTACGACAGCCAGCCGGGGACGCTCGCCTGGGTCTTTCCCAGCTTGCGCGCCGCGCTCCACGCCGTGCGCGCCCTGCGCAATGCCATCGGCTGGCTCATCGTCGAAGGAAAGCGAACGCGGGACGGCGAGGTCGACGTCGAGTCGCTGAGACGCGCGGCCCGCGTGCTCGCTGAGCACCGCTAGCGGCGGCGAATGCCGTCCGCGTCCTGAATCGTCACGACGGAGGCCGTCGGGCTTTTGCCGGACGGGCTCCTAGCTAGCCCCCCACCGGGCTGCGCCCGACGCGCAAATGCGGGAAACCGGCTGCGAGGTCGTGGCATGCTGGTCGGCGCGACGGCACAGAGGTCGGGGTTTCTATGGTGCTACGAGCCCGATAG
>Ga0302326_10003133_pt1 | contig 39268 bp, 32 predicted proteins | sample Palsa_T0_3_FD_202264 | JGI IMG/M metagenome (GOLD analysis project Ga0302326, IMG submission 202264) | Peat permafrost microbial communities from Stordalen Mire near Abisko, Sweden - Palsa_T0_3 | ecosystem: Environmental > Terrestrial > Soil > Palsa > Peat permafrost | place: Sweden: Abisko... | reverse complement strand
GGCTGCGTTGCTCGTCGGTCACGTATCGGTTCAGATATGCTCCCTCCTCACGCCTTGCCGGCGGCCCATTTTGATCGCAACAATATACCTCGTATTTCGGGGACAGGACACTAGTCTCCCTCACTGACACCTGACACTGACAACTGATAACTTCTTTCAACTTCGTCGACGATTCGCTCTTGGATCGCAGCCATCTTTTCGAAGCCGTCATCCGTCAAGTCCTCCAACCCCGCCAAGTGCAACAGGCCGTGAACAAAATAGAGCCGCAGCTCGCGATGGAAGGAGGTAGAGAATTTTTTTGCCTGGCGGTCCGCGGTTTCCACACTGATCACGATTTCGCCGTGGCGAAACGTAATGACATCGGTCGGCCCGTCGACGGACAAGAACTCGCGATGAATTCCGGCGATTCTGGCGTCGGAGACAAAAACGACGTTGATTTCATCGGGAAGAGTCACCGGTCTTAGCACTTCCGCGACCTTCGCCATTGCCGGTTCCGCGAACGCGCGGAACTCGACCGGATTGACCCGCTTTTTGCGTTGCCGATCGAACAGCTCGAGAGATGGCATCACGCCGCCGTGGCAGGCGGGAGATTGCGAAGGCGCCGGCCCTCCTGCTCGATTCGTTCTTCGTCTTTCGGATACTTGATACGGGTGTGCAGCATGTTCTGAACGGTAAATCGGAAAGTCTCCGCAATGATCTTCAATTCCTTCAAAGTGAGGTCACACTCATCCAGTTGCCCTTCCGCGATGCGACGGCCGATGATGTCACTGACGAGTTGCTCAATTTTTTGCGGGGTCGGCTTTTCGAGGCTCCGAGAGGCGCTCTCAACGGCGTCTGCCAAGCTGATGATTCCGCTCTCCTTAAATTGCGGTTTCGGTCCGCTGTACCGGAAACTTTCCTCGCGTACATCCGGGATATCCTCCTCCCGAATGTTCATAATCTTCCCGCCTTCGCGGGCGTCCCGCTGCTGTTGGATCGCCCGTTTGAAAAAGTAAGCGACCAAGGAGGTCCCGTGATGTTGCTGGATCACGTCGATGATGCGCTGATTAAGCCCGTACTTCAGCGCTAGATCTACACCCTCTTTGACATGTGAAATGATGATCAGCGCGCTCATTGTCGGAGCAAGGTCATCGTGTGGATTATCGTCGCCGACTATGTTCTCAGAGAAGTAGTTGGGTTTTACCAACTTGCCAATATCGTGAAAATAGGCGCAAGCTCGACACATCGTGCCGTTGGCGCCTATCTTGTTCGCGGCGACTTCAGCGAGGTCAGCGACCACGTCACTGTGATGCCATGTACCCGGAGCTTCGAGACTGAGCCGGAGCAGCAACGGATGATTACGATCCGCCATCTCAAGCCAAGACATGTCCGTCGTAATCCGGAACGCCGCTTCAAGCATCGGTAATGCGCCGCTCACGACCATAGCCGTCACAACGCCAGTCAGAATCGCTGCCGCCGATTGCTCAAGGAACATGGTCAGGTCCATGTCGTTCAGCCGGAGCCACGGAATCGTAATAATTCCGAACGAGACGGCCAAAATCCAAGTCGCCAATCCGACGTAAATTCCCGCCCGCAACAGCCGGCTGCGCCGGCGCACCTGGATCGTGACAAAAACGGAGATGAATCCACTAATCAGACTCATCACCAGCAGGAACGCGTCGACACCGCGAAACAAAATCGAACTCCAGAGACTAACGAATATTGCGCCGTAAATGCCAAGATTTTTGCCCAACAACACCGATAAGACAAGCGGCGCGAAGGCAAACGGGATCAACAGCACGCCAAACTCCTTCGGCAACCCGCCTTGGGTCTGGGTCGAGAAGACCATGACCAGTTTCGCCACGCACAAGTGAAAAAGAATCACCCCAAACACAAGTCCGACACGCGAGTTTTTTTGAAATGTTTCTGGATGATTGATCCAGAGTTGCGCGACGGCCGTCAGAAATATCAGCAGTCCGATCAAAAAGTATTTCGCCGGGTCCGGATGTTCTCCCGAAAAGATCAGGAGGGCCAGAACCAGCACAAACACGCCGAAGATGCCAACTTTGACCCAGGGCTCCGACTCCAGTTTGCGCATCCACTCTTTCTGAGTGGATTTCCGCCGGGTCTTCGGACAGGCCAAACCCTTCTTGATTAACTTCTTACGATTTGAAGTTCCAAACATGGCTTTGGGTTCCTCCTGCTAGCCCTTATTCGTACCTGTCGGCTCTTCCCGGTAGACCTTGTATGCGTGAATGATCGACTGGACAAGCGGGTGCCGCACTACATCCCGCTCGGAGAACCGGGTAAAGTGAATCCCAGGCACACCCGCCAGCGCGTGCATCGCCTCTATCAGACCGGAAGTCTTCCTCGGCGGAAGATCAATTTGGGTTTGATCACCCGTAACCACACATTTTGAGTCCGCCCCTAAGCGGGTGAGAAACATAAACATCTGCTCAGTGGTTGTGTTTTGTGCCTCATCCAGAATGACGAAAGCGTGATTCAAAGTCCTTCCCCGCATATATGCCAACGGCGCTATCTCGATCACCCCTCTATCCATGTATCTTTGAATCTCCTCAGACTCGAGCATATCATACAACGCATCATAGAGGGGACGCAAATACGGGAAGATCTTTTCCTGCAGGTCTCCCGGTAGAAATCCCAACGCTTCTCCGGCTTCCACAGCCGGTCGGGTCAGAATCACTCTCTTGACCTGTTCTTTTCTCAGTGCATCGACGCCCATCGCCATCGCAAGATACGTCTTTCCCGTGCCTGCCGGGCCTACGCCAAACACAATATCAAATTTTTGAATCGCCTGAACATAGTTCAACTGCTGCTCGCTCTTTGGGATAATCGGCGCTCGGCGAGTCGGTGTGAGAACCTTGTGGCCCGCCAATTGCCCCAGCGGCTGACGGCTTCCCTCCGTAACCGAATCCAACGCGTACTGAAACTCGTGCCGCCGAATCTGGATCCCATGCTGACGCGCTTCCTCAAGTTGATCAAACACTTTGCGTGTCTTTTCGATGTTCGGTCGCTCCCCTTCCACTCGCAACCATCCATCCCGGGTGGTCACTTTTACCGCCAATTTTTCCTCCAGTGCCTGCAAAAGCTTAAAATCGTTTGCATACAGATTCTGGAGAGTCCGTGCGTTATCAAACTGAAGCGTCTCGGATTCAACCATCAAGCCGGTAATTGCAAGGCCTTACGCATTATCTCAAACTTTCGGATAAGCAAAGAAGGTTTTCCGAACCGAAAGAAGTTCGGTGAAGCAGCGACTGATATCGTGCATTATGCAGTAAGACATCTCCTCATTTGTACCCGTACACCATCGCCCAGTTGGTTCGTTCTTTAGGGGAAGCGGTGACTTCGACAATGATATAGTAGGTGCCCGTGGCAGCAGGGAGAATTCGAGCGGCCGCGAATCGGCTCCGCTGCCAAGAGTCATTTTCTGCGAGTTTCCCTCGGCTGTCATACAGATGGATTGCAACCCTCGCATTCTCGCCGTCCGACCCCATGCAAAACCAATAGTCGTTGCCCCTAAAGAGGGTATGCGGTATCGCCTTTTGTTCTCTCAGACCGAGATCTCCACCCCACTGGTCATCGCGAATGATGTACCCCTGCTTGACGTACGGATCCATCGCTTGAATCGCGCTCTTGATTGCGTCGTCAAGATTTGCATCCGCAGAAGTGATGATCGCGCAAAGGCTGAGTAGAATAAGAAATCGTCTCACAAAGTGCGTCCGTTAAGCGTGCGAGTCGATCGCCTTCACCATCTGACCGGTAATCTCATTGATTCTTCTGACAGAATCGGGCGTGAGCTTCTGATTGAGGAGAGGCGAGATCTCATCGAGCCCCTTTTGAATTCTAGTGACGAGGGGATTGTTTCGCATCCGGGGCGGCATCCCGGCGAGCCGCTGTTGGAAGTACCTGAGTAGGTCGGGCTGATTCAACAAATCCGCTCCGTCTGGAGAATAACTCTTCTGCACGATTGCCGTCAGGACCTCCGTGCCGCGCAACCAACCGCCAAGGCTGACCAGGTGCGCCAATTGGGCGTCCTGGAGCTTGATCATTGCGGTTTTCACGTCTGTCAGCGCACCGTCCAACTCCCGCCGAACGGAAATCCAATCTCCGGAATCGGCTTTTGTCACGATCGAGTTTGTTCGGATTAAGACAGTCGATTCCACCCCAATCGCTCTGGAGAGTTCCAGCACATCGCGCCCAATCGCCTTCACACGCGCTTTATCGGCTGCCTCAACAGCCACAAAACCTTCAGCGACCACAGAACCCAACAACAGCGCAATCTGTTCACGTTCTCCGCGATTTTTGACTTTCGGATCCCGCAGCTGCTCCTGCCAGTTGGGAGCGCCCAACTTGTCGAGCACGTTGAACACCTCGCTCGGCAAGGGAACGACGATATCGTCGAGCTGCGTCGCTGGGAACTTGGAAAGATCGATATGACTTGGAGGCGCCTCGCCGAGACTTGGTATTGCCGCGAGAAGAAGCGTCGTGGCAACAACGACGGCAAACGGATTTTTCATCATTCAGGCGCTTTCCATTTAGAATGCAGTTTTCAGACAATCGACGAACAATCTGTTCACAGATCCTGCTTTCTGATCTTTAAGGTAAACAAACAGTCAATCCTAGAAGGAAATTTTTCTTTGAGCAAATGCAGTTTATCAATATGGCTTGAAAGACAATGAAGCTCGAGCGCGTTGAAAAACTCCTGGGTGAATTTTCGCGCAAACGCGTCTTGGTGATCGGTGATCTCATGCTCGACGAGTTCGTCTGGGGCCGGGTTTCGAGGATTTCGCCCGAGGCTCCGGTCCCCGTGGTGGAGGTGATCAGAGAATCCTATTACCCCGGAGGCGCCGCGAATGTCGCACGAAATGTGAGAGAGTTTACGCCTTCGGTATTTGTCATGGGGTTGATTGGAGAAGATACCCACGCCCAGAAATTAAGAGAGCTGCTCGGTCAAAACGGGATTAGCCTGGAGGGCCTGCAGAATGACCCATCTTTTCAGACCATCGTAAAAACCCGGATCATCGCGCGGCATCAACAGGTGGTGCGCGTCGACCGCGAACGGTCGCACCCGCTCAGCGACGAAGCTCAGGCGCGCTTCATTGAGAAGGTCCGTGAGCTGCTCCCGCGAGTGGACGCCGTTATTTTCGAGGATTATGGAAAGGGTTTCTTGCAGCAAAATTTTGTGGACAACGTCACGGCGCTGGCGCGAGGAGCCGGAAAATTGGTAACCGCCGACCCGAATCCAAAAAATCGGCTTATCTGGCGCGGAATCACCGCGGTGAAACCGAATCGCAGCGAGGCTTTCGCTGCTGCCAACCAGCCCTGGCACGAGCCGGAACCAGATCCGCTCGATGATCGTCACCTGCTGCTTGTCGGTGCCGAATTGCTTCGAACGTGGAAGCCGGATCACCTGTTAGTGACGCTTGGCGAACAAGGGATGATTCTTTTTGACCAAGGGAATCCCCCGTTCCACGTACCGTCGCGCGCCCGAGAAGTTTACGACCTGTCCGGAGCTGGGGACACCGCGATCGCGCTTTTCACGCTGGCGCTGGTTTCGGGCGCCTCAGCGATTGAAGCGGCGGAGATATCGAATCACGCAAGCAGCGTGGTTGTCGGCAAGTTGGGCACGGCGACACTCACGCCGGAGGAGCTGCTGGAGAGCTTTCACCAGAGAAATGAATAGTCGGCATTCAACAGGAGAGAAGGCGATTTTTTTTGATCGCGACGGAACTCTCATGAAGGACGTCGTTTATTGTTCAAACCCTGAGAATGTTGAGCTTCTAGAGGACGTTGGCAAACTGCTTCCGAAGTTGAAAGCGGCCGGCTTTAAGATTGTGATCGTGACAAACCAGAGCGGGATCGGGCGGGGGTACTTTACTGAAGAGGATTTCTGGGCCGTCCAACACGAACTCGAAGAACAGCTTGGTCCGGGCGTCATTGACGGCACCTATTTCTGCGCGGATACCCCGCAGAACGGATCGGGGAGACGGAAACCGAATCCCGGGATGCTCCTGGAAGCGGCCAGGGAATTGGGCATCGACCTCACCCGAAGCTATATGGTCGGCGATAAGGCGTCCGATACCGAGGCGGGTAGACGGGCTGGAGTCAGGGCAACGATTCTTTTTGGCGGCAACACCGCCAGCGGTGCGCCGGAATCCGGTGCTACTGCTACATTGGTTGCAAAGGAATTTACGGAAGTGGTGGAGTTCATCCTGGGAGATTGATCTTCATGTCTTGTCCCCGAAATAGCAGAGTATTTTGGGGAGAAGACTCGAGAGGGCGAACTCTGCAAGCACACGCGTCATGCCATTAAGCAAAGTTGTCGCCATCATCCCCGCCCGATGGGGATCGACCCGATTCCCCGGAAAAGCACTCCACGGTATTGCCGGTAAACCATTGATCCGACATGTCTGGGAGCGTTGCGTCGAGGCAGGTTGCTTCGACCAGGTGGTGATTGCCACGGATGACATGCGAATCGCTGAAGCGGGATTCAATTTCGGTGCGGAAGTTGCCGTGACTTCCGCAGATCACCCCAGCGGGACAGACCGGATTGCGGAAGTGGCCAGAAAACTGAAGAAGGCGACCATCATTCTCAATGTCCAGGGTGACGAGCCGCTGGTGGATCCGGGACTGTTGGAGCAGCTCACTCGAAAGTTAAAAGAAAATCCCAAGATCCCGATTGTCACTGCGGCGACACCCATTTCCCTCGAGGAATCACTTAGCGAACATCATGTCAAAGTGGTTTTGGATCGTCTAGAGGATGCGCTTTATTTTTCCCGGAGCTGCATTCCGTTTCGCAGAGGAATCAGCAACCTCAAAACGTATAAACACCTCGGCATTTACGGCTATCGCCGAAAGGCTCTACTGGACTTTGTGAAAATGTCTCCGGGCGCTCTGGAGCAAGCTGAACAGCTCGAGCAGTTGCGCGCTTTGGAAAATGGCCTGAAGATTCGCGTCGTTGTTTCTGAAATCAATTCTATCGGGGTAGACACTCCCGAGGATGCAAGCGAGGTCGAACGGCTAATTTTGAGCAGGAGAAGCGGATGAAATACATCTTTGTGACGGGCGGGGTAGTCAGTTCGCTCGGGAAAGGGCTTGCTGCGGCGGCGCTCGGGACATTGCTCGAGCACCGGGGTCTGCGGGTGATCATGCAAAAGTTTGATCCGTACCTGAACGTCGACCCCGGAACCATGAGCCCTTTTCAGCACGGCGAAGTCTACGTATTAAACGACGGGGCGGAGACAGATTTGGATCTCGGTCACTACGAACGTTTTACAAATTGTGTGCTCTCCCGTGCGAACAACGTAACGAGCGGCCAGGTGTATGAAACCGTTCTCGCAAAAGAACGCCGCGGCGATTATTTGGGCAAAACCGTCCAAGTCATTCCCCACGTCACGGATGAGATCAAGGGCCGCATCCAACGTTTAGCCAAGGAACAGACCGGCGACGTGATCATCACGGAAATCGGCGGAACCACAGGCGACATCGAGGGATTACCGTTTCTTGAGGCAATTCGACAGTTCCAACTCGAGGTCGGGCCCGAGAACGTTGTGATCATGCATGTGACGCTCGTTCCTTACATCAAGGCCGCCGGCGAGTTGAAAACCAAGCCTTCGCAACAGAGCATCGCGAAACTCCGGGAAATCGGCCTCCAGCCGCACGTGCTGCTCTGCCGCACAGAAAAACCGTTGGTTCTGGAAGTTCGCCAGAAGCTAGCACTTTTTTGTAATGTCCCGCTCCACGCCGTTGTCGAGGTGCGGGATGTCGACCACACAATCTACGAACTCCCTCTCACGCTCCAGGATGAAAAACTGGACGAGACGATCTGCCGCCTGCTCCGGCTTGACACCCCTTCCGCGCAAATGACTGAGTGGCGCAGGTTTGTCCAGCGGGTCGTTGCTCCCAGAAAGAACCTCAAAGTCGCCGTTGTCGGGAAGTACGTCGATTTGCAAGACGCTTACAAGAGCATTTACGAGTCATTGACGCATGCCGGCGCCGCTAATGATTGCGGAATCGAAATTCTCAGGATCGATGCGGAGGACTTGGAAGGGACCGAACCCGCGAAAGCTCTCGGAACGGTTGCCGGCATCATCGTACCGGGGGGATTCGGGGATCGTGGCGTCGAAGGCAAAATCGCAGCGTGCAAATACGCCAGGGAGAAGCGACTGCCCTACCTTGGTCTCTGTCTCGGAATGCAGGTGGCCACGATCGAGTTCGCGCGCAATGTCTGCGCGTTCAAAGGGGCTAATAGCACCGAGTTCGAAGAACACACTCCGCACCCTGTCATCTGTTTGCTGGAGGACCAGAAGGAAGTCCGAATGAAAGGCGCCTCGATGCGTCTGGGCAGCTGGCCAACGGATATTGTTCCGGGAACCCTTGCAGAGAAATTGTACGGCAAGCTACAGACCATCGAACGTCACCGTCATCGATACGAGTTCAATCTCAAATACAAAGAGGCGATGGAAGAGAAGGGTTTCGTGATTTCCGGGACCTCGCCCGACGCCAGATTGGTCGAACTGATCGAGCTGCGGGATCACCCATGGTTCGTCGCCTGCCAGTATCACCCGGAATTCTTATCAAAGCCGAATGCGCCGCATCCGTTGTTCCGAGGATTCATCGCGGCCTGTCTTGCAAGCTCGGAGTAGGCGACAGTCCAGAAACTCCCGATTCCTGACTTCTCATTTCAACGTCGGGATCGGGGCTTGAAAGAGACCTTCTTCCCTTCCACCTGCGCACCGCGTCGCCGGAAGAATTCAGCCAACTCCGGCGTATAATAGCCCCATGGGTCGGGATTCAGTTCGAAATAGATTTCGCCCAACTGGGAGAGGACGTTCTTTTCGACGTCATCGAGGAAGAATTCCCATTCCTTTAAGCCCCAGACGTGATCAGAGCCGTGCGAGTTGAAGCAGACGGCAAATGCGGTCAAAAAATCGAATCGGCCTCCAAGATCAGGTAACGATTGAAAAGGTTCGATTCGCCAGACAAAGCGTGGCATCTCCATCATCTCGAATGTCTCTGCGTACATGGGCGGCCAGTCGAGATCAAGGCCCATAACGCTGTGACCCAGCTGCTTGCAAACGAAGAGGAAATAACCGGCACCACTTCCGATATCCAGAACACGAAGCGGTCTTCGCCGATCGAGCTGCACAGAGCGGGCCTGTTTGATGGCGAGCTCAAGACGATGCGCTGCGTCGACATATTTTGGCCACCCTTTTTTATCGTCCGCATTCGCGTACTTGGAACGAATCCGCTCGAACCCCTTGGATTCGAGTTCGCGAACCATTTCTGCGGCGCTCAACGGCCTGCGCCAGCGGAAATACGCATCGAGCAGGCTGTCCCAAGCTTCCCCGGTTCGAAGCTTATTAATCTTGCGAGATAGTTCCACTTTAACTCACTGACAGCCAGAGCCGAGGCGCGAAGAGAAGGAAGCGTCACACGAGACAAATGGGGGCCCGCCCCCCAATCCGGAAACTTATTCAACGATCTGCAACAACACCTGTTGTCCAGTCCTCGAGGCCGCAGCAATCAAAAGATTCCGCACGGCCGTGATCGTATGTCCGTTTCGTCCGATGACCTTACCGACATCCGATTTGCGCATCTCGACTTTGAAGATCAATTTGCGACCCTGCTCGACCTTTGTCACGAGAACCTCTTCAGGTGCTTCCACAAGCTGCCTGATGACAAACTCGAGAAAAGTCTCCACGGGAAATCATTGAGCCGGTGTCGCTACGGCTTTCTTGCGCGCTTTCAGGATCATGCTCGCGACGGTTGTGCTGGGTTGCGCGCCAAGCGTTACCCAGTAATCAACACGGCCGAGATCCAAATGAAAATTTTCGCCGGGCTCGCGCGGATCGTAGTTTCCGATCATTTCAATGAACTTTCCATCTCGCGGACTCCGTTTGTCCGCCACCACAACCCGATAGTAAGAACGGTTTTTCGTTCCTTCTCTCCTTAATCTAATCGAAACAGCCATATATCAATGTTGAGAACCGCGTCCCTCATCTCTCCCTACATTCCACCCGCTCCGGCCCGCGGGACCCGGGCCAGCATTTTCTTCAATTGTCCCGCGTTCTTCATCAGTTTCCGCATTTGATTAAACCGTTGAAGTAGCGTGTTCACTTCGGTGACGGAAGTTCCGCTGCCGCGAGCAATACGTTGTCTCCTCCTTGCGTTCAGGATATCCGGGCTTTTTCTTTCGCCCGGAGTCATGGAGAGAACGATCGCTTCGATTCGACTCAGCTGTTTTTCGTCAACCGAAAAGCCCTTCATATTACTCATTCCTGGCAACATGCCAAGGATATTTTCCAGAGGCCCCATTCGCCGCAGCATCTTGAATTGCGAAAGGAAATCGTTGAAATCGAAGCTCGCCGTCCGCATCTTTTTCTCGAGCCGGACCGCTTCCTCTTCGTCGATGGATTCGGCCGCCCGCTCGACCAGACTGACCACGTCCCCCATCCCCAGAATACGGCCGGCAAGACGTTCGGGATAAAAAGGCTCGAATTGATCGATCTTTTCGCCGACCCCCGCAAATTTGATCGGCCGTTTGGTCACTTCCCTCATGGAAAGCGCTGCTCCACCGCGAGCATCGCCATCCAGCTTAGTGAGAATGAGTCCCGTTAACCCGAGCGCCTCGTGGAAATGCGTCGCAACGTTGACCGCCTGTTGCCCAGTCGCAGCATCGCACACCAGAAGAATCTCCTGAGGCTGCAAAGCATCCCGGAGCCGCTTCAATTCGTTAACTAACGTCTCGTCGATTTCGAGCCGGCCGGCGGTATCAAAAATCTGGACGTTGCCACCCCGGGTCTCCGCCCAATCGAGCGATTCTTGACCCACCTTGACCACGTCATGCTGGCCAGGCTCCGGCCGAAAGACGGGGACACCAACCTGGGCGCCCAGTTGCGCCAACTGGTCAATAGCAGCCGGCCGCTGAAGATCGCAGGCAACAAGCACGGGCGACTTGCCCTGCTTCTTCAAATAAAGGGCCAGCTTAGCCGCAGTGGTAGTCTTACCTGCGCCATGCAGACCCACCATCATGATGCGAGCCGGCTTGTTCAGATTCAGCGGCTCGTTATCGCCCCCCAGCAGTTGTGTCAGCTCGTCATAAAAGATTTTTATAATCTGCTGCCCAGGCGTAATCGAACGCAAAACCTCCTGACCCAGCGCCTTGCTCTTAACTTTGGCGACGAAGTCTTTCGCGACCTGAAAATGAACGTCGGCTTCCAGCAGCGCCAGGCGAACCTGCCGAAGAGCATCGTTAATGTTAGCCTCCGAGATGGTGCCGTGACCCCGGAGGTCCTTGAATATGTCTTGAAGTTTATCGGATAGCTGTGAAAACACGATTATCTCCCTCTAGAGTATCCCGCGCCCAAAATTAGAAGCTATTTCGGGGACACGACACTAACGGCGGCTTGCGCTCCGGCGGCCGGCGCCGACGGATCCACCGTAAAGTTCCATCGCGTCTCCACTTTCCTACCCTTCACCTTGGCCGACAGAATAACGGTATACGTTTTCGGAACAAGGTTCTGGGTGAATTCATACGAAACCAGTTTCGTTTTCGCGTCATACCTCGCCGGCACAAGACCAAAACCGCTGACTCGCATTTCGACAGAGCTGGGCTCTACCTCACCCATCGAGGCAAGGTTTGCCTTGATGACCGGTCGGGGATCCGGAATCTTCTCCTCGTTCATCGGCTGCGTCACCATCGCGGCGGAGGCTAGCTGGGCGGCTTGCACGCCCGGATCGACTCCGTCGTTGTTGCCGAAATTAACCGCCATTTTGAAGACGTCCGGATGCATCGACTCGACGGCATACCGGCCGAGCTGGTCGGCAGCAGCATCGATTCCCATATGCTGACCGTACACTGTAAACAGCGCCTTGTACCCAGCCTCCAGCGCCGTTTTGCGAACGACTTCATTGTGAGTTCCGTACGGGAACGCAAAGGCAACGATATTGATTCCCAGCTTTTGCTCGAGGATATCTTTCGAGCCGTAAATCTCGTTGTGCAGCCAGGCCGCATAATCCTGGCCTCTGGGCGCGTGACGAAGGTCATGATGCGACACCGTGTGACTCTCAATATCCACCCCGGCATCACGCATCTGTTCGAGCTGCGCCCATGTGATCGATTTACCACCGACACTCACATAATTCGTGTAAATAAACATCGTGAACGGGTACCCGAACTCCTTCAAGATCGGCCACGCGACCGAAAACCCGGACACATAACCATCGTCGATGGTTATCACGGCGCTTTTCGGAGGAATCGATTTTTCTCCACGCCGCCACGCAAGAAAATCCTTCATTGGAACAACCGCGATCCCGTCATCCTTCAGCTGTTTCATTTGGGCACGAAATTCCACGGGCGCAATTGCCAAGGTGTCGCGCGGATTATCTTCGAATCTGTGATAGCAAAAGACGATCACTTTCGCCGAGCGATCGATCGCCGGCACCACCGTGGGGAGTGGAGTTGCCTGCGCCGTTGGCGCCGAAGGAGCTGGAATCGCACCAGACGATTTGTCCTCCAGTTTTGCAAGAGTCGAACTTCTTTTACAACCCGCCACTAACAGTGGCAGGACAAGCATCAGCGGGAGAATACGACGAAGCATACCGTTTAACTAAGCGCGCAAAGTATCACGTTCCAAAAGAAGTTGCCAGTTGCCAGTCTCACTTGCCAGCGAAAGTCACTATCAATTTTACTCACGTATTGAAAAGAGATCGGCGTTCTATAGCGATTCATCAACGGACTCTGACAACTGATCACTGAGAATTTCCTCAGAGTCCTACATCCCGAAATGTCTGATCGATGTGACGGAAGTGTTGATCGAGTGAGCAAAGTTTCTCAAGCTCGGCCGCCGGGATCACCGAGGTGATCTCTGGAATCTTCCGGACTTCGGTCAAAAAATCGTTATGGCTTTGCGAGGTTGCCATTGCAGCTCGCTGAACGGCCTCGTACGCAGTCTTGCGTTCGAGTCCCCTTCGCGTTAACTCCAGCAGAATAGATTGGCTGAAGAAAAGTCCTTTCGTGATTCCAAGATTATTCAGCATGTTCTCCGGATACACCTGGAGCCCGGCAACGAGCCCGGTCAGTGTCGCGAGCATGTAATCCATCAGAATGCAGGAGTCCGGAAAAATAACTCGTTCAACGCTGCTGTGACTGATGTCCCGCTCATGCCACAACGCCACACTCTCAAGCGCCGCGACCGCATTCCCACGGATGACCCGCGCGAGACCGCTGAGCCGTTCGCCGGTGATAGGATTTCTCTTGTGCGGCATCGCAGAACTCCCCTTCTGTCCCGGACTGAAATACTCCTCCAGTTCCAGCACCTCCGTTCGTTGCAGATGCCGGAACTCCGTCGCCCACCGATCAATGCTCGACGCGATTACCGCGAGATTCGCGCTAAATTGCGCGTGCCGATCGCGCTGAATAACCTGCGTCGACAACGTATCCGCTTTCAACCCGAGCTTCTCGCAAACAATCGCCTCTACCTTCGGATCAAGATGCGCGTGGGTTCCCACCGCACCGCTCAACTTCCCGACAGCAATCTCGTCGCGCGCAGAGCGCAGCCGGTGCTCGGCCCGGCCGAATTCGTCGTACATCAGCGCCATCTTCAATCCGAATGTAATCGGCTCCGCATGAATGCCATGGCTGCGGCCAATCATTGGCGTTTCCTTGTACTGGCGAGCTTTCTGGCCGACCACCTCCCTTAGTTTAGCAACATCTTCCAGAAGAATGTCACACGATTGGGAGAGCTGCACCGCAAGCGCGGTATCGAGAACATCCGAGGAGGTCAGACCTTGATGCATCCATCTGGCCTCAGGTCCGATATAGGAGGCCACATTTTCCAAGAACGCAATCACGTCGTGATTGGTTCGTTTCTCAATTTCGAGAATTTCGGGAACAGAAAATTTGCCCCGAGCCCGAATCACCCTCGCATCCGCTTCCGGAATCAGCCCAAGCTGACCCATGGCTTCGCACGTCAGGACCTCAATTTCCAGCCAAATCGAATACTTACGAAAGTCCTCCCAGAGCTCCCGCAGTCGGGGTCGGGAATATCGTGAAATCACCCACTGACGTTAAAGCGGACGTGTAGGTTGAAAAGCATTTTTTAAACGTATTTTCCGGCATCCTGATCACCGAACCCGTGCTCGAACCTGGCGACCGTTGTTCATCAGTGTGACCTGCCCCGAAGCAAGAAGATCGGCCACCGTCGCCGCGGTTTCCTCCTGTGAATCCGAATAGGAACTGACTGCTAAAATTAAATCTCCCAGGCACAACGGCCGATTTGTCAACTTGCGTCTCTTCATAAATTGAATCCTTTCAAGTATTTTGCCCCTATTGCTCTCAGTCAGCGCCTTCAGTTGCCGCCCTCCCGGGCCAATCCCCTCACAAACACTTGTACGTTCGAAGGTATAGACGCGGTTGCGGTCCGGAACGTTTAAATTAATTCTTGGAACACTCTTCTTGATTTCAGTTGCAGAGATTCTCCCTATGACCGATTCGTTTGCCGTTTTCGCCCTATGGATTGGATTGCAAAACTTTTGAATATCGTCCTGCACCTGAATATTTATCTCAAAGAGAAGGCAGGAATCTACGGTTCCTGGCTCTACGCAATACTCTTCCTGATCATCTTTTCGGAAACCGGATTGGTCGTGACTCCGTTTCTCCCGGGAGACGCGCTTTTGTTTACAGTTGGAACTTTAACCGCCCAGGATGGCCCTTTGAATCTGCCGGTCATCCTTCTCCTGCTCACGGTCGCAGGCGTTCTCGGCCATACCGCGAATTACTGGATCGGGAATCGAATCGGTCAGAAACTTTTCAGCAATCCGCAGAGTCGCATCTTCAACCGGAAGCATCTGGAGCAGACACACGCTTTCTACGAACGGCACGGGGCCAAAACGATCCTGCTTTCACGGTTCATTCCATTGATCCGTACCTTCGCTCCTTTTGTGGCCGGCATGGGTTCGATGAGTTATCGGAAATTCTTCGCTTACAACGTTGTCGGAGCCTTTGTTTGGGTCTTCGGCATCGTTTTGCTCGGACACTTTTTCGGAAATATCCCCTACGTTCAAAAAAACTTCTCCCTGGTGATCGTCGCGATCGTGGTTGTTTCCATGATTCCGCCGGCGCTGGAGATTTTCCGGGGGTTGCTCGCCCGCTCGAAGGCTAAATTGTAAGTCAGAAGGAGGAGGGAAGGCAGGTCGGCGAGTCGGCGGACGAGCCGACTGATGGGACGATCGGTTCACTTCCAGCTGACTCCACTCCCGAACTCGGCAACTCCTGAACTCCTGGTTATGCTACATTTCTCCGCCAACAATCGAGGAGCGTTGGCTTAGAGCCCGTACCTGAACAGCGTCGGCTGCATGTCATGAGTAACCTTGGGACGATTCAATTGGAAATTGAGCAACTGGGCCGGGAAATCTTTGCCCTCATCGACAACGACCGTCGAACCACCGGCCTCTTCGGAGGCAAGGATTTCTATGAGCGCCTGATGGAATGGGCGATGCGAGATCCGGTGTTCAAGACCCAGATGTTCAGATTCGTCGATGTCCTGCCAGCGCTGACTTCTTCTGGTGACGTGTTGAAGCACGTGGCGGAATATCTGAAGAGTGTTAAAACCCCGGGTTCTGGCGTTCTCCGCAGCGCGCTCGCACTCGGTGGATTGCTGCCAGCGATGCCCGCGCGGCTGATCCGGCAAAATGTCTTGGCCATGGCGAATATTTTCATCTGCGGCAGGGACGGAAAATCTGCCTTTCCAAACCTTCGCCGGATTTGGGGAGAAGGCGCTCGTTTCACCGTGGATATCCTGGGCGAAGCGGTCGTAAGCGATCGGGAAGCAGACGAGTGTGAGGCCAAATATATTGAACTCCTTGATTTCCTGGCTACAGGAACCCGCGCTTGGAAAGTCGAGGGTCCACTGGCTGCGGGTGAACCACCTTTCGTCAATGTTTCCGTCAAAATTTCCGCTCTCTGCGCACGAGTTCAAGCGTCCGATCCGCAGGCCAGTATCGCGACGATTATGAACCGCCTCAAGCGCATCGCAGCTCACGCGGGCCAACTGGGCGCCTCGATCAACCTCGACATGGAGCATTACGGGTTGAAAGAGCTGACGCTGGACCTTTTCAAGGAGCTTTCGAATGAACCAAACCTGGAGAATTCGCCGCCTCATGGTTTCGTCATTCAAGCCTATTTGCGCGACTCCTACGCCGACACAGAGAAAATGCTCAATTGGGCCCGCAGCGACGGCCGCCGATTCACGATACGGCTGGTCAAAGGCGCCTACTGGGATTTTGAAAAAGTGGTCGCCGCACAGAAGGCCTGGGAGATCCCGGTCTATTTGTCAAAACCGGAGACTGACGCTAATTACGAGCGGATTACCAGGCTGCTTTTGGACAACCGTACAATCGTCTACCCGGCCTTCGCGTCGCACAATGTGCGCAGCATTGCCCACGCAGCGATTTATGCACGCAAACTCGGGATTGGTCCTGGCGATTTTGAATTCCAGATGCTCTACGGAATGGCGACGCCGATCAGGCGCGCGCTCGTCAAACTCGGCTATCGCGTCCGCGAGTACTGTCCGATCGGAGAACTCGTTCCGGGAATGGCTTATCTGGTCCGACGACTTCTCGAAAATACTTCCAATGAAGGATTTCTAAGGGCGAAGTTCAGCGCGAACAGATCAATCACGGAGTTGCTGACCGACCCTGGTCATCAGATTTCAGATCGTCCGCGGCCGGCTCCGAAAGATGTCGACTCCACGGAGCGTGAGACTCCTCCCAACCTCCAATCTGCGCCGCTTTGCAAGGAACCTCGGTTCCAAAATGAACCTCCTTCCGACTTTGCTCTCGCCTCCACGCGAACCAGAATGGGCCAAGCCCTTGATCTGGTCCGAGGAAAAATGGGACGGGCCTATCCGCTCGTGATCGGCGGGAAGAAATTTATTGGATCGAGGCACCTGGTGTCGGTCAATCCGGCTCAGCCGACTCAAGTGATCGGCCATGTTGCCCTTGGAGCGGCCGAGGATGTCGCCCATGCGGTGGCTGCCGCAAGGAATGCCTTTTCAACTTGGAGCAGAACCTCCGTGGATTCCCGAAGCAAATTCCTCGAACGCCTGGCCAACAAGATGCGTGCAGCGCGTTACGAACTTGCAGCATGGGAGGTCTTTGAGGTTGGCAAAACGTGGTCGGAGGCCGATGCGGACGTCGTGGAAGCGATTGACTTCTGCACTTTCTATTCTCAAGAGATGCGCCGCTTTGGCGTGGGCCGACTGACGCAGGATGTGCCCGGGGAAGTCAGTATCGAAAGCTATGTGCCGCGAGGTGTCGCCGCCATCATCGCTCCATGGAATTTTCCGCTCGCTATTCTCTGCGGAATGACGGTCGCCGCACTCGTCACTGGAAACACAGTTGTTCTCAAACCCGCGGAGCAGTCTTCGGTGCTCGGTGCAATCTTCATGAGTCTCCTTCAGGAGGCCGGATTGCCCGATGGCGTCGCCAATCTGGTTTCGGGAACCGGGGAGGTGGTTGGGTCACTCCTTGTCGCTCACCCGGACGTCGACCTGATCGCGTTCACAGGGTCGCGTGAAGTCGGAACCCTCATCTGGGGGACCGCCGCAGTCACTCACCGGGATCAACGGAACTTGAAAAAGGTGATCTGCGAAATGGGTGGGAAAAACGCGTTGATCATCGATACCGACGCCGATCTCGACGAAGCAATCCTCGGCATTATCCAATCGGCCTTTAGTTTCCAGGGTCAAAAATGTTCTGCTTTATCGCGGCTTATCACGGTCCACGATGTCCACAAGCGATTGATTCCGCGTCTGACGGAGGCGGTCGCCGCGCTCGAGATCGGGCTGCCGGACCGCCCAAATACCGACATCGGTCCAGTGATCGACCACAATTCTTTTGAGAAGGTGCAAGGGTACATCGAGCTGGGCAAGCGTGAACATCATCTCGCATTTCAGGCTCAAGTGCCTGCCGGTCTGGAAGGGTACTACATCGCACCGGCGATCTTTACCTCCGTCGATCCGGCAGCGCGTCTTGCTCAGGAAGAAATCTTCGGCCCAGTTCTGGCGTTGATCACCGCGAAGGATCTACCGACCGCCGTCCAAATCGCCAATAACACACCGTTCGCGTTGACTGGAGGCCTCTACTCGCGCAGCCCGCAAAACATCGAACGCGTGCGCTCAGAGTTCCAGGTCGGAAATCTTTACGTCAATCGCTCCATCACAGGCGCAATCGTCGGGCGACACCCATTTGGCGGATTTAAGATGTCCGGAGGAGGAACAAAAGCTGGCGGAACAGACTACCTGCTTAATTTCATGTTTCCACGCGTCGTCACTGAAAACACTCTCCGCCACGGTTACGCGCCGGAAACGCCGACAGGTTCGTAAAATCAACTGCGCTCGCAAAACGACAGTTTCTCTCATTGCAAACCGCTCGGATTTACAATTCCGTAGAGTTCAACCGTGATGTATTTTCCATCTTTCATCACGTCGTCCTGGAGTGCGCCTTCCCGGGTCATCCCGACTTTTTCCAATACCCGTCCGGACGACGGATTCCCGACAAAATGCCTCCCGGATATCTTGTGGTACCCGAGAGTTTCAAAGCCGTATGTTACGATCGCTTTCGCGGCCTCAGTGCAATAACCGCGGTTCCAATAACTGATCCCGATCCAATATCCGAGCTCTGCGCGATTGAACAAACCATCCCTGCTCAGCGAGGCAGCCCCGATCAGGAGTTCGCTCGAAAGGCAAATCGCGAAGACTACTCCGAGCCCTTCGTAGAAATACCTCTGATGCGTTGCGATCCAGGACTCCGCCATTCCGTCTTCGTACGGATACGGAACACACAGCGTCGTCTCATAAATCCTCTCCTCGCCGGCGAGCGCCTTAACCCGCGGCGCGTCTGTCAATACAAACGGCCTGAGGATGAGTCGCTCGGTGCGGATCATTTCCTGTAGTAGCATGCAGCTAACAGTAATCGAAGCCTCCGGTTTTGCATGTTTTGAAATCTTCTCTGCGCCTGACCATGATCCTTCGAAACCACCTCGCCGCTATGCTCCCGGCATAGCCGATTTTCAACCCACCAAGGTGTGGAACGCAGAAGAATATTCCGCTCGGTGGTACTCGATAAAATTGTTGAGGAAAAACTATTAACGCTTGCCCGACTGGCAAATAAATTATAGTATAAGCAAAAATTCTATCTTATACATTAATAAACCGAATTTTTGATCGTTCATGCAGTGCGATCTTCAATCAAGGCGTCCTAAGGCCCAATTTGATGCCGAGAGTTGGCACAAACAAACTCGCCGGAAAGAACCATTTTTTTTTCAATCCTGAAATCTTCACGGACCGATAAGATTTCAAGAACCAAACGCTTGCCCGACGAGTCGCAATGTCAAACAGTGAAGCCGCCTCAAGTCTGAGCGACGTACCACCCGCCGCTAGCGATTGTCCGTTTACCAAAGGCATCGGATCAATCCGCGCAGTGTCCACGGTGGGGGGTGCCGCCAAGGCCCCCAGCCCGTTTGTCTCTCTCAGCAGATTCGTGGTCGCCAATGACAAGATCGCCGAGGTGAAGGAAGCCTTCCGTAATCGGCCGCATCTGGTGGATGAGCAGCCTGGCTTTGTGCGGATGGAAGTCTTCAGCCCCCTCGACCGCGCTGAGGAGATCTGGCTCGTCACGTACTGGATCGATGCCGAGAGCTTCCGGCTCTGGCACCACAGCCATCTTTATCAACGATCGCACAAGGGTATCCCCAAAGCCTTGAAACTCCTGCCCGGTGAGACGGAGATTCGCCACTTTGAGTACATCTGCTCCTGAGAGTATGACCAGATGTTTTTCTCCTGACCGATCGGATTCGCTCATACTGTCTTGGAGATTGAGAAAAAACCGTTGAGGACCGAGTGATCCGAAGGGTTCCTGGATGGACATTTTCGCCATGGCGAAACGACTGGGCTTAAGGCGCCATGGACGAAGCAATCGACATCACATCCTGCGAGCGCGAGCCGATCACGATTCCAGGGTCCATCCAGCCTCACGGCGTTCTGCTGGTGTTGCGTGGGATCGGCCTCACCGTTGTGCAGGTCAGCACCAATTCGCAACTCTTTCTAAATGTTGCCCCGGACGAAATGCTCGGCCAGCCCGTCGGGCAATGGTTCGATGAGACGTCGGCCCGCGCGCTTGGCGAAGCTGCGGGACAGGACGATCCGGGCCGAACAAATCCTTCGCTCCTCGTGGGGCGATTCAAACCGGACGACCTTTTTGACGGGATTCTCCATCGTTGCGGCGACGACCGCATCCTGGAACTGGAACGCGCGCAATCCGGCGCGGTCTTTCCTTCCGTGCGCGGAGCGCTTTTGAAGCTCCAGGACGCCTCGACCGAAACGGAGGTCTGTTGGATCGCGGCGAAAGAAGCGCGCTGGCTGACGGGCTTCGACCGCGTGATGGTCTACCGCTTTGCAGCCGATTGGAGTGGCGAAGTGGTCGCGGAAGCTCGAGCGGATGGCGTGGAATCGTACTTAGGATCACATTTTCCAGCATCCGACATTCCCAAGCAAGCGCGGGAACTGTACACCCGAAAACTGCTGGGGCTTATTCCCAGCGTCACCTATTCACCCGTGCCATTGCTCGCCCTGGAAGAAGGACCACCTCTCGACATGAGCCAATGCGTGTTGCGCAGCGTTTCGCCGATTCACCGCGAATACCTTCGGAACATGGGCGTGGCAGCAACGCTTACCGTCTCCCTTGTAATCGGGGGTAAGCTGTGGGGCATGATCGCCTGCCATCATGGCAAGCCGTGGCTCGCGCCTTTTGCGCTCCGGCAAGATTGTCAGTTTTTGGGGCGGGTGACCGCCGCGCAAATCAGTGCGCGGACCGCAGCCGTGACGCAGGCCTACCGGTCCAAGCGGACAGAAATGCTGGCTAAGTTTCTCGAGCAAATCGCGGCGCTCGGTGATATCGCGAGAGGGCTGACCCATGGGGAACAAAACCTTCTGGACTTCGTTGAATCCACCGGCGCCTGCCTCCTTTTCGACAAGGTCTGCACGAGCGTCGGCGCCGTTCCGAGTGACTCCTTCCTCATCGAACTCCGGGACTGGCTCATCGCAAGCTCCGGTGAACCGCTGTTTGCCGCGCACTCGCTGCCCGTGCTTTACCCGCCGGCCCGCGAATGGAAGTCCAGTGCCAGCGGTTTGCTGGCCGTACAGATCCAGCCTGAACACGGTTGTTACGCGCTCTGGTTTCGGCCGGAATTAATCCGCACGATCACCTGGGCAGGCGACCCCACCAAACCGGTCTCCGTCGAGCAGGGGCAGTCAAAGCTCAGCCCCCGCAGATCTTTCGACGCGTGGAAGGAAACCGTCGAGTTGCAATCGCGTCCCTGGACGGCAGCCGAACTAGACAGCGCCACGGAACTTCGCAACACCCTTTCCGGCGCCGTCACCGGTCAAATCGAACGCGCCCGCACGGCAGAAATGGCGCGCCAGGCCAACGAACAGAAGGTTGCCAAGGAGGCGGCCGAAGCCGCGGCCCGGGCCAAGGGCGAATTCCTCGCTAACATGAGCCACGAGATCCGCACGCCGATGAACGGCGTGATCGGCATGACCGGTTTGTTACTCGACGGCGAGCTGAATCCGGAGCAACGCGAATTCGCTGAAACGATCCGTGCCAGTGCCGAAGCGCTCCTGACGATCATCAACGACATCCTTGATTTTTCCAAGATCGAAGCAGGCAAACTCTTGTTCGAAGTGCTCGATTTTGACCTGGTTGAAATGGTCGAGAGCACCTTGGACATGCTGGCCGAACGGGCTCAAGCCAAAGGGATTGAGTTGGCCAGTGCGATCGCGCCTGACGTGCCAGCCCAATTGCGCGGGGATCCAGGGCGGTTGCGCCAAATACTCACCAACCTTATCGGCAACGCCCTGAAATTCACGAGCAAAGGGGAAGTGGTCGTTCGAGTTTCCAAAATGATCGAAACCGAGACGCACGCCAAGATTCGATTCGAGGTGATAGACAGCGGTATCGGCATTCCGCTCGAGGCCCAACGGCGCCTCTTTCAAGCTTTTAGCCAAGCTGATCGTTCCACGACGCGCAAGTACGGCGGCACCGGCTTGGGGCTTGCCATCTCCAAACAATTGGTGACCCTCATGGAGGGTGAGATCGGCGTCCGCAGCCAACCGGGCAACGGTTCAACGTTTTGGTTCACCGCCCAACTGGAAAAGCAGACCGGCGAGGCCGAAACGCGGCGCGCCTCACCACTTGACCAGTTGAACGTCCGGGTGCTGGTGGTGGACGATAACCACACAAGCCGCCAGATCCTGCGCAACCAGATTGTGGCGTGGAAGATGCAAGTCGGCAGCGCCGCCAGCGGTGCGGAAGCCCTTGACCGACTGCGAGCTGCTGTCCAAGAAGGTCAACCGTACGATTTAGCGCTGCTGGATGTGCAGATGCCCGAAATGGACGGATTTACCTTGGCGGCGGCGATCAAAACAGACCCGGCACTCGCCGCCACGCGGTTGATCGTGCTCACCTCGATGGGTCACGTCCTTCAGTCCACCGAATTAAAGCAACTTGGCATCGAGGCCTACCTGGTCAAACCGGTCAAACAATCCCGTCTGTTTGATTGCCTCATCGGACGGGCACGGACAACGGCGGTCGGAGAACCCTCCAGGATCCCGGCCCCCTCGACGACAACGTCCTCCAACGCACCCCAGATAGAACCCGAGTTGAATAAAGCGCGGATCCTCTTGGCGGAAGACAATTTCGTCAACCAAAAAGTGGCGTTGGCACAACTCCATCGATTGCGGTACCGCGCCGATGCCGTGGCCAATGGCCGTGAGGTGCTGGAGGCCCTTCAACACGTTCCTTACGAACTCATTTTCATGGACTGCCAAATGCCGGAACTGGACGGCTACGAGGCGGCCCAAGCCATTCGCCAACAGGAAAGTCGATCGGATTTACCGTGCCCGTGGAAATCGCCGGTTCACATCATCGCCTTGACGGCCCACGCCATGGAGGGAGAACGCGAAAAGTGCCTCGCGGCAGGGATGAACGACTACCTAAGCAAGCCGCTTCGGCCAGCTGAACTTCAAGCCGCTTTGCAGCGTTGGCAGATCGCGGTGCAACACCCGGGCCTGCATCGCGGATAAATCCTCAAAGAAATTCCACGAGAGCCTTTCCAAAAAGGGTCATTCCCGGTTAATTTAAGCGTTGTTACCCCGAAAGAACCCACATGCCTCTTCTAGGCTGCATCGCAGATGATTTCACCGGCGGAACCGATTTAGCCAATAATCTGGTGAAAAGTGGATTTCGCACCATTCAGACGATCGGTATCCCGATTTCCGTCAAGCAGCTTGAAAAGATCGACGCCGTCGTTGTTGCGCTGAAGACGCGTACCTGTCCGGTCGAGCAAGCCGTCCGCGAATCCAAGGATGCGCTTCATTGGCTGGAATCCATTGGCTGTCAGCAGTTTTATTTCAAATATTGCTCGACGTTTGACTCGACCCCTCGCGGAAATATCGGCCCGGTCGCCGAACTTCTTTTGCGGGAACTCGGCGCCACTTTTACGATCGCCTGCCCGGCGTTTCCGGACAACGGCCGCACGGTTTACCGCGGCCATCTTTTTGTTCATGATCAACTCTTGAACGAGAGCGGCATGCAACATCATCCGCTCACCCCGATGACGGATCCGAACATCGTTCGTGTGTTGGCTGCTCAAACGAGTTTAGCGGTCGACTTGATTCGTCTTGATTTGGTTCGGCAAGGCGAAAAAGCGGTTTCGCATGCCTTTGAGACGCGGACCAGCCAGACTACTGCGGTCGCCATCACCGACGCGACTTCAAACGAGGATCTCGTCGTTTTGGCCGGAGCAGCAAAAAATCTAAAATTGGTGACCGGCGGCTCCGGCCTCGCCCTCGGATTAGGCAAAAACTTCGGATTGCAAGCGGGACGAGCCGCCAAATCGATCACACCCTCTGGGCGCAGAGCGATTCTTGCGGGCAGTTGCTCGCGAATGACTCTGAAACAGCTCGAAGTGGCAAAAAAAATCTACCCGCACTTTAGGGTCGAACCAGAGGAACTTGCCGCCCAATTCGACGTCACGATCGAAAGAGTCCTAAACTGGGCAAAACAACATCGCTCAGATCCAAACCCATTGCTTGTCTATACAAGCGGGTCTCCGGATGAAATATCGTCGAATCAGAAAGCCTTGGGCGCCGATCGGTCGGGGGACCTGTGCGAGAGGTTTCTAGCAGCGATCGCCGAGCATTTTGTTAATGACGAGATTTCGCAGCTGATCGTGGCCGGCGGCGAAACGTCCGGAGCGGTCGTCACGAAGCTTGGTCTGAACCTCTTGCGCATCGGGCCGGAAATCGACCCTGGAGTCCCCTGGACTCTGGCTTCCGGTTCCAGCCGGGAGATTGCTCTCGCGCTGAAATCAGGAAATTTTGGATCGGAAGAATTTTTTGTGAACGCATGGCGACTTCTTGGCCCCCCTAAATGAGCGCCGAACTAAAAATCCGCGAACGCATCGTAGAGATCGGACGCAGTCTTCACAGGCGCGGATTGAGTCCCGGTAGCAGCGGCAATATCAGCGCTCGCCTGGAAGACGGCTGGTTGTTAACTCCCACGAATTCGTGTCTTGGAGAGCTCGATCCAGCCAGTCTCTCCAAATTGGATTGGACCGGAAACCTCGTTTCAGGCGGCAAGCCCAGCAAAGAATATTTCCTGCATCTCGCGATGTATCAAAAACGCGTGCAGAGCGGCGCAATCGTGCATCTCCACAGCAGCCATGCCGCCGCGGTTTCTTGCCTGGATGAGCTCAACCCGGCAAGCTGCATTCCACCGATCACACCGTACTTCGTGATGCGCGTCGGAAACCTGCCGCTGATCCCTTATTTCCGGCCTGGAGACAAGGCTCTGGCGATCGAGATCGCAAAGCACGCGGACAACCATGCGGCTGTGCTTCTGGCCAACCATGGACCGGTGGTTTCCGGTAATGACCTGGATTCCGCGATGTACGCTATCGAAGAGCTCGAGGAAACGTCAAAACTGATGCTTCTCCTCCACGGCCAAAAAATTCGAACACTGGATAGGTCACAAATACAAGAGCTCTGCGAAACATTTGGAGCACACTGGGAATCGTGAGGAACGAAACGGCGTGGGGCATGTCGGGGAATGCGCCTGCCCACTGCCCACTGCCCACTGCCCACTGCCCACTGCCCACTGCCCACTGCCCACTGCCTACTGCCTACTGCCTACTGCCAACTGATCACTGACCACTGCCTACTGGAAACTGCCGATGCCTAGATTCAATGCCAATCTTTCCTGGCTCTTTCAGGAAAAACCGTTTTTAGATCGTTTTGCGGCCGCCGCGAACGCCGGATTTACAGGGATCGAAATCTTGTTCCCGTACGATCAACCCGCATCGGAGATCCGCTCCGCACTTCAATCGAACGGCCAGGAGCTGGTGCTGATGAACGCGCCGCCGGGGAACTTCGGCGCTGGCGAACGAGGATTGGGCGCCCTCCCTGGACGAGAAAAGGAGTTTCAACAGACGTTTGGCGAAGCGCTCGACTACGCGGCGACCTTGGATTGCAAGCGAATCCACGTCATGTCGGGGATCACCAAAGAATCGGACCAAACAGAGGCGCACCGCACGTTTTTGACTAACCTTGAGTACGCGTTGGAGAGGGTTGAGGAATCCGGTGTCTCCCTATTGATCGAACCGATCAATATCCGGGATATCCCGGGATATTACCTTTCGACTGTCGAACAGGCGGATGGCATCCTCCAGGAGCTTTCCCATCCCGAACTTAAAATTCAATTCGATTGGTATCATGCTCAAATCATGGGCGGCGATCTGGCGCGCCGAACGGAAAAATATTTTTCGAAGATCGGGCACTTCCAACTGGCCGGAGTTCCAGATCGAGCCGAACCGGACTTGGGCGAAGTGAATTTTCCGTACCTGTTCCATCTGGTTGACTCACTTCAATATGACGGATGGATCGGGTGCGAATATCGCCCGAAAGGCCGAACCGAAGAAGGTCTGGGATGGCTTCCGAAAACGTCTTATGCCTAAAGCAAATAAAGTTGGATTCGTTGGCCTTGGCGCGATGGGGATGGGGATGGCGACCCAGTTGCTGAAAAAAGGGTTTCAGGTCGCAGCAGTGGATACTCGAGCGGAAGTCAAAGAGCGGTGGATCGCCGCGGGAGGTAAATGGAGCGAATCGCCAGCTGACGCTGCGATCGATGCTGACGTCTTTGTCGCGATGGTCGTCAACGCCGAACAAATTGAATCTGTGTTGTTTGGCAATAACGGGGCGCTGACGAATCTCCGCCCCAAGAGCGTTGTCATCGCGACAAGTACTGTTTCTCCCGCGTTCAGTCGGGGAGTTGGCAAACGTCTCGCCGAATCAAGTCACCTTTTCATCGACGCCCCGGTGAGCGGAGGAGTGGTCGGCGCGGAATCGGGTGGCCTGTCGATAATGGCGTCTGGCACGGACGAAGCGTTCGAAATTGGCGAACCCGTTCTCCAAGCGATGGCGGCGAAAATTTACCGGATCGGCGCCGAACCGGGTCTGGGCTCGATCGTCAAAACAGTGAACCAATTACTGGCCGGTTCTCATATTGCGCTCGCGGCTGAAGCGATGGCGTTCGGTACCCGTGCCGGCGTCGATCCGCAGGTACTTTTTGACGTGATTTCGCATAGTGCCGGGTCTTCATGGATGTTTAACAATCGTGTTCCGCACATGCTGACGGGAGACTTCACGCCGCTGAGCGCCGTGAACATATTCGTAAAGGATCTTGGGATCGTCCTGGACGTTGCACACGAGCTGAGATTCCCGCTGCCGATGGCGGCGATTGCCCATCAGCTATTTCTAGGGGCAGCAGCGATGGGTCTCGGTAATCAAGATGATTCCTCGGTTGTCAAGCTATTCGAAAACGTGAGCGGTGTGTCTGTTGCACAACCCCGGTAGGATGCGCTTCCCTTTTTAACCTGAACCACAGATCTGGGAGATCTGTGTAATCTGCGATTTGCCTCTTATCCTCGGTTTTTGGGTTTAATTGTCTCGTTCTCGAAGTCTTTGCGCGTGAGCGGACGCCGTCGTTTGGCGCTCGACAACGATTCAAGAAGGCCTAACCGCGGAACCGCCGCGATTTTTTGGCGAGCGCGCTTTGAACCATGATCAATTCACTGACGTTCTCTGTCGTGAACAATCCAATCAACTGGCCCGAGTTGTCGAAGACCGGCAACGCGGAGCTATTTGCTTCCTTGATCTTCGAAAACGCGTGGTCGAGACTCATCTGCGGAACGAGCGTCGGCAGCCCTGTCATCATGACGTCGCTCACCAGCGTATCGGGACCAGCTTTCCGCAAAGCCACGAGCAGATCGTGCTTCGTCAACAAACCGGCAAAGCCGCCGTTGTCGTCAAGGACCGGAAATTCGTGTTGAGAACTGCCGAGCAAGGCGTCAACGGCCTGATCCAAGGTGGCGCGGTGATTCAACGTATCGAAACGGGTGACCATCGCGCTCGACACCGGGATACCCGACGTCGCGTGGCGCATTTGCACGAACGACGATTCGCTTTCCGCGCCCATGTAAATAAAGATCGCAATGAGCGCTAGCGACGCCGGGCCCTTACTGAATGCCCAAACACCCATCAGCAGAGCAAGAGCCTGACCGACGGTCGCGGCAACCTGCGTCGCGCGCTCGTAACTCAACCTCGTCGCAAGCAGCGCGCGGAGGACGCGGCCCCCATCCAAGGGAAAAGCGGGAATCAGGTTAAAGACGACCATCATCACGTTGGTGTACAGCAACGCCCACAATGCGTTGAATTTCGTCGGGTCCAATACTTCGCCAAAATCCAAATTTCCGGTCACAGCCAATACAAAGAGCAAGGCGGCCGCGATGACGACGTTCACAAGCGGACCCGCGATCGCGACAACCAATTCCTGTGCCGGTTTTTCCGGCATCCGTTCCATTCGCGCCACGCCGCCAATTGGCAGCAAAGTAATGTCCACCGTGCGGATCCCGTACGCCTTCGCAGCGAACGCGTGACCGAGCTCATGGAGCAAAACGCAAAGAAATACCAAAAGGAAAAAAATGACGATTCTCAAAGTCCCGGAAGCACCACCTTGCGCGCTATAGAAGGAGGCAAAAACCGCCAGCAACAAGAAGAACGTGACGTGAATACGCACGTCAATCCCACCAATCCGCGCAACTTTAAAAGACCATCTCATGGCTCGACTTACAACGCATCCCAAGGTGCGCCAACAGGCATATGCCACGCCCGCCACACCTAGCGCCAGAGTTTTTTCCCATTCTTCCAATAATGAAACATGATCGTTCCGCTTCTTTGCGATCTATCCATTTGATGTTAATTTCGGGGTCCTTCGAATGAACTACAAAGAGACACTGAATCTGCCCAAGACGAAGTTCCCGATGAAGGGTGATCTGTCGGTTCGGGAACCCGAAATCCTTGCCCGATGGGAGGCGGAGAAAATCTACGAGCGGATTCAAGAAGCGCGGGCAAACGATCCACTATTCGTTCTGCACGACGGTCCGCCTTTTGCCAACGGCGATGTCCACATGGGCACAGCGCTCAATAAGATCTTGAAAGACTTAATCGTGAAGAGCCGGGCGATGGCCGGTTTCAGAGCGCCCTACATTCCCGGCTGGGATTGTCATGGACTGCCAATCGAGTTCAAAGTTGTCAAAGAATCGAAGGGGCTCTCTCCGCTGGAGGTGCGAAAACGGTCCGAGGCCTACGCGCGCAAGTATATCGATATTCAAAGGCGGCAGTTCCGGCGACTCGGCGTATTTGGAGATTGGGAACATCCCTACCTGACGCTTGATCCGTCCTACGAAGCCGTCATTCTTCGCGTTTTTGCCGAATTGGTCGAAAGAGACCTGATTTATCAGAGCAAAAAACCAGTCTTTTGGAGCACCGGCGCACAGACTGCCCTGGCAGAAGCGGAAGTCGAATACAAGGACCGGACCGATCCTTCGATCTATGTCGCGTTCCCGATTCGGACCGGACCGTTTGCCGGAAAAGCTTCAATTGCCATCTGGACCACCACCCCATGGACGCTGCCGGCGAACCTGGCGATCACGGTGCACCCCGCTTACAAATATCTGGTTCGGGAATTCCGTCATCCTGAAAACGCGGAGCCAAGGGTTCTGCTAATGGCAAGTGACCTCCTGAGCCATTTCGAGAAGGAAACCGGCTGGAAGCAGGTTGCCGAACCTCTTGGGATTTTTCCAGGGAGCGAAATGGAAAAATGGATCTGCCGCCATCCATTCCTGGATCGTGACTCGATCGTCCTGCTCAGCGAACACGTCACCATGGACGCCGGGACAGGTTGCGTCCACACAGCGCCGGGCCACGGTGAGGAGGATTACCAGATCGGACTCAAATATGGACTTCCGCTCCTTTCTCCCGTGGACGACAACGGGCGCTACACCAAGGAAGTCGGAGTTCCGGAGTGGGTCGGAAAATACGTCTTTGACGCAAACAAGGACGTCATTCAACGTCTCTCCGAGGTAGGATTTTTGCTTGCGCTGAACGACTACCGTCACAGTTATCCGAATTGCTGGCGCTCCAAGACACCGGTGATTTTTCGCGCCGTTGAGCAGTTCTTTATCCGGGTCGATGTCGTGAAACCTGCCGCACTTCGATCGATCGACGAAGTCAAGTGGGTCCCGCACTGGGGCAGAAACCGAATCTACGCGACCGTCGAATCCCGTCCCGATTGGTGCATATCGCGACAGCGCAGCTGGGGTGTCCCGCTACCGGTCTTTTACGACGGCAGTCAACCGATCTTGAATCCGGGCTGGATTCGCAAAATAGCCGATCTGGTCGAACATCGAGGCACGAACGTTTGGTATGAGCTGGGAGACACCGAGTTTGCACAGGAACTCGGGTTGCCAAAAGCGTTCTCGCGCCGGAATGACACATTGGATGTCTGGATAGATTCCGGCGTGAGCCATGAAGCAGTCCTGCGCCGGCACCCGGCGTTGCGTTGGCCGGCCGACGTTTACATCGAAGCGACCGATCAGCATCGCGGATGGTTTCAATCCTCTTTGCTTACCAGCGTCGCAATCAATGGCGAAGCGCCCTATCGAGAGGTCCTCACGCACGCGTTTGTCGTGGATCTGGAGAGCCGCCAAAAGATTTCCAAGTCCGACCAGGGCGGGTACGCCAAACCGACCGAAGCGGAGCATTACATCCGCAAGTACGGGGCGGATATCGTCCGATTATGGGTTTCAAGCGTCAACTACACCGATGAGGTACCGTTTGGCGAGAAGATGTTCGGCCAATTGACCGACACATACCGCCGAATTCGCAATACGCTGCGGATCCTGTTGGGAAACCTCTACGACTTTGATCCGGCGAAAGACCAGGTAGCAGATCTCACCCTTGTCGATCGATGGGTGGCGTCGCGTCTTCAGCAGCTCATTCAACAATGCCGGGAGGCGTACCAGCAATATGAGTTTCACAGAGTCTACCACGGGGTAAACCAATTTTGTGCCGTGGATCTGAGCAGCCTCTACATCGACATTACAAAGGACCGGATGTATTGCGACGCTCCCGGCTCCCACCGGCGGCGCGCGACTCAGACCGTCCTCTATGAGGCTTTTGACACCCTGGTGCGGCTGATCGCTCCGATTCTTGTTTTTACAGCCGAGGAGGCGTGGAGCTCCTTCGGGAAAAACCTCTCCGTCCATCTGGAAAGGTTCCCGGAGTCCAATCGTTCGCTAATCGACACCGCGGCCATCGATGACGCGAGCGCTCTGCTTGACGCGCGTTCGACCGTCGCACAATCGATTGAAATTGCCCGCCAGCAAAAGCTGATCGGAAACGCATTGGAGGCGCACGTTGTCCTCTCCTTGCCGCGAGAACATCGCGTCCATCAATTGAATCTCGGCGAAGTCGAGGAGTTCCTGATCCTTAGCCACCTGGATCTGGTCGCGACGGACGGCGAATCAAGCGCTGTTATCACCAAAACACTCTATCAGCGGTGCGAACGGTGCTGGCGCCACAGGCTCACCGTTGGACTGCAACCGGGCCATCCAACGCTGTGCGACCGATGCGCCGCAGTCGTCAGCCAGCTGGCCATCGACGAATGAAATTTCTGATTTTTCTTGGACTGCCGCTCTTCGCGCTGGATCAACTCACGAAGTGGCTCGTGCGTCAGAATATCCCCTACGGCGCAGAAATTCCGGTCATTCCCGGATTCTTCAGCCTTGTGCACGCATCGAATACCGGCGCCGCATTCAGCCTGTTCACCGGCAACAATTTGTTCTTCGTCGGGTTGGCAGCGGCTGCGCTCGCGGTGATCATCTTCCTTTTGGCACGGGATTCGCCCGCACGAAAAGCGGAACAGCGGCTGAGCTACCTCACAAAAATATCGTTCGGATTACTCGCTAGCGGAATCCTTGGAAATCTGACGGATCGAATTTTGCGCGGCGCGGTGACCGACTTTCTGCATTTCTACGTCAACGAATATGCCTGGCCATCTTTCAACGTCGCGGACTCCTGTATTTGCATCGCTGCGGGCCTACTGATCGTCGGCTCTTTCGGAAGGACGCAGAGCGACGGAATGAGAGCGCGTCGAGGATGATTCATTCCGTCTCTCTGCGTCTTTCCTTACGCCCATGCCACTCGAAGTTCGCAGTCGTTTCCGCACCGAATAAATCGCGGGCGACCGCTTTGAACTCGAGATCCGGTGCATTGGGAACTTCGTCCCAAGTAGGCAAAACTCGATAAGGAGGCGAATCCGCCGTGCCAAGGAATTTGTAATCCGTTTCCCCTTTGACCCGTACGCCAAATGCGACCGAAATGACCTTGTCCAACGTAGAGTCTGCCTTGATTTCCCAGCGATCGTCGATCTCCCCGTTGCGGCTCACTTCGAAATGCAGCTCGCCGAGTTGCCCGGTCCCGGGCTCAATCGGGTGCGGGTTTCGCAACACCAAACTCGACCACGGGGCTAACTCAACAGCCAACTGGTTGTCAGGGCCTGGACCGAAGTTACTTCCTTTCGCACCGGAAGCGAAGACCCGTTCCCACTTGCCCGCCGACGAATAGACTTTGATATTCGCTTTGTTCGTTTCTTCCGAATTGTTGAAAACGGCCAATATTTCCTCATGCCGCTCTCGATCAACGCGGGAAACTGCGAAGATCCCAGGTTTCCCATCTGCATATCGCACAATTTGGATGCCTTGCTGGAGCGCCGGATTCTGCTTTCTGACCGAGATCATTTCGCGGATAGCACGAAAAAGCGGATGATCTTCGTTGAACGCGGGTGCTGCCCCATCTCCGCCGCCGATCCGCTTTTCCCGGGCAAACTCCGGTACCTTTGATCCGAACATATCCTCGCGCGCCGCTGCGTCCCCTCCCTCGCCGGTGAAACCCTGCTCGTCGCCGTAATAGATTGCAGGAATCCCTCGCGTGAAGAACAGCACAGCGTGGGCGAGGATATCGCGGGCCAGAAGCTCGTCGTCCGACCCGGAGCTCACATCAATGGATAAAAAGTGGCCGATTCGCCCCAAATCATGGTTCCCAAGAAATGTAACAAGGCTATAGGCGTTGGCCGTCGGTGTTGTGTAAAAGCCATCTTTAGCGAAAAATTCAGCGAGCTTCGCCGGAGCATCCATTCCCGACGCGAATCTCCGCACCGCTTGTTGAAATCCGAAATCCAACACCGACGGCATGCTGGCGCGATGACCAAACTCGGAAAGAAATGCTGGGTCCGGATCGTACACTTCGCCAAAAATAAGGAAATCTTTGCGCCCGGATTTCTGCGCAGCTTCCTGGATCGCTGGAATAAAACTTTGCCAGAATTCGTTGTTGACGTGCTTCACTGTGTCCAAGCGGAATCCGGTGATCGCGAAGTCCTTAATCCAATTCGCGTAGATATCGATCATGCCCCGGACAACACGTAGTTGTTCGGTAAACAGATCGTCCAGACCGGAGATATCTCCATACTGTGCGCTTTCGCCCCCAGTCGATGCCTCGCCGCGGTTATGATAAACCGTCGGATCGTTCAGCCAGTCCGGCACTTTAATGTTCCGATCTTCTTCGCTCATGAACGTGGGGGGCACCGGGAAACTGATGTTCGGGTCGAGTTGTGGAAAATCCGCCCGGTTGATGTACTCGCGATCGTTAAAGGGCTTTCCTGTCGCGTCCAGGTAAGGCTTGGAAAATTTGTATTGGTAAGCGTGGATCCCGTTCTTGGGCTGAATAACGTCCGCGGTGTGGTTGACAACGACATCGAGGATCGTCCCTATCCCACGACTCTTTGCGTCCGCGATCAGGCGTTGAAGATCCGCCCTTGATCCGAAATGCGGATCAACGTCCGTAAAGTCCAGAATCCAGTAACCATGGTAACCCGCCTTCGACTTGGCACCCTTCCCGTATTTTTGCACGGCGCGATTACGGAAGATCGGACTCATCCAGATCGATGTCGCCCCAAGGTCGCACAAGTAATCCAGCTTTGCGGCGACTCCCTGGAGATCACCGCCATGGAAAAAGTCAGGGTTAGCCGGATCGAATCCGCTCTCATTCGGGTCTGAAGACGCCGACCGTCCAGTGTTATTGGAGGGGTCGCCGTCATTGAACCGATCAGGCAGCAGGAAGTAGACGATCTCACCCAAGCGCGGCGATCGAACACTCGGTTGAAAAAAGCTATCCGCTCCGCGGCTGACCGAAGTCGCAAGGACTAGCAGAAAAATCAATAGACGCATGTCAGGGGAAGTTGTCAGTGTCAGTTGTCAGTGTCAGTTGTCAGTGAGGGGGAGGAGACTTACCCCGAAAATAGTGGACACAGACTCGGCCGGATCTTCAAGCTGCAAGTATCCGAGCAACTGAGACCTTAACCAGTCCGCCTGCTCCGATTGCCCCAATCACTGACAACTTCCCCTGACAACTTCAGCTAACTCCTCCTTGACAGCTCCTGTAACAACTCCAGCGCCTGGGCTCGCGTAGTGACTTCGCCTTCCAATTGAGCCGTTTGGACTGCCTCGAGCAGTTCGCCGATTCTTTTCCCCGGCTTTAAACCCATCGAAATCAGATCGTCGCCTCGCACCAACGGAGGCGGGATCAGTGGTTCTTGCGCAAACTCCGACGCTTTGTGAACCAGAAATTTATAATTTCCAAGATCACCATGGCTGCCAGCGCAATCGACCCTGTGCAACTCGAGCTCGATCCCAAAATGTGGACGCGCCATGAATCGCCGCAGCCGGGCGGGACGCATCTGCTGGACATCCTTAAAAACCATGTGATTGCGCACCGCCTCGACCACCAGATCGATCTCGTGCCGCGGGAATCGAAGGCGGGTCATTACCGCTGCGGCCATCTCTGCGCCTACCTTGTCGTGGCCATTGAAACGAATCCGTTGATCGACCGGGTCAAACGTCCGCGTCGGCGGCTTGCCGATATCGTGCAAAAGCACGGCAAGCACCTGCGCCGCACTGGCGCTCGGCGCCAGCAAGCCCAGCATCAATCGGGTATGGACAAAGACGTCCCCTTCCGGATGGAATTGTTCCGGCTGGTCGCACCCTTTGAGTGCCGCGATCTCGGGAAGGATCACTGCGAGTAGCCCACTCTTATCAAGGAGATCGTAGCCCCGGAGACGGTGCGTGCTCAGCAGAATCTTGAGCAACTCGTCCCGGATTCGTTCCGGGCTTACGATCGCGATCGCTTGAGCCTCCGCCCGCACTGCCGACCAAGTGCCTGATTCTATCTCGAAGGCAAGAGTCGACGCAAACCGGATGGCGCGAAGCATTCGCAGACGATCCTCCACAAAGCGTTCGGACGGCGGCCCGATCGCCCGGATCAGTTTTCGAGATAGGTCTTCCCGACCGTTCACGTAATCGATGACCTTGTCGCTTAAGGGATCGTAAAACATTCCGTTGATCGTGAAATCCCGCCGGACGGCGTCTTGCTCCGGCGTCGAGAACCGAACATCTGAAGGGCGCCTTCCATCCAGATAGACTCCGTCGGAACGAAAGGTCGCTATTTCAAATTCCATATCGGCCGTAAGCACTCGAACCACTCCGAATTGAATTCCCACAGGAATTGTCCTCTGAAAAAGCGATTGCACCTGGCCGGGGTCCGCACTGGTGGCAATATCGATGTCCTTCGGTGGAACGTCCAGGAGCGCATCCCGAATACAGCCGCCCGCAAAATAAGCGACGAAACCATGCTCTTGTAACTTTTGCACGATGGACGCCGCGACAGGGTATAGCTTTGAGTCTCGAAGGACCGCCAGGCTCATCAGGCAGCTTCCGCGACCAGTTCGGAACCGTCAAGATGCACCAGATCGGCGGCCGCCGCGTCCATCGCGCCTTGCAACGGCAGGTGCAACTCCAGGTAGAGGTGAGCGAGGGCAACAAATTTTTGCTCTCTGCTCAAAATCTCCGTTTCGTCTATTATTATCATGGTTTTACCTCGCAACTCAGTTCGCCGAGACCATCGGTTGCGGGCAAAAAAAACCCACCGCCGATCGATCAGCGGTGGGTTTTCACTAAAGTCTTTGAATTTTGGCCGATTAACTGCTCGTACCCTTACCTGCTGACCGTGCCTCGCCATTAAACATGGCGAAACCTACACACCAACGTTTAGAAGGTGGGCAGCTGAAATCGGTAATGGCAAAGGGGCCGAACATCCGTTCGACAACAAACTAGTAACTTAACACGAAATCAAGCAAGAATATTCGGAATTGACCATAGTAACGCGAACGTGACAGCCGCATCATTCGCAGAAATACGGGCGGGCAGTACCAGAATCGACTCCCTTCGAAGGGAACTATTGATCCACGCGTCTAACGCGAAACAATTCGGTGCCCCCGCTTTGCAATGGGTCCAAGTGACTGCCCGTATCAGTGATTGCAGTGCGTTTGAATGCTGCTGAATCGTTAAAGCCGCGTTGCTGAATAGCTAATATGAATACTGAACCAGAGTTAACCCAGATTATGCACGGCAAACGCACGACGAGCGTTCGCCTCGAACATTTAGATACATTAGAGCGCATCGTTCGCGATTTTGGGTTCAAGGATCGAAGCCATTTCTTTCAGCTCTGCACGGACGCTTTACTGCAGGCCCATAAAGATGGTCGTCGCCTGGACTGGCCGCCCCGGTTTGTCGTAAGAGACTGAACCGGGCCGGTTCCCTGCGATCCTGATCGCCGGCAGGGAGCCGATGACGCGCAGAATCGTTGAAGAACGATTGGCTCCGGCGATAGCTGTTCTCTTGGTCCATTTCAAAATCTCATAATTAAAGGGGTTAACAGTAGTCGAGCGCTATCTCCAGTGTTTTCTGGCCAATGTTAGTCCGTTCGATCGACTAGACCACCGAGCTGCCAATCCGTGTCCTAGCCCCCGTTGTAATTCTCCTTGCCTCGCCTGCACCCTGGGACATAGTAGCCTCCCGAGCTGACTCCTGAAGTTGCGCCCTTAGCTCAGCCGGATAGAGCAACGGATTTCTAATCCGTGGGTCGCAGGTTCGAGTCCTGCAGGGCGCGCTCTGAGGTGTCATTCTCAGAGGGTTGTCTAAAGATCGATCCGGACAGAATCACTTTTGAGGACCATGCGAATCGGAGATGGCCCTGAGGTCAGGCCCCGGCGCACCGGCCGTACGGAACGAGAATCGGCTAACGCGAGATCAACGCTCGACAAGACGGTACTAATCACAAGCTTCATCTCGAATTGGGCAAACGCCATGCCGATGCAGCGCCGGACGCCCCCACCGAACGGTAAATACTCAAACGGAGAATAGCGCCGTTCCAAAAACCGTTCGGGCTTGAATTCATCCGGATCAGGGTAGGCTTCCTCGCGGTGATGGGCGAGGTAGATACAGCCGACCACGACAGTACCAGGTTCAAGTGAGCAACCCATCAGCTCTATACGCGATTTAGTAACCCGCGGAAACGTGAGCAAGCCGACGGGGTAAATTCGTAATGTTTCAGAACAAACGGCATTTAGATAGGGGAGCCGCACTAGAACACCGGGATCCAGGGGGCGGTCGATGGCCTGAAGTTCGTTCAACAGTTTTTTACGCACCATCGGCAATTTATAAATCCAGTAGAACGCCCAGGTGAGCGCAGTGGCAGTCGTTTCATGGCCGGCTACCAATAGGGTCATCAACTCGTCGCGCAACTCCTGGTCGGTGAGGGCGTCGCCGGCCTCATCACGGGCAAACAGGAGCAGCGTGAGGATATCGTTCCGGGAGGTGTCTGGATGGCTTCGACGCTCCGCGATTTCATCGTAGATGAGCTGGTCTACTTGCTCTCGGTTACGGACGAACCTACCCCACGGACTCAATGGGCCAAAATCCTGACGGAGCATCGGAAAAAACAGGGCGCCGAGACTGAACGGATTACTCATTCGATCGAGCATGGCTGCCAAAAGTCTCTCGAGTTGCTGATACCGGGAGCCCTCGTTTACACCAAACACCGCTCGCAGGATCACGCGCATGGAGATCTTTTGCATGGACTCCCGCGCGGAAAAGGCTTTTTCAGCGCTCAACTCGCTCATCACCTCCATCGTGATGTCTCGAATGAGTTGTCCGTAAGAACGCATCCGCTCCCCATGAAAGGAGGGCATCAGCAATTGCCGCATCCGCCGATGTCGGTTGCCGCTCAAGCCCATCAACGATTGCGCTCCCAGGAGAGGCTCGACCACCGCGTTTAACTCACCAGGTGCATCGAACAGCTCGGAATCATCCCCTGTTAAAATGACCTGCAAAGCTTTAGGATTGCTGAAGAAAACTATAGGACCCACTCTCTGGCTGAGCGTTACCGTGAAACGATCACCATAACGATGCCGGCAGCTCCGCATAAACGAAAATGGCATTGTAACCCATTGGAGCATTTGCCAGGCGTCAGGAGATTTTGGCCCATCGGGGAGCGACATAACGGATTCTTTCGTGAACGTTCGACGCCCCTAAAAGTCGAGCGATTCTCCCGGCAGCAGGACGCGGACTTCCGCCCCTGACCCTTTTGCCAGCCTGGCGAACTCCTGCGGATCACCAACAAGCGGCGGAAAGGTGCCATAGTGAATCGGGACAACGCGTTTCGGCGCCAAATACCCCACCGCTTTGACTGCGTCCTTCGGCCCCATTGTGAAGTGTTCCCCAATCGGCAACAGTGCCAAGTCGATCGCCGCGTCTTCCCCAATCAACCGCATATCCGAAAAGAGAGCGGTGTCACCGGCGTGATAAATTGTTTTTCCTTCCGTCTCAAGGACGACCCCGGCAGCTTCACCAAGGTACAAAGGGCGGCCTCCCTCTTCGATCGTCGATGAGCTGTGGAAAGCAATGGTGAATCGGACACGGCCAAATGTGAACTTGCACCAACCCCCATGGTTCATCGCAACGGTTTTCGCGCCTTGCGCACCCAACCAGTTCGCCAGCTCAAAGGTTGTGATGATTGGTGCGCCCGTTCTTTTTGAAACCGCAACGGCGTCTCCGACATGGTCATCGTGACCGTGCGTTAGCAGAATATAGGTCGGATTCACCTGATCGGCTGTCACCGCAGCCTTCGGATTGCCGGTCAGGAACGGATCGAACAGAAATTTATCCGACTCGGTTTCGAGATATCCGGCCGCGTGGCCGAGAAAAGTGAATTTCATAAAAATTTGTCCAATATGTTCATCAAAGGTCGGATTTTTGATCGATGAGAATCGTTTCGCAAGCCTCTCCTGTTTACCCGAGCAGCAATTCGGAGATTTCTGCCATCGATAATCCGCTCATTACCGGTTCTTCGCTCTCGACTGTCGATTGGATCATTTCCCGTTTTTTTTGCTGCAGACTCAGTATTTTCTCCTCCACAGTCCCGCGGGCGATCAACTTATAGGAAGTCACCACGCGCGTCTGCCCGATGCGATGGGCCCGGTCCGTCGCTTGCGCCTCGACGGCCGGATTCCACCACGGATCAAAATGGATCACGGTATCTGCCGCCGAAAGATTCAGACCGACGCCGCCCGCTTTGAGGCTGATCAGAAAAAGGGGTAGGTTCTCCGATTGCTGAAATTCGTCGACGGCTTTCGCCCGGTCTTTTGTCGCGCCATCGAGATAACCGTAGCGAACTCCAGCTTCGTCCATGCTAGTGCGGATCAGCCGCAACATTGAGACGAACTGGGAAAACAAAAGGACCCGATGTCCGCCGTCCAGTGCCTCTTCCAACAGTTCTTCCAAGACCTCCAACTTGCCGGAAGGCCGCTCAGCTTCCTGCCCGAGAAGGCGCAGGTCGCAGCAAATCTGGCGCAGGCGCAA